>JACKQG010003729.1_pt1 | contig 18351 bp, 15 predicted proteins | sample 8237621 | NCBI WGS metagenome assembly JACKQG01 (sample SAMN15677084, study PRJNA649215) | marine metagenome | biome: marine; feature: Black Sea; material: saline water; isolation source: suspended particulate matter (SPM) from the Black Sea western gyre | collected 2013-06-09/2013-06-10 | depth... | reverse complement strand
GTCCTGCATAATCGCCAATGAGAACATCTAATGAACCATTATTGTTAAAATCAGCCACCACTGGAGATGGTTTGAGTTGGCTTCCCATTATAATGGGATAACCGGATTGGTGGAGGGAAACGTGAAAATCAATAGACAATGAGGTATTGTAATCCATATTATCTTGTCCCAGACCTGAAATATTTAATTGGCAAGATTTACTTCCAACTTCAATATCAGAAGATATTGATAAGGAGAGCTCGCTCACGTTAGATTCAGAACTCCCAGCATTAATATTTGTATAATTTGAATTACCATTAACAACTGATATTAATTCATCATTACAAATAATTTCAGAATCTAATGATAATGCCGTTTGCCAACCTTCTTCGTTAATAAGCGAAATATCGAACGAAACTGTTTCTCCTGGATTTATCACGCCATCCAAATCACCACTTAACTCATTGAATAATAATGCATCTACTGACAAATTTGGAAATGTTAATGAACCAATTGCCTTATGAACATCAATCAATCCATAACCTAAATATCCCGCATATTCTTCATCATTAATGTCATAAATAAATGTGTCCGCTGTTTCTTGCATTCGCTCACGTAATTCTACATTGGTCCAATCGGGGTAAAAGGCCTTCATTAATCCAAAGCAACTAGCAGCATTTGGTGATGCCATTGATGAGCCATCCCAGGATTCATAACCGGTTCCAATAACCGTACTATATATACCTTCTCCTGGAGAAGAAAATTCTACCGTGGAGTGATATGTTGCCCAGTTTCCCCATTGACCACTACATCCAATGGCAGCAATAGAGATGCAATTAGTATATGATGATGGATAATGGGAACCATATTCTTCACCACCTGAATCGTTTCCATTTCCTGCAGCACCTAACACTATTGCACCATAAGTATTATATGCATTATTAACCGTTGTATTCTCATAGGAGCTATAACCACCGCCACCCCAACTATTATTAATAATTGTAAATGTACCAGCATAATAACCCGCTTTTGCAGCATATGTAATTCCTGCATATCCATCATTAATTCCAGGGTCTGTGGTTTGGTAACTACGGGAAACCTTTACAGACATAATGCTGGCATTAAATGCTGTTGATGCCATACCTAAATTGTTATTTGTAGTGGCCGCTAAAATTCCAGCTACATGTGTACCATGAGCCCATGTGCCTGTTGCGGAGGCATCTTCACGCGGGAAAGGATCATTATCATAAGCACCAGTATTACCGGATGGATCCCAACCAATAATATCATCAGTATAACCATTACCATCATTATCAGACCCATTTTCAAATGGAGAATCATTAGAAACCACATCTCTAAGATTTACCACACCATCACCATTTAAATCTCCAAATTGTTGCATATAGGCAATAACTTCAGTGGCATTTACATAACCATCTCCATTTGCATCTAAACCATCTTCTAATGTCCATGACGGAATCTCACCTTGATTAATCCAAATATTTGCTTCTAAATCTGGATGTGTATAATCAACTCCTGTGTCTACAGATGCTAATAATACTTCTCTATCTCCAGGCATTATACCAGCTGGAATATTCCAGAAATCCCATGCCTTATCTGCACCAACTGACGAGATACTACATTGACTACTTAAACTAGCATCGTTGGGGGTATAAAATACTTCACGAATAAATTCGAATTCAGAAGAATGAATAAATGAAAATTTAGTGATATTCTCTTTAATAGCAGGTAAATTGGCACGAGAGGTTTCATTGAGTATTACACGATAAATTCGATTCAAATAAATGTCGCCATCATGGTCCATGTCTGTAGAGCCAGGAATCCATGCTTCAATCATGTCAATACCATTTGTATCAAAAAATTCATTAAGCGCTTGAATATCAACACTAATACGCCCATCTTTACTTTCAATTTGTAAAGGGGATACTTCTTTCTTCAAGCAAAAAAGAAAAGTGCTTTTTGATGTTTTTGGCGTGCTCGCAAAATTCAAGCTAATACAAAACGCCAAAATAATAAAAATAAATACTTTTCTCACAAAACTTCCTTTCAATTCAAAGTGAGTCATTTCCAACCGTGTAATTTACGATAATTCAGAGAGGGGATTTGTAAATTATTGAAACATATTGTAACGTTATCTATCAAGATTTATGGCTAAAAAGTTCCTTTTCATCCTCGTCCAATTCATTTACAATTTCACCCCATTCTTTCTTAGATTCTAAGGCTCTTACTATGGTAATTGCTGTGAGTATTAAAACAAAAAATATTAATCCCACCTTTACCTCAAAAACATCTCTATCCAAAAAAACCAATAAGACGAAAAATAGCAACCACATTATTCTAAATATCCGAGTAATTAATAAATTCATTCTATAATTCCTGATTTTTTAAGTTTGCTTTCAAACATATCAATTAAAGCATTTTCATCGACACAACTGTTGAGCTCTTCTGCGGTAATAAAAATAGACACATTATTATTTTCTATCAAAAAAGCCATGGGTAGCTGAACTTCAAACTCTAAATTCTTATATTGGCTTATTGTATTTTTATAGGTAAAATTTACCTCCACAGGTAAGCTATCAATATACGTTGCCCATCTTTCATTCCTATCCCAATTATCATAGGTAATCAAACACAAATTACAATTATAAGTAGATGGAGTAATTTGCCGATGAACATAATCGGTGAGGGCATTAAACAGTCCACTATTTGCATTATACGCAAATAGGATTTCTATTTTACTTTTTGGTTTAAATTTTATTTCACTCTCAGCAGCTACAATGCCAAATGTCATAATTAGAATTAGTTTTATCTTATTAGTTAAAAACATCAATAATTTCTCCTACGGAAATTTACAAAATTTCTGTATTTCTATTTATGCGTTTAAAACTTCTTATTTGCAGTAATTCGATAATTATACTTGAATATACTTCCAAGATCCCTGCTTTACTTTCCAATACATAATCAGGGCAAACAATACTAAGTAAAATCCAAAAAACATCCAGGGCCCCCAAAATCCGAACCCTTTAACAACACCAAAGTAATAACTCCCCGGAAGAAAAAAGAACCAGCATAATAAACCATCTACCATTCCAGGAAAGGCTGTATTCCCCGCCCCAGATAGTGCAAACCATAATGTAATTGCGACCGCATCTGCATATTGTATTAGACATACAATTCTCAGGCCGTTAATGCCATAGGCAATGATTTCTGGGTCAGTAGTGAATAATGGTAATATCAAATGGGGAATTAAAAAGAATATGGTGCCCATACTACCCATAATAATTAATGCCCATCTCACACTATCCCAGATTGCTATTTCGGCCTTATCTAATTTTTCTTCACCCATATATTTACCAACCAATGTTGAACATGCTTGTCCCACCCCAATGGCGGGCATAAATGATGCATGCATTATGGTAAAAACAACTTCAGTGGTTGCCAATTCAACGGTTCCAATCAATCCTAAAATTTTAAAGAAAAATGCAAATCCACCTGTAACAACCATTTCTTGTAAACCTTGTGGCACTGCCAAACTAATTTGCCGTTTCATCATGGTGTAATCTAATTCAAATTTAAAAACCTCAAATTTGCTTCGAATTTCTTTTTTGTATAGGAATAATGCATAATGAATGAATGTCCAAATAGAAGCAATAAGTGTTGAAATAGCTGCACCTTTTACTCCCAGGTCAGGGAAATCTGCCCATGACCACATTATTGGCATCCATGAAAAAAGAGGTGATGAATTTGCAAAAAAGTTTTGTAGCCCCTCACTCCCATAAATTAAACCAGCATTCAAATAAAGGTTAATAATGTTGGAGGTAATGGTAACGACCATGTGAACTTTAGTTCTCTCAACGCCAGTATAAAAGCCTTGAAAAACAAAACTGGCCACCATAAAAAATACACTCAAATATCCAATAGAGGTATAGTCGTTACACATGGGAATAACATTGGGATCGTTCATAAAGTATGAAACAATTCGTTCAGCATTCATATAACCCAGTACGGAAATCGAGCAACCAAAAATGATGGCCATAACAAAGCCATTTCTAAATGCAGTACCACATTCAGAGAATTTCTGCTGACCCAGCCGACGTGAGCTGAGTGTTTGTGTTGCAGTTCGAAGGCTAATACCCATACTGATAAATACCCAAACTAACATTGAGCCCATGCCAACAGCTGCTAATGCATTTGCACCTAAATGTCCTACCATTCCCATATCCACAATATTCATGAGAACCCGACTCAAATTACTAATTATTACGGGATACGCCAATAAGAGAATTTCTGCTGAAATTCTCTTATCTCTAGGTTGTGTAATATATTGGTATAACTTTTTCAATTAGATTTGTGACAATCTCCAAAAGCCTAAAATTCCACCCATGGCAAGATAGGCTACAAAGTAATGTCCCATGTTAATCGCATATAATTTCCATGTTCTATTTTCGTACACAACGCCATGGATACCTGGCAATGCGATGCCACCTAACCAAACCCAAAATGCAGCAGTCATTCCACCTGCCACTCCACCATAGTTGGTATAGGTAATTCCATATTCTACAATATGTGCTAAAATATATGCGGTGAGTAATCCCGCAACAAACACCCCCCCCATTGTGGCAGGTTTGGGTGGATTCAAATCTTCCATCTTTATGTTGATTGCATCCAACCATTGCTTTCCAAATAAAATGGAATACCATAACATTCCAACAATGAAGTACACTACTCCAGCTACCAAAACGGCTGTTAAATTTGGCTGAAACATAAATTCCCCTTTTTTAATGATTGATTGAAGGCAATTTAATCCTTCTCCTAATTGTCATCCAACGAGTCATCCCCTCCTCTAAGAACATTAATTATTTAGGCAAACTGAATTCTAATATTAAATATTTAAGATTTATTTTATATTTTATTTAATTATTTATTGTATCTATGTATATATACCTTATATATTTAATTCGTTGGACGTAATTGCAAAAGATAATTAAGTCTCTCAACATTCAAACCTTAATACTTTAATTTTTAAAAAGGAGTCAAAATGAAAACTTTATTTCATTCTATCGTAGTCTGTACTATCATTCTCTCTACACTAATCGCAGAAACAACCATTAGTGCTGACATTGTCAGTCGATATGTATGGCGTGGCGCCGATTACGGAAATGCAGCCGCAGTTCAGCCAACTATCGAAACCTCAGTTGGACCACTCACAATAGGCGCATGGGGTTCATGGTCAATAAGCCCTGGGCCTGCCGATGCCAGCGGTAATGAATGCGATCTATATGCATCAACAACCGTGGGGCCTGTAGGACTTACATTGACAGACTATTTCTTTCCATCCTACACGGGGACAGATTCATTATTTAACATTGATAAGCATGTAATTGAATTCAGTGCAGGAATGGATATAAAATCTGTGTCTCTATTACTTGCATCAAATGTGAGTGGAGATGATGACAATTCAACCTATGTGGAATTATCATGTGGGGCACTTTCATTGGGGTTAGGTAATGGCGCATATTCTTCTGATGGTGAATTTGCTCCGGTCAGTATTGGGGTTTCCGCAAGTAAAGATAATTTGTCCGCATCCTATATCATTAACCCAGACAAAGAGACATCTTTCCTTGTTTTTGGCCTTAGTTTCTAAATCTTAAATTGGAGAATATGAATATGAAAAATAAATTTTTATGGTCAATCTTCTTTTGCTTGGGATCATTTCTCATGGCGGAAGATGGACTTACGACACAAATCAATGCATACGCCATTGATAACTTCTTCCTCTTTATTTGTGCAGTGCTTGTCCTCTTTATGCAAGCTGGATTCGCAATGCTTGAGGCAGGACTCAATAGCACCAAAAATACAGTTAATATTTTATTCAAAAATATTATGGATTTATCCGCTGGTGCTCTCCTTTATTATCTCATTGGGTACGGACTCATGTATCCAGGTAATGGAAATGGATGGTTTGCTTTCGCTGGTTTTGGAGTAAACGAAACGGGTTCTGCTGCTGGCGTTGGTGTATTGCACCCCCAAGTAGATTGGTTGTTTCAGGTTGCTTTTGCTGCCACAGCTGCAACCATTGTATCGGGTGCGGTAGCAGGACGGCTAAAATTCTCAGCTTACCTTATCTATTCGGTAATCCTGACAGGGCTAATTTATCCGATTAGCGGTTACTGGAAATGGGGTGGCGGTTGGCTTGACCAATTGGGTTTCTATGACTTTGCTGGATCCCTCGTGGTTCATGCAGTCGGTGGATTCGCTGGTCTGGCAGGGGCAATAGTACTTGGTCCCCGTATTGGACGTTTCTCTAAAGAGGGAATCCCAAACGCCATGCCAGGTTCAAACTTAGCAATGTCAGCTTTAGGCGTATTTATACTTTGGGTGGGATGGTATGGGTTTAATCCCGGAAGTCAACTCGCTATAACGGGTGTTGAAAATACAGATGCGGTCATGCTTATTGCCGCCAATACCACCTTGGCTGCTGCTGCTGGTACGGTGTTTGCCATGCTTGCAGCATGGGTAAAATTCAAAAAACCAGATCTAACAATGACCCTAAATGGTGCATTAGCAGGATTAGTAGGAATTACTGCCAATTGTGATTCTGTCACCAACCATGAAGCCATTATCATTGGTCTAGTTGCTGGAATACTTGTGGTATTTGGGATTCTACTCTTGGATAAACTCCAAATTGATGACCCTGTTGGTGCATGGCCTGTCCATGGTTTATGTGGGGTTTGGGGAGGATTAGCCACTGGTATTTTTGGAGGACATCCCATTCTTGCTCAAGTCATTGGATCAGTGGCGATTCCACTTTGGGCATTTATAACTATGTTTCTACTCTTTTCAGCTTTAAAATCATTGGGTATGCTACGCGTATCAGAAGAAGAAGAGATTCTTGGTTTAGATATTAGCGAACACCAAGAAGAAGCATATTCTGGATTTCAAATTTTCACCGTAGAATAGGAGAACAAAATGAAACTAATTATAGCAATCATTCAACCGGAAGAACTACCGGATATTAAAGATGAATTGATTAAACAAAATGTGTACAAGTTCACTGTATCAAGTGCATTAGGCCAAGGTATGGAGTTGCCTATTCAAGAAGTCTATCGCGGCCTATCTCACGAGGTTAAACTCCTCAAAAAGGTTCGATTAGAGATAGCAGTCAACGATGAGTTCGTTCAAAATGTTGTGGATGCAATAACCAATGTTGCTCAAAAAGATAAGGACAAGGGTCGTGGTAAAATATTTATCATCCCTATTGAAGAATGTATCCGAATCAGAACTGGTGAAACGGGTACAAAGGCAATCGGTTAGACTGTCAAACCCATAGCCCAAAAGTGTGGGTTGGTCATATAACTCCTTGACTAGCCCATACTTTTTTATTTCGGTAAACAATATATGTAAATATTTTCGTAGGTTACACATCGGAGTAGGGCACCTTTTTTTAATTTTTTCTCTAAAAATCGGAGGCCAATGTTAACAAAAAATAAATTTCCATTATCTCAGCCTGATCAATTTCATGATGCATGTGGAATTGGGTTCATTACTGAAAAATCAGGTATTCCATCTCGTCGTGTGGTGGAATTATCTATTAAAGCGCTTATTCGCATGCAACATCGAGGTGGCGTAGGGGCAGATCATCTCACTGGTGATGGCTCGGGCATCCTCACTGACATTCCACAATCATATTTCAGAAATATCATTAACAATAAGTTGAATGCCTCATTACATTTTCGGTCTCAATTTGGGATTGGAATGATTTTTACCACCCGATATGAATCTGAAATAATTTCAAACTTATTTACTGAAGCATTAATAAATATAGATGTAAAGCTTTTAGGAGTCCGTAAAGTCCCCGTTAATATGCATGTATTAGGTGATGCGGCCAAAGAGAGTTGCCCCATCATCTTACAATATTTTTTCTCAGCAGGAACATCAAAAACTCGAACGTTTGAAGAAGAGTTATACCTCTTGGGTAAAACGGTAGAAAAGACATTATTTTCTCACCGACGAAAATCTTTCATCTGTTCTCTTTCATCCAAAACTATTGTATATAAAGGGCTCATGGTGGCCAACCAATTGGCCCATTTTTATTCTGATTTAAGTCATGAAAACTATTGTGCGAAAGTAGCTCTTTTTCATGAACGATTTTCAACCAATACCATTTCAACATGGTCAATGGCACAGCCCTTTAGAATGCTAGCTCATAATGGGGAAATCAACACAATCAAGGGGAATCGATTATGGATGCAAACTCGAGAGAGTACATTCAAATCCACTAAATGGAAATCAGACTTAGAACAAATAAAGCCCATTATCAAATTGCCCGGAAGTGACTCTTTTAGTGTAGATAATACCCTGGAATTTCTGCGAAGGAACGGACGTGATTTATTCCATAGTATTATGATGCTCATTCCAGAGCCATATCGTAAAAACCCTCTCATGCCAAAAACGCTTAAAGATTTTTATATCTATAATGAAAACTTTATTGAACCGTGGGATGGGCCCGCTGCTTTGGTTTTTACCGATGGTGATATGGTTGGTGCAAAATTAGACCGAAATGGATTACGACCGCTCCGATATTCTATCACCAAAGATGGGCTCATCGTAATGGCCTCTGAAGCTGGCGTAGTAGATATTGAGCCTGAAGCGTTAGTCAGACATCGACATATGGAATCGGGGGAAATTTTAGGTATAGCATTAGATGGAAGTGGGATTATTGATAATGCCACCGTAAAAAACGATGTGGCAACTTCACTAAATTATTCTACGTTACTTCAAAAAAATATGGTCTTCTTGAAAAAGGGGAAAATAAAAGATGAGTTCGATGGCATGCCCCTATCTCGAAATTCTATAAATGCCAATCATCGATTATTGTTTGGGTTTAATTCAGAAGATCTGAATCGATTTTTAATACCCATGGCAACTAATGGTGCTGAACCTATTGGCTCTATGGGTGATGATACACCTGCTGCGATAATGTCAAAACAGAGCCGCCGTTTGTACGATTTCTTCAAGCAATCTTTTGCACAAGTTACAAATCCGGCCATTGACCCATATCGTGAACGTCATGTAATGAGTCTGAATAAATATTTGGGATGTGAAGATAACCTCCTCACTGAAAAACCAACGTTCCAAGGCGCAATTCGAATTGAGAGCCCAATTTTATCATATAGAGATATACAATTGTTACGTGATAATGAATCATGGTTCCCATGGACGGAGGTCCAATGTCACCTCCATAAGGCAGAATCATTAACTAAAAAATTAGATGAGATTAAAAACTGCTGTGCAGAAGCTATTCAAAATGGTAGCAAACTTATATTCTTATCTGATGAAGATTTGAAAGTTGATCATATTCCAGTACCCATGTTATTGGTGGTTTCAACGGTTCATCAGTACTTAGTTGAGAAAAAACTTCGGTCAAAGGCGTCACTCGTTTGTATCACTGGGGATGTGGTTGAAGACCATCACGTGGCATGTTTGATTGGATTCGGTGCCAGTGCAGTTTTTCCATACTTAGCCTATGATTTAATCAGAGAATCATTTACAGATGAAGATTGGGTAAGCAAATTAAATAATTATCGAGAAGGACTTGAAAAGGGTCTCTTGAAAATCATGGCAAAAATGGGAATTTCTACGTTAAGTAGTTATCATGGAAGTATGCTTTTCCATGGAATTGGACTTTCACAAAAACTATTAGATACTTATTTCCCATCTATCACTTGCCATACGGGTGGACTTTCACTAAAAGATATACAAACTTCGCTTCGTGATCGATATACTGCAACACAAGATTGGGATGGTAATAAACTGCCTGAAGTGGGTCGATTTAGATTTAGAAAAAATGGCGAAACGCATAGTTACTCCCCCACTAAATTTAAAACAATACAAAAGTTAGCTAAAGGTGAGCCAGTGGTTAAACACAAGGTTGAAATCCCACTTCATCCCCGTGATCTATTTGCCATAAAGCAATCTAAAAATAAATCTCCCATGGATCAAATTGAACCGGTGGAAAATATATTACATCGATTTGGCATTAGTGCCATGTCATTTGGAGCCATCTCAGATGAAACGCATCGGGCATTAGCCAGAGGTGCTTATTTAGTGGGTGCTCGCAGTAATACAGGCGAAGGCGGTGAATCTTCAGACCGATATAATCTTAACTCCCATGATCAAAGTGAAAACTCCACGATTAAGCAATTGGCCAGTGGTCGATTTGGCGTAAATACAGAATACTTAGTATCTGCAAAAGAATTACAAATCAAAATTGCACAAGGTGCAAAACCAGGCGAAGGGGGACAGCTTCCCGGGCATAAAGTGACCTTAGAAATTGCAAATGCACGAAGTACCACTCCAGGCGTATCATTGATTTCACCACCTCCCCATCATGATATTTATAGTATTGAAGATATTGCGCAACTCATTTTTGACCTAAAGCAGATTAATCCTCGAGCCAACGTATCGGTAAAACTGGTTTCACAACCCGGAATAGGTTTAGTTGCCAGTGGAGTTGTCAAGGCAGGCGCTGATATAATTTTAGTGGCAGGCCATGACGGCGGTACAGGTGCCACACCCTTAGGATCCATGAAACATACAGGGCTCCCTTGGGAGCAGGGGTTGGCTGAAGTCCACCAAACATTGGTGCAAAATAAATTACGAAATCAAGTCATTCTCCGCATAGATGGAGGTATCAAAGGGAGTCGTGATATCATAATTGGGGCACTATTAGGGGCTGAAGAATTTGATTTTGGTACCGCGGCTCTAATTTCCTTAGGGTGTATAATGGCGAGACAATGTCACCAGAATACGTGTCCCGTCGGTATTGCAACTCAAGACTCTGATTTGCGAAAACGCTTTAAGGGTGATGCCACGCATTTAGCAAACTATCTTACTGCAATCGCTGAGGATGTACAGTATCAAATGAGCCAAATAGGATTCTATAAACTGAGTTCAGTTATTGGTCGAAATGACCTTTTATCAACTCGCCGTAAGTTTAAAAAATATATTGATAATCTGGGGCTTGATTTGAGTAAAATTCTTCTGGGTAAAGAAGGCAAAGCACTGGCGGTTCACTCAAGTTTAAAAATGGTACCATCTTCTCCACTTATAAAACGTCATTTCGATGAAGCTGTTTTTGAAGAAGTTAGACTTGCTATTATGACACAGGGGCATGCCGTCATTAAAAAGCCTATTCAAAATACAGACCGTGCAGTGGGTACACGATTATCGGGAGAAATAATGTTTCTCCATGGTCCGGGTGGATTCAAGGGAAATGTTCAGTATCGTGTATTTGGAGCGGCGGGGCAAAGTTTAGGGGCCTTTTTAGTGGAGGGTGTAGAAATTCGCCTCCGAGGAATTGCAAACGATTACGTGGGGAAAGGTATGAGTGGTGGACTTATCACAATCCGTTCACCCAAACTGGTTCGCCAAAAGAAAGGTCGCCATTCAATCATTGGTAATGTTGCTCTATACGGTGCTACTGGTGGACGGCTTGTTGTGGCAGGGAGAGCAGGTGAACGATTTGCAGTACGAAACTCAGGTGCAGCAGCAGTTGTTGAAGGTGTGGGAAACCATTGCTGTGAATATATGACCCGGGGAACTGTGGTAGTATTGGGCGAAATTGGGCGAAATTTTGGTGCGGGAATGACCGGAGGTGTGGCATATATTTATTATAGCTCAAAACAAAATTTAGAAAATTTAAATAAAGAATATGTAAAAACTGAGTCTTTAACCTCCGCAGATTTAAATCTTATATGGCGTATGATTCGCAGCCATAAATTTCATACGGGGTCACCACTTGGAGATAGAATCTTAAATGAATGGGAATCTACTTCAAAAAATAGATTTGTTAAAATTACACCGAAAGCAATGGATGCAGTGGATGTTGACCAAATTTATAGTCAACAGATTTCAATGCGACTCAGTGAAATGGAAGCCAAAAAGAGGTAATTATGTTTGTTCATATGTCAATTCATTATCCACATAAAAGTGCAAAAAATAAATTGCGAGATTCAATGCATCGATTTGGGAAATCATTAGAAAAATGTGATGGTTTCATTGCGGGATATGTGCTGGAAGACGAAAACTCAAATAAAATGATTGGTAAAGTTCATTGGGAAAGTAAAGAAAAAATGATGGCCAGTATTCATCTTGCGGCAGAAGCAGTGAAAAATGATGATTTTATATCTTGGGAAAATTCACCTCCTGAAGTTTATTATTTAAATGAGGTGTAATTTTGAGTGAATTATTTAGATTAGATGACTTCCCATTTCATTTTGAAATTAAGACGAGATGGAGAGATTTAGATGCATTTGGACATGTGAATAATGCAACCTTTGCAACCTATATTGAAGATGCCAGAATTTCTATGTTTGAGCGATGGAATTTATCACAAACAGCAGGGAAACGGTCCGTCATCGCTGCATCTCTAAAATTAGATTTCAAACAACAACTTTCTCACCCCTCAAAAATAATTGTGGGGCAACGTATTTCTAGAGTAGGAACTACCAGTTTTGATATTCAGGCGGTTATATTTAAAAAGGATGCTCCTAACTCCCCTATTTGTGAAACACTACTCACCTGTGTTTGCTTTAATTATGAAGTACAAAAGTCCGTAAAAGTATACCCAGAAATTGTAGAAGACTTTTCTGTATAGACCACCCCTGAACTGCATGCAGTTCATCCCCTCCTTTTTGAGGAGGGGACAAAGGGGAGGTGGAAAACTTATTCAACCTAAACTTACTAATTACAATTTATGTACTTCTCATGCAACCGCTCATGGGCCTCTAATTTTTCAATCATTTGGAGTTTTCGTTTCTCCTTTGTAGCCTCTCGTTTTGCACTAATAATCCATTGTACATATTCTTTTTTGTATGAATTAGCTAAACTATCAAAAAATGTTTTTGCATTGGAATGTTTACTTAATAAATCTGAGACTTCTTCGGGAATTTCAATATCCTTCAATGGTTTAATTTCAACTTTATTACCATTAATATTATTTTCTACAGATATTTTTATATACTCAGTTAATGCCTTTTCATTAATTTCATCCACCGTATGAATATCAATAGATTTTGTTTTTTTATTATCCGATTTTCTGAAAAGATTATGAACATCATTTAATAGGATGCCTTGAAAGAAAGTAAACTTAACATAACTTTTCCCAGCACCAAATCCACAGACCATACCATCATGATTAAAATTAGGTCCCCACTTCCAATCCTCAATGATTTTAGAATCAGCTTCATGTACAATTTCACGAAGTTTACTTAAAATGGGTTTGGCATATTCAGGGGCAGTTGATATGTAATCATCAATTTTTTTAGATGCTTCTAAATTAGTATTACTCATTATTCCTCCAATTTATATATGGTATTTCCATTTACAATGGTCTCTAAAATCTGTATATCCTTAATTTTATCTTTGGAAACCTTTAGTGGATTCTCAGCTAAAATTACAAAATCAGCATATTTCCCAACCTTTATTGAGCCAATTTTATCATCCATTTTAATTTGCCATGCCGCATTAATAGTAAGTGATTTTAATGCAGATTTCACCGACACTTTCTGAAATGCGCCAACTGACTTTCCATCTCGAGTTTTTCTATTCACCGCTGTATGAATCAAGCTCAAAGGCTTACTCTCAAACATGGGTTGATCTGCATGGAGAGTATATACTAATGAATTATTTTCAGCAGTTTTTGTGGGCAAAATTCCGCGCGTTCTATCCGCCCCAATTATAGATTCTGATAATGCCTCTCCATAATAATAAAGGTGATTAATATGAAAACTGGGATGTACATTCAATTCAGCCATCTTCATAATTGAAGACTCTTCAAGAAGCAAACAATGCTCTAAACGGTGTCGATAATCTTGTGAGTTTTCTTTATCTTGGACTGATTCAAAAGAGTCTAAAACTTCACGTATTGCCATATCTCCTTGAGTATGAACTGCAATTTGCCATCCATCAGACTGAAGTTTGGAAACTGATTTTGTAAATTCTGCTCTATCCAACAATGGTGCGCCTGAATGGGAATGGGGATAATGCAATTTCTCATTGGTTAAATTATTTTCTAAATAGGGATCATCAATATACATTGAACCTGAATACGGAGAACCATCATACCAAAATTTTATGCCTACAATTTTAAAAAAATCATCTCCATTTTCGATGGAATCAGGCACCAAGTTTAATGCATCATTTCGAATATACACATAATGTCGAACGGTTGGTTTTCGCTTAGGCAAAACATTAATTATAGATAGAAAATTATTAAAAAATGTTGAATTTTCTGACGATAAATAATTATATAAACGAATCACATTTGGGTCATCAGTGGTAATTCCCATGGCCGTAATTGACGTATTTCCATTGGATGCATAATCATCTAATACGGTAACGCATCTATCTTTAATCGCATCATTACCAATATTTGAAATCATGGTTTCTTTGAAAGGAGCAAAGGCGGCTTGTTCTATAATATAGCCTGTAAGGTTTCCATCTTTATCTTTTTCATAATAACTGGATTCACTTGGGTCGGGAGTATTTTTATCTATCCCTGCTGCTTCAAATGCCATTGTATTGGCCCAATAAGAATGCATGGGCAATGATGCAATAAATACAGGATTATTGGGGGCAATGGAATCTAAATAACTAATGTGAGGCGATTCTAAACCCTCTACTAAAACTTGATCAAAACCTTTGCAGTGAATCCATTCGCTGGGCTCAAACTGTGAAACCTGTTCTTTAAAATATGACCATACGGCTTCTTTTGAATCATGTTTAAATCCACTTAAATCAATCATACCATGTAAAAATACAGATGCAATGGGGTGAGTATGTGGATCAATAAAACCAGGCATGAGTGTGTGACCATTTAAATCTATAAAATCTGTACCCTTTTTCGCGATTTTCCGAAGTTTTTCTTCATCACCTATTGTATTAATGATACCATTCTCCACATAAACTGCATTAATTATAGGTTCTGCATCCTCCATGGTAAGAATCGTGCCATTGTAGAATAATTGTGAATTATTTGGCGTAAAATTATCAGAATTATGGATATCAATTATAAAATACCCCACAATAGTAATTCCTAAAATAATTAATAATCTACGCATACTCAAATTAATCTAATGTACAATGTAGAAAATGGTCTGCAAATACAGCACCAATTAACAAGTGCTTATTATATACGGAAGAGACACTTGACCCCGATAAGATTTCCCCCGTATCCAAATATATTTCATCCACAATATGCTTAGGTAATGGATCCGTAGAAATACGTAATACTTGAGATGGAGATAAATTATGGTCATTTTTGGCGTGGCGAGTAAATGCTAACATTTGGGGGTGAGAGCCAATCCATAAGTTTCCATCTTGATCAAGCTCAATATTATCAACACCCGTATTCATGTAAATAGATTTCCTAAAAGTGAGAGTATTTGAATCTGTATTTCGTGTATATAAAGATAACTGTTTACCAATGGTTTCTGCCACATACACAATTTCTTTTGAAGGCGATATATTTATGCCATTGGCATATTTTACATCATCAACCACCACTATGAAATTTTCTCCATCATAAAAGAGTACATTAGAACTGGACAGTTGCAAATAATCCTCAATTATTTTTGTAAATTCCGAATGACTCCCGTGGTCGTTGGTTACATAGAATTGATTTTCATTGATTGCCACTACATCATTTGGACTCACCAGTTTTTCATCACTTATAGTCTTATGGTGAATCAATTTATTTTCAGCATACCTAAAAACTTCAATAGTATGTTCATTCTGTTTATGATTCACAACGAATAAATAAATTTGTTGGGGCGTTTCAGTTACTGAAATCCCATGAGGATGAAAATTTAAATCTAAATCGAATGTTAAATTAATCAACGCTGGGTTTTCATCTGTAAGATCATAGGAATATATATGCCCTTGAATAGGCGCTCCTGCTAAGGTGGCCCATCTATCATCTGACGATATGAATGCGATTCCATTACTTAAAATGGTGATATCCTCAGGGCCGTCAATCCCAAAAATGGACTGACAATTCCCCTTAAAATGATTATTTATAGTCTTGAATTCTCCTGCATCATTTAATGTTTTTATAACAAAATATGTTAATGCAACAAACATAAATAGTAATATATTTTTCAACGTTACTACACCTCCTCCATATAATTATCTCATATAATAAGTCATCATAAAGAAACAGCCCTCTAAAATCAGAGGGCTGTTTAAACACTGGTCTGTCTTACACTAAAAGGAGACCATCATCTTGTGAGCGGTTGAATCAAAGTTTCCTACTCGGAAGACTTCTCCTGCCAGTACCAGCCAGTAATCAGCTTTACCTGAATCCAGTGCCTGTCAAAATTTAGTGATAAAATTGTATACGAATGGGGATTTTATTAAGTAGAATAGTTACTTTAAATTATACAACGAGATAACTAACTCAAAATTATATTAACTATTAAAACGATATCTTGAACATTAACTATACCATCAAAATTCAAATCAGCAGAGTTATCATATTCGTAACTTAATATTAAATTGACTATCAAAATAATATCTTGAACATTAACTAACGAATCATCATTAATATCTCCAGGAAAACTAACTGAACAGTTAAAATTTGTTAAATACTGTGAAGCTAAACTTGGAACTTCTAACAAAGATTCACAAACACTTACATCATCTAAAGCATGAAGTTTTAACCAATTTAAGGCGTATTGTGCAACCTCTCCAGAGGGGTATGCTGCAAATCCATGCCCTGAATTAGCACCTTCAAACATAATTTTATCTGTCGATTCAGGCATATTTGTGTAAATATCTTGACCTAACATTCCTGCGTATGACTCTAATTCATTTATTTCAATTTCTCCTGCAAAAATTAATGAAGGAATAGAGTGATAAACAAATTCTGGCACAAGACATATACAATATATTACACCGTCATAACTATTTTCAGGACAAAGGTCGCAGTCTTCAAAAATTACAGTTGGGTTTAAAGATATTACTGCTTTGAGTGAATTATCCATCATTGCAGCATCATGTGATGCACCGCCTCCCATAGAATACCCAGATACTGAAAAACTATTTTCATCAATCATTCCGTATAAAGGTGAATTTACCCTGCTATTTTCTTGTATAATTGACTCTATTCCATCAATTAAACCCAACCCACGTTCATAATGAGAGTCATTAATTTCATCATTAGGCCCAATGCGCATCGCAATAAAACCATGAGAGGCATAAAATTCAGCCCAAGCTGACATTTCTGTACTACCTCCACCAAATCCTGGCGTTAAAACAATACTTTTATATGGAGTGATCCCATTAAGAGGGTAATATACAACTCCATCACTATAGTCTGGTCCATTTCTAAGACCTTGTGACTCTGTTATTGTTGTAAACTCATATGGACCATTGCTATCATTGGTTCCACCTCCAGAACCACCACCTATTTCTTGGCATTGATTTGTATTTTCATTCCATTCACACGCATAGGAATATATTAAACATAAATCATAATCTAGGTCAGAGCATTCCGCATTTATAAAATTTGCAATGATTAGGCCTAACAAAATTATTTTCTTCATATTAATTATCCTTTTTATAATGATTAAAAATAATTACTAATAGAGCGAGTGAACAAGGCAAGTTACAAAGGTTTACATTATATGTATTTAAGATTTATTCATTCTAAGATGGTATGCTTCGACCATTGAATCACTACTCAAAATCAGGAAAGATTAATTATTTTGGGCTTTCAATTAAAGTAAATGAGTCAGAATAAAAATTATTATTTATCACTTTGCCAGAAACATAAGCAACCCTTATAGTATTGCACATTCCTTCTGTTGAATGTGGGTCTCCATGATCATGGATGTTATTTCCTTCAACTGGATATACTTTATCTCCAACCTTGATTGTCAGACTGCACCCTTTACCTCCTTTATATGCAAAATTACACATACCACAAGAAGCAATTGTAAAACCTTCAATGATTCCAGATTTAGGAATTGTATTTACAAAGGAATTTGATTTTTTTAAAGTTGGTTTAGGTTGAACCAGGCAAGATCCACAATTTGCTAAAACAAAATTTGAAACTGAAAATATGATTAACAAAATTAATACTATGTATTGAATATTTAAATTTTTCATAATTGTACTCCAATAATTAATTAGATTAATTTACAAAATAAATACGTTTTGATAAAAGATACAATTAAATGTGATAAAAACTAAAAAAGGCCCTCAAAATGAGAGCCTTTTAATGTGCCGCGAGAGGGGGTCGAACCCCCACGCCGTAAAGCACTGGTTCCTAAGACCAGCGTGTCTACC
>JACKQG010003728.1_pt1 | contig 18351 bp, 18 predicted proteins | sample 8237621 | NCBI WGS metagenome assembly JACKQG01 (sample SAMN15677084, study PRJNA649215) | marine metagenome | biome: marine; feature: Black Sea; material: saline water; isolation source: suspended particulate matter (SPM) from the Black Sea western gyre | collected 2013-06-09/2013-06-10 | depth... | reverse complement strand
CAAGTAACATAATGCTTTCCGAACTTTTTCTTTTTTGTGTTTCCGAGGGAGGGTTACAGGTATCCCAACTCCTTGGTCATAAAAAATAATCATTATTCGATTTGTTTTTGAGTTGAAAGATCCAGCCATCCACCATTTTTTCATTAAAGGTTGAGTTTTGTAATCAACATCTTTTGGATACGCATGGTTGGACACATTAGTCATCGCTTCTGTCAGGCCCGCAAAAAGCTTGTTCCACCTGGGAATTGCACCCGCCATCGCCTCTATCTCTGCTGCCATATCAGACGCAGATTCTCCGATAGTCTCGGCATGGCTCCTAAACCGAATGAACCGCATATCACCCGTTTCTGGTGGTTTAATTAAAGGTGGGTTAGCTACATTTAGAATTTCAAAAAGTCCCATCTCGTCCATGAGACGAAGAACCTCTGGATCCCATTTTTTTGGAAAAACTTCATGACGAAACCCCCTAACAGTTCGCCATCTATCCAATTCAGCAGCCAAAAGCAAAGCACCGCATGGCCCAACATTCCGCAATTTTTCAAAGTTAATGAAAGGCTTATTTTCTTTACGAACGCCATGTTCGCGAATCCCTTCAACTAAAGCTATGACCTCGTCGTAATGGGTCTCTAGACTCAAGCTCTCAGGGACCTGAAGTTTCACTCGCCTTCCCTCTCCAATAGAAGGACGCTTTGATAGGCGGTCTCCATAGATTCTATAATGTTTTAATTTTATGCTATGTTTAATGCGCCGAGCATTAAGCTTCATTCGCCTTCTAAGGGCATATACTTTTTGTTTTCTTGTTTGCTTCTTCATAAACTATCGGTACGCGTCCGAACTAATCATGTCAATATTTGAAAAGAAGCTGGATTACCGCCTGCGAGGGAATGACGATGGAGGGGTGTGTGGGAATGACGTGGTTGGGACATCGGAACAGCAAAACCCTTTTCCCTCCCTCTCCCGCCCCAATACCGTTATCATTGGCAAATGATCAACCGTCGCACCCTGCTCCGTTTCGCCCTGCACGTAAGCGCCTTCGGCCTGGCTGGGTTTTTGCCACGCTCGCTTGCCGCCATGGTCAAGCCGGGGATGCATACGGTTAGCGGTGATGTTCGGGTGAACGGGGCCCCGGTTGTGCCGGGTTCTATCGTCAAACCCGGTGACAGGGTGACCACCGGTGCCGGTGGGCAGGCGGTGCTGGTTATTGATTTCAATGCCTATCTTGTCCGCGACGACAGCGAGATCATTTTTCCCGATGACGAAGGCGGGCTCGAGAAAGTGCTGCGGGTGGTTTCGGGGCGCATCATGTCGGTGTTCGGGCCGGGGCCTATGCGCATCGACATGCCGCTTGCGACCATCGGCATTCGCGGTACCGGCATTTATGTGGAGGCCTACCCTGATCGCAATTACGTGTGCCTGTGTTACGGCAAGGCGATTCTGAAATCAAAACTGGAACCGCGGGTCCGCGAAGCCCTGAACACCACCCACCACGAAGGGCCGCGCACCTTTCACGCCGACCCGAAAGCGCTGGGCGCAAAATTCATCGAGAAGGCCAAAATGGTCAATCACAAGGATACCGAACTGATCATGCTGGAAGCCCTGGTCGGGCGCATTCCGAAGTTCGGCCCCAAGCCGATCAAAATGCCCGATGACGGTTACAGCAAAAGTTAACATCCCACCCCGAAAAAACGGGTGGCGAAGACTTTTTTCATACCAGAAATGAAATTTTAGGATTGGATTTTTTGCCGGGAATGTCAAAATACGGCTTCAAAACGATGACGATAAATTTTACCCGAGAAGCGAAAACAAACAATGGCTGATCCACAAAATAACAATGATTTTTTCTTAGGCATCATGGTGATGAGAAGCGGCAAGTGGTCGCCGCACAGCAAATTTGACGGTGGCGCGTTTGGCAGCGCCCTGAGCAGCGCCGAAGACCTGGACAAGCAAGCCGATGTTGAAGCCGTCAAGGTCGTCCGCATTGCCAAAAGCGGATCAGGCGAGCAAAAGGAAATGTGGGTCAGCCCCAGCCTTCAGGCCCGCCAAAAGGCACAGGAAGCGGCAAAGCTGCGGGCCGGGGTTCAGGCAACCAAGGAAACACTGAGCGCCGAACGCAAGGCGGCGGCCCGCAAATAATCGGAGATCCGCTATCTTTACTGGCCGGAATTTTCCTTGCGCCACTGGGCAGGCGGAATGAAGGTGCCACGCCAGATACCTTCAGCGCGGGCGCGGGCGAACTTTTCGGCCCGTTCGTAAACCGCCACTTCATCCATGAGCGGAAACGCCCAACCGGCCGCCACCATCTGCTCGTTGATATCAAACGGCCCGGCGAAACAGATCGCTGCGATGGTACCGTCCGCATCCGTGGTCTGCGGCTGGCACTTGACATTCACGTTCTTGGTTAACGTGTCGAGCATCTGGCGGGCAAGGTCGCCGCACTGTTGCAGCTTGCCTTTATTGGTGGTGCAGGTCTGGGCCAGTTCCGGCGCGTCGATGCCGTACAGACGGACTTCCGCCCCGTCGACTGTCAGACTATCACCATCGATGGCGTGGCCCTTGCCGGTGATGTCTTCGGCCAAGGCCGGGCCTGCCAGAAGCACAAGCGTCAAGGCGAGGGACAGGGCGCGGGCCATCAGCTTGCGGCCCGAAACAGGTCGACGCCGTCCGGCCCCGTTTCCTTGACCATGCGGCCCTGCCCGATCAGGTAATGCAGGTGGGCCAGGCTCTCACCGATGGCGAAAAACAACTGATGGGAATCAAGCTCGCGCCTGAACAGGTGTTTTAGAACCTGGGTTGCGTTCAGCGGCTCGGCGCAGGCACGGACCACATCGTCCAGACGCTCGTCATGGTGATGGGCCAACTGGTCAAGGCGCTCGTGCAGGCCATGAAACGGCCAGTTGTGACTGGGCAGGACAAGGGTTTCAGGGTCAAGGCCGCGAAACTTGTCCAGACTCGCCAGAAACAGGTCAAGCGGGTTCTTTTCGGGAAACTGCGGCCAGACACTGACGTTGGGAGTGATCTTGGGCAGGATCTGATCGCCGGAAATCAGAATATGATCCTCACCACGATAAAGGCAGGCGTGCTCGGGCGAATGCCCGGTGCCGACGATAACACGCCAATCCTTGCCGTCGATTTCGATAATCTCACCATCTTCGATTTTATGGAATCGTTCAGGAACCGGCGAGATGCGTTTCGGGTACGGGTTCTGACGCTTGTCGACTTCGGCCATCAGGTCGGCACCAAAACCGGCGGCGTGATAGAAGTCGCGGGCCCGGGCGACGTGTTCGGTACCACCGTCAACATACAAATTGCTGGCGGTCGCCCATTCGGCCCCGGTCGTCCACATGTCGACGTTGAACTTTTCGGTCAGCCAGCCGGCAAGCCCCATGTGATCGGGATGAAAATGGGTGACGATGACGCGCTTGACCGGGCGGGAACTCAGCGGCCCCGCAAACAAGGCGTCCCAGGCGGCGCGGACTTCCTCACGGTTGATGCCGGTATCGACAAGAGTACAGCCGTCGCCGTCTTCCAGCACCCACAGGTTAATGTGGTCAAGCTGGAAAGGCAGCGGCATCCGAAGCCAGTGAACGCCGGGGGCGACTTGCTTGAGGGCTGCGGTTTCAATAATGTCGCCAGCGACATTGAGCAGGGGATCGTGCACGCGGAAAATTCCTAGTTGGCGGGGATTTGTTTGAGCGAGACCAGGAATTTCGCCTGTGAACCGGCGTGGATCAAAGCCAGGGCGCAACCCAGGTCCCGGTCTTCTTTCTCGCCGACGGGGATGCAGTTTTCGGCCGGTAGTTTGGGATGGGGATGGGCTTCTTCATTGCCGACGGCGGCAAGGGCACCCGGTAAATCAGCCTCACGGCGACGCACTGCCTTGGCAGCCTCCGCGTCGGCGGCCTCACCCTCGTCCATGGGTTCGGCCTTGGCTACCGGCTGCTCCTTTGGTGCAGGCACGGGCATCGGAATAATTTCGATATCCGGAGTCACACCACGGGCCTGGATGGCGTGCCCGGTAGGTGAATAATAGAGCTGGGTAGTCAGGCGCAGAGCGCCTTCCTGGGGTAGTGGAGTGATGGTCTGAACCGAGCCCTTGCCGAAAGACTGCTGGCCCATGATCACCGCACGACCGTGATCCTGAAGCGCCGCAGCGACAATTTCAGAGGCCGAAGCAGAGCCCCGATTGATCAGCACGACAATCGGCAGGCCGTCAGCCAGATCGCCACGTTCGGCCTCGAACACCCGCTCGCTTCCAGTCCTGCGACCGCGCACCGATACAATGGTGCCGCGCTCAAGAAAGGCATCGGACAAAGTCAGCGACTGATGCAAAAGACCACCTGGATTGTTCCTTAAATCAAGAACCACACCGGCCAGATCTGAACCCAGCTCGCCATTGATTTCTTCCATCGCCGCATCGATTCCCGGGGCCACTTTTTCAGAGAAACTAACAACCCGGATATAACCAATATCGCCTTCCAGACGCCAGCGCACCGAACGCACGTTGATAATGGCGCGGCGGATTTCCACATCGAAGGGTGTAAGCTTAGCGCGGTTGACAGTCAGGCGGATGATCGACCCTGGCTTGCCGCGCATCAAACGGACGGCCTGCATCAGCGACTTGCCCTTGATTGCCTCGCCATCAAGGTGGGAAATCAGGTCACCCGACATCAGGCCTGCACGTGAGGCCGGGGTATCTTCAATAGGCGAGACCACCTTGACGAAATCGCCGTCCATGGTGACTTCAATACCCAGGCCGCCAAATTCACCGCGGTTGGAAACCTTCATTTCCTTCAGTTCATCGGGGTTCAGATAGCTGGAATGAGGATCAAGGGAAGTCATCATCTTGTCCAGCGCCGCCTCAATCAGCACGGCGGACTCGACCTTGCCCGGCACGGGCTTGGGCTCGCTTTCCTCGATTCCCTGGATGGCGGTATCGACAAGTACGGATTCAGGCACATCGCGGACATAATCGTAGCGGACCCGCATGAAAGCATCGCGGAAATGATCAAGACCGTTGGTACGGACGTCGCCATCCCCGCCAGCATCGGAAAGGACGTATTTGTTATAGACAGCTTCAAAGCGATCCAGTTGGCTGCGGGTATCGGTGGTCTCACCAGCATTATCAGCGAAGCCGATTTTATCGGAAACGACACTGCAACTGCTAAGCGAAGGTGCCAGGGAGGCACCTACGGCGAGCCCGATGACCAGAACCAATAGCCGGACTGGGCGATTTAACTTATTCATAAAACGTCAAAAACCTTCAAAATCATCAGCCGTCGGCGGTAATTTTCTTAACCAACTCTTCAAGAACCCTATCGGCTTCTTCATTGTCAACCTGACAGGTTCCGGCATTATCATGCCCGCCGCCACCGTATGTCAGCATCAATTCACCAATATTGGTATTCGATGTCCGGTTAACAATCGATTTACCGACTGCATAAACCGTATTCAGGCGATTAAGGCCCCAGATGGCGTGGATGGAAATATTGGTGTCAGGAAACAGCGCATACAGGATGAAACGGTTCGTCGCATAGATGGTCTCTTCGTAACGAAGATCAAGGGTCGCGAGATTGCCCTGCACTTTGGTGCAGCGCCTGATTTGCTCCTTGGCAGGCTCCAGATGTTCCATGTACATGTCAACACGCTCTTTGACATCGGGAAGGTTGAGAATTTCCTCAACCGTATGGCCCCGGCAATAATCAATCAGTTGCATCATCAACTGGTAATTGGAAACGCTGAAATCACGGTAGCGGCCAAGCCCGGTACGGGCATCCATAATGTAGTTGAGCAGCACCCATCCAGTAGGTTCGAGAATTTCATCGATACTGAACTGGGCCGAGTCACTTTTGTCAACTGCGTCCATCATTTCGTCAGATATACCAGGCAGCTTTTCTTTACCGTAGTAATTGTAGACAACCCGGGCCGCCGACGGGGCGTCCGCATCAATGATGCAATTATCAGCAGACCCATCTAAACGAACGGTTTCACTGGAATGATGGTCGAAGGCCAAGTGGACACCCTTGACATATGGCAGGTTGGTGGTGATGTCATTTTCCGAAACCAAAATCGTGCCATCCTGCATATCCTTAGGATGGACGAACTTGATTTCATCAATCATGTCCATTTCCTTGAACAGGACGGCACAGACCAGGCCGTCAAAATCACTTCGCGTTACAAGCCTGAATTTGCCTTCGCTCATGAACATCCCCTCTATATTCAGCTAATGATTCCTGCACAGTATGCCTTATCCATGCACCAGAAACCATGATTTCGGTTCATATATGTACACATTATGGTGTATCGCTGAACTGTCAACAATATCAATTCGCTGAGATGGATTTTTCATTTTCAGGTGACTAATGATGAGAAATTAATAGCCATAGTAAAATTGTGTACATAGTTATTGTATTTTTGACTATGGTCATGTGTGGGTGGGCGCAGATCCTATATTAAAGAATTCAATATGTTGTCTGGTTTCCGATAAACAGACGGAATAAATCGAAACTTTTTTTTACAGGGGCTCTAATTTCCATGTTCTCATTTCTTGAAAATGCCAAAATTGGCGTACGCATCGCCTTGGCGCTGGTTTTACCGATCGTTGGTATGTTGATCTTTTCTGGTATGTCCATTCTCGACAAACGTGGTGTTGTTTCGGAAATGGACAGCCTTCAGGAACTGGCGGAACTTGCCCCTTCAATCAGCGCCCTTGTCCACGAGTTGCAAAAGGAACGTGGGACATCGGCGGTCTTTATCGGCTCTAAGGGAACCAAGTTCGTCAAGGAACTGCCTGAGCAGTGGACCATGACCTCACAGATGCACGCCGACCTGACCAAGGCCCTGGATTCCTTCAATGCAAAATCATTCGGCAGCAACCTGGTTAACAAGGTCACCGCTGCGACCGAAGCCCTTGATGGTTTGGCGGATACCCGCAAAGGAGTGGAAGCACGCTCTATTACGGTTCCCAAGATGGCCTCTTATTACACGCCAACAATCGCCAAACTTTTAAAAATCGTTGAGGAAATGGCTGTTCTGAGCACCAATGCGCAAGTAACGAAGTCAATTACCGCCTACACCTCGTTCCTGCAGGGCAAGGAACGTGCCGGTATCGAGCGCGCCATGGGTGGTGCCGGTTTCGGAGCTGGTAAATTTGCACCCGGCATCTACCGTAATTTTCTGCAATTGATCGCCATGCAAAACACTTTCCTGAGCACCTTTGACATCTACGCAACCCAGGAAGAACGCGATTTCCTGAAAAGCACCGTCACCGGTGAAGATGTGGACTCGGTCGACCGCATGCGCAAGATTGCCATCGAAAGCCCGATTACCAATTCCGTCGAAGGTGTGACGGGTCCTAAATGGTTCGGCACCATCACCAAAAAGATCGACCTGCTGAAAGTCGTCGAAGATAAAGTGGCGGGTGATCTTGTTGATTTAACCCGTGATATCCGTTCCAGCGCCAATACGACGTTTATGATCCTGCTGGTCTTCACTCTGACATTGCTGGCGATCACTGCTGTTCTGGTCACCGTTATTGTGCGCGGCATTACCCAACCCATCGCCAGTATGACCCTCGATATGTCGGCCCTGGCAGGCGGCGATAAATCCATTGAAATCGAAGGTGCCCACCGCGGCGATGAAATTGGCGACATGGCCCAGGCCGTTGAAGTTTTCAAAGAAAACATGATCAAGGCCGACCAACTGGCCGCCGAACAAGCCAGCGAGAACGAAGCCAAGGAAAAACGCCGTATAGCCATGGAAGAGCTGGCAGCCTCTTTTGAAACCAACGTTAGTTCGGTTTTGGGCGAGGTTGGAGAGGCCTCTAACACCATGAAAATGACGGCCGAAGGGATGTCGGCAACGGCTGAAGAAACCTCCCGCCAGTCAACGGCGGTGGCCGCGGCAGCCGAAGAAGCCTCGACCAATGTTCAAACCGTGGCCTCGGCAGCCGAAGAATTGTCCTCCTCTATCGGCGAAATCAGCCGTCAGGTTCAACAGTCGACGGAAATTGCCGGTTCGGCGGTGAGCGCGGCCCAGAAGGCCGATGAAATGGTCCAGGGCCTGGCCATGTCGGCCCAGAAAATCGGCGAGGTTGTCGAAATGATTACCGACATCGCCGATCAGACCAACCTGCTGGCCTTGAACGCGACAATCGAGGCAGCCCGCGCCGGTGACGCCGGTAAGGGTTTCGCGGTTGTTGCTTCCGAGGTCAAGAACCTGGCCAATCAGACGGCCAAGGCGACCGAGGAAATCGGCAGTCAGATTAGTGGTATTCAGGGGGCAACCCAGCAATCGGTTGAGGCCATTCAGGGCATCACCAAGACCATCGGTGAAATCAGCGAAGTCTCTGCGGCGATCGCGGCAGCGGTCGAGGAACAGGGTGCGGCAACATCTGAAATCGCCCGTAATGTGGAGCAGGCTTCTGCCGGAACTTCGGACGTCACAACCAACATCGCCTCGGTCAATACGGCCGCCGATGAAACCGGTCGGGCTGCAGATGATGTTCTTGCCGCTGCTGGCACCATGTCCATGCAGTCCGAAAAACTAAGCAGCGAAGTCAATTCATTCCTTAACGGATTGAAAGAAGCATAAAAAAGACTGGCGATCAGGAAAGTTCCCGGGCCGTCCATAACGCTGCGATGAAAACGATGACGGCCCCGGCCTGATGGGCGGCCGCCAGCGGCACCGGAATAACCAGCAACAATGTCGTGATACCCAGCAGCATCTGCACCAACACGACGGCGGCAAGGCAATTGACGGCCAGTCTGCCGCGCCCAGTTAAATCATTGTTACGGGCCTTGAACCAAAACACGACGACCAGCACAAATAACACCTCTGCCAAAATACGGTGGTTAAACTGGACGCTCAGGATATCTTCGAACAGGTTCAAATATACGGGTGAGAGCTGATAAAGATCAGGCGGCAACAAGGCACCGTCCATCAGTGGAAATGTGTTGTAGGCGAAACCGGCATCCAGTCCGGCGACGAAACCGCCTGACAGTGCGGTCACAAAAGCCCAGCCGAAAATTAGAAAGGCAAAAGCCTTCAACGGGCGCGTCACGCCGTCTTGCGACCGGTAGTTAAACAATAATCCCAGAGCGACCCATTCGATGACACCAATGATAATCAGGGCCAGCGAAAAATGAGCTGTCAGCCGGTACTGACTGACATCGGGACGGTCCACCAGGCCGCTTTTGACCATGTACCAACCCATCAGGCCCTGCAAACCACCGAGCACGAACATAAACAGCATTTTGCGGGCAAGATCTCGGGTAAGCCAACCGCGTAGCAGGAAAAAGACGAAAGGCACAAAAAAGACGACACCAATCAACCGCCCCCACAGGCGGTGCAGGAATTCAAACCAGAAGATCGCCTTGAACCCGGCCAGGTCCATGTGCTTGTTCACTTTCTGGAATTCCGGCGACAGTTTGTATTTATCGAAGACGACCGTCCACTCGGCCTCGCCCATGGGCGGCAACCAGCCGGTAACCGGCCGCCATTCAACCATCGACAAACCCGAATGGGTCAACCGGGTAACACCACCCAGCACGACCATCGCGAAAACCATGGCAATAACCATGAACAGCCAGATGGCGATCATCACGTGACGACGATGAAGTTCGGAATCGGAAATGCTATTCATCCTCAGGAACCTTCCGCGTTGAGCGCCAGCCAGCCCGAAATACAGCCATTGAGATGTTTAAGTGTCACCGCATCAAGTTCAAGATCGGTAAAGCGCATACCCTCCTTGATTCTGAGACGCAGCATCTTCATGCCGCCTTCGTAGGTGACTTCCTGCACCGTCACGGTCTTGTTCCATGGCGCATTGATGGTTTCCAGATCGGTAGTGGAGTCATGAGCACTCAAAGTCGTCTTCTCCCTAATTAGCAATGCGATCAAAATATCGCGCTCTTAAAATCAGTCGTTGCTGGATTTCATCGTCTTCAAAAGCAGCCCGGTTGTGAAGCACGTTATTACACAATACCCCTTCCCCGGCTGCCATACGATGCCTGAAAATATACGGACTGTCACCGGCCAGCAATTCAGACAGAAAGCCTATGGCTTGCGCTGTAATAGTGTCGTCACGCCAGGCAATCGAGCGGGTCCGGGCAGTGTAACGCATATGCAGGGATGTCCCGTCCGGGCAGGAAAAGACCGGGCCACCCTGGGCCGCACGAATAACACCGGCCCCCTCATCGTTTGCCGGTATTAACATCGCATCAGGGTGCATCAGGGCGCGGATGAAATCAGGGTTCGCATCACGCATCCGGATGTAGGCGATTTCAGGATCCATCAAAGCATTGACCCCGCCGTCTGCTGCCGGATTTATGCAATGCAGGATCATTGCCCTGATTTTCTGTTCGGGTTTGTTATAATATCCGTCCGTGTGCCAGCTGATCGGCCGGTTGGTGTAGGGGATATAACGTCCCCGGCGCCCGCCCTCGGCAACACTAAGGGGAGTGATCGCATCTTCATCGGCACAAAGATTGGCGTCCAGGTGGCTAAGACCGAAAGACCCCGCCAGGGTATCAAGCGACTTCTTGGCCCGTTCAACATCGCCATCAAAACCAGCCTTGCAAGAATATAAGGCCATATTGGTTTTTGCGATTATGTGTCGCAGGGCCGCAAGCTCGATTGCGGTCGGGTTTTCAAAATCGGCCACTTCGACGATCAGCGCCTCGGCACTTTCTGGATAGCCACTCAACTTGTTATCACGCCAACTGACGTAAGCCGTATCGTTATCAAGATCGAAGGAATCGGGCCGGATGACGGATTGGTTCACAGTAAAAATTCTCTCGTTTTTATCCAAATATTGATTGTTCGCAGTTGCGGAATCATCCCTATTTGACGCTTATTTACGGCTTAAAACAATTAAAAAACGGCAGAAAACATAGCTTTGTAAGGAAGTTAATGTAAATGGTATTTTTATGAAAGAAAGCTATAGATTCATCAAACCATATTAGATTATAGTAATATACAGGAAACAAGCGGACCCGCCACCAGCCAGCGGCCCGTCAAAATAATAAGGTTGGAATAATTAACCTGGAGTGTTTTCAGTCAAGGAGGGATGCCTGCCATAGAATTGATCGTCTCTTAAGTTGTAAGGGATTATCGCGCCGTTAAACTTTTTCCAACCATCAGGCCGCCACCAGGGGTTTACAGGCTGGCCTGAACAAACGGGACCGGATGTCCTGTATTTCGGAAAAGGTGGGGAAATGGTGGTTCTGTATCTGGCCCATCCACATAGATAACCGCTTTCGATGGCATTCTTGAGGTCAAGACTGCCCACTGGGAAGTAAAACGTAATCCTGTAGAGGAAATTCACATGGCAAAGCAAATGCCCGCAACGCCCCTTTTGGATCAGCTGGAAGGCGGCCCCTGGCCCAGCTTCGTGACCGGCCTTAAAAGGCTGGCCAATGACGAAAGTAAGCAATACGCACCGATGATGAAATCCCTGCTCGGCCAACTCGAGCATTCCTATGACACCCGTAAGGGTTACTGGAAGGGCGGCACTGTTGGTGTTCGCGGTTACGGCGGCGGCATCATTCCGCGCTTCTCGGAAGTCTCTGGCGCGTATCCGGAATCATCTGAATTCCACACCATGCGTGTTATGCCCCCTGCCGGTATGCACTATGATACCAAAACATTGCGCGACCTGTGCGATATCTGGGAAAAGTACGGTTCAGGCCTGATCGCCTTTCACGGCCAGTCCGGTGACATCATGTTCCAGGGTATTTCAAGCGCCAACATTCAGGCCTGCTTCGATGAAATGAACGATATTGGTTTTGATCTTGGTGGTGCCGGCGCCGCCATTCGCACATCTATGAGCTGCGTCGGCGCAGCTCGTTGCGAACAGTCCAACTATGACGAAGCCCGCGCCATGCGCACGGTCATCAACAATCTGCTTGACGACATGCATCGTCCCAGCCTGCCTTATAAAATGAAGTTCAAGTTCAGTGGCTGCGCTAACGACTGCGTTAACGCATCCCACCGCTCCGACGTTGCGATTCTGGGCACCTGGCGTGACGACATCAAGGTTGATCAGGACAAGGTCAAGGAATTCGTTAACGAAAATGGCCGCAAGATGGTCAATGATCAGGTTATCAACATGTGCCCGACACGGGCCCTGTCGTTAAATGATGACGACACGCTCGATATCGACAATCGAAGCTGTGTCCGTTGCATGCATTGCATCAATGTCATGACCAAGGCCCTCTCACCGGGCGATGACAAGGGCATTTCCATCCTTGTCGGTGGCAAGCGGACGCTGAAAATCGGCGACCTCATGGGCTCCATGGTTGTTCCTTTCATGAAGCTTGAAACCGATGAAGACTTCGAGAAACTCACAGAACTGACCGAGGAAATGGTCGAGTTCTTTGCCGAAAACGCACTGGAGCATGAGCGCACAGGTGAAATGATCGACCGTATCGGCCTGATCAACTATCTGGACGCCCTTGGCCTGGATGTCGACCCCAACATGGTCGCCCATCCGCGCACCAGCTCGTATGTCCGCATGGATGACTGGGACGAGCAGGCCGAAAAATGGAACCGGCGCAAATCAGGCTCAGCGGCTGCCGAATAAGGCGCGCTGCACAGAAAACGAGAGATTGGAGAACAAGAAATGAGCGAGGTTACTGAAAAACCGCGGATGCCTATTGAGTGTGGTGTCCCCGATCCGATGCCGCTGATGCATCCGATGATGCGCGAAAACTACGGCAAGTGGAGCTGGCATGATCGTCCCCGTCCGGGCGTCTTGCACCACGTTGCCAAAAGTGGCGATGCGATCTGGACCGTCAAGGCCGGCACCCAGCGTCAAATGGACCTGGGCACCATCCGCAACCTGTGTGACATTGCCGATGAAATGGCTGACGGCCATGTTCGCTTCACGACCCGCTCGAACGTTGAGTTCATGGTTACTGACGAAGCCCGCGTTGATCCGCTGATCGAAAAACTTGAAGCAGATGGCTACCCAGTCGGCGGCACCGGCAACTCGATCTCGATGATCTCGCACACTCAAGGGTGGCTGCATTGTGATATTCCCGGCACCGATGCCTCGGGTGTCGTTAAATCTCTGATGGATGAGCTTTATCACGATTTCAAACACGAAGAGATGCCCAACCGGGTCAAGATTACGACCTCCTGCTGCCAGATCAACTGTGGCGGACAGGGCGATATCGCCATCAATATTCAGCACACCAAACCGCCGGTTATCAATCACGATCTGGTTTCCAACGTTTGTGAACGCCCGGCCGTTGTCGCGCGTTGCCCGGTTGCGGCCATTCGTCCGGCCCTGGTTGACGGCAAGCCAAGTCTGGAAGTTGACGAGAAAAAATGCATTTGCTGTGGCGCTTGCTACCCGCCATGCCCACCCATGCAGATCAACGATCCGGAACACTCCAAGCTGGCCATCTGGGTCGGTGGCAAGCATTCATCCACCCGGACCAAACCGTCTTTCCATAAGCTGGTCATTTCCGGCCTTCCCAACAACGCCCCGCGCTGGCCGGAAGTCGCCGAAGTCGTCAACAGGATTTTAAAGGCTTACAAGGATGACGGTCGCCCGTGGGAGCGCATGTCTGAATGGATTGATCGTATCGGCTGGCCGCGGTTCTTCGAGCTGACAAGCCTGCCATTCACCAAACACCACATCGAAGACTGGCGTGGCGGACGTAATGCCCTGAACCAGTCCTCGCACGTCCACTTCTAGGGAAGCGTCATGAAATTCGGTATCCTTGTCAACGAAGGCCCGTTCACCCATCAGGCTTCAGATTCCGCCTATCATTTCGTCAAGGCGGCGATCGAAAAAGGCCATCAGGTGATGCGTGTGTTCTTCTATTACGACGGCGTCTACAACGCCAATAAACTGAGCGCACCACAATCTGATGACCGCAATCTGGTCAAAATGTGGGGAGAGCTGGGGTCAGAGCACAACGTCGACCTGGTTGTCTGCATCGCCGCCGCTCTTCGCCGCGGCATCGTTGAAGATAACCTTGCCGATGGCTTCCGCATTTCGGGCCTTGGCCAATTGACAGAGGTCGGCATCGCCGCTGATCGTCTTGTCGTGTTTGGGGATTAGGGTCATGGCTGAAACCGAAATCGAATTCGACACCGCTGGCATCACCAAGAAGTTCATGTACGTCAACCGCAAGGCACCGTACGGAACGATTTATGCCCTTGAAGTGCTGGAAGCCGTCTTGATCTCTGCCGCTTTTGAACAGCACGCCTGCATCGTCTTTATCGATGATGGCGTCTACCAGATCAAAAAAGGTCAGAATACAGACGCCGTCAATATGAAGAACTTCTCGAAAACCTACGGCATCATCGCCATGGAAAAAGAAGATGCCGACGAGGATGAGGACATGGATATGGTCTGGCGCATTATCGTCGAGAAGGAATCCATGGAAGCGCGTGGGCTGACTGCTGATGACTTTGTCATCGATGTTGAAGTCATCGCCAGCACCGAACTTGCCGCCATTATGGCCGAGCAAGAAATTGTCATTTCCGGATAACTGAAAGGGAGAACCAGACAATGCTTCATACCATCAATAAATCTCCCTTCGAGCGCAACAGCCTGGACAGTTGTCTTAGGTTGAGCGTTAAAGGCTCGCCGATCCTGCTGATCGAGGACGGCGTCCTGGCCGCAACCAGGGGGACCTCTGTCTCTGACAAAATGGCGACTGCAATGAACGATCATCCGATGTTCGTCATGGGTCCGGACCTGCAGGCGCGGGGAATAGCCGGTGACAGTGTGGCCGATGGCATCACCGTTATCGATTATGGCGGGTTTGTCGATCTGGTTGTCGAACATGGAACTGTACAATCCTGGCTTTAACAGCCGGAATATCTTGAACCACTGGATTTATTAAAAGGAGACTTGAACTATGGCTTACGAAGTAAACGGCAAAAGCTTTGAATCTGACGAAGAAGGCTACCTGATCGATATCGGTTCATGGAACGAAGAACTCGCCGATCTGATCGCAAAAGACGAAGAAATCGACATGACTGACGAGCACTGGGAAGTCGTCAACTTCCTGCGCGAATACTACAACGAATACCAGATCGCCCCGGCTGTCCGTGTTCTCGTCAAAGCGGTTAAGAAAAAACTCGGCGCTGATAAGGGTTCCAACAAATACCTCTACGAGCTGTTCCCGTATGGTCCGGCCAAGCAAGCCTGCAAAATTGCCGGTCTGCCTAAACCAACTGGCTGCGTCTAACAGTCTTTGTTTTTCTTCACTCCGGTAGAGGTTTGCACCTTCTCCGGGGGTGAAGAGGTTTTCAAGTATTACCGGAGGGCGTCACAGCAATGTCAGGTTTGACACTCGCTTACGCATTGGCTTTTTATTTTGCCGTGGTGGTTTTAGTCGTGGGCGTTGCCTTCAAGATCGGGCAATTCTGGACGACGCCAACACCGCTTAAGATTCCGCTGATGCCGGCGCCCATGACCCGGAAAGGGGTGGGTTTCCGGCTGGCCCGCGAGGTTATTTATTTTGAAAGCCTGTTCAAATCCAACAAATGGATCTGGATATTCGCAGTGCTGTTCCATGCCGGGCTGGTGCTGGTTGTGTTACGCCACCTGCGTTATTTCACCGAACCTGTCTGGTTCTGGGTGGTTCTGGTCCAACCGTTTGGCATTTACGCCGGTTTTGCCATGGTTGCCGGACTTCTGGGGCTTTGGGCGCGGCGCTTCGTGGTCGACAGAATTCGTTACATATCAAGCTTATCTGACCACCTGATGCTGGCCTTGTTGACGCTCATCGGTGTCAGCGGCCTGATGATGAAATATGTCGCCCGAACAGACATTATTGCGCTCAAGGCTTTCTGCCTTGGTCTGGTCCGTTTTGACCTGCAACCGCTTCCCAGCGACCCGGTGTTGCTTTTGCACATGGGGCTGGTTGCCTTATTGATGATTGTTTTTCCGTTTTCCAAACTGCTGCACGTCCCTGGCGTTTTCTTCAGCCCAAGTCGTAACCAAGTCGATGACGCCCGTGAAAAGCGCCATCTGGCCCCGTGGGCGGCGAAGCTGGATACGCAGAGTAAGATTTAAGCGAGCGAGGAACCTTAAAAGTGGCCAAGACACCAGAATTTGAAATCCCGCCGTTTCGGACAGAGTTGGAAAACCCCGCCCTCGTTGAAGGTGCGATGGCCCATTGCCAGCCCTTTATAGCGGCCCCTGAGCATAATACGGATTTGGGTTTCCCCGGCGAACTGGTCGACAACTGGGAGATGAAGGCGGTTGAGAAACTGGGCGATCTTCTAAACAAGAACCGTGCCCTTCGTGTTTATCTGGACAGTTGCGTTAAATGCGGGGCCTGCACCGATAAGTGCCACTACTTCATAGGCACCGGTGATCCCAAAAACATGCCGGTGGCGCGTCAGGATCTGCTGCGCTCTGTCTATCGCCGTTACTTCACCCTGGCCGGCAAGATCGCACCCGGACTGGTCGGCGCCAAGGATATGACCAAGGACGTGCTCGACGACTGGTACAAGTACTTCCACCAGTGTTCACAGTGCCGCCGTTGTGCAGTCTTCTGCCCCTACGGCATCGACACCGCCGAAATTTCCATGGCCGCCCGTGACATTATGGATCACATTGGGCTGGGCACTAAATACAACAACGAAATTCTCGGCAAGGTCCATAAGATTGGTAACAATCTTGGCCTGCCTGAAAACGCCCTGATTAACACCATGGAAGGGCTTGAAGAAGACGTTGAGGACGAGACCGGCATTACCGTTCGCTTCCCCGTCGACAAAAAGGGTGCCGATGTTTTGCTTGTTACCCCATCAGCCGATTTCTTTGCCGAACCGCACGTTGACGGCCTGATCGGTTACGCCAAGGTCTTCCATCAAGCAGGCATTAACTGGACGGTCAGCTCGCACGCATCGGAAGCCGCCAACTTCGCCATGTTCATTGGCTCCTACGAGCAAATGCACAAGGTCGCCCAACGGATCAGGCAGGCGGCGCTGGATCTGGGCGTCAAGCGCGTCATCTTTGGCGAATGCGGCCATGCTTGGCGCGTCGCGTACAGTTTCCTCAACACACTGGCCGGTCCGTGGGATTTTCTCGACCCGAAATATCCCAAACCGCAGCACATTCTTGAAGTTACCTACGATCTTATTCAGCGCGGCGCGATCAACCTCGATGCCTCGGCCAATGACGACAAGGTGTTGACCTTCCACGATTCATGCAATGTCGCGCGAGCCACCCGCATGGGCGATGTAGAAGGCGGCCAGTTCATTATCCCGCGTGAAGTGATCAAGGCCAGCGTCAACAAATTTGTCGACATGAACCCGGACACCACTCACGAGAAAACATTCTGTTGTGGTGGTGGTGGCGGCCTGCTGACCGATGATTTGATGGAACTGCGCATCAAGGGCGCACTCCCCAGAATGGAAGCATTAAAGGACGTCGTCGATAACCACGGCGTCACCCATATGGCGGCGATTTGCGCCATTTGCAAAAGCCAGTTTGCCAAGGTGATGCCGTACTACGGTTTCCCCATGGATATGATCGTCAGTGTTCATCAGCTCGTCAGCGATGCGATCCTGCTGGGAACCAAAGAATAAAATAAGACCGAAAGTAAGGAACTTACGTTATGACCGCGATGCCCGAGAAAAAACTGACTTATCTCCGCTACGAAGAAGGTGATTCGGTTTATGACGACTTTACCGACAAAATTTTTTCTGCCGGTCATAGTCACAAATGCCCGACCTATGTTCACCGCAGCCCCCCGTGTCAGGGGTCGTGCCCGTCAGGTCACGACATTCGCGGCTGGTTGGCTATTGCCCGTGGTCAGGACAAGCCGATTGACGCCGAAACGCCATGGCAGCAATATGCGTTCGAGCGGATGACCGAAGCCAACCCGTTCCCCAGTGTCATGGGACGGGTCTGCCCGGCACCGTGCGAAAGTGGCTGCAACCGTAACGAAGTCGATGATTTCGTCGGCATCAACGCTGTCGAACATTACGTCGGCGACTGGGCCATCGAGAACAAACTAGCCTACCCTGCCGCAGGGACGGATACGGGCAAGAAAGTCGCTATCATCGGCGGTGGACCGGCAGGTCTTTCCGCTGCCTATCACTTACGCAAGCTTGGCCACGGCGTCACCTTGTTTGACGAACACGAAGAACTTGGCGGCATGATGCGTTACGGCATCCCGGGCTATAGGACGCCGCGTGAGATGCTTGATTCTGAAATCAACCGCATCATCGAGATGGGTGTTGAAGTCAGGACTTCGACCCGTATTGGCAAAGACATCTCCATGGAACAAGTCGATGCCGACTTTGACGCCGTGTTCTGGGGCATTGGCGCACAATCCGGTCGGGCCCTGCCCGTCACCGGTGCCGATGCCAGCAAAT
>JACKQG010003727.1_pt1 | contig 18355 bp, 16 predicted proteins | sample 8237621 | NCBI WGS metagenome assembly JACKQG01 (sample SAMN15677084, study PRJNA649215) | marine metagenome | biome: marine; feature: Black Sea; material: saline water; isolation source: suspended particulate matter (SPM) from the Black Sea western gyre | collected 2013-06-09/2013-06-10 | depth... | reverse complement strand
TCGTGGTGAATCCCAACGAGGCCGCGGCCCTGCTGCTCTTCGGCGACTACAAGGGCACCGTCAAGCGGAACGGGTTCTGCTGGGCCAATCCCTTCATGACCAAGATGAAGGTGTCGCTGCGCGCGCGGAACCTCAACGGCGAGAAGATCAAGGTCAACGACCTGACGGGCAACCCCATCGAGATCGCCGCGGTGGTGGTCTGGAAAGTGGTCGAGACGGCCGAGGCCCTCTTCGAGGTGGACGATTACGAGGAGTACGTGGAGACCCAGAGCGAGGCGGCCGTCCGGAAGATGGCCAGCGCTTACCCCTACGACGGTCCCGAGGACCAGCTCACCCTGCGCGGCACTCCCGACGAGCTCAACGAGCGGCTCGAGCAGGAACTGCAGGAACGGCTGGACCGGGCGGGCGTGAAGGTGATCGAGGCGCGGCTGAGCCACCTGGCCTACGCCCCCGAGATCGCCGGCGCCATGCTGCAGCGCCAGCAGGCCAGCGCCGTGGTGGCGGCGCGCCAGCAGATCGTGGCCGGCGCGGTGGGCATGGTGGAGCTGGCCCTGGCCGAGCTGGGCCAGAAGAAGATCGTCGAGCTGGACGACGACAAGAAGGCCACCATGGTCTCGAACCTGATGGTGGTGCTCTGCAGCGAGCACTCGGCCCAGCCCGTCGTCAACGCCGGCACCCTCTACCAGTAGGGAGAGACGATGACGCCGCTGTACCAATCCCGGCAGGTCTCCTGGTTCATGATCGGCATGATCGCGGTGATGGCCGTGTTCTTCTCGATCATGATCGTCAAGGGGACCGAAGAAGCGCCGCCCTGGTTCTACCCCGCCATCCTGCTCATCATGCTGCCCTTCAGCACCATGAGCGTGACGGTGACGCGCGTGCACGTGCGCATCGCCTTTCTGCTGGGCTGGCCGCGCCGGACGATCCGGATCGGGGACCTGAAGTCCTGCGAGACCTACCGGGCCAAGGGCCTGCAACGCCTGGCGACCAGGATCAGGCCCTTCCAGGGAACCTACCAGATGACCGGCGGGGGGGGCATCGTCCTCGTCCGCCACAAGGGGATCCCGATCACGATCAGCGACCCCGAACCCGACAAGCTCGCCCGGGCCGTGACCCGGGCGCGCGACAAGCATGAGCAGCTGGGAAGGACCTGACGCCATGGCCACCCGGAAAGCCTTCCCCCTGCGCATCGGCCCGGAGCTCTACGAGGAGCTCCGGCGCTGGGCCGAGCAGGATTTCCGGAGCGTCAACGGTCAGATCGAGTTCATCCTGCGCGAGGCCGTGCGTCGTCGCAAACGCGAGCGCCCGCGTCCCGAGGACGAGCCGCCCGCCTGATCCCTCACTGCACCTGGAAATCGAAGCCATCCCCCGCTGTCTCCGCGCCGATGCACAGCAAGGGCCCCAGGGGCCGGTAGCTGGCCTCGAGCCGCTCGTAGTACGGCTCGAGGGTGGCCGAGGTCCGCGCGGGCAGTCCGTCGCACCAGGGCACGCGCAGCTCGGCCATCCCCAGGGCGCGGATCTCGTCGTCGAGGGTCTGCAGCCACTGCGGGTCCTCGCCCGCCGCCGCGGCCGCCGCCCGCTGCGCCCGCAGCCAGGTCTCGAAGTACCCCTGCAGGCGGGCGATGCGGGGGCCCATGTCCTCCTGGTCGTGCACGCTGAACACCGGTCGCAGCTCATGGCCCATCCACGCGTGGTAGGCGATCAGATAGATGTAGGAGTACTCGCCCAAGCCCATGCCCTCGCCCAGCAGGGCCTCGTTGCGTTGCTCCAGATAGCCGGCCACCGACTTGCCCAGGCCGACGAGGCTCTTGACGGCGACGATGAGCTTCCGCGGACCGCCGCCGCCGCCCACCGCGATCACGATCAGGATCGTCAGGCACCCGATGCCGCACCCCATCAACCAGTTCCGCTTGCCGGCCATATCGCCCCCCCGCGCGATACCGTTCCGCACACCGATTCGCCTTGAACGTATTAATTCAAAGCTTACATTGTCATCGGGGGGTGAGGCGATTATTTTGATCGCGACGATAAAGAGCGTGCCGCCCGGGACACGGCCGCGAGCGAACACCCTGAAGGAGAAGATGATGTCCGAACCCATCAAGTTGGAAAGCGCCGACTTCCAGAGCCAGGTACTCGACAGCGACGTGCCCGTGCTGGTCGACTTCTGGGCGCCCTGGTGCGGCCCCTGCAAGATGCTCACGCCCATCGTCGAGGAACTGGCGCGCGAGTACGACGGCCGGGCCAAGGTCGCCAAGGTGAACGTGGACAACAACCAGGAACTGGCCATGCAGTTCAACATCCGCAGCATCCCCACGGTGATGATCTTCAAGGGCGGCGAGCCCCAGGCCTCCCTGATCGGCACGCAGCCCAAGTCCGCGCTGGTGGAAGCCCTCGACGCGGCGCTCTAGTCCGGACTCCCTCCCGATGGCGCGTGACGGACAACGCGGGAAAGGCGACAGATGACGGGACTGATCAGCAAGATGAAGGATGCGTTCAAGGGCGGCGACAAGCTGAACAACGTGGTGTTCATCGTGTTCGACAGTTGCCGCTGGGACGCCTACCGCGCGGCCCGCACGCCGAACCTGGACCGCATCGCCCAGGCCGAGCAGCGCTACAGCTACGCCAGCTGGACCAGCCCCAGCCACTACACGTTCCTGATGGGCATGATCCCCCACCAGAGCCCCAGGGGCGTCTTCGCCAGCAACGTCTACCGCGACGAGTTCGCCCTCTGGGGCCAGCGCCTGAACCTGCCCGAGGTCGAGTTCGGCAAGTTCGTCCCCCAGCTGTCCCTGCCCTACTTCCTCAAGCAGCAGGGCTACTGGTGCGAGGGCTGGGTGAGCCTGCCCGTGCTCAACCCCCTGACCAGCATGTCGGCGCACTTCGACAAGTACGAGCTGGCGCCCAGCCACAACGACCTGGGCCGCATCTTCCGGGAACTGAAGTTCCGCGACGACCAGCCCTCCTTCTTCTTCATCAATACCGGCGAGACCCACTACCCCTACATCCTGCCCGGCGAGACGGCGGACGACCTGCCCCACATCAGCGGCATGCACGGCGTCTTCAAGCATCTCGACGACTTCCTGAAGAACCCGTCGGAAATCATGGCAGATCGTGATCGGGACGAGTTCTTCACCCCCGAGCAGTTCAAGGCCTTCTACGACAAGCAGATCGTCTGCGTGGAACACCTCGACCGCGAGGTCGGTGCGTTCATGGAGCGCTGCCCCGCCAACACCTGGTTCATGATCATGTCCGACCACGGGGAGCTCTTCGGCGAGGACGGCTATTTCGGACATGGACCGATCTTCCATGAGAAAGTGTTCGAGGTGTTTTATCTGGAGGGGAAACTGCCCTAGGAGGGGCTGGGACAGAGAGAGGGCCGTCACCGCTCAGATATGCCACATCGCGGTGACGGCCCTCTCTCTGTCCCAGCCCTGGGCGGTTTCCCTTCAGGTAGAGCACTTCGACAGGTTCTGGAAGATCAGTCGATGTAGCCGAGGGAGCGGAGGCGGCGTTTGCTGGCTTCGTCGAGGGTGTCGGCGGGGAGGCTTTCGGCGGCGGCGCCGTGGGCGGTGCCCCGGGCCAGGAAAGCATGGAGGTCGGCCAGGAGGCGGGCGGTGGTCTCGGCCTGGGCGGCGGCCAGGTCGTGCTGTTCGGCGGGATCGGCCGCCAGGTCGTAGAGCTCCAGGTTCTCGGTTCCCTCCTCCCAGAGCAGTTTCAGGTCGTCCTCGTACCAGGCGTAGATGGGCGGCACCCGGCGGTTGGTCTGCGTGAAGACGTTTCGCGGCTCACCGGCCGCCTCGGGGCGTACGCCCGCCAGCAGGGGCACCAGCGAGCGGCCGGCCAGCTGCAGGGTGTCGCGGGGGATGCCCTGGAGCTGCATCAGGGTGGGCAGCAGGTCGACCAGTTCCACGGTGTCGGCGATGCGGCACCCGGCCAGCTCCGGCACGCCGGGAATGCGCATGACCAGCGGCACCCGCACCACCTCGTCGTAGGCGATGCCGCCGTGGCCGTGGTGCGTCCCGTGCTCCCAGAAGGCCTCGCCGTGGTCGCTCATGAAGATGACGATCGTGTCGTCCCAGGTCCCCTCGTCCCTCATGCGCCGGATCATGGCCCCCAGGGCGTAGTCGACGAAGGAGAGGCTGGCGTCGTAGAGGGCCTCGATGTTGTGGGCCAGCGCCGGTTCCGGCCGGGTGTCCTGCAGGCCGTGCAGGAAGTCGTTGCTACCGATCGCCGGATCGCAGGGCCCCTCGATGAAGCGGCTGAAGAAGGGCTCCGGCGGCCGGTAGGGCGAATGGGGGACCATGAAGTGCAGGTAGACGAAGAAGCCCTCGTCCACGTGCGTCTTCATGAAGCGCAGGGCGTGGGGGATCATCAGCACGTCGGCCGGCCCCCGGCGGTCGGCCTGTCGCCGCAGATCCTCGGGCAGATCCCACAGGTGCAGGTACTCGGTGAAGCCCTGGCCGTGCCCCAGCTCGCTCTTGAGCCAGGTATTGCAGGTGAAGCCCAGCAGGTGGTCGAAGCGGCGGGCCATGACCTCGGCCATGGTCGTCATCTCCGGGGGGATCTTCAGCAGCGTGTCGCGGGTGATGGCCACGTCCTCGCCGAAGACAGGATAGCGCGAGGTGAAGTAGGAGAAGACCGACAGCATTGTGCCGCTGGCCTGGGCGTGGACGTCCTCGAAGACCACCGACTCGCGGGCGATCTCACTCAGGTAGGGCGTGGTTTCCCGGTCGCAGCCGTAGAAGTCGAAGTGCTTGGCGCCGGCCGCGTCGAGCAGCACGATCACGACGTTCTGCCCGCGGGTGACCTCGACGAGGTCATCGACGGCCGCCCGGTCCGGATCGACGTCGCCGGTGCCGCAACCGGTTACCGCCAGCAGGATGACCAGCCAGGAGATGTGCACGGCACGTTTCATGGGAATCACCATAGTACAGATGCCCGCCTTCACGAACGAAAACCCGCCCGGCTCTCCCCCAGCGCCGCCAGCAGCGACGGCACCACGTCCGTGATGGCCGCGCACCCGTCCACGAAGCCGCCGGCCCCCGGTCCCCAGGCCATCAGCGGCACGGGATTGAGGGTGTGGGAACGGGTCGAGAGGTCCTCGAGGTTGCCGTGGTCGCTGGTCAGCAGGACCAGCGTGTCGTCGCCGATCCCGTCCAACAGGGCGCCGAGGAAACGTTCCAGCTTGTCCAGCTCCCCCTCGCAGCGCGCGCGGTCGCGGCTGTGGCCGGCGCGGTCGGTCTGGAAGTACTCGTAGAGGGTGAAGTCGCGCAGGGCCGCGTTGCGGGCCAGCACGCGGCCCGCCGCCTCCGGCGTCATCTCCGGCACGTCGAAGCCCTTGTCGATGAGGTCTCGGTTGGTGAACTCCTGGTAGATGGAGCGTCCGGCCGTGATGTCGTCCAGGTCGAAGAACGGCAGCCCGGCGGCGAGCTGCGCCACCGTGGTGGCCGACAGGCGCCACTGCGTCTCCGCGGGCAGCTCGAAGAAGATGGGGCGGAAGGCGTTGATGAAGATGCCGTCGCGCGCCCGTTCCGCCAGTTGCACGAAGACCGAGCGTCGCTTGAGGATCTCGCGCAGGGCCGGCGTGGGAAAGCCGGTCACGTGGCCGCCGACCTCCGCCGGGGCGTTGACGCCGCTGAGCAGGGCCGTCTGGCCGGTGGCGCTCTGGGGCAGGCCCTCGACGCCCAGGCAGGCGTCCACGGGCTTGCAGAGGGCGGCCGAACGGGGGAAATCGAGCAGGGATCCGCCGTAGGTCAGGCAGGGATTCCGGTCGACGTCGTCGTCGCCCCAGCCCAGACCGTCCACGAAGACGAGCACCGCGCGGGCCGGCAAGGACGAGGGGCCGGGAAGCCAGTTCCCGGCCCCTGCGCGCTTGTCGGACCTGCCGCCCATGGTCTAGGCGTGCTCGGACAGGTACTTGGCCACGCCGTCGGACGTGGGGGTCATGGCGTCGTCGCCCTTGGTCCAGCCGGCCGGGCAGACCTCGCCGTGGGCCTCCACGTGCTGCAGGGCGTCCACCATGCGGATGGCCTCGTCGATGTTCCGGCCCAGGGGCAGGTTGTTGACGACCATGTGCTGGATGACGCCGTCCTTGTCGATCAGGAAGGTGCCGCGCAGGGCCACGCTGTCGCCGGTCAGCACGCCGTAGTCGCGGCTGATGGACTTCTTCAGGTCGGCCACCAGCGGGTACTTGACCTCGCCGATGCCGCCCTCGTTGACGGGCGTGTTGCGCCAGGCCCAGTGGCTGAACTGGCTGTCGATCGAGACGCCGATCACCTGGGTGTCGCGCTTCTCGAACTCGCCGATCTTCTTGCTGAATTCTATGATCTCGCTCGGGCACACGAAGGTGAAGTCGAGCGGATAGAAGAAGAGCACCACGTACTTGCCGCGGTAGTCGCTCAACTTGAAATCGTCCTTCATGGAACCGTCGGGCATGACGGTGACGGCCTCGAAATCGGGGGCCTGCTGTCCGATGAACTGGGACATTATCTCTCCTCCTGGGGGTCGCTGGGTGCCGGCGGGTGCGCGCTCGGACGCGGGAACAGGATCATTCAACCGCGAATTCGGACAGAAGCTAACGCCAATGTGGCCCGGCCGCAAGTCGGGCCCGCGGTCGGTCCGACACGGGAACCATGCTGCCGTCGCGCCCAAGTTGGGATATCCCATCGTGTGTGAATAATCCCCGCAAAAACATAAGCCCGCGCCACACGAAGAAGCCCCGGCATCAATGCTGCCGGGGCCTCTGTCATCGCTTCTGGATGTCGTTTAGAGGCAGGAACGGATCGACTCCCTGACCGGAGTCTACCGCCGGGCCGGTTGTCTCAGGTGATTACCGGTACAGGCTCTTCAAATCTCCCCAGGTGCTCGTCTCCGAGGGGACGGAGTCGCAGTTGTCACAGTCATCGACGACGACGCCACCGATAGCCTCGCACTGGCCCTCGAGGACCGCGAAACAACCGGCCTCGGTGCAGCACAGCTCGGTGGCTCCGGCGCCTTCGCAGTCGAGAACGGCCTGCTCGATGGCGTCGGCCGTACCGGAGCCGTCGAACGGCACCTGGCCGTAGACTCCGCCGGTCACGTTGGCGTAGTTGATCATGATCGGCAGCGCGATCGCATCGGGAAAGCCCTCGGAGTTGACCTGCACCGCGGCGATGCGCACGCCGGCCGCCGCCAGCGCGTTGGCTACGTTGGACGCAGCGACGTCGTCGGTGCCGACGGCGTAGGTGTCGTCACAGCCGGCGGGCGGTGCGTCGGTCACCAGGACGGCGATCTTGCAGCAATTCGGATCCCAGTCCCCGGGCAGGAAGTCACCCGAGGTAAGGCAGTTGGCGGCCGTGACCAGCTCGTTGAGGCCCTCGTCCGAGGCTTCGGGCCAGCCATCGCCGCCGCTGGCGACCATCGAGTTGATCGCATTGGTGATGTCGGTCTGGTTGGCCGTCATCGCCTGAAGCACCTCGACATCGTCACGGAAGGTCACCACCGCGCCTTCGAGGTTGCCGCAGGATTGTGCATCGGCCAGGGTGAGGATGCTGCCCAGGCCGGCGGCGACATTGGCGATGGCGCCACCCATCGAACCGGTCACGTCGATGACGAACACGAGCTGGATGCAGTCGCACGCCTTGCCCGCGTGATCGCCGGGTTCAGTGGCGATGGGGGTGAGACGTGTGCCGGCCGCCACGGCGGGGCCGTCGTTGGAATGAGCCGAATCGGCGGCGAGCGCCGGCACGGTCAACAGACAGATGCAGGTAAGGAGTGTTAGCAGCTTTTTCATGGTTCCCTCCCAGGATAGATAAGCCCCCATATTTGGTCTCGGAATGGAAGACTAGCAGATCAACCGAAACATGACAATATTTATCTTATTTTAGCGGGCCTTGGGCCGCTCTTGATGTCCGGCACCGGTTATCGAGGCTTGATTCAAGGAAGACACCGTGCTTAGACTCCCGTCCCGATCAGCTGGAAGCGGTTGTGGACAGACCGGGCAGCTTCTTGCCATTCGTTAAAAACCGGCCTGTAACCATTACTCCAGCCTCACGCGATTCAGATATAGCCCGTCGTCAATCCATCGGATCACCGATGTCCAGTATGGGCTCCGACGTTCTTCGGTGGTACTTGACTCTGGAGCAGTCCATGGATTCCGCGAAGCATCAGAACCGGCGGACCATGGGGCTGACCGGTGCGACCCTGATCGGCGTCGGCGCCATCGTCGGCGGCGGGGTGCTGGCACTCGCCGGCGTGGCTTTCGCCACCACCGGCCCCGGCGCCATCGTCGCCTTCGCCCTCAACGGCGCCATCGCCGTCCTCACCGCCCTGTCGTTTTCCGTGCTCGCCACCCGCTTCCCGGAGTCCGGTGGAACCTACACCTATGCACGCAAGGTCCTGACCGTCGAGGCCGCGTTCGCCGTCGGTTGGGTGGTCTGGTTCGCCTCGGTCGTGGCGGCCGTGCTCTACGCCATCGGGTTCGGGGTCTTCTTGGTGCCGGTTCTCGAGCAGGTCATCCTCGCCGCCGGAGGCAGCCCGCCCGCCTGGCTCGGGGCGCGCTTCGCCGTGCTGCTGTACGCAATGGCCGCGGTCGCCTTCTACGCCTGGGGCCTCACGCGTTCCGCCGCCGGCGGCAGCATGTGGCCGACCGTTGGGAAAGTGATCGTGTTCATGGTCGTCATCGCCGGCGGGTTCTGGGTTCTGATCGCCCACCCGCCCAGCGCCGAGGAGCTCTCGGCCAGTTTCCGGCCGTTCCTCCAGCGGGGCGGCGTGGGCCTCGTGCAGGCCATGGGTTATACCTTCATCGCCCTGCAGGGCTTCGACCTGATCGCTGCCGTCGGCGGCGAGATCAAGCATCCCGAACGGACAATCCCGCGCGCCATGCTGCTGTCGCTCGCCGTTGCGCTCGTCATCTATCTGCCGCTGCTCTTTCTGATCGTCGCCGTGGGCACGCCGGGCCAGCCGATCGCCGCGATGGCGCAGCAGAATCCCGAAATCCTCGTCGCCCATGCGGCCCGGAACTTCCTCGGCCCGACCGGATACTGGCTGATCATCGTCGCCGGCGTGCTCTCGATGCTGTCGGCGCTCCATGCGAACCTGCTGGCCGCCTCGCGCTTCGCCAAGACGATGGCCACCGATCGCACCCTGCCCAGACGCTTCGGGCGGCTCACCCCGGCGAGCGGCACGCCGACCGCGGCCATCAAGTTGACGGCGGTCACCGTCGCGCTCGTGCTGATCGCGTTGCCCGACGTGGCCTCCGCCGGAGCCATGTCCAGCCTCATATTCCTATCGAGCTTCGCTCTCGTGCACGGCATCGCCTATCTCGCGCAGAAACGCGCGGGGGGCATCCACTTCCGGTCGGTCTACTTCCCGGGCGTCCCGATCGTCGGCGGCATCGCCTGCCTGGTCCTGGCCTTGTTCCAGTCGGTCGCGGTGCCGTCGGCGGGGGCGTTGGCCGCGGTGTGGCTCGGCATCGGTGCCGTCCTGTTCATGATCCGGCTCGCGACCGGAGCCAGGATCGTCGACGCCTCGACCGAAGCCCGAGATCCCCAGCTCGTCCGATTCCGCGGCCGCAGCCCGCTGGTGCTGGTACCCATCGCGAATCCGGCGAGCGCCGCGATGCTGACGAGCATGGCCGACACGCTCGCTCCGCACTCGGTGGCCAGGGTGCTGCTCCTGTCTGTCGTCCGACCGACCGCGGAGTGGGCCGGCGACGACCTGCCGGCCCAGCTCGTGAACGCGCAGTCGATCCTTGGCAAGGCCCTGTCAACCGCCATCAGGGCGGATCTCGACGCGGAAGCCCTGATCACGATGGGCGGGAATCCCTGGCTCGAGATAGAACGGGTCGCCAACCGCTACCGGTGCGAGAGCCTCGTGCTCGGTTTCGGTCACCTGGAGGAATCGCTGATGACCGGATCGCTCGAGACGCTCATGAGCAGGGTCGAGAGCGAGATCGTGATCGTGAGAGCGCCGGAGGCCTGGAACATCGATCAGGTGCAGAGGATTCTCGTTCCCGCGGGAGGGGGGCGCGACCAGAGCCCGGTCAGGGCCCGCCTGATCGGGAACATCTGTCGCACGAGACCGCGTGAGGTCACCTACCTGGGGATCCTGCCGACCGACACCGATCCGAAGAGCGTACGTCGAGCCCGGCACAAGCTGGACAAGCTGGCGGAGGACGAAGCCCCCGACGTCAGCTCCGTGCTCGTCTCGCGACGGGACGACGTCGTCACCGAGATCGTCGAGCGGGCCGCGGAAAGCGATCTTCTCATCGTCGGACTCCAGCGTCTCGGTCGGCGCCACAAGTACTTCGGCAAGCTGGTCCTCGAAATCGCCCGGCGCACCACCTGCCCCCTGCTGATGATCAGTCGGCGCAGATAGACTCGGTGGACGGGAGCACTCGCTGGAGGCATTTTCTTCCCGATGACGGGGGGGCTCCAGGTGAGCTTACCTGCCTGACATATCAGGCGTTACACGATAGTATTAGCCCCCCATCGCAGCCGCACATACCGATATGACAGGATTTATCTTATCCTGTATTGGTTGGTGTCCCATTTGACACAACCATGACCAAGCTCGTGTTCACGTGTTTTCCTTGTGACGTTCGTCAGACCAGCAACAGCCCAGTCGGTGTTCGACACCTCCCGAGGTCGGCGACGCGAGCTGTACCGCCAGGGTGCGTGTGTATTCCGGCGCAAGAAGGAAAAGGAGACCGTCTTTGAAAGCCACACCGGGACTGCTGTTGATCGTCGCCATGCTCCATATGGCCCTGGCCGTGCTCATGGCCGGCTGCGCCTCGACGCCCAAGCCGGGCGTCGCGCCCACCGGCGAAATCCGCGTCTTCGAAGTCTTCGGCATGGACTGTCCGGGTTGCCACGGAGGTCTGGAGAAGCTGGCCAGGGACGTCGACGGCGTGATCGGCGCCGAAGCCTCCTGGCAGGACAAGAGGCTCTCGGTCACGATCGCCGAAGGCGCCGACCCGTCCGACGAAGCGATACTCGAGGCCATCGCCCAGGCCAATTTCACCGCCGGCGAGCGTCTGAAATGAGAGCGCCGGGCACGATCATCACATGCCTCGCGGCCGTCCTGTTCTGCTCACTCGGCATGGTGGACGACGCACGCGCCAGCATCAGCATCGACAGTGGCCTGACCCCGGCCGCCAAGCGCTGGATCCTGCGCACCCAGGTGCGCGTCATGTCCCGCGAAGCGCCTGCGGGCCAGGGCGACATGAGCATGTCACGGCTGATCGTGCCGCTGGTGATCGTACACGGCTTGAGTTCCGACCTGACCGTCGGCGCCCGCCAGGTCTACGACTCCCGAACCATGACCTTGAACGGGGTCGACACCAACACGTCCGGCCCGGGCGATCTCTACCTGTTCGCCAAGTACAAGATGCTGCGCGTCAACACGCGCGCCTACACCCTGGGCATAGCGCCGATCCTGGGGATCGAACCTCCCACCGGCGCCGACGGCATCTCGAGCGATTCATGGGATCTCTACACGGGACTGTACGCCTCGGGACGCAAGGGCGCCTGGGCCCTGGACGTCAACGTGGGCTACGACGCCCGGGGCGTCGCCGGCGTCGCGCAGAACGGCGCCGATCCGGGTGACGAGCTGGGTCTGGACCTGTCCCTGTCCCGACAGATTCCCGTCCGGGGCTCCAGACGCACGTCGCTGGCCCCGGTGCTCGAGCTCACCTGGCGCACGGTCGGCGCGAATACCCGCGCAGGCGCGGCCCTGCCGAACAGCGGCGAGACGACGTTGAGGATCGCGCCGGGGCTGAAGTTCACCGTCGATTCCCTGATCATCGAAGGGCTGCTGAGCATCCCGGTGGCGCATGATCCGACGGGACAGCAGCTCGAGGCCGGGACCATGGGGTTGCTGGGGATCAGGTGGATGTTCTAGACGCTGACCATCTTGCACGGATGAGATGATCAGAAAATGGATGAAAGCGAAGAAGGACGGGCTGCCATATTGGCGCCCGTCCTTTGATCTGTAACCCCATACGGGTTAGGATGCGAAAGGTCCGCGTAACGCTGGCGTAACGGCCTCCCCGTATATTCCACCAAAGTCACGACGGATGCAGGTGAAAACAGGGAAGGGAGTTGAGACTCATGAAAAGCCGGGTCCTGATCCTATCGATCACCATGCTCGCCATGCTGCTCGCGCCGGCGGCGCTGATCGCCAGTCCATTCCAGATCTGGGTGACCCATTCCCCTCCGGGCCCCAGCAACAACGATCCCGCCACCTGGGGCGGCATCTTCAGGTACCGCTTCTCCGACAACGGCGCCCCCGGAACGAGCCTCGCCGGGATCGACAGGAGCCTGGTGGCCGATCCCGCCGGCCTGGAATTCCGGGTCGAGTCCCATGAACTGCTCGTGGGCAATCGCCACGGGAACACCGGTGGCGGCAGCATCTCGCGGTTCATATACGACGCCCTCGCCGACGATTTCATCCCCAACGGCAGCATCACCGGCAACGGCCTCGACGGAGTCCACCAGCTGGCCCTGAATCCGGTGACCGGTGAACTCTTCGCCGCCAATTACGGCGGCGGCGTATCGAGATTCCTCTTCGATGAGTACGGCGATGCCGTGCCCAACGGGATGATCGGCGGCTCCGAGTGGACGCGGGGCGTCGCCGTCTCCCCCGACGGCGGACTGCTCTACGTCACGTCCGCCACGCCCGTCCTCAGGACCTTCGACCTGGATACCGGGCTCGAACTGTCACCGGTCAGCGTCAGCGGCGCGGTCAAGCTCCATTACATCCGGCTGGCCACGGATCAGTACCTCTATGTCGCCGATCCCTTCACGAGCATGATCTACCAGTTCGCCGTCGATGAGTTCGGGGCTCTCTCGGGTCAGATCGACATCGGCGCGCCGTCGGCGGTGGCAGAAGCCCTCAGCCCCGACGGGCTCGAGATGTTCGCCACCGGTCACCTGACCAGTCACCAGATCACGCGCCTGCGCTGGGACACGGGGACCGAGTCCTGGATCAGCGTCGATCCCCTCTATCCGGACGTGCCGATGGGCGACATCCTGTCCAGCGCGGTCACCGACATGGTCGCCGTGCAGGGACCGGTCACGGCGGCGGCGCGGCTGCTTCCGAATCATCCCAATCCCTTCAATCCGTCGACGGTGATCCCGTTTCGTCTGGATGCGGCGGGAACGATCGGGCTGACGGTGTACGATGCGGTCGGACGGAAGATCCGGGAACTCGCGGCGGGCGCCTTCGGCCCCGGAGACCACGAGGCGAGATGGGACGGCACCGACGACGGCGGCCGCGCCGTCTCCACGGGACTCTACTTCGTGCGGCTGAGAGCCGGATCCACGTTGCAGGCGCGGTCTCTCGTGCTCGTGCGCTGAGGGACCGCCCAGGGGATATTCAGGAATCCTAATAACCATGGACTGGCGAGAGCTGAAGGCCGAATCCAAAAAAGCGAGGCCACATTTTATACAAAAAGGCCGATATCGTGAGTTGCGCTAAATTGTTGATCGGTAATGATGACGGAATAAACGGTATGGACAGGCTCTGGACCGTCCACTGTTTCCTTAACACACGGGGCCAAGACCATGCGTCCAAATTCCTTTTCAACAATCGTCTGTCTTGCCTTGGCGCTCTTTGGCTGGCTGGTCGCTGTGCCGATCGCCCACGCCTGAGGCGTTCCTCCGCCGGGCGGTCTGCCCTCTCTGTGTCATGGCGAAGAAACCAGTCGAGACCGTTTCCAGTTGGGTCTGGGAGTCGGCTCGTTTGATACGACGCTACGCTTCGATGGTGATCGCGAGGCCGATGTCGAGATGACCACCGTATCGATGTCGGCCGGTTGGTTGATCAACAGCGAGTGGACGGCTCGCGCCAGTGTGGGTGTAATCCTGGATGGTACACTGGAAACCCAGGCCCATAGGATTCACGCCGTAGAGCCAGGTGGGCTGGTCGCGCTAGGCGCGGAATATCTGGCTCTCAGGGGTGGGGGCACGACACCATTCGTGGATCTCTCCTTTTTCCTCGGCAGTTCATGGACCGAGACCAAAGATCCGGACTCCGGTGACAAAACAGGCTATTTTGCCGCCGATGCCCGCCTGGGTGCGCGGGCCAGCTGGGCTCTGGACGAGAATCTGTTCCCCTACGTAGCGGCCCGTGTTTTTGGCGGCCCGGTGAATTGGCAATGGGATGACCAGGACGTGATTGGGACCGATGTACACCACTATCAGTTGGCCCTGGGAACAGCCGTTCAGATCGGCTCGCTTGGTTTGTGGGTCGAGTGGGCCGGAGTTGGCGAGCAGGCCTTGGGGGCCGGGCCGAGCACGAGTTGGTAAGATGTCCCTGCCAATAACCCGTCAGACTTGGATGGATCACAACTAATCGGGCTGGTGATGTGCCCTTTACCCGGATCACGACCCGAAGTAGGCTGGGCGCCATGACGATGCCCCCACCCACTTGTGGGTCGGGGCACGGGAATCGACTCACAGGCAGCAGTGGAGGTCGGCATGACGGAGCGGAACGAAGCCAAGACGGGACGGGATGATGCACTACTGATGTCCTATGAGGACAGTGCCAACCGGGTGCCGGTCCTGTGGATCCACGGCTATCCGCTGAGCAGCATGTTGTGGGAGTTCCAGGTCACGGAACTGGCCGACATCGCACGGCAGATCACCCCGGACCTGCGCGGTCACGGACGCACCGAACCCACTGCGCCACCCTACGATATGGCCCTGTTTGCCGACGATTGCGTACGGCTGCTCGACCACCTGGGCCTCGAAGGAGCGGTGGTGGTCGGCGGCCTCTCGATGGGCGGCTACGTGGCCTTGGACCTCTGCCGACGACATCCCCAGCGGGTGGCCGGGTTGATCCTGGCGTCCACGCGGGCCGGCGCGGATACGGAAGCCGGCAAGGCGGCCCGGGACCAGGCGGCGGCCACGGCGAAGGATCAGGGCGTCGAAGCCATCGTCGAGGGGATGCTGCCCAAGCTGCTGGCCCCCGGAACCGCCGCCGAGCAGCCGGATCTCGTGGAGTACGTCCGGGGCATGATGCTGGAGACCTCGGTGGACGGCGTCGGCGGAGCCCTGGCGGCCATGCGGGACCGGGTGGACTCCACGGGCGATCTTCCAGGATTCGACGTGCCGGCGCTGGTTCTCCACGGCGCGCAGGACCAACTGATCCCCGTCGTGGAGGCAGAGCTTCTGGCTGGATCCCTGCCCGACGCTGAACTGGTCGTCATACCGGGAGCAGGACATCTGCCCAACCTGGAGCAGCCGGACGCCTTCAACGACGCCGTGCGCGTTTTCCTCGAGCGCTACTACGAAGACTGACCGATCGCGCAGGCCTCCCCTCAAGAGGACGGTTGATCAGCAGAGTCGGGGGCCAGAAACAGGATGGCGAAGAAAAACCGGCTCGAACGAGCCGGTTTTCTTGAGTGGTACCCCGTACGGGACTCGAACCCGTGTTACCGGCGTGAGAGGCCAGCGTCCTAGGCCACTAGACGAACGGGGCATCTATTCCAAAATGGGGCAACATCTCTGCCCGCGCAATGTCTCTGGTTGCCCGGGGAGGATTTGAACCCCCATCGACTGATCCAGAGTCAGCTGTCCTACCGTTGAACGACCGGGCAATCGGCTCAGGAATATAGGTTAGCGCCCCGGAAAATGCAAGGAATCACGACCCGTTTCCGGCCCTGTCCTCGGCCCCAGGCAGGTGCCGGCTCAGATGGGCGTGGAGGGCTTCCGGCGACTGCAGATCGCCCCTTACGGTGCCGAAGGTGGCCGGCAGGAGCACGAAGGGGTAGTTCTGGGGTCCGCCGAGGCCGCCGTGGCTGCCCACCTGTTCCTCGAAGACGACCACCCGCTGACGGTCGCGCAACGCGCCGTTGACGATCAGGTCGCCGGACATGGCGCCGCGGGTCAGCCGGGACAGTTCCCGCGACCAGAGCTCGGTGTCCCAGTAGGGCGTGAGCGGATCGGCCTCGCCGCGGACCTCGCCGGTCTCCAGGTCGCGGATGCCGTCCTTGCCGATCATCAGCGGCGCACCGTCGGGATCGCGCACCAGGACGAAGCCGATGCCCGGGTGGCTGGCCAGCCCCTCCACCAGGCCGGGATAGAGCGAGCGCAGCTCCTCCAGGTGCAGGGGGCGCGGCGAGCCCTTGCGGTAGATGTGGGCCAGGCCGCCGGAGACGCAGACGATCAGGGAGGTCTCGGTGTCGATCACGGGCGCGGGCGGGGTCTGGCGTCGGCGCATGCGCTCCAGGGTGCGGCGGCTGCGGTCCTTGATCCAGGTGTGGTGTTCCTGCTCGCTCCAGCGCATCTCCTCCAGCAGGCCGCCCACGTAGGCCGCCTCGCTCTCCTCCGGCGGGCGCACGGCGATCACGCGGCCGGCCAGCTCGCGCACCACGTCGTCCAGGCGCTTGCCGTAGAGACGGCTGAAGGGCACGCTCTCGCTCTGTCCGTGGTCCGAGAGCAGGACCAGGTCGTAGGCGATCGGCGCGTTGCGCAGCATCTGGCGGCGCAGGCGCTGCAGCTTGCGGTCGAAGGCCGTCAGGGTGGCGCGGGACTCCCCCGCGTCCGGACCCGCGTGATGGGCCACCTCGTCGTAGCCCACGAAGTTTGAGTAGATCACCGGCACGCCGCGGGCCACGTCCTGCTCCAGCCAATAGAAACCCGTCTCGCGCAGGAAGGCGTTGCCGACCGCGCGCATGGCGGCCGTCCGTAGGGAGCGTCCGATCAGACGTTTACGACGATGGAAACGTGAAGCCACGTGCCAGAACAGGGCGGTCACAAAATCCCACAGCGTGGCCACCACGGCCGTGGTGTAGGCATGAGGGCTGAGCCAGAACAGGGAAAAGTCGGCCTTCTCCCCCGGCTGCTTGTGCTCGCCGCCCTCGCGGACGGCCGACAGTGTCATCAAGCGCTTGGCCGCGCCGCCACCGAACATGCTGTTGATGCAGGAACCGCCGGCCAACAGGGCCGGGCCGTGAGCAGCCACGGCAGCCTCGGCGTCGCGCAGGTCGGCGGGACGGCTGGCCACCATCACCTTGTCGCGCTCCCGATCGTACCAGCGGTAGCCCGGCACCCCGGCTCGCGATCCGTAGAACAGTCCGCCCTGGACAGCCGGCGTGTTGGACGGCACGCCCGACTGCCAGCGAAACAGACGATGCGACCCCAGACCGAGCAGCGCCGAAAACGCGGGCATGCGCCCCCGCCGTACGGCCCGCATCAGGCTGCGCCACGACAGGCCGTCCACCTGCAGGATCAGCAGACCGCGGCGTTGTCCGGGATGAGCGCGCGGGCCGTAGCGCAGACCGAGTCGACGCAGGATCGTCTGGAAGAGCGGGTAGATCTCGTCGATGCCCAGCCACGACGTGAGGCTGGTGTTGATGACCGTGATCATGCCGATGCCGAGAAACGCGTGCCACCAGCCTTCGATGTGGAAGGCCGGCACCAGGGCGGCGGTCAGATACCACAGGCCCGCGTTGATGAAGAGGGTCGGCAAACCCTGGGTCAACGCGTTGAGCGGCAGGGTCGCCATGACCAGCAAGGGCCGAAGGGTGAGAACGAGCAGAGCGTACCAGATGGGGATCATCAGAGGGGCGCGCCACCAGTTGGGCTGGGCGGTGTCGAACCAGAAGCCCGGCAGCAGGAAGGTGACGAGCACGAGTGAGGCCGCGTAGACGACCCAGATGAGCAGGTACCGTATGAGGATGCCTAAGTACAGGTCAACACTCCCGGTTCAGGGCCGGGTCAGCTCGACGCGGCGGCGCGCCTCAGGCGCGCGATCACCCGCGGCGTCCCGATCAACCACATAACCTCGAAGATCCCCGCGCTGCGCGTCTGTCCGGTCAGGGCCACGCGGGCGGGATGGATCAGGTCGCCCGCCTCCAGCGATGAAGCCTCGGCCACGGCGCGCACGACGTCCTCGAACGCCTCCCTGGTCGCCGGTTCGTCGGTGGACAGATCGCGCTCGCAGGCGTCCGCCAGACGGCCGAGCCGGTCGCGAGCGGCATCGTTGCCCAGGTGCTCGGCGACGGCGGCCTCGTCCAGCATGTAGTCCTCGGCGAAGAAGAAGCCGATCTGCTCGGGCAACCGCAACAGGCTGCTGAAGCGTCCGCCGAGCGTCTTCAGGACCAGCTTCGTGTAACCCTGTGTATTCGAGGCCGGCACGAGCCAGGCGGGGTCCACGTCCCAGCCGTGCTCCTGGAGCACGGGCAGGGTCAACGCGAGCCGCTGCTTGGGCTCGAGCCGCTTCAGGTGCTGGGCGTTGATGTGGTTGAGCTTGTCGTAGTCGAAGCCGGCGGGTGCGCTGTTGACCTTCTTCAGGCTGAACTTCTTGATCAGTTCGGTGCGGGCGAAAACCTCGTCGCCCGAGCCGCCGGGCGACCAGCCCAGCAGCGCCA
>JACKQG010003726.1_pt1 | contig 18357 bp, 16 predicted proteins | sample 8237621 | NCBI WGS metagenome assembly JACKQG01 (sample SAMN15677084, study PRJNA649215) | marine metagenome | biome: marine; feature: Black Sea; material: saline water; isolation source: suspended particulate matter (SPM) from the Black Sea western gyre | collected 2013-06-09/2013-06-10 | depth... | reverse complement strand
TTTAAAAAAAACAAATATAGGATCAGAAATATCTAAAATAGTAGAAAATAATTTAAAAACTTCAGGATTATTTAACCCATTAAACAAAGATGCATTTTTACAAAAACCTGACATCGCACACTTAAAACCAAGATTTGAAGACTGGGCGTTAATTAAAGCTCAAGCTTTAATTACCGGAAAAGTAACTTATCAAGATCAAAAATTAAGAGTTGAATTTAGACTTTGGGATGTTTTAGCTGCTAAAGAAATAATGGCATTAGCATTCACAACAGTACCAGCAAATTGGAGAAGAGTTGGACACATTATAACTGATAAAGTTTATGAACGTTTAACAGGTGAAAAAGGTTATTTTGATACTAGAATAATTTATGTGGCAGAGAAAGGACCAAAAATAAAAAGGATAAAAAAATTAGCAATAATGGATCAAGATGGTTTTAATACAAAATATTTAACTTTGGGAAACGAATTAGTTTTAACCCCAAGATTTAATCCAACTAATCAAATGGTTACATACCTTTCATATTTTAGAAACCTACCCAGAGTATATTTGTTAGATATTGAAACAGGCATTCAAGAAGTAGTTGGAGATTTTCCAGGAATGACGTTTGCACCAAGATTTTCTCCTAATGGAAAAAAAATAATTATGAGTTTTGCGATTGATGGAAATTCAGATATTTATACAATGGATTTAGAAAATAGAATTGTTGAGAGAATAACTAATCATCCATCTATAGATACGTCACCATCATACTCGCCTGATGGAAAATATATTTGTTTTAATTCAGATAGAAGTGGTTTTCAACAAATCTATGTAATGAAAAGTAACGGATCAAATGTAAAAAGACTTTCTTTTGGAAAAGGACTTTATGGAACACCTGTATGGTCTCCAAGAGGAGATCTAATAGCTTTTACAAAACTTCATAAAGGAAAATTTTATATTGGTGTTATGAGAACAGATGGATCTGGAGAAAGATTATTAACTGAAAATTATTACCAAGAAGCTCCTTCTTGGTCTCCTAATGGAAGAGTATTAATTTTTTATAGAGAGACAAAATCAGATTCAGAAGGAAAGGGATTTTCAGCTAAATTATGGTCCATAGACCTTACGGGCTACAATGAGCGTTTAGTAAAGACAGAATCTGATGCTTCAGACCCATCTTGGTCGTCTTTATTAAGCAATTAGGATAAAATAGTTGATTTTTTGACTTGAAAGATCTAACTAGGTATGGAAAACTTAAAATAATCAATTAAGGAGCCGCAATGAAGTTAAACAAATTTTTTAAAAATGCGTTATTAATAATGCTGGCAAGTTTAGTACTTTCAGCTTGTGCGACTACAAAAAAAGTCGGAAATCAAATGCAAGGCGATGTGTACACAGGGACTGACACAGTAGAGTATTTAGCCTCAGGTGTTCCAGACAGAGTTTTTTTCGCAACTAATGAGTCAGTTTTAACTACTGCTTCAAGGGATACTTTAAGAAAGCAAGCGGAATGGTTAAGAAAAAATTCAAAAATTAATGTTGTATTAGAAGGTCATGCTGACGAAAGAGGAACTAGAGAATACAATTTAGCCCTAGGTGAAAGAAGAGCTAACGCAGCAAAAGATTACTTAATGACATATGGGATTTCTGCAAACAGAATTTCAGTGATTAGTTATGGTAAAGAAAGACCAGTAGACTCAGGATCAAATCCACTAGCTTGGTCTAAAAACAGAAGATCAGTAACAGTTAAAGCAAATTAATTAAATTAAATATAAAAGACCCTGGCAACAAACAGTCCAGGGTCTTTTTTTTGCCATCATTATAAATAGTAATCGTTGAAATGCTTAAATATCAAAAATATTTATTAATAATTATTTTATTTTCTTTTGGTTTTTTAAAATCAAATACGTTAGCTGATAATCATAATATTATTGAGATTCTAGAAATTATTCAAAAAGACTTAAAGACTTTAGAAAAAGCAGTTTATTCAGATTCTTCAAGTGGTGATTTAAGTGTAAATTCAACTAATATGGATCAAAATTCTGAAGAAGTGTTAACAAGACATCTTTTGAAGCTATCTGAGATTGAAAATCAATTTCAAGAATTAACCAACAAGTTTGAAGAAATTAATTTTAAACTGGATAAACTTTCTAACAGACTTTCAAAAGTACAAGCAAATAATCAAATCAGATTTCAACAATTAGAGAGCGGATCAGCAGCTGTTGGAGATGAAACAAAAATATCATCGGTTCCAAAAACTGATGAAGAAAAAATTTTACCAGGATCTTCTCAACCACAAGATTTAGGATCAATATCTTATAAAGAAACTGAAACAAAACTTGAAGAACAACAATTACAATCTATTGAAACCACAAACACTGTAGTAACAGAAACTTTCGTATCTGAAGAAAAGCTTTTACCAGACACGAATCCTGAAAATCAATATGAGTTTGCTATTAGTTTTTTAAAGATTGGTGACTACAATACTGCAGAAAGAGCGTTAAGAGAATTTGTAGAAACAAATTCAGATCATGAATTGGCTGGCAGTGCACAATACTGGTATGCTGAAACTTTTAGAATCAGACAACTATTTACTGACGCAGCTTCAGCTTATTTAGAAGGTTATCAAAAATATCCAAAAAGTCAGAAGGCTCCTGTAAATTTACTTAAACTTGGTGTATCATTGGTGCAAATCGGAGAAAAAGATCAAGGTTGCTTAATGATAACTGGAGTAAAAAAACAATATCCAAAAGCAAATCAATCTGTTCTTCAAAAAGCAAAATATGAAGAAAAAAAGTTTGAATGCAAAAAGGAAGAATCGTAATTCTGTTACTAGTTTTTTAAAAGACAAATCTATCTACTCTATTTATAAACAATTTAATAAAAATTTAGCTCCACAAAATAGATATGTTGTTGCGGTATCAGGAGGTCCCGACAGCCTGGCGCTTGCATTTTTTGCAAAATGCTACTCACAATTAAATAATACAAGTTTCTATTATTATTTAGTTGATCATAAATTGAGGAGAGACTCTTCTAAAGAAGCAGAAATAACATTGAACTTATTAAAAAAAATTGACGTGAAGTGTAAAGTATTAATTTGGAGGGGTAAAAAGCCAACTTCTAATATTCAATCAATAGCAAGATATAATAGATACTCTTTATTGATGAAAGAATGTAATAAGATGAATTCAAATCATATTTTATTAGGCCATCAAATTGATGACTTAAATGAAAATTTTTTCCTAAGAATGATGAGAGGGAGTGGTTTAAAAGGATTAGTTTCAATGGATGAAATTTCAGAAAATAATAATATTCAATTTTTAAGACCCTTATTGAGCATTGAAAAAAGTAAACTTGAACAAGTTTCTTTAAAAGTATTTAAATTCTTTATTAAAGATCCCTCAAATACCAATGAAAATTTTAAAAGAATAAGAGTAAGAAATATGATGAGAAAATTGGAAAAAGAAGGATTTGATAAAAAGAAATTTAATCTAACAATTAGCAACTTAAAAAGTGCAAATAAAGCATTAGAATTTTATGTAAAAAAAAATATTTTAGAAAACTCATTATTTAATTCAAAAAAAAGTAATGTTGTTTTAAGCAAAGATTTTTTTATTCAGCCAAATGAAATAATTTTAAGATCTATTACGAAAATTATTCAACAAATAAGTAAAAAATATTACCCACCAAGAGGCAAGAGTATAAATAACCTTATCATAAAAATTAAGTCTAAGACTGGCATTAAAAGAATTACCCTTGGGGGATGTATATTTGAAAAAGTCAATGAAACGGTAATAATCTCTAAAGAATAAACTTAAATAGGCAAATAATTGCAAAAATGACTACTTGTTTAATTAGGAATAATTCTTATCTTATATCTATGAATTATAAAAATTTAGCAATGTGGGCAATTATAGTTTTCTTAACTATAGGACTTTACAACATGTTTAATAATCCACAAGGTTCAATTAACAGCAGTGACCAAATAAATTTTTCTAAATTTTTGTCTGAAGTGGAAAATGGAAGAGTTGTTCAGGTTGAGATTAAAGGAAATAATATTAATGGAATTCTATCTGACGGAAAAAAATTTTCAACATATGCTCCAAATGATCCAAATTTAATTGAAAAACTTTCTGACAAAGGCGTTAGTATTTCAGCTGCTCCTTTAGATGAAAAGATGCCTTCACTTTTTGGTATTTTGCTTTCATGGTTTCCAATGCTTTTATTGATAGCAGTGTGGATATTTTTTATGAGACAGATGCAAGGTGGCAAAGGCGGGGCAATGGGTTTTGGGAGATCTAAAGCTAAGCTGATGAATGAACTTAAGGGCAAAGTTACATTTAATGACGTCGCAGGTATTGAGGAAGCAAAAGAAGAAGTTGAAGAAGTTGTAGAATTCTTGAAAGATCCAAAAAAATTTAGTCGATTAGGAGGAAAAATTCCAAGAGGATGTTTATTAGTTGGCGCTCCAGGCACAGGTAAGACTTTACTTGCAAGAGCTATTGCTGGGGAAGCAGACGTTCCTTTCTTTACTATATCAGGTTCAGACTTTGTTGAAATGTTCGTTGGAGTTGGTGCTTCAAGAGTAAGAGACATGTTTGAACAAGGAAAGAAACATTCACCATGTATTATCTTTATAGATGAAATTGATGCAGTTGGAAGAAGTAGAGGAGCTGGATTAGGCGGTGGCAATGATGAGAGAGAACAAACTTTAAATCAATTATTAGTAGAGATGGATGGTTTTGAAACTAATGAAGGAGTAATAATAATAGCAGCAACTAATAGACCAGATGTTTTAGATCCTGCTCTTTTAAGACCAGGAAGATTTGATAGACAGGTAGTCGTATCGCTTCCTGATATTCTTGGTAGAGAAAAAATTTTAAAAGTTCATGTTAAAAAAATATCAATGACTCCAGATATTAATTTAAGAACGATTGCAAGAGGAACGCCAGGTTTTTCAGGTGCAGATTTAGCAAACTTAGTTAATGAAGCGGCATTATTGGCAGCAAGAAAGAATAAAAGAGTAGTAACTTATACTGAATTTGAAGAAGCTAAAGATAAAGTGATGATGGGTGCTGAAAGAAGATCTATGGTAATGACTGAAGAAGAGAAAAAATTAACAGCTTATCATGAAGCGGGCCATGCTATAGTTACTATAAACGAAAAAGCAGCTCACCCAATTCATAAAGCAACAATAATTCCAAGAGGAAGAGCATTAGGAATGGTGATGCAGCTTCCTGAAAGAGATGAATTATCTCAAACTAGAGAACAATTGCATGCTCAAATGGCTATAGCTATGGGAGGGAGAGTAGCAGAAGAAATTATTTTTGGTGAAGACAAAGTTACAACTGGAGCTTCTAGTGATATTGAACAAGCTACAAAAAGAGCAAGAGCAATGGTTATGAAAGCAGGTTTAAGCAAAGAATTAGGCCCAGTTGCTTATGGAGAAAATGAAGAGGAAGTATTTTTAGGAAGATCAGTTGCACGACAACAGCATATGTCTGAAGAAACATCAAGAAAAGTTGATGTAGAAATAAGAAAGATTGTTGATCAAGGGTATGCTAAAGCGAAAAAAGTCCTTACTGAAAAAATTGATGACTTACACAAATTAGCAAAGGCGCTTTTAACATACGAAACATTAACAGGTAAAGAAATTGAAAATTTAATCAATAAAAATGTACATCCTGCCAATAAAGAAGATCTAAAAGTTGAAGATGAAGGACAAAGCTCTGCTCTTGGATCTATTGGATTAAAACCAAAAATTGTTCACTAATCTATAATGGAGAAATATTACACTAGAGCGTGTAATTTTTATTACGGTCAGATATCTAAAGAAAAAGTTAGAAACAAATCTGCTTTACCTTTAAATAATAATAAATTTATATCTTTTGATACATTAGAGATAATAACAAGAAAATATAAAAAAAAGATTCATATTAAGAATATAAATTCTCAAAGCAAAAAATTAAAAAAAAAAATTAAAACAGATTTAAGTTTAATAACAAAAAAAAAATATTTTAAAAAATTAAATTTTTCAAATTCCCCAATACTAATGGGCGTTATCAACTTAACGCCAGATAGTTTTTCTGATGGAGGTAAATATAATAAAAAAAATCAAGGTTTTAATCATGCTAAATACTTAATTAAAAAAGGATGCAAGATCCTTGATATTGGTGGCGAGTCAACAAGACCAGGATCAAATGAAATTAAAAAAAAAAGAGAATGGAAAAGGATTGATGAAACTTTAAAAAAAATAAAAAAATTAAACAATTTTGTTTCCTTAGATACTAGAAAAAGCTGGATAATGGAAAGAGGAATTAATTGTAAAGTTAATTTGATTAATGATGTTTCCGGTTTAAGTCATGATCCAAATACAATTAATATTTTAAAAAAAACAAATATCCCATTTGTAATACATCATATGCAAGGAACTCCAAAAAATATGCAAAAAAATCCAAAATACAAAAATGCACTTTTGGATATCTATGATTTTTTTGAGAGTAAAATTAATCAAATTAGATCAAAAAGAATTAGCCATAATAATATTATTCTAGATCCAGGAATTGGTTTTGGTAAAAACCTGAAACATAATATTACCTTGATTAGCAACATTTCTATTTTTCACTCTCTTGGATTTCCTATAATGTTGGGCGTTTCTAGAAAAAAATTTATTAAAGACTTATCTGGAAATAATGATAGTAAAGAGAGGTTGGGTGGCACTGTATCATCCAGTTTGTATGCAATGATGCAAGGAGTTCAAATATTAAGAGTTCATGATGTTAATGAAGTAAATCAAAGTATAAAGATTTTCAGATCATTAAATTTTAAATAATGTCCAAAAAATATTTCGGTACTGATGGTATTAGAGGGAGAGTAAACCAAGGAAACATTAATGGAGAAATGTTTTTCAAATTTGGTTTGGCTGCAGGCACATATTTTAAAAATCTAAAAAAAACAAAGCAAACAGCAATTATTGCTAAAGATACAAGATTGTCTGGTTATACTTTGGAGCCAGCTTTAGTTTCTGGTCTAGCATCTGCTGGTATGCATGTTTACACTTTAGGACCTTTACCCACTAATGGACTTGCAATGTTAACTAAAAAAATGAAAGCAAATATGGGTATTATGATAACAGCTTCACACAATCCTTATTATGATAATGGGTTAAAATTATTTGGGCCAGATGGAATGAAACTATCTGACAAAATAGAGAAAAAAATTGAAAAATTAATAGACTCAAAAATCAATAAAAATCTTTCTAAACCAGAAATTTTAGGTAGAGTAAAAAGATTAGAAAACGCAAATGATAAGTATATAGAAATTTTAAAAAGTAATTTTCCAAATAATTTTAGTTTAAAAGGAATTAAAATCGCCATAGATTGTGCAAATGGCGCAGGATATAAGTCTGGGCCGAAACTTTTAAAATCTTTAGGTGCCAAAGTATATGATATTGGCACGTCTCCCAATGGTTTAAACATTAACCATAAATGTGGATCTACATTTCCAAATAAGATTAAATCTTTAGTTAAAAAGCATAAAGTAAATTTAGGCATATCTTTAGACGGTGATGCAGATAGAATTATTTTATGTGATGAAAAAGAACATATAATTGATGGAGATCAAATCATTGCTATGTTGGCAAATAGATGGAAAAGAAAGAAAATACTTAAAGGAGGAGTTATTGGAACTTTAATGTCAAATTTTGGATTACAAAATCATTTTAAAAACCAGAAAATTAAATTTATAAGAGCGAATGTTGGAGACAGATACGTTAAAGAAAAAATGCAAAAAAATAAATTTAATCTAGGAGGAGAACAATCAGGACATATTATACTTGGTAAATTCGCAACAACTGGTGATGGCTTGCTAGTGGCATTAGAAGTTTTATTTTCAATGAGAAAAGGAAAAAAGGCTAGTGAATTATTTAATATTTTTAATTCTACGCCACAAATTTTAGAAAATGTTCCTGTAAAAGATAAGTCAATTATTAGTTCATCAAAATGTAAAAAGGCAATTGTGCTTGCCTCAAAGTTAATAAAAAACCAAGGTAGAATGCTTGTTAGAAAATCTGGTACTGAACCTAAAATAAGAATTATGGGAGAGTCAGAGAATAAATTATTATTATCTAAATGTATAAATATAGTTAAAAGGTCTATAAAATAAATAGATTGTTAAAAAAATTTAAAAAAAAAATTGAAACCAAGATCTAAAGTTTTAATAATTGCAGGATCAGATTCTTCTGGGGGCGCAGGAATACAAGCTGATATAAAAACTGTTACAGCGCTGGGATCTTATGCAATGACAGCAATTACTGCTGTTACATCACAAAATACAACCGGAGTAATCTCAATAGCTTCGATACCTGCTAAAGAAATATCAAAACAAATAGAATTCACATCGAAAGATATAAAACCTGATGCTATTAAAATTGGAATGTTATACTCAACAGCTATAATTAATTCAGTTTTAAAATCTTTAAATAAAATAAAAGTAAAAAAAATAATTTTGGACCCTGTTATGATTACAAAAGGTGGAACAAAGTTAATAAATAATCAATCAATTAAAATTTTAAAATCAAAATTAATTAAAACCGTAAGTCTTATTACACCTAACATTCCAGAAGCAGAAATCTTAACAAAAACAAAAATTAAAACTCTTGAAGACATGATTTATGCATCAAACATTCTACTGAAATTAGGTGCTAAAAATGTTTTAATAAAGGGTGGACATTTAAATGCAAAAATAATGAAAGATGTTTTCTTAAATAAAAATGAAATTTCAATTTTCAAAAATAGAAAAATTAATACAAAGAACACTCATGGCACCGGATGTACATTATCAAGCGCTATCGCCACATATTATTCATGTGGAAAAACATTAAAGAAATCTTGTGAGATGGCAATTAAGTATGTTAACCATGCAATTGGTACAGGGCCAAAATTTGGAAAAGGTCATGGACCAATAAACCATTTAAACACAATAAATATAAATAAAAAATTTAAATGAAAAATGTAGTTGTTATAGGTTCTCAATGGGGGGATGAGGGTAAAGGCAAAATTGTTGATTGGCTATCAAGTGAAGCTGATATTGTAGTAAGATTTCAAGGTGGTCATAATGCTGGACATACTTTAGTGATTGATGGTGTTACATATAAACTAAGATTATTACCATCAGGTATAGTTAGAAAAAATAAAATATCAATTATTGGAAATGGTGTTGTAGTAGATCCATGGGCTTTATTGGATGAAGTCGAAGAAATAAGATCAAAAGGGATTGAAGTGAGTCCAAAAAATTTAATTATATCCGAGACTGCAAGTTTAATTCTGCCATTTCATAAAGAAATGGATGAAATTAGAGAAGATGCCGCTGGTAAAGCGAAAATAGGAACTACAAGAAGAGGAATTGGTCCTGCATATGAGGATAAAGTTGGCAGAAGATCAATAAGAGTAATGGATTTAATTTCAGAAAAAAATCTCGATCATAGATTAGAAACAGTTTTGATGCATCATAATGCAATTAGAAAAGGCCTTGGAAAAGAAATTTACCAGAAAGATAAACTTAAAGGAGATTTACTTAAAATAGCCCCAGAAATTTTAAAATATTCACAGCCAGTTTGGAAAAGAATTGATGAATTTAAATCAAAAGGAAAAAAAATATTATTTGAGGGAGCGCAAGGAATTCTACTTGATGTAGATCATGGTACTTATCCATTTGTAACATCATCCAACACAGTTGCTGCCGCTGCAGCCACAGGAACTGGTTGCGGTCCAAATTCAATTAATTATGTATTGGGTATAACAAAAGCTTATACTACAAGAGTAGGTGAAGGTCCTTTTCCAACTGAGCTTAAAGACAAAATAGGGGAAGAACTTGGAATTAGAGGAAAAGAATTTGGAACAGTTACTAGTCGCAAAAGAAGATGTGGATGGTTTGACGGTGTTTTGGTTAGACAAACAATTAAAATTTCAGGCATCGACAGTATTGCTTTAACTAAGCTAGATGTTTTAGATGAATTAAATGAAGTTAAGATGTGTGTAGCTTATGATCTTGATGGAAAAAAAATTGATTATTTACCAGCAGCTGTTGATGATCAATTAAATGTTAAACCAATTTATAAAACTTTTAAAGGCTGGAAATCTTCTACAAGAGGTATTAAAAAATTTGATGATCTTCCAGATAATGCAAAAGTTTATATAAACGAATTAGAACAATTTATAGAAACTAAGGTTTCTAGTATTTCGACCAGCCCTGAAAGAAATGATACAATATTGATTGAGGATCCTTTTAATATTTAGTTAGCTGGTAAAAGATTTTTTGATTTAGCTGAATTTAACATATGCTTCTGTAATTTTTCAAAAGCTTTATTTTCTATTTGTCTAATTCTTTCTCTACTGATCTTAAACTTTTTACTTAAGTTTTCTAAAGTTACTGGTTTATCAGTAAGTCTTCTTGAATAAAGTATATCCTTTTCTCTCTCATTTAATATTTTTATAGAGTCTTGTAAAAGATCTTTTCTTTGTTCCATTTCCTCTTGTTGTGCAAATTTAAGTTCTTGATCCATGTTTTTATCTATTAACCAGTCTTGCCACTGCTCTCCATCTTCTCCGATAGGAGCATTTAAAGATTGTTCCTTCCCAGAAAGACGCCTGTTCATTGAGACAACTTCGTCTTTACTAACAGAAAGTCTATTGGCTATATCTTTGACCTGTTCATCTCTTAAATCCCCTTCAGTTCTTGGGGCAATTTGGTTTTTTAATTTTTTTAAATTAAAGAATAATTTTTTTTGTGCAGTTGTAGTTCCAATTTTTACCAAGCTCCAAGATCTTAAAACATATTCTTGAATAGAAGCCTTAATCCACCACATTGCATATGTAGCTAATCTAAAACCTTTTTCAGGTTCAAATTTTTTCACAGCCTGCATAAGACCAACGTTACCCTCAGAAATCATTTCATTTATTGGAAGGCCGTAACCTTTATATTTCATCGCAATTTTTGCAACTAGTCTAAGGTGACTAGTTACCAATTTTTCAGCTGATTTTATATTTCCTGTTGTTTTCCAATTCTTTGCCAACATATATTCCTCTTCAGCAGCTAGCATAGGAAATTTTTTAATTTGCTCTAAATATAGAGACAAACCTCCCTCATTAGAGAGAACAGGAAATTTCATATATGTAGTACTCATCGTGGTATTTATTTAATAAAATTTTTCAATATTACAATGGTTTTATTTACTAGTATTTCTTAGCTTTTTTACTATTTTGTCTAAATCTTGTGGCAAATTTGAGGTAAATTCTAATTCTTTTCGAGTTGTAGGATGAGTAAAACCAATAACTTTTGCATGCAAAAATTGCCTATCAAGCTCTAATATAGATTTTTCCAAACCAGGATCTATATTTTTAAATTTTTTGAATTTTTTTTTATATTTTTTATCTCCCAAAATATTATTTCCCTTGTAGCTCATGTGAACCCTTATTTGATGGGTTCTACCGGTTTCAAGTTTACACTCAACAAAACTAAATGTTGGTGTTTTATCATTTTCAAAAACTTCAAGTGTTTTATAATTTGTAATTGCTTTTTTCCCCTTTGATATTCCAACTTCCATAAGTTGTCTGTTTTTAGAACTTCTAGTTATTAATGTTTCAATTTTCCCATTTTGAGGTCTTAACTTACCCCAAATAAGTGCTTGATAAATTCTATTAATAGAATGTTCATTGAATTGTTTTGATAAATTTTCATGCGCAAGATTATTTTTTGCTACTACAACTAATCCTGAAGTATCTTTATCTATTCTATGAACAATTCCAGGTCGCAATTCATCTCCGATATTTGATAAATTTTTACTATCATAATTCACCAATGCATTTACCAATGTATTATCATAGTTTCCCGCACCAGGGTGCATAGATATTCCTGCTGACTTATTTATAATTATTAAATCATCATCTTCGTGAACAATATTCAATTTATAATCATAAGGTTTAAGTGATGCTTTTTTTGGTTCAGGAATCTCAAGATTAATACTATCGCCAATAGAAATTTTTTTTGATGGGTTTTCATTAATTATTTCATTTATTTTTAGTTTTTTTTTAAGAATTAAATTTTTAATTCTTGTTCTGCTTAAGTCTTTTTCTTTATTTGTTATAAACTGGTCAACTCTTTGACCTTGTTCATTTTCTGTAACAATTAAATTAATGATATTTTTCATAAATTATACTAGTAATACTATATGCGCTCGTAGCTCAACTGGATAGAGCGCCAGATTTCGGCTCTGGAGGTTCAGGGTTCGAATCCTTGCGGGCGCACCAATTATTCACCTATATTGATTAGGGAGCCATTTTTACGCGCCTCACTAAAAGAATAGTAAAATAACAATATTCCAACAAGCAAGTATATTCCATTTAAATAGAAGGCATTTATAATATTTGAGTAATCGACAACTTGATTTACCAAAATAGATCTAGCTTCTTCAAAAATATAAACAAGTGGTAGGCCTCTAGCTACATTTTGAAAAAACTCAGGTAAAATTTCAATTGGATAATATATACAACCTAATGGTGCCAATAAAAATAAAGACGACCAAGCAATATTTTCAAAAGCTGGGCCGTATCTTAGTAACCCTGAGGAAACAAACAAACCCAATGTTATTCCAAAAATATATAAACTTAAAAATAAAAAAAATAATGGAATTCCAAGATTTAATATTGAAATTCCAAACAAAGGGCTTGTTATTAAAATAGCAGGAACCAACCCTATTAAAGTTCTAATTAGAGCAGTAAATACTAGTGAAGTAATAATTTCACTTATTCTCATTGGTGCAATAAATAAATTTGTAAAATTCCTACTCCAAATTTCCTCTAAAAATAACATATTAAAACTTATGCTTGATCTAAACAAGAAGTCGTAAAGAATTGCACAAGTTAATATAACTCCAACTGTACTGTTATAGTAATCACTGTATGTTGAAAAAAACTTTGAAATAAAGCCCCATAAAATAATTTGAATTGTTGGCCAATAAATTAAATCTAATACTCTTGGTAATGAGCCTTTTATTAAAAAAAAATGCCTTAAAAAAAGTCCAAAAATTCTATTAATACTCATTTTCAACCCTATTTAATTTTAAAAAAACTTCTTCAAGATTAGATTTCCCATGTTTTTGAATTAATTCATCAGGAGTTCCTTTATCAATAATGAAACCGTCCTTCATCATTAGTACATTTCGACATAATCTTTTAACTTCATTCATATTATGTGATGCTAAAAGTATAGACATACTTTTCTCTTTAGATATTTTTTCTATAAATGATCTAACAAAATCTCCTATCTCAGGATCTAAAGAAGCAGTAGGCTCATCTAAAAATAAAATGGTTGGATCGTTAACAAGGGCTTTTGCTAAATTAACTCTATTTTTTTGACCTGATGATAATTCACCAGTTTTTTTATCTATAAATTCTTTTAATCTTAATATTTCAGATAAATATTCAATTCTATCTTTAATATTTTTAACACTATATAATTTTCCATAAACAATTAAATTTTCTTTTACTGATAGTTTTTTTGGTAGTTCTATATATGGAGAAATAAAATTCATTTTATGAAGTAAAGAGATTCTATTTTTCTCAATTTCTTTACCGTTAATTAAAACTTTTCCTGAAGTGGGTGTAAGCAAACCAAGCATCATTGCTATAGTGGTAGTTTTTCCACACCCGTTTGGTCCTAGTAATCCTAAAATTTCATTTTCGTGAATTTTAAAACTAACGTCTTTAACAGCTTCTTTTTTTGAATAATTTTTCGATAGATTTTCAACGACAATAGATATTTTCATTATTTTTTTGCAGCTCTAATTAATCGGTCATTGATTGCTTCACCAAAACCTTTATTTGGAATTTTTTCTACTGCGATGCTTTTAAAATTTTTATTTTTTATCATTCGCAATGTTTTATATAAATTTTTTGCTGCTTCCTTAAGGTTTTTACTTTTACTTAAATAGTAAAAGTTCTTATCAGATATTTTTCTTTTTTTAATTAATATAAATGCCTCATTCAGTTGTGGATTATTTACATTTAATCTTATTGGAATTCCAGGTGAATAATGAAGTTTTCCTTGTCCAGGACTTACAATCTTTTCCTTTTTTTTATTAAATTTTAGATTAGTTTTAAGAACTTTATTTATTTTACTTATTTCTATCCCACCCAATCTAAGTATCTGAGGTTTGTTTAGTAAACTAACTATAGTAGACTCCAAACCTACTTTTGATCTGCCACCATCTAGAATAAATTTAATTTTTTTTCCAAATTCATCTTTAACATCTCCTTTAGATACAGGGCTTATTCTAGTAGAAATATTAGCACTTGGTGCTGCAAGTGGATATTTTAATATCCTAAGAAGTTTTCTGGTCATGGAATGTTTTGGAAATCTAACAGCCAAAGTTTGTTTTTTATTTGTAACATTTTTAGAAATAAAATTGCCTTTTTTTAATTTTAAAACAAAAGTAATAGGACCGGGACAAAACTTTTTATACAACTTAAGAAAATGGTTATTAATTTGACAATCCATCTTTAACATTTCTAGATTATAATAATGAACAATAAGTGGATTTTTTTTAGATCTTTTTTTTAATTTATATATTTTGGACGTTGCATTATCGGAATACGCGTTTGAGGCTAATCCATATACAGTTTCTGTAGGAATACCAATACACTCATTTTTATCTAAATAGTATTTAGATTTTTTAATATTTGAAAAATTGTTTTTCATGTAATATTACCAACTATTATATGAAAGATAAAAATTTGCCAGATGATATTAAAAATAAATCTCTTAACGAACTAACAGAATTAGCAAATAATATTATTAAAAATATTGAGAATGAGAATGAGAAGGATCTTGAAAGCTTAATGAATGAGTATCAAAATCTAATCAGATTAAATAATCTTATAGAAAAAAAATTTCGAAATACCTCGAAAGAAATATCACAGATTACAAAAGAAAAAATAAGCAAAATACTGAAGAAAAAAAATGAAAAAAAAATTAAATAAAATTGTCAAAGACACCAATTTATTTTTACTAAGATTTTTAGCAAAACAGAAAAAAACAGATTTAATAAAATCTATGAAGTATGGCGTGATTCCTGGAGGTAAAAAAATTAGATCAAAATTAATTGCGGATGTAGGAAAAATTTTTAAAATAAAATATCAAAACCTTATTCAAATAGGCGCAGCAGTAGAATGTATTCATGCATATTCTTTAATTCATGATGATCTGCCATGTATGGATAATGATTCATTAAGAAGAGGCAGATTATCTACACATAAGAAATTTGGTGAGTCAACTGCAATTTTAGCAGGTAATTCATTGCTTACAATTGCTTTTGAAATTTTAAGTCAAAATAACTTTAAGTTGAATGATAAAGTAAAAATAAAGTTAGTAAATTTAATATCAGTATGTTCTGGACATTCTGGTATAGCCGGTGGACAGTATTCGGATTTAAGTTTTGAACGTAAAAAAATTCCTTTAAAAAAAATTATCGAAATGCAAATTAGAAAAACTGGCAAGCTTTTTAGTTTTTGTTGTATGGCCCCAGTAATTATAAGTAAAAAATATGATAATCTTAAAAAATTTGATAAAATTGGATCTGATATTGGTTTACTATTTCAAATAGCAGATGATTTAATTGATTATAGCGGCAGTGTAAAAAAAGCAGGAAAAAAAACAAAAAAAGATTTAAAACAAGGTAAAGCAACTTTAATTAGTTTACTGGGTCGCAAAAATACTATTAAATATGCTAATAAATTAAAAATAACAATATTCAAAAGACTTACCGTATTTGGAAAGAGAGCAGAGGATTTGAAAAGTACAATTCATTATATTTTAGAGAGAAGCAAGTGAATAAAAAATATAAATACTTAGACGATATTAATTTTCCATCTGATATTAAAAATCTTTCACAGCCAGAGCTAAAAGTATTAGCAGATGAAGTTAGACAAGAAATGATTGATGTCGTTTCAGAGACTGGAGGTCATTTAGGAGCTGGCTTAGGGGTTGTAGAGTTAACTGTGGCTCTACATTATATATTTAACACTCCAAATGATAAATTAATTTGGGATGTGGGTCATCAAACGTATCCTCATAAAATATTAACAGGAAGAAAAGATAGAATTAGAACTTTAAGGAAAGGTGATGGTTTATCTGGCTTTACAAAAAGATCTGAGAGTGAATATGATCCTTTTGGTGCCGCACATAGCTCAACATCAATATCTTCAGCTTTAGGAATTGCAGTTGCAAATAAACTTTCAAATAAATCTGACAATGTAATCGCAGTAATAGGTGATGGAGCAATAAGCGCTGGAATGGCTTATGAGGCAATGAACAATGCCGGAACGAGTAAAACAAAAATGATTGTTATTTTAAATGATAACGACATGTCAATTGCAAAACCGGTTGGAGCAATGAGAACATATCTTGCAAAAATTTTGTCAGGAAAAATATATTTTAGTTTTAGAGAGGCAATAAAACTAATAATTTCCACATTTTCAAAAAGATTTAGCAAGAAAGCTGGAAAAGCTGAAGATTTTTTAAGATCTGCTGTTACAGGCGGCACTTTATTTAGTTCAATGGGTTTTTACTATATTGGCCCAATTGATGGACACGATGTAGATGCTTTAGTTTCTGTATTAAAAAATGCGAAAGAAATAAATTACGATGGCCCAATTATGATCCATGTAAAAACAGAAAAGGGGAAAGGATATAAATTTGCCGAAAAATCAGATGATAAATTTCATGGTGTTACAAAATTTAATATAAATACTGGTGTTCAAGAAAAATCTAAATCAAATATTCCTGCATATACTAAAGTTTTTGCAAATACTCTTGTTAAGCATGCAGAAAAAGATAGTAAAATTGTAGGAATTACTGCAGCAATGCCATCTGGAACAGGCATGGATATTTTTGGAGAAAAGTTTCCATCAAGAATGTTCGACGTAGGGATAGCTGAACAACATGCAGTTACTTTTGCAGCAGGTCTAGCAACAGAAGGCTACAAGCCATATGCAGCAATTTATTCTACATTTTTACAAAGAGCATATGATCAAATTGTTCACGATGTTGCAATTCAAAGTTTGCCAGTTAGATTTGCTATCGACAGAGCCGGATTAGTGGGTGCTGACGGCCCTACACATGCCGGTTCATTTGACATAACATATTTAGCAACTCTACCAAACTTTGTAGTAATGGCGGCAAGTGATGAGGCCGAATTGGTTAGAATGATTAACACTTCAGTTGATATTAATGATAAACCTTCAGCCTTTAGATATCCAAGAGGTAATGGAATTGGTGTGAAATTGCCAACAGTTGATGAAAAACTAGAAATAGGAAAAGGAAGAATAATTAAAGAGGGAAAAAAGATTGCTTTACTTAATTTTGGTTCGAGATTAAACGAATGTTTGATTGCGCAAGAAAATTTAACAAAAAAAGGAATTAATATCACGCTTGTTGATTCTAGATTTGCTAAACCTCTTGACCAAAATCTTATTTGGCAATTAGCGACTGATCATGAGGCAATAATCACAATTGAGGAAGGTTCAATAGGAGGGTTTGGTTCCCATGTAGGACAGTTTTTATCTGATAAGAATTTATTAGATAATAACTTAAAGTATAGATCTATGATTTTGCCTGATAGATTTATTGACCATGATAAATCAGATTTAATGTATAAATACGCTGGCCTGGATGCAAATAGTATTGAGAGCAAAATAATGGATACTTTAAATTCAAAAGTGATAATTAAAAAAACTAATTAACTTTTACATTGAGCACTATTCATCAAATAGTGGTCTAATAGTACACAGTGCATCATCGCTTCACCTATTGGTACTGCTCTTATCCCAACACATGGATCGTGCCTACCTTTAACTGATATAGAAGTATTTTTTCCAAACTTATCAATAGTCTTTCGTGAAATAAGAATTGATGAAGTTGGTTTTACAGCAAATGAAACAATTATATCTTGTCCTGAAGATATTCCACCTAAAATGCCACCAGCATTATTTGATTTAAACTTTGTCTTTTTTCCTCTTTGATAAATTTCATCAGAATTTTGTTCCCCAGTTAATTGAGCAGAATTCATTCCAGATCCAATATTCACACCTTTTACTGCATTAATACTCATCATTGCAGCTGCTAGATCCATGTCTAATTTTGAGTATATGGGCGCTCCTAGTCCAACAGGAACTCCTCTAGCTCTTACTTCAATTATTGCCCCACACGATGAACCAGCTTTTCTCATGCTTAATAAATATTTTTCCCAAAGTTTTAAAATTGACTTGTCAGGACAGAACAAGGGATTTTTAGAAATAAATTTATCGTTCCAGTTTTTTACATCA
>JACKQG010003725.1_pt1 | contig 18360 bp, 15 predicted proteins | sample 8237621 | NCBI WGS metagenome assembly JACKQG01 (sample SAMN15677084, study PRJNA649215) | marine metagenome | biome: marine; feature: Black Sea; material: saline water; isolation source: suspended particulate matter (SPM) from the Black Sea western gyre | collected 2013-06-09/2013-06-10 | depth... | reverse complement strand
AAAAAGTGTAAACGATGTTTCTTGAACTTTGTAAACGATGTATCTTGAACGTACCATATTGCTTGTAACGGTTTGAATATGGTGCGTGCCGCACATTATTCAATATTTTTCTTTGGTTTCACAGTTGTTCAAATTTACTAATTTTTTATCTAAGTACTACTAACCGCGGCATGCACTATATTTGTTGTTATGCAAAGTGCTTTATTTAGTTTTTGATTATCTTCCTTATCAATTCTTGTTTGTCCGTTTTAATATTTAAAAAATAAAGTCCTTTTGGTAAACAGTCTAGTTTAATGAGTTTTTGTTTTGTGTCAATTTCGTCAAATGTTTCTTTATATACCTGAGCACCTTTTTGATTGTAAATTTCAATACTTTGATATTCTAGTTTTAATTCTATCAGTATTTCATTTTTAAAAGGGTTTGGAAAAAGTCGAATACTTTCTTCTTTGACTAAATTATTTTCAACACCTGTGACAATTCCAAATTCATCAGTTTTTATTATATATATATCGCTATTTAGATCACCATAGCTTGTTGTATAACCACACAAAATGAAACCTCCATCATTAGTTGTACTTACATCTGACGCCCGGTCGTAAAAATTGTCTCCAAAACTTCTTGTCCATAATGTATCCCCATTATTATCTAGTCGAATTAGCCAACAATCTGATAATCCTTCACCATAACTTTCAGTACTACCACATATTATATAACCACCATCATTTGTTATGTCTACAGCATTGCCATAATCATTTGCTTCACCTCCAAAGGTTTTACTCCACTCTACATTTCCATATATATCAGTTTTGACAACATAAACATCCTTACCTGATATAATGTTACTACTCTTAGTGCCACATAATATAAACCCGTCATCACTTGTCCTTTTTATTCCTTTAAACAATTCTGTAGTCGTGTTATCTCCAAATGTAATGTCCCAATTTAATGCACCGTTTTGATTTGCAGATATTAACCAAGCTTTATCATATGGGTCTTGAGTGCCATACTGTCCACAAATAGAGAAACTACTATCCGTATTTTGAACTAAATCACTTCCATAATGTGCTCTACCAATGTCGCCGTAGGTTTCGTTCCATATTATTTCACCGTTTTCATTCGCTCTGATTAAAAATGGTTTTCTGCCTAACCGATTGTCCTTTGCATTTGTGTATTGGGAATTCCCACAAAAAACAATATCATTGTTAAAAGCCTGAATTACTGAAGTTGCTGTTCCATCAGGAATAGTACTGGAATAATCTTCCAGCCATTCTTGATTTCCATTAATATCAAGTTTAAGTAAAAAAGGAGCAGAATTAGTTGAAGATAGGTCGCCAGCTACTATATATCCAAAATCATTGGTCTGGTAGATTGAGTATCCGCAGGAATATAGAAATTCCTCACCAAATTGTTTTGTCCATAACGTATCACCTTTATAGTCAATTTTTACAACATAGATGTCTTGCTTACCTGAATAAAAATCTACAGTGTAACCACAAAGTACATATGTGTTATCATTACATGCTTGAATTGAAAATGAATTCTCATCATTGATTGACTCTATTCTCTTTTCAAAAGTGGTTTGTGCTGTTATACTAGAATATAATGTTAAGGCTATAAATAAAGAAAACATTCTTTTCATGAGGATTTGTTTTTATGGGTTCATATATAATGACAGTTAAAACTGATTTTCCCCCTACTCATTAAGTGTATTTCATGTTTCTACTATCAATGATTTTGGATCAGCATTCCGACTACGTCAAAATAATATTTATGATATTCAATTGTTTAATGGTTTTTATTTTCCATCGCATTCAGATAGAAGTTAGCAATAATATTCAACTGTTTTTTCTGTAGTAGGGGCATTTTGCATAACGGATGGGTATATGAAACGTTTGGCATTTCAAAGCGATTCCCTGTCAAACCGTTGCGATGTTTATTAAATGTACTGCCCTTAAAATTAGCACTTTCCGCCAAATGTTTTATATACCGTGTTACCAACTGGCCTTTATTCATCAAAGCATTAATAATCAATTTGTTGCACCGCTCTGTCTCGGCGTTGGTGTGGGACGGGCTTGAAGGCTCTTTTGGCATTTTTGGATTGAGGGCAAGCCTTGTGGGAATGCCAAATGTGCCTGAGAGCGAAGGGATGGTGTGAGTTGGGTTCGTTCTCATGCTACAATTTTAAGTAAATCTGTCCGTATTTTTTGCCAATCTTGATTTAGATTTATCGCCATAATCCTAATTTTATGATTCTCATATTTAAAGGAATGGACAAAATCATTTTGGATTGAAGGGTAAAGCAAAATCCCTTCACAATTAAGTGTAATTTCGGAATCCATTTCTTGATTTTTCAGGTATGAGAAAAGTTGATATAAATTGCTTGAATTTATTTTTTGCTTGTCATATCTGGTTTGAAATGCTTCTTTGTAATATTTTGTGTCGATTATTATCTTTTGATTCTTGCCTTGCAAGGTTATATCTGTCAACATTGCGGGGAGCATGTCTAAATCCTCTGCATTATCAGATTCAAACTGCCATTTAATAGAATCACTTGAAACAGAAAAGTCCGTTTCAATTTTATAAAAATTCCTTACAAAAGCTTCAAATAATCTTGCCATTGCCTTTTCTTCACGAGTAAAATCTTTGAATTTGTAGTTTCCTTTAGACTCGTCAATAAATAGATTTTCATTTACAATTTGGCAAACTTTTAAAATAAAATCATAGTGATAATTATTGCGATGTAGTCTTATTTGGTTAAACATTGCTTTCCGAATAACTATTTCAGAAATTGGAGGTAATTTCAAATAAACTTTATACAATTCATCTTTGATTGAAGAATCCAGATTCTTGGTTCTTAATAATTTCCCGATTGTCGTTTTTAATATTTGGTTATGCAAAATATCATAGTCAAACTCATCATAAATGCAGGCAGTTTTGCTAAGAGGAAGAACATTTTGTTTTATTGTCGCTGAAAAATTGAATTTTCCTTTAATCCCCATTATCACGTCTTCATGCTCAACGTAATATCTATCCAAACCTTGTTTCAAAAGACGAGAACAACTATTTGAAAGTACTTTTGCAAATAAGTCGATTAATTCGGTTGAATCAATTTCATTTACATTGACAATTTCACTTTCTTCAAGCTTGTTCCAAGCATAGCACAACAAATAATAGATATTTTGAATTGGTATTTGCATACTTATGATAAAAGCAGGTCAATTTCATTTTTTACTTTTTCACTATCATCAAACCAATATTCTTCTAATAATGGATTAATTTCAAATTTGACAATATTCTCAAACCATTTTCTTTCATTTTCAGAGTTTGTGTTACAAAAGAAACTATGCCCAATTAAAAAACCTGAACCTAAATTTTTATCTGCTTTAATTTTATCATTCAACAATTTAAGTTTGGATGAAATTTCCTGAATAAAATCCTTTGAAAAGCCTTTAGAATTAAGGAATTCTTTAAATCTGTTGTTGAATTTAGGCTCTAAAGTAATAAACCTAAATCGCCTACGTAAAGCATAGTCAACGATTGCCAAAGAACGGTCAGCAGTATTCATTGTGCCAATCAAATAAAGATTTTCAGGAACTGAAAATAACGCATCATCTTTCTCAGCGTAAGTTAATGGTACGCTGTATTTCCCTCTTTTATCAGATTCAATAAGCATCATTAATTCACCAAATATCTTACTGAGGTTGCCTCTATTTATTTCGTCAATTATAAAGAAAAACTTTTGGTCTGGTTCTAATTCTGCCTTTTTACAAAACTCATAGAATATGCCGTTTTTAACTTTAAAACTCTTTTCTGATGGTCGGATTCCTTGAATAAAATCTTCATACGCGTAGGATTGATGAAATTGAATCATCCTGATTTTTGTATCATCAGTATTTTTCATCATTTCATAAGCAAGCTTTTTGGCAATAAAAGTTTTTCCAACACCAGGTGGGCCTTGTAAAACAATGTTTTTCTTTACTTCAAGAGAATGTATGATTTCAGTGACTTCTTGTTCTTCTAAAAATGGTTTGTCTGGGTCGGTAGAAAATGAATATTGTTTAATCTCGACTTTTTCGATTTCTTTTTCGGTAACAATATTTTTCTCATCTATTAAATCTCTTATTATATCGAATTCATCAGGTGTAAGACTGAATAAACTTCCCTGATTATTTATAAGGACTTCACAATTTTCAAGTCCTTTAGTTTCTTTTAATTCATCCCATGAAATTGGGTCTTTGACAATTTCTTTAATCTCGAAATTTATAATTTCTCCTTCATTGTCATCTATGTGCAATCCTTCAGTGATTTCAAAAATTGCCTTAATTTGTTTTACGGGAGTACTCTCATAACCAATTACCAAATCACCAGGTTTTGCTTCTTCAAAATATTTATAAATCCTGCGTTTATTCCCTTTGTCATTATGGGATGTATAGGATTGAATATCTCCAAGTTCGTAACTGTCAATACGCCAAATTTTAGGATTTGCATTTAACCACCAGAAATTTTGTGATTCAGAATCTTTTGGCAATGCTTTTGGAGGAGGTAGAACTTCTTTTCCTGATTCTAAATCATTGAATATTTTTTCAAAAGCAGGATTACTTTGAATATATTTTTCCCTTATGCTACTCCATTTTAAAGTTGGCGTAAAAGTATCAGGCCTGAAAATTGTTTTTTCAAAATCGACTAATTGGTTAATGAGCCATTTTACTTTTCTAATATGTTTATTTTCTTTTCTTTCAGGTTTAAATTCATATTCACCAGTAATTACGCCAATTCCAAGTGCTTTACTTTTACCTTTATTGGCAATAACAACATCTCCGATACTTGCGTCCCGAAAATTTTCAATATTCCAGATTTGATTGGAATTATCAGAATCTTCAACGCCTAAATCTTCCGCAAGTGTTTCGGTGGTATATGTTTTAAGGTCGGTTAAATCATCCCATCCAATAGCAATTATATTTTCCTTGTAGAATTCATCCCAGTATATACCGTTTTCTCCTGGTGCAAATTTCCAATAATTAATTAATGCATTGTTTTTTCTTTCAACCGTTTCTTTTGAAGCTTTAAGTTTTTCAACTACTTCTCCTATTGTATTAAAATCCTCAAGAGTATTAGATGCCTTATCATTAATATCCCAGCCAGCTAAAATTCCTGCTTCAATTTTTTCTGCGCCAATTTTTAAAAACAACTGATAAGCTTTTCTATGAGAAATCTTATTTTCAGGAAATCCAGCAATCCAACAGTATGATGTACCATAGTTTTGAGGGCCATTAAAATCAACAATGTGACTTTTGTAATTTTTGAGTTTTAATGCCTTTTCAAGTCCATCTACAACTTTATCTAATGCTGCACTTGTTTCATTCTTTATCGGATTTGTATAAATAAATGGAAAGAAAATACAGTAATTTCTCTTCCAATTTACGAAAGGAGATTTCTTTTTTTGAGGATAATTTTTTAAAGCATTTACTAATATTTCACCATATTTTGAAAAATATTCTTCGTCTTTCTCAATTATCTTCGTCTTAATGTTCTCAACCGTTTCCGAACTAATTTGTGTTCCTTCTTTTAATAAATGAAGTATGTCGAAACGTAATAAATTCACAGGCTGAAATCGAGTTGCAGAAAAGTCTGAACGCACAAAACTGAAATCATTTATCAATCCGTCAATTTCTGCTTTTGATTTTGAATTCAAAGAGTCAAAAAGATATTGTTCACTTTGTTCTAATTTTTTAAGCTCTTTAGCATGTCTTTGAATTATTTCAATTTCTTTCTGCATAATCTTGTTTTTAAAAGTCTATCAATTTAGCACTTAATTATCAACAAAGCGGGTGCGCTGGCAAAAAAAAGCATGTGTGTGGTTGCGAAGGGATGGTTGTAGGGAAGGGCAGCCACACTCTTGCTTTTGTGCGGTGGCATTTTCCTTTTTCTTTTCAATCTTTATGCAACAAATTTTCATTGGCACGGTCTTTTTTAGGCTTGTTGGTAACGGTTTGAATATGATGCGTGCCGCATCTTGTTCAATAAGTGTTTAAGGTTTACGTATTTTCAAATTTACTAAATCATTTTCTGTGAAAATGAAACTGCGGCATGAATTATATTTATTGTTACCACCAGTTATTTCTTTCCAAATAGTCTACTAATCAACCCTTTATCTTTCATAATCAGACTCTTGAGTTTGTTTTCATCTTTCCAATCATGCTCTCCAAACCAGGAATAGGTTGCAACATCTTCTAAATATCCAGGAGTTGCAGATTTATGCCCAATCCGAATTTCATCTGAACCCCAAGGTCCAAAATCTTTTGAAGCTAAAACATCAATATTTCTCAACACTTTCCACGAGAAGTCATTTAATCTATTTGGTGTCAGGTGAAGAACGGTAAGTACTTTAGCTTTTCTTAAGTCATCGTCCGAAAATGATTCTGAATCAGATTTTAAGTCAAATAATGCACAAGTCGGATATTTACCAACCACTTGTCCGAATACAAAAAATTCATCCTTTACTTTGAATGTAAAAATATCTCCAATAGTCCATTTTTGAGGTTTCGGTCTTTTCCAGTCTTTTAGATTATTGTATAAATCAGTCCATGATTTTTCATCTTTTATCTTAATCTCAGGAATAGATAACTTATTAATAATCTTTGCAGTTTCAAATATCGTGTTTGGGTTGGATGTTCTAATCGAAACGTTATCAGCCTCATAATCTATACTTGGTTTTGGCTTTAAATCTAAAGTCTTTAATTCTTTTCTTAGTTTAGAAACAGAATCACCTTGATATTCATCCCCGAACAAATCTGCCAAATCCTGAAAAATATAGAACTGTTTAGAATTCTCATCAGGTAATCGAATTATTATTTTCCCTATTTGATCAGTTGCTCTCATATTTCAATCTTATGCACTTCGTTTCTTCTTTGCTTTAATTGGTGGTAACGGATGGCGGTATGAAATCGTTGGGGATTGCGGGCTACTTTCCTGTCCAGATACACCGAACCTGATGCGTGGTAGGATGTTTGAATAACCACTTAAACCCCAATGTTTTATACCGCGTGTTACCAACTGGCCTTTATTCATTTTCAATCAAATTATCTATCAATTTTGCAGTCTGCCGTGCGTTCGGACAGGCACACTCTTTGACAAGTTTAGGTCGTGCGTTTGGCTTTTTGAGCGACTTGGCAATGTGTGTGGCTGTGAAGCGTTGGCATTTTATTTCTTCTTTTTCTGTTCTATCTTTTTTATTGCTTTTTCAAAATCACCTTCTGTTATCATTTTCTGTTCGGAAGCTTTAAATTTATCATATTCTCGTTCTGCATTTTCCTTTGCTAATGTGTGTGATATTGAACCAGCATTATTTAAAATTTCTCTGTCATTCAACGTTAAGAATCCATTTAACTTTTCAATCCAATCTTTCATGTACATTGGGATTCTTCTCATTGCTTGTCCTTGAGCAAAAATCAAATACTGTTCTACCAAATTGTTAAGTGAAGTTAATTCTTCTTCGTTCAAATAGTTTTTAGCAATTGCAACATCTGCTTTTCTGATTTTATCACCTCTCCAATTTGTCAAGCCCATATTTTCTTTTGTACTATCAGCTCTCAAACTTATTATTTCGGCAGCTGTCTGACCTGTAATTGCCCAGTGCAATTTATTTTGTACAGTTTTAAAGAAATCAATACTAATATCAAGAGTTGGGTCATAATCAACGCTTGTTGCATAAATATCAGTGATTTTTCGGTAGAATCGTTTTTCCGAAGTTCGAATATCCTGTATTCGTCTTTCCAGTTCTTCGAAATAGTCGAATGGTAAATCAGGATTTTTTAGCCGCTCATCATCAAGAACAAAACCTTTTACAATGTATTCTTTAATATGTTGTGTAGCCCATTGACGAAATTTTGTTGCTACGTGTGATTTTATTCGATAACCAACTGAAATTATGGCATCAAGGTTGTAAAATTTTTGTTTGCGTTTTACTTCTCTGTTACCTTCTTTTTGAACTTGTAAGAAATCCTTACAAGTTGCATTTTCTTCTAATTCTCCTTCCTCGAATATGTTTTTAAGGTGAATGGTAATATTTTGAGAAGTTGTCTGAAACAACTCAGCCATAAGCTTTTGAGTTAGCCAAACAGTTTCATCCTGAAAACGGACATCCAGTTTTGTTTCCCCGCTTTCGGTTTGATATATTATTATCTGTGATTTATTTTCTTCCATGCTACTCAATCTCAATTTTATCAATTTCTTTCATTAATCTGTCAGTTTCCGAAAGTGCTACAATTATTTTCTGATAATGTAAAATGTCATCAAATTCCATTTTTCTGCCTTTTCGGTCTTTTAACCATTTTTGAGCTGGCTGATAACCGCCTATATAAAAGTTCCAAGCAGTTTCAGGTACATTGTCAAAATATTGAGAATCGTTGATGTAAACTTTACCTTCTTGATATTTTGTTTTGCCTACTAAATTATTCCCGTCTATTGGATATTGTGTTATGTAATTCTCAACAACTGAATTTTCCAATAAGTGAATTTGGCGTATTTCTCCGCCCAATTTAACTAATTGACAAAAGGTGTCAGCATTTTTGGGGAATGGGATTTTTGGGAAATCTATTTTTAAAAATTCTTTGTAGGTTTCACGGTAATTTCTAGAATGTAAAACAGCATAGATGTAATCTAAGATATCAATAGGGGCAAAAGTGTTGCCTTTGATATCTTTCTCAATGGTAAAAATTAAACCTATTTTATCAGCTAAACTTTTTACTATTTCAGATTTTAAATTTGGAGTTCTTTCTGTTGAATTACCAATTGTTTGTTGTCCTTTTGTTTCAGGGTAAACATAAAGCGGAAAAACACTTCCACCGCCACGATAATAAATGTTTTGGTCTGAAATCGTGTTAGTGATAAAAGATAAATTCCATTGCATACTTCCAACTGCTTGACCTTGCCTGCCTGATATTAATGCAAAGTTTTTACCATCTCGCATATTTTTCATAATGCGGTTTTGGCTATAAGCAAAAAAACCTTTTGGCTTACCAGTGAAATATGTCCATCTATTATCAAATGGACGATATGTAATCATTTTGAAGTTATCATTACTGAAATTTTCAGTTAAATCTTCCTTTGCTTTTGATAAAATCCAATCTCTACTATCACTTTTTAAGTTGTAAATTTTGCGTAATTCAGATTCTTCTAAATTTCTAAAGTTTTCAATAATTGTATTTAAAGATGATTTTTCAAATTCGATAGTTACAGTATCATTTTTTGATAAAACACCTAATGATGATTCTATAAATAACTCCGTTAATTGAAAGCCTTTGTCATATTTGTATTTTTCTTCAAAATCTTTAGGCATTAAAAAATATTCAGGAGCCGTTAGTGTAACTTCATTATATGGTGTTGATTTTAGACTGTTTTCAGTTAGAAAATCATATTTAAAATCTCGCTTACCATAAAGGTCATAATGATAAGCTTTGCCTAATTCGTTTGGTTTTTTCTTACCTGTCTTTATGAAAAAATTGATTGAAACACCTTGTTCAATATCAAACACATTTACATCGGCTGAACCATCTGGTGCAGTTTCTTTTTTCTTGGCATTTCCGTGTAAATCAATAGTATAAATTTTATCGTACGTTTTAAGCAAGTGCCAACGCATACCCCTGAATGTTGGATTGTCTAAAAATCCGTGTGGGTTGATGTATGCTAAAACTCCACTACCGTTTTTTTCTATAAAATGCTGACCGTAACGCAAAAACTTTACATAATCGTCATTGATGAATTTTGAATTTTGTTCTTTCAGTTTTTCTTTTCCGCCTGGTTCTTTTTTGTAATCTTCCATCAATTTCATAATCCATTCGCCTTTGTTGGCACTTTCTCCGCTATATGGTGGATTTCCAATAACACACATTACTGGCGTATCTTTTTTTATTCGGTTTGCTTCATTTGCTTCAGAGCTTAACCAGTTTGCCCATAAAGTACCTGTGTCGGGATGATATTCTTCAAGACTATTTGTAAGAAAAACTTTAAATCGTTGTTCTTTGGTTGCTTTATATCCTGTTTCTTTTAACAGCAAATCAAGTTTCAAATGTGCCATTGCATAACTTGCCATAAGTATCTCAAAACCGTTTAATCGTGGCAATAGATGCGTTTCTGCATAATTACTCCAAATGCCTTGCTGACCAGCAAATTTTTTATGAATGTGTTTTACAACTTCGGCAAGGAAAGTTCCTGTTCCAGTTGCAGGGTCAAGTATTTGAACTTTATGTACTTCTTGATTAACCTTTTTCCCCTGCATATCAACTTTTATTGTTGTTTTAGAAGTGTCGGCAAGTCCTTGAGGTAAATCAAATTCTGTTTTTAGAATATCGTCAACGGCACGAACAATAAAATTAACAACAGGTTGCGGAGTGTACCAAACTCCACGAGCTTTACGCAATTTTGGGTCGTATTCGCTTAGGAAGGTTTCGTAAAAATGGATTATCGGGTCTTCCATTTTTGTAGATTTTCCGTAATTCTTTAGAATTTCCTCTACGTTGGTTGCTAAGAAAATTTCTGCAAGGCTATCAACAATCCATTTTATACGGTCGTCAATGTCTGGTCCCGAAATATAGCCGAAAAGTTTCCTTAAAAACGGGTTTGATTTTGGAATAAGTTCGGCAGCTTCTTGTCTACTGAAATCGTTTAATGAAGTATCATGCAGTCGGGCTGCAAACATTCCGTATGCAATTGTTTGGGCGTAAACATCTGCAAATCCCTTTGGTGTTATGTCATGAATCAGGATTTGTTTAAACGCAATCATTTGGTCTTTCAGCGAGCTATTTTCTTCGTTTTCTTCATCGCTGGTCAACGCCTTTTCTATAATTTCAGAAAGCAGGCGGGCTTTGCCCGCCATCATTTCTGCTAATTTTTTTGGGCTTTTTATCGTTTGTCCAATGTGGACGCAAAAATCTTTTATCAGGTTTTCAAAACTGGCGAAATTCTCGGTAAGCGGTTTAATCCCTTTGTCTGTAATTTCACCAATCTCGATTTTAGTAATCAGTTCTCCGTCGTGGTACAAATAAAATCGTAAATAATCGGTAAAAATCAGGTTAGGTAAAGATGCTTTGTATCTGTCGAATTGTTCTTTATTTACTGTCTTTTTTGCACCTTCAAGGTCTTTATCGCCAATATCTTTTGCTTCAATAAATCCAACGGGAATGTCTTTTTTAGTCAAAATGTAATCAGGTGCTCCACAACTTTGTCTTTTCGGTTCGTTAGTCGCACGAATTGTTGGTACTAAACTTTCAATCAATTGTTGTAAATCGCCACGAAATGTATGCTCTGTCGCATTGCCTAACTTATAGCGTTGATTTATGTTGTCTATGTATTGTTCTATTGTCATTTTTATATCAATCCGTTTCTAATAATCACAAATGTATCAATTTACCGCGAGTGCGTTGGCAAAAAAACAGCTCTTTTGCAAGCTGAAGCTTTGGCTTGTGTGTCAGGGCTTGCGAATGTGCTGTTTTGTGGGGTGGCTGTTTCATTTTTCTTTTTTTCTCACTGCAAAATTACCACTGACGTTCGTTCTCAGGCTTGTTGGTAACGTTAAGTATAAGAATAGTAGCCGACTGCGTGGAACTTTCCTGTCAAGTTACAAGAAAGTTGAAGCGGGCTACAACCCTTGAATTTACTACTGTCTCGGCTATTATTTTTATACATTGTTATCGCCTTTTTTTAATCAAACATCTTCGAAAAGTCAATTAGTTTAGACGTAATCGTTTGATATTTATTAATTATCGGTGTAGATTTCTCAATCTCTTTTTCTTTTTTCTCTTTGAGTTTCTCAAGTTCAGTTTTCAATTCGTCGGTTTCTTCCAAATAAGGACAATATCCGTATAATTTTTCAGGAGTCGTGTAATCATAATTTATCACTAATAAATCGTCAATATTATCATATGCGGAAATCAGTTCGCCACCGTGGTTAATTTTTGAAATCTCTTGTTTTGTCGAGATATGTGAAAGTTTTGTATTTTTTAATGCTTTATAAGTGTCGGATTGGTCCCAACGCTCATAAGTCCAATATCCAACATCAGATTTTACGAACCTATCATTTGAACGACAACGCAAAGTTGCTAATTTATTTCCCAATTTGTCAGTAATCTCCATATTAAAACTAATTGCCTCAATCGGTTTAGACGTTTTATTTGTCATTTGTATTTTTACTTCTACAACATCACGATAATCATATTCTGTTTCACGAATACTTATTATTTTCAAATCTACCATTGAGTTAAGTTTAGCCTTGATTTCTTTAGCTTTTTCCTCTCTTTCCTCAATTTCTTTTTGTTTTTCTATACAGTAAGTATCAATTTTCTTATAAATACCCTGAGCTTCAATATCAAATCGGTCATTTATTGCATTAACTGTGTCAATTTCAGAAAGCAGTCTATTAAACGAAATTTCTTCGGCTTTTAAGTAATTAAATAAGTTGTCTTTTTGCTCATTAAATGTTTCTTCGGAAACAATCAGTTTTTCAAATGAGTATTCTGAATCTTTAGTTATTTCTTCAAGTTCAGTAATATAAGCCTCTCTTCCCTTGTTAAATGTTACTAAACTTTCCAAAATTTCTAATTTTAGTGTATCCAATTCTGGATATTTTTCTTTAATCTGTTGGACATTAGATTCAATTGTAGATGATTCAATTTTGTTGTCAAGAACTGACGTACAAGAAGTAATCAAAACGATTAATGTCAGTAAGGGTAAGTAAATTTTTTTCATTTTTTCTGAATTTATATTGTTCATTTATTGCTGTATCTCTTCTTTAAATTGGCGATAACGGTATTGCGATGCGCCGTTGCCGCTTTTTTGTTGATTTTTGAGTTTGTAATTTAACTTCAAATTTACTGATAATTTTTCTACGAAGCCATTGCCGCGGCTATGGCGTATGCGCTATTGTTACCGCCTGGTGTTTATATACCTGATTTCCTTCTATTGTCTTCTTTACAAAGCATTTGACAGTTTTCAGCAGTCGTTTTTCCACCCTCGTGCCAAGGTGTTATATGGTCTCCTTCCATTCCTTCAATTTCAAAATGTTCTTTACAAACTGGACAAATTCCTTTCTGTTTTTCAAATGCTTCTCTTTTTTGATTTTTACTAAAAGTACGAATATTTAAATGTTTCTCTTTCCGAGTTAAAACGTAGGTGTAAATTCCTTTTTTACTTCCTACATCTTCATCTTCCATTAGTTTAGCAATTGTTTCTTCAAGTTTCTTTGAGTCAAATTTTTGGTTTTTGAACTCGTTGTAAAGAAAACCCCAATCAATTCCTTTCATTTCTCTGCGGTATTTTGGAAAAACTGCCTTTATCCAATTTATGACACTTTGAAAATAAAGCCAAATTTCATTTGCATTTGGTTCATTTTGATTTTTTGCCATATATTTTTCAATGGCATCATCACTTATCCATTTGATTGTTGACTCCAAATAGTCTTGTCTAATTGCAGAGCCATTAAGATAATCACTACCTAAACCATGAGCAGCACAACCATTTTTACTAAAATATCTTTTAGCATCAGAAACCCACGAACCAGAATATACTGCGTTTCTTAATTCTTGGTCAGTTAGTTTTTCCCCTGCTATGTTAATTGTTTTAAACCATTGCAATTTTTCGCTATCAGTTCCGCTACACAAATAAACCATTAACTTGTAATTCAGGATTTGTTCTCTTTCATCATTTTGTAAATTATGAAAATACCTGTTATTAAAAGCAAAGTCACCTTCAACGAATTGAGCAACCGAAATTGTTCTTTGTTGTCCATCAATTACCTCAAAATTACCATCTTCACGGACCGACCAATACATTACATTTAAAGGGAATTCTTTTGTAATTGTGTCAATTACTGCATCTCTTTGTTTGTCTTTGTAAATAAATTCTCTTTGGTAGGGTGGACGAATATCCAACTTACCACTGTATCCTAAAACGCCACCCTCTTCATTATCTTCATAGTCGTTAGTTAACTCACGGACAGTTATTTCTTTCAGTTCTATATTCATAATTTCTTGTTCTTAATAATAATTCGGGTATATGGAACAGTTACGATACCATCGACCATCATATATAAATCACCATCAACCGCCCCACGTTTTTGTACTTCTTTTCTGTATTTTTTATGTTCAGGTTTATAAGGCTGAATTCCAATTTCAAGCCCTGCGTTTGCTATTCCTACTCCAATTATTTCAAATTGGTCTGGATTGTACTTGTCCATAAATGTAATCGGAACTCCCATCATTCCAGCATAGTCAATCGGAATATCCTTGGTTTTATTCACATTGATTGCATCAAAATTCTCGTATTTTGGATATTCTTCAGGTGTGTAATTTTTATAAAGAATTAAGTCTTCGTGTCTTTTGTTTATATCAAGATTTGTAAACCAATGCACTCCTGAGACTCTAATCATTCCTTTCATATGGTCTCCTGCGGTTGCGTAGTCATCATAATGAACGTTTATAAAATGAGCAGCACCACCCTTAAATCCAAACCCCAACCATATCTTGTTTTCCCTTATAAATGGAAAAATTTCTTTGTATTTAATAGCGTTTTGATGTCCAACAATGACAAACTTTTTATCGTATTCAATAAGTTGAGCAACATATTCTCTAAAAAGTGAAAAAGGCGGATTTGTAACGACAATGTCAGCTTGTTTTAAAAGTTCAATACTTTCTTTACTGCGAAAATCTCCATCGCCTTTTAAGTGGTTTCTTCCTATTTCTTCTGGGTCAGGTACAAAGTTTCCATTTTTGTCTCCGTTATATTCCAAATAAATTGCACGTTCAGTATCATTTTGACTGAATAAGTCCATTTCTTGGTTCTTATAACAAGTAGTAATTAGTTTTTTAAGTCCTAATTTTTCAAAGTTGTATGAGAAGTAATGAAAAAAATTGCTAACTCTTGGGTCATCACAGTTACAATAGACAACTTTGTCTCTAAAATGCTTTTTGTAATGTTTTAACTCTCGTTCTATGTCAGAAAGTTGAGTGTAAAATTCATCTTTTTTATTGGTCTTTGCCTGATTTAAGTTTTTATTCTGTGCTTTTTCAGTCATTATATAAATATTCTTATTAAAACCTCAAATTTATGATTTTTAAATCAGTTTTCATTTTTACAATGTCGTTTCTTACACTTGGCGGTAACGGTGGCGCTAAAGATAGTTGCCGTTGCGAAGTAGTTTCTTGTCTATTACATCAGACTTGAAACGGGCTATGAACTTTGATGTTACTACTTTCTTGGCAATTATATTTGAGCGCGTGTTAGGCTTTTGTGCTTTATTAACCATTTATTTCAAGACAACCGTAATTCTCTTCGATAAATAATTTTATTAATTCGTATTTGTCTTTGAGGATTGTTTCTAAGTTTTTTGTGGTTGTATTTCCAGTCCTTATCCAAATAATTTTTGGAGGAAATCCATGTAATGTATTCAGATCGAAAAAGTCAGAATCAAAAGTAACTATTGTGTAGTCATTTCTTTTTGCGAATTCAAATATTTCAAAATCCGTTGAATTTTCAAGTCCTAATTCTCTGACTTGCTTAGCATTTGGGTATAAGTCTATAATTTGTTTTATAAGTCGAAATGAAATATTCTGGTCAAAGAGTAAATTCATGATGCATATAAATGTCTTTGTTCTTTATTTGCAGCATAAGACAGGCAAGCATTTATTTGCGCTTCCGTTAATTCTGGATAATCTGCAATGATTTGTTCTCGGCTCATTCCATTTGACAACCAAGATAATACATCATATACAGATATTCTGGTTCCAATAATTATTGGTTTCCCAAATCTCTTCTCAGAATTAATTTCTATGTATTCATTGAATCGTATCATTCTACAAAAATAGTCAATTATTTTTTATTAGTCAATTCTCATTTTTGTTCTCAGCATAAAGCCTAACGGTTTGAATATGGTGCGTGCCGCACATTATTCAATATTTTTCTTTGGTTTCACAGTTGTTCAAATTTACTAATTTTTTATCTAAGTACTACTAACCGCGGCATGCACTATATTTGTTTGTTATGCACTGTGCTTTATTTCTTTATTATTTTCTTTGAAATATACTCATCTCCTGTCCATAGTTTTAATATGTACAATCCGCTGTTTAATTCAGAAACTGAGATATATTCATTGTCAATTTGTCCACTTAGTACAACCTGATTCTGTATGTTAATTATTTCAAAAGGTCTATTAATAAAATTCTGGTAATTGCTAATACGAATTGTTTCATAACATGGATTTGGACTAATTTCGAAGTAACTATATTTAAGGTCTGGGTCTGATATGTCCGTTAAATAGTCATTGCCATAGTACAAAAAGACTATCCATTTAGCTACATCTGGATTAAATAATCCTACTTGAGGAGTGTAAGCATAAAATCCCACTCTATACGTGTAATCTGCATACTCATTCACAATTTGGAGGGCATCAATGGACAACCATGCGGAATCTGCCTTTTGGGTGTATTCAGTCCATGTATAGAAATATGGAATTAACCAATAGTCATAATATTGGGCATTCTCCAAAAGTGGAATATGATTGTTTGTTGTTTCAAATGAGTCAGCAGGAATAAATTGTTCAGGGTAGTCGATATTTCCCTGTCCCATCCAGATTATACTTGCATTAAACAACGTATCATAATTGTATAGATATTTAAATAAAATACTTCCAAAATCATTTGGACTTACAAAATCAATGCTAAATGGAAGTCCTAAATAATCACAACTGTCACATAGGGGATAATATGCAATATTTGCTTCAATAAATTCGTAGCTTTTAAAGTCAAGCACAAAAACTGCCAGACTCATTGAGTCTTCCTTAACATATCCAATTTCACTAAATTGGTGTTGAGAAATTACTTTAGTGTTAATAAGGAAGATTATTCCAGTTATTAAAATAATAAATAATAAGTGTCCTTTTTTCATAGCAATTCATTTTGAGTTATTTATAAGACAAGTTAATTCAATTTAACCCCTATTCTTGTTAATAATTTGCTGTTGAAGAATTATAGTTTTTGTGTCTTAACGGGCATAGTGCATAACGGTGGCGCTATGCTGCGTACCGCTTTAATACTTCTAACTTTTCTGCTTACAAATATATTTAATTAATACACATATTTTTCATGTTTACAATTAATTGCGGTATGCAGTATGAGCGCGTGTTATGTGTTGCCTATTTATTGAAAACATCATCTGTATTCAATTTATATATGGTTATCTTTTCTTTGTTTTCTCTTAATATTCGTTCAACTTTTGTTAACATTTTCCTACCTGGAATACCAGTATAAGTTGCCCAATATATAATTGCTATATAATCAGTATCCGTTTTCTTAGAAATTAGTTCATTTGTTAATTTTTGCTCATCAAATATTGTGTAAGATGTGTCAATTGGAGTTATGTTCTTAGGAGGGAATTGCTCGTAGATTCTTGTGTCTTTTAATTTACACTCACACGTACTATATTGAAATATCAAGGTGTCATTCTTTGAGAATATTTTGAATTGAATTGGTCTAAACCCTGACTCCCAGTCTGGTTTGAAAGACTTTTTCTTTAAAGTGTCCAGCCAATTTTCTTTTAGAAAGATAACATTTGTAGTATCAATATTATGTTTGGTTAAATAATCTATTGCATCCGATTTCTGAATCCTACCCGGAGATTTGATACCTAATAGGGTTGAACAACTTACTATTAAAAATAATAATAAAGTTAAGATTATTGAATTTCTTATTCTTCTGATGTACATAATTATTATTGTTAAATATAGAAATGCGAGTTGCTAGTTAGCAACTCGCATATACATAAATTAATTGAGATTAGCATTGAAAAAAACCTCGCCAAATTCAGGATAGTTGGAAAAATTAACATTGTAATCTCCAGATTGAATAATAATCTCACTATATCCAAATCCTCTTGCGATTTCTTCACCCAAGTTCCAATTATTTTCAATTGGAATTGTTCCATCATCCAAAGCCGCTCTGCGATTAAAAATCATATGGAATTGTTCATTTACGACCTCGCAATCAGCAATTCCATAGCCTTCAGCATATTCTTCTGGTGTAACATCTTCAGCAAAATTTATGGGTATAATAATACAAAGACCAAATGGTTTTGTACAACCACTGGTAGGAGGTGATGGATGATGTTTAAACTTAACTTTAATTTTTCTTGGTTTTTTCATAGTCTTTATAGTTTTAAATGTTAATAAATAAATTGAATTGAAAAAAATGCTTTAAGTAAATCCTGTTGTATATCTAATGTCTTTAAGTTGAATATTTTATGCACTATTATAGGTTACACATAACGTTTGCGGCTATGCAAAGTAACCGCTGATTTCCAAAATTTTATATTTATATT
>JACKQG010003724.1_pt1 | contig 18367 bp, 13 predicted proteins | sample 8237621 | NCBI WGS metagenome assembly JACKQG01 (sample SAMN15677084, study PRJNA649215) | marine metagenome | biome: marine; feature: Black Sea; material: saline water; isolation source: suspended particulate matter (SPM) from the Black Sea western gyre | collected 2013-06-09/2013-06-10 | depth... | reverse complement strand
CAGGGCAGTGTCAAACTGGAATGATCTCGGGCTCGGGAATTTCTCTTTGCATTATTTAAGAAACAGAGACAAGGAGGAAGTTGACTTTCTGATTTCAAACAATCACAAACCTCTCCTTCTTATTGAAACCAAACTATCAGATGATCATGCATCAAAAAGCCTCATAAAATTCCAAAAGGTTCTCAATATCCCGGCGGTCCAGCTTGTCAATAAGGGTGATATCTGCAAACTTGTCTCCAACAATAATTTGAAAATAATGATCATCAGCGCAGATCACTGGCTGTCATTGCTGCCATAGGAGGCTGTCCGGGAGTGGCTTTTTTCCTGGATTCCCGCGTTCGCGGGAATGACGAAAACGGGTCAGTGGCTTTTTAGGAATTTGTCAACTTCCCCGATGCAAACGGGATAAATAAGCACTTCAAACTTTAGGCATTTTAGGCTTTTAAATCCGCCGCCTCCTCCGGAGGTGGTCTTTTGACTAACCCATAACCCATGGTTTATAACTCGTTTATGTCAGACCACCAGAATCAGCATGTAGATAACCTGAAGAAATGGATAAACAGGGGCATAACGTCCATGGCCGTTTTTGGGCTTTCAGGATCGGCACAGTCCTATTTCTTTTCTGAAGTGCTGGCCGACCTTGACAGACCCTGTCTCGTCATCCTCCCTGAAAGAAAAGACGCCGAACGGTTTTATAAAGAGCTCCAGTTTTTTATGGGTGGTCCGCCGACCGGGGATGGCTCTCCCGCCTTGAGGCTCCATCAGTTTTTCCCCTATGACATGTCTCCCCTGACCGGGCTCAGCCCCCACCGGGAGTTGATCACCCGGCGCATCAGGGCCCTCTACGCCCTGACATCGGACAATAACCCCGTGGTCATAACTTCGGTGGAAGCACTCTGCTTCCGGATCATCCCGAAGGAATCTCTGCTCAACTCCTTAGAGTATTTTGAAACAGGAGAGGAGGTGGACAGGGAGCTTTTTTTAAGACAACTGGAAATCAACGGCTACCAGCGCACATCATTGGTGGAAGAAAGGGGGGACTACTCTGTCCGGGGGGGTGTTATCGATATATTTTCACCCCTTTACCCCATGCCCGTCCGTCTTGAGTTCTGGGGGGACCGGCTCGAATCGATTCGTCAATTTGATCCCATAAGCCAGCGTTCAATGAACCAGTCAAAAGAGATGATTCTCCTTCCTGCCGGGGAGATCGTCATGGATGAGCCGAATATTTCGCGGGCCAGATCCATGGGGAGGCTTCCGAGACAGCCGGAAAACGGTATGGGTTTCCCCGGACAGGAGGCCTGGCTCAATCATTTTTATCCCCATCTCGACACGCTCTTGGAATATCTGCCTGAAAACGGGATCATAACCTTTATTGACCCGCACCGTATGGAATCTAACGGTCGGAAGATAGAAAAGAAATTTTATAAAGACGAGGAGAGATTTCGGGAAGAATCGGCCCAAAAAGGGGCGCCCTTCCCTGATATTGACGGAGTCTTTGTACCTTTCAGTGAAATGGCACAGCAGTTTGAAGAGTATCAGCGGATCGAATTGGCTGAACTGAACCTGCGTAAAGAGGAGGTGCCCGGGAAAACCACAGAGGCCATAGATGGGCTGAAAAGCATAGAGATCAGGGGCCATTTTCAGGTGGAGGTCGATCTGGAGGTCAGACTCGCCAAAAAGGGCAGGGTATCCATGGCCCCGTTTGTCAACAGAATCGCATCGTGGCTCCAGGCCGGATCAAGAGTCGTAATAACCTGCAGTACGGAGCAGCAGGCCAATCGTTTAAAAGAAATCTTAGCTAATTATGATCTCCATGTGACGGGCATCGCCCGGGGCTGGGATAAGATCCCTGAAACAGCGGGGCTGACCCTCTGTCTCGGTAGGCTTCCACAGGGCTTTACCTGGCCGGACATGGGTCTTTACGTGGTGAGCGAAGATGAAATATTCGGTCCCAAGCGGGCCATGCGAAGACAGAAAAAGAGAGGGCGCAAAGGCGGGCTTTCGTGGTCCAGTTTCAGCCAGCTCAAGGCAGGTGACCTCGTTGTGCATGAAGATCACGGAATCGGCCGGTACGGGGGGCTCCTGGCAATGGAGATAGCCCATAAGATGAATGATTTCATACTTGTGGAATATGCTAATAATTCGAGGCTTTATATCCCGGCCGACCGTGTCAGTATTCTACAGAAATATGCCGGGGCCGGTGAAGAAAACCCGAGGCTCGACCAGTTAGGAGGCTATTCATGGAGCATAACAAAACAGAAGGCTAAGAAATCGGTCAGTAAAATCGCCAGGCAACTTGTAGAGCTCTATGCCCTGAGAAAATATCGAAAAGGACACGCATTTTCTCCTCCAGACCACTACTATCGCGAATTCGAATCCACATTTGAACATGAAGAGACCGATGATCAGATCAAAGCCATTGAAGACGTCTTAGACGACCTGGCCTCGGAACAGCCCATGGATCGTCTCATATGCGGAGACGTGGGTTTCGGGAAGACCGAGGTGGCGATTCGAGCCGCATTTAAGATTGTAGCGGATGGAAAGCAGGTGGCCTTTCTTGTACCCACGACGGTCTTAGCCGAACAGCATTTTGAGACTTTTAAGAAGAGGATGGCGCCTTATTCCATTGAAGTCGGAGTTCTCAGCCGGTTTAAGACCAGGGCCCAGCAGACTGAGGTTATCGGCAGGCTGAGATCCGGCCGTATAAACGTGCTGATCGGCACACACAGGATCCTTCAGAAAGATGTAAAATTCGCTGATGTGGGTCTTGTGATTATTGACGAAGAACAGCGGTTTGGCGTCAGGCAAAAAGAGGCGTTAAAAAAATACCGCGCCCTGGTGGACGTGCTGGCCATAACCGCCACCCCGGTTCCAAGGACACTCCAGATGTCTATGGTAGGAGTCAGGGACCTGAGCATCATCGAAACCCCGCCACAGGACAGATTGGCCATTGAGACCTATCTCTCACCCTATGATGAGCCCCTTATCATCCGGGCCATAGAGTCTGAATTGGAGAGGGGCGGGCAGACCTTCTTTGTCCACAACAGGGTGCGCACCATCGACCATATGGCTGATCAGCTAAGAAGAATGGTTCCCCGGGCACGTATTGCTGTGGCCCACGGCCAGATGAAGTCAAAAGAGCTGGAAGAGACCATGATGAGATTCCTACGAAGGGAAATCGATCTTCTCGTCTGCACAACCATAATCGAATCGGGTCTTGATATCCCTTCTGCCAACACCATCATCATCAACCAGGCAGACCGTCTCGGTCTGGCTCAGATTTATCAGCTGAGGGGAAGGGTTGGAAGGGCCAAAGAAAAGGCATATGCCTATTTAATCATTTCAAATGACTCTGTTCTCACAAGAGACGCGGAAAAACGACTAAAGGCACTCATGGATTTTTCGAGCTTAGGCGCCGGCTTTAACCTCGCCATGCACGACCTCAGAATCCGGGGTGGTGGCAATATCCTCGGGTTTTCCCAGTCAGGTCATATTTCAGCGATTGGATATGAGCTATATGTCAAACTCATCGAACGGGCCGTTACTGAATTAAAAGGTGAGGAATGGGAGGATGATATAAACCCGGAAATCAATATAGATATCCCATCATACCTGCCTGAGAGTTATGTTATGGACACAGATGTCAGGTTAAATATATACCGCAGGCTTTCTAACCTTCTTGAGAAGACAGAATTAGAAGAGATCACCAAAGAAATCCGCGATCGTTTTGGTTCCCCCCCAACAGAGGTCGTCAATCTCTTCGGTTTGATGTCGATCCGGCTCTTATTGAAAAGACTTCGAATCAGCAAATTGGACCTGGTACGGAACAGCCTTACTCTAACTCTGCCCGAGGAAACGCACATTGATACGGAAGAGTTGATCAGGATGATAAATGCCAGACCTAATAAATTCAGGCTTTTACCTAACAGCAAGCTGAAAATCCACACCGGCCCGTTCTCTTTCCCGGACGATTTTCCAAAGATAGAACAGGCAGTGGAAATGCTTGATTTCAAAACAGAACGCATAAATGGGGCATCTGAAAAATTGGGCGTGGCTCATTAGGGACTCGAAAAAAATGTGTTTAAATTTTTCAGCTTTGCTGTTATTATAGATTGTTTGGGCTTATGGAATGGGCGGGCTGGAAATGGCGGACAAAAATCGGACTTCAGTAAATGACCCACAGAATGATTAGACAGAAAATCAGGTTTATGCGGTATGGTCTTTATTGTTTTGTTTGTTGGACCTTGATTTTTCTTCCTCTCGGTTGCGGTCTCTCTGATCATGGGGAGGGCGACCCGGTAATAACTATAGGCTCGAAACACCTCTCTTCTGACGCATTGAAAAAGGAAATGGAATTCATTGGTGGCGGTGTGCCTGTTCCGGTTCAGCATGCAGGAGAGATAAAGGCCAGGCTGATTGAGCAGATTATAGACTATTATCTCATCATCGAATATGGGAAGCAGAATAACATCTCTATCTCCGAAAACGAATTCCAGAGGAGTATAAAGGAAATAAAGAAGGAATACTCAGAAGGCGCCTTTCGTAAAGCCTTGCTTCAGGGATATGTGGACCCCGCCCTATGGGAGCATCGTTTGAGAAATCAACTCCTTGTGGGCAAGGTTATCAAACAGGTTTTAGATAAAACCGCCTCACCCAGTTATGAAGAGATAAAGATCTATTTCCAAAAGAACAAGGGTAATTTCAGATCCCCTGAGATGCTAAGATTCCGGCAAATAGTCTGTAGATCAAAAAAAGAAGCTGCAAAACTGCGTCACCGCATCCGTGCCGGAGAAGATATGGGAGAACTTGCCAAGAAATATTCAACAGCCCCTGAGTCCGAGACACATGGCGTAGTTGGCTGGGTAGCCCGGGGAGATTTAGACGAAACCATGGAAAACGCCCTATTTTCAATGCAGATTGGCAAAATCAGCCCTATTATCAAAACCTCCTTTGGCTATCATCTCTTCGAGGTAATGTCCCGCGCGCCCGCTGGAGTTAAAGGGCTTCCGGAAGTCATGCCCGAAATAGAATCACAACTTCTTCGCCAGAAACAGGGGGTCTTTTACCAGCAATGGCTGGAAAAGCTCAGATCTGATTTTGAAGTCAAGGTTAATCAGCCCATGTTGAGCAAATTGGAGCTATCTTGATAAAGCTAACTGAGAATTTAGGCATTGGGGTATTGAGGAATTAAGGAATTGGAGGACTTATTTCGTTCTAATCCCTCAATTCCTGAATTTTACCTGTAAAGGACCGTATGAAACAATCAAAAACAAGAGCCTCTTTAATTCTCTTTTTCGCCGGTATTATTTTGTTATTTCATTCTTCGGTTTCGGGCAAGATCACCAACAGAGTTGTTGCAATTGTCAACGATGAGGTAGTTACTCTCTATGAACTTAATACCATGATGCAGTTGCTTACGGGCATTCCATCCGAACAACTTAAGAGTAAATCCGAAGACGCCTATTTTAAGGCCCGCCAAAAAGTCTTAGATGACCTGATTGATCAGAAAATTGTCCTTGAAAAGATCAAAGAACTGGAAATTACAGTAACTGCCAAGGAGGTGGATAAGGCCATCGAAAGGGTAAAAACGGATAACCAGTTTACCCAGGAAGACCTGGTTTCCGAGCTGAAAAAACAGGGAACCACATATGAAACGTACAAAAAATCTATTAAGGACGAATTGGAAAGGGTGCAACTGGTAAACTATGAGGTAAAGTCAAAGATTATCATCATGGAAGAAGAAATCGAGAAATATTACGAAACACACAGAGAGGAATTCACCAGAGAAGGCAGGGTCCGTCTTGCTCTGATTTTTCTCAAGCAAGAGGATCCGGCCGACAAAAAAGAGGCCCGCGATCTTTACCAGAAGGCCCAGGAGATCCTTTTAATGATTAAAGACGGCAAGAATTTTGCAAATCTGGCAGAGAAATTCTCAAATGGGCCCGGGGCAAGCGAGGGGGGTGACCTCGGTGTATTCAAGATGACCGAGCTTAATCCAGAGATGGCCGAGATCATTAAAGATCTACCTGCTGGCGGAGTAAGTAAGCCAATTGTCAGACCCTATGGTATCAGAATTATCAAGGTAGAAGAAAAAGATGGTGGAGGAGAAAAATCTTTTGATCAGGTTCGAAACGCCATTCAGACAATCCTCTATAGAAAAGAGCTTGACAAGAAGTATTCCGCCTGGATCAAAGACTTGAGAAAAAAGGCATATATAAAGATCGTTTTTTAAGCCAATCCAGGAACTTATATGGGCAGAAACAAAAACCACCCATCAGATGAGGCAGCCAAAGACTGGGAATTTCCATCTGGCAAAGAACTCGGTGCCCTCCTGAAGAATAAAAGAGAGGAAATGGGTCTCAGTTATGCCCAGATCTTTGAAATAACAAAACTCCAACCCCATTTCCTTGAGGCCTTAGAAAATGAAGAATGGGATCATCTTCCCTCGCCTGCTTTTGTAAAAGGATTTATTCGGTCCTATGCCCGGGCCCTTGGTTTAGCGGAAGATGGCCTTGTCGCCCTTTATCAGGAGATTACCCCTCAGCAGAACGAGGCTCCGGCCCTTGTTCTACCCCCGGTTAATAAGAGAAAAAAACTGCCTCTTTACCTCTTCCTGATTATTGTTTGTGCTGCTGCGGGGTACGCATTTTACACCTGGATCGGAGATCCAGCTCGCATGGGAGAAGTAACTGACCATAGGGCGGTGGCTCCGTCGGACAAAAAATTAACTGATTCAAAAAAGCTCGAAAATGTCAGGGAAGAGAGAGTGGAGGTTCCCTTGAATGAACAGGAACCAATTGCGGATCTCTCCGAGCCCAAAAGAGCTGCGCTTGTGGAAGAGAAGCCCCCGGCGTCTGAAAAAGATTCTTTAAGACCGTCCGATCCGCAACCGGCAGAGGAAGCGCCAGTTGCAGAGAAAGAGATATCCTCTCATGAATCAACCGGCAGCATTGAACCGGAACTGACTGTTTCTAATACTCCCCTTCCCGCCGAAACAGATGGGAAGGATTTAGTTTTAAAGGCCATTGTCAAGGAAAGGACATGGATGAGGATACGTATTGATAACGAAAAACCAAAAGAGTATATTCTTGGTCCTGAAAGCCAGCCCCAATGGAGGGCTGAAAAGGTTTTTGAATTGCTGATCGGTAACGCCGGAGGGATTGACCTTGAGTTCAACGGCAAGAAAATGGAAGATTTAGGGAAACAGGGCCAGGTAATCAGGCTGAGACTTCCTATAGAAGATGAAAGGAGCATCGTAGAAAATTAAAGTGGAAAACGTATTAGACATCTTTGAGGCAAGAGGTTTTGTTGAGCAGGTTACCGACAGGGTGCTCGTGTCGAGCCTGTTAGAAAACCGTACAACCTGCTACATAGGTTTTGATCCAACCGCTAAGAGTTTTCATGTTGGGAGTCTTCTCCCCATAATGTCTCTGGTGCATATGCAGAGAGCAGGCCACAGACCTATCGCAGTAATTGGAGGTGGGACCGCCCTTGTCGGCGACCCGAGTGGTAAGACTGAGATGCGGCCCATTATGACCCGTGAAAAAATAGACGAAAATGGCGCTTCATTAAAAAAGCAGCTGGCCAGATTCATGGAGTTTGGGGACGAAAAGGCGATTATGGTGAATAATGCCGATTGGCTGACCCCCCTCCGCTATATAGATTTTTTGAGAGATATTGGCCGACACTTTAGCGTAAACAGGATGTTGGCCGCGGAGAGCTACAGGGCCAGACTCGAGACCGGGCTCAATTTCATCGAATTCAATTACATGCTGCTGCAGGCATACGATTTCTGGCACCTGTTCAAGACCTACGATTGCCGCCTCCAGATGGGTGGAAACGACCAATGGGGGAACATCCTGGCAGGGGCAGACCTGACAAGACGTATGGAAAGCGAGATCATTCACGGTCTTACATTTCCCCTGTTGACAACCTCTGCAGGCATAAAGATGGGTAAGACTCACAAGGGGGCGGTCTGGCTTGATGCGGAGTTGACTACGCCCTACGAATACTACCAGTTCTGGATCAACCAGAATGACGAGGACATTGGGCGGTTCCTGTCCCTTTTTACCCTTCTGCCTATGGATGAGATCAAAAGTCTGCGCAGATTAAAAGGCTCCGATATCAGAAAGGCAAAAGAAGTCCTGGCCTATGAGGCCACCAAATTATGCCATGGCGAGACAGAGGCTGGCCAGGCACAAAATGCCTCCCAACAGCTATTCGGATCGGATACAACTGCCTCATCAGAATCTGTACCCGTTTATCGAGCCGGCCAGGAACGGCTTGAGGCAGGCATTCCCTCCTATATCCTCTTTGAAGACTCAGGTCTGTGCAAGTCCCGGGGCGAAGCCCGCAGACTTATTGCCGGGGGAGGAGGATATCTCAACGGCCAAAAAATCAAAGCCTTCGATCAGTTAATAAAATTCGAGGATTCAAAAAACGGTTCATGGCTTCTGAGGGCAGGGAAAAAAAGATATGTTAAGGTCATTTCGGATTGAAGGATTTTTGATTGTCGATTGAAAGATGGTTGGAAAGGAAAGAGGTCACAGGTCGGAACTGAGGGATAGGCGGATGGGATTGAAGGTATAGCTCATTTATGAAAAAAACAACAAGAAAATCTGCAACAAAGAAGAATACCAAAAAGAAGGGCAAAGAACATCCGGTTTCAAAAAAGAAGAGCCTTGTCCCGGCGGTTCAGATGACTGATACAGCTTTGGTCCCTTTTGATCCGCTTCAGATTTACCTGATGGAGATAAAGCGTTATGAGCTAATTTCGAGAGAGGAGGAAAAGGAGTTAGCAATAAAGATCAGAGAAGATAATGATGATAAGGCTGCCTACAGGCTTGCCACTGCTAACCTGAGATTGGTTGTAAAGATCGCAATGGATTTTCATCGGTACTGGACAAAAAATCTATTAGATCTGATCCAGGAAGGAAACCTGGGTCTTTTGCAGGCTGTAAAAAAGTTTGATCCTTATCGCGGGATAAAATTTTCCTATTACGCCTCATTCTGGATTAAGGCTTATATCCTGAAATTCATAATGGACAACTGGAAGTTAGTCAAAATTGGGACTACTCAGAGCCAGCGCAAATTATTTTTCAACCTCGCAAAAGAAAGAGACAAGTTAATCGCAGAAGGCTTTGCTCCTGAGCCGAAATTATTAGCTGAACGGCTTGATGTGAAAGAAGAAGAAGTTGTCGAAATGACTCAACGCTTAGGGGGATGGGAAGTTTCTCTCAGTTCACCTGTGGGAGGAGACGACTCGAGGGAGTCCTTTGATGCCTTCCTACCCGATCCGGGAGTAGCCATAGACGAACAAATCTCAGAGGATCAAGGCCGGAAATTACTTCTAAAAAGTCTCGGGGAATTCCGTAAGACACTTTCCGGAAAAGACGCCGACATCTTTGACAACCGGATTATGGCGGAAAAGCCTTTGACTTTACAAGATCTTGGAGATAAGTACCACATCTCCCGCGAGAGAATACGTCAGATTCAGGAAAAGATTATAAAAAATATCAAGAAATGGCTCAAAGATAAAATCCCCAATTTTGAAGAGGAATATTCTGATTTCTTGAAATAGCAGGGCAGAAGTGACTAAAGTGATCTAAAGTTGAAGGTATTGTTTGACATTTTAAAATAAGCGGTTCCAGAATAGGGTGTTTGTCGAATCCCGCCTGTAAGCGGGACTTGCGTAAATCGAGGCGAATAAACCGGTTGAAATCTTTGACTTTGTGTTGTGAGTGTTTTCTGGCCTGGTTTATCTTGGAGACGCTGATGAAGCCGGTCCTCTTAAAAATGTCACGAAGTTCCTTAACTTCCCCGCTGCAAACGGGATAAATAGGCACTTTAAACTTTAGGCATTTTAGGCACTTAAATCTTGGAGCATAAGGGAACATGATACAAAAACCCGGAACAGACATCAACAACCAGGGCTTAACCACTCAAAGGTCATTATCATACGGATATTTGAAATCTGCCCTGCTTCTTTTTCTCCTTTTTATCGTAGGATTTATGTCAGCATGCGCTCCGGTTACATCGAGTGTATTAGAAAAGAAACCGGTGATAGCACAACCGGACAAAGATACCCGCGTCATAAAAAAGGATCAGATCCAGCAGGCCTACCAGGACTTCACTATGTCCTCGATCGCCCTGTCCCGGGGCAATTATGGAGAAGCACAAAAGTATCTTGAGTCTGCCATTAGAGAAGACCCGCAATCGGCCTATCTGAACAGAAAAATGGGGCTCATCCTGAAAGAGCTGCATAAGTACCCTGAGGCCTTAGTCTATGCACGCAGGGCTGTTGATATGGAGCCTGAAAATGTAGCGGGTATAGCATTAATGGGAGATCTATCCGCCCTTACAGGCAACGATGATTTTGCAATTGAACAATATCAAAAGATACTTGACCTCCACCCGAAAACCCATCGCATAAGACTGCTGTTAACTACGATTCTGGTCAGAAAAAAGCAATACCAAAGGGCACTTAACAATTTGAACACTCTGATCGAGCAAAATCCCGAATTAGTTGTTGCCCACTATTACCTCGGGAGAATCAACCTGGAAATGAATCGCTACAAGGAGGCAGAGAAAGCTTTTGACGAGGCGCTGAAACTCAACGCTGGTCTGGAACCGGCCCTTTTTGATCAAGCCACGATTTATCAGATGACCAATAGAGAGAAGGAGGCCGCTCGAGCCTATGAAAGGCTGTTGGAATTATATCCCGATAATATCTCTGCCAGGGAAAGGTTAGTTGCTCTCTATTCGAAGTTAGGCCTCGAAGAGAAGACTTTAGAGCATATGAAAAAGATCCGGGAACATTCAAGCCCGGGAGCGCCTGAGAGGCAGGCGCTTGGCCTTATATACCTGAGACAGGGAAAAATCGATGAATCGATCGAAGAACTTGATCTTATTGTTAATGCCTGGCCCAATGATTATAAATCGAGGTATTATCTCGCTGTGGCCTATGAAGAGAAAGGGGAGATCAAAAAGGCATTGGAACAGTTGAGGCAGATCAAATCAGGATCTAACTACTTTACCAGAGCCCAGATTCAGATAGCACACCTTCTTATTATAGAGGAAAAATATGATGCGGCCATAAAGGTCCTTGAGAAAGCCATTGCCCTGGAGCAGGACAAGATTGAACTCTACCTGATGCTTGCATCTGCTTATGAAACTCAAGAGAAGTATGATAAGGCCATAACAGTCATTAAAGAAGGCCTTAAGATAAACCATAAGAATGTAGACCTTATTTTCAGGTTGGGCATTCTTTTGGATAAAACCGGGTCCAATGAATTATGTATTGAGCAGATGCAAAAGATCCTTGAAATAGATCCGGATAATGCGGATGCTCTCAACTATATAGGGTATACCTATGCCGAGCAGGGAATCAAATTAGATAAGGCAATAGAGTTGATCCAAAAGGCATTGAAACTAAAGCCTGAGAGTGGTTATATAATTGATAGTCTCGGGTGGGTTTATTACAAGAAAGGGTTATATGACAAAGCTATCCATTATCTTGAGAAAGCAGCAAATCTCACAAAGGATGACCCTACCATAAACGAGCATCTTGGCGACGCTTACCTCAAGAAGAAAAAATACGAAAAAGCCCTCATATATTATGAAAAGGCCCTTTCCCTGAAACATCCCAAAGAAAAGCTGTTAAAAGAGAAGATAACCGGGGTGAAAGAGCTGTTGAAGAAAGTAAATTGAACATTGTCAAACAAAAAAGCCCCTGTATCAGAAAACTGTTTCCGGTCATTCTTTTACTTCTTATGACCTGCTGTGCCCGGGTCGCGATTACCCCCCCATCCCCCCCCCTTGACCACCAGGCCATGACAGGTATTATCTCGGTCTTTAAAAAACAGGCGACAGTGGTTCGCACCCTCGTTTCCTCCGGGACGCTCACCCTCGACATCAAAGGTTCCGAATCAGATACAAAAGTCCTGATAGTTGCAACCAGACATCCATCTAAAATCAAGATAGAAATAACACATACCTGGGGCCGGCCCCTGCTTCATATTCTGATAAAGGGTTCGAATCTTGACATACTTTCTTTTACTGATAAACGATTATACTCCGGACAGCTTGGAAACCTGGGGCTCACAAGATTAATACCGGTGCCTTTGAGCCCTGAACTTATCTGGACCCTTGCAAGGGCTTATCCGGTATTACTCAATCACAACCGTGCGCTATCGGTAAATGGGAACCAGATAACCTTTTTGGATCAAGGGGGAGATAAGATCCAGGTCGTTGATCTATATCCCGAAAGCGACCTTCCGCAAAGGGTCTCTTTCTGTAAGCAAAATGCCGAAGTGATATTTTCGGATTTCCAGAATAACGACAGCATTCAATACGCCAAAGAAATAGAGATGAACAGCCCGAACGACAATGCCCGACTGGCGCTCGAGATAAGACAGATAACCTTCAATAAACCAGTGCCGGACGCAATATTTCAATTAGAAACACCCCGGGATTTTGAAGTAGTTCCCCTCAGGAATGCAAATCGGGAGAATTAGCTTGGATATCTCATTTATAATTATTAACTGGAATACTAAAGACTTCCTGCTTGAATGCCTCGCATCCATTTACCGGACTGTCAGCAAAATTACTTTCGAGATCTGGGTAGTAGATAATGGATCTTCCGATGGAAGTGTCAGGGCAGTCAAAGAGAAATATCCAGCCGTTAAAATAATTGAGAACCGGATAAACCTGGGCTTTGCCGCCGCGAACAACCTTGCTCTCGAACATATGGGTGGTCAGTATGCACTACTGCTGAATACCGACACGGTTCTGACTGAAGACGCTGTCAGCAAGCTTCATAATTTTATGAAAGGCAATACCGATGCAGGCATTGCCTGCGGGCAGTTATTGAATCCTGATGGTTCCAAGCAGAATTCGATAGCCAACTTCCCCTCCCTGCTCTCCCTGGTATCAAATGAAACCTTGTTAAGACTCCTGTTACCCCGCAGATTTCCCAGCAAGAGAAGAGTATACAAAACGCCGATTGAAATAGACTCCTGCATTGGGGCCTGTATGCTGATCCGGAAAAAGGCCATTGACCAGACAGGATTCCTTGATGATCGATATTTCTTTTTTCTTGAAGAAACAGATTGGGCCTACAGGATGAAGAAGGCCGGATGGAAAATCTATTTTGTTCCTGCTGCAAGAATATTCCATGCCCAGGGGAAAAGCGTAGGGATCAGGGCAGATGCCAGGATTATGTTCTATCGCTCCAGGTATGCCTTTTTCAAAAAATGGCACCCTGGATCTTATCCTCTTGTATGTTTTGTAATTTTTTCCCGTCTGATTATAAACACCTTCCTTTCGCTGTTGGGCATCACACTGACCCTTGGTTTGAAAAAGGCTCTGAACAGAAAGTTCATAGTTTACGTTCAACTGATTGTATGGCATATGAAAGGATGTCCCTGAGAATTTTGAAACGGTTGAAAGATTTATTATTATGAGGAGTTGACAGCCAGGCTGTTGATCATATATCTTCAATTATTTCTGTAACCCTGAACCCCAGACGCTATCAAGAATCCCTGCCACAGGGGGGCAACCTAATTTAGTGTCCGAACGAAAAAGGAGATATCATATGATCCAGGATCTCGTACAGCATATCGACCGGCTGATCCAGCAAAGACCTGCCGCTAAAACCGCTTTAACCCCTTTCCGTGAGCTCGCACTCCTCATGGTACAGGTAGATCCACAAACGAAACCGGTCGAGCTTGAAAAAGGGGTTATGGATATGAAGCAACAGGAGGGATTTCCCCTCTTTTCAAGAGACGATTTACCCCTTGATTTTAATGCCGCCGCCGACCTGCTAAAAAACTTCTTAGGACACCTGGGAGCGACTGACAGGGATGACAGGAAAGGATTGAAAAAGGCGCTTAAGAAAGCCCGGGACACAGACGGATGGTCGAGAAATCTGTTCAAGATTTTTCTAAGGCAGGATGAGGAAGCCCTGACATTAATTGCAGGGGAGGTTGATCTGAATCCCAAGGTCATCCAGTTTCTTGGGCAAGTGGCCTTGATACCCTCGATCTACGCCCTTCGTGATGCGGTGAGCACCAACATTGACACGGATGGGTGGGATTACGGTTATTGTCCCGTGTGCGGTTCTCAGCCGGATATGGCTTATTTTGCAAAAACCGGCAGGAGATATCTACACTGTGAACTCTGCGGTGAAGAATGGGTCTTTTCCAGGATCAGGTGCCCTTTCTGTGATAACGAGGACCAGGAAACGCTCGGGTACTTCGAGGCTGAAGAGGAGGAGGGATTACGGGTCTATTTTTGCAGGGAGTGCATGAGATATCTCAAGACCATTGACAAAAAGGCCTTTGAGGAGGTGGCGCCTTTAGAATTAGAGAATCTCGCCACCATCCATTTGGATCTGCTGGCCAACGAAAATAAGTTCAAGTAGAAAGAGCCTCTACTCCCCGAGCAAACTCAAATAAAACCTGATTAACTCCACCTGGTCCCGGTATCCGGGATCTTTGTTTTCCTTACCTATTGCAGATAACAGGTTCTCAGACACAACCCTTGCGTCATCAATTTTTCCTGCCTCGGTCAATCTTCGAAAAAGATAGTCATATATCTGGGAACGGACAGGAAGATCGCTCTCCACAAATCTGGAAATGACATTCCCCCACCGCCCCTGATCCGCCATATAGGCAATGGCCAGACATCGGACAGCCGTTTCATCATACCGGTTTTCATAGGGAATGGCATAGCCAAGGCCTTTTTCTATATGCTGTTTGAGTTTAAGCGGGCCTTCCGGGGCGCAGAAATAGTAGGGCAGAATATAGCCTTCTGACCTGGTTCCATATAGATGCGCTCCCTCCCCGCCTTTTTCAATGGCCCGGCATAAGCGGGTGCCCTGATATATCCTACCGCCTATGGTATATTCGTATCGCCTCAAAAAGCCCGGGCTGTGCCTTTTCATCTGCTTTAGAGAATAGTCTATGGTCTCATAGGTCTCGCCTGGAAGGCCAAAGATCATGGATATGGTACAGGCCAGACCATGTTGTTCACAGGCCTCTAACGTGTTGCAGATATCCCTCTCGCGGTAGGAGGTTTGATTATTCTTAAGGACTTCATCGGCAAAGCTGTCACAGGTAAGGATGATAGAAAACCCGGCCTCAGCCAAGAGTCCGGCAAAATCAGAATCAAAGGGCTTTGGCAGAAACTGAGAGGCGAAACTAAACCGATCGTGCAAATCCTCTTCAATGATCCTTTCGACCAGGTGGGAGCAGAATGTGAGATCGGGCAGGTTGAATTCCGTATCCACAAAAAAAATATTCCTGATCCCATCATCCTTTTTCCATATGGACTTCAGCTCCCCGATAATCCGGTCAATCTTTCTGAAAACAATTTCTTTCCCCTCGATAATCGGTTCCACGCAATAACTGCATCTCTGGTTGCACCCTCTCTTGACCTGCACAGGTAGACCTGCAGTCTCAAAGGCATAATGGAACTTCCTTTCCCTCCCGGGGAATAGGGCATCACCCATGAAGCGATAGGCCTTTCTCGGATTGACCCTGAACCCGTCATCTAAACGGGCGAGACCGGGTATCCTGTTAATCATTTCTTTATCAGGAAAGGCTTCAATGAACTGCCTCAATGGCTCCTCTCCTTCACCCACCACCCCATATTCGATACGCAGATACTTCAAGATTGCCGCCGGAGATATGGTAAATGCCCCTCCGCCCGCAATGACAGGGACTCCGGGGGCATGCTTTTTGATCAGGCCCGCAATTTTCCTTATCTCCGGCAGAAAATAAAAGGTTTTATAATCATTTTCCCCGTAATTGCCATATGTCTCACAAGACATACATGTATCAATATTTCTTATGCCTAATCCTATCACCTCCGGCATGCTCTTCTCTAAGATGTTTAACAGATTTGTTTCCAGGTCAGGCTGGGGCAGAAAAGGATATTCAACCGTCACAACATGTCCTGATTGTCGGAGATAATTACCGATCAGGTCTAGCCCAAAGGGATATACCTGTTTGATGAGGTAGTATCTGTCCGTATAGAGAAGTAAAACCCTTGCCTTTTTCACTTTCCATTCTCCAGATATTGGCCTTCATTAAGATCTCCTTTAGTAACATCACCCCCCTTTTTCTTCAACCTGTGAAACAAAATTGCAGGGGAGAGGGCTTATGTCATTATTGACATATGTAACTAATTGATTTCTAAATAAAAAAAATGTTGACAAGCATTTTGTTTGGGTGTTTAATTCAAATCAGGTGTGGTATTATTACTACCACATTTAGCAATATTGTCCATTTCACATGTCAATTCTGCCTTTAAAGGACCCAACATGCCATAACTTTCATAATGTTGTTAATGCTTCCATTTAGGTTTATTCCAGGATGTTCAATCCTGGGCGTCGTTATTTTATTTAACCCGAAACCTTAACAGAAGAAAGGAGGAGGCATGAACGTTACACGTCGTGATTTCTTTAAGATCACAGGGGCTTCTGCTGCAGGCGTTGCGGTTATGGGTCTCGGGCTCGATTTGAAACCATTCAAATCGCATGCTCAGACCTTAAAGCTTCGCTTTGCCAAGGAGACAACGAGCATCTGCTGTTATTGTGCCGTTGGCTGCGGTGTTATTTGTAGCACCGGAGAAGCAGGGGCAGGAAAGATCATTAACGTTGAGGGAGACCCCGACCACCCGGTCAACGAAGGGGCCCTCTGTGCCAAGGGTGCAGGGCTGAGTCAATTAGCCAATAATGAGAACCGGCTGACAACTCCCATGTATCGCGCGCCCTACAGCAGCAAGTGGCAAAAGGTATCCTGGGACTGGGCACTCTGGACGATCGGCAAAAGGGTAAAGAAGAGCCGGGATGCCAGTTTCGAGCATAAAAATTCCAAGGGTCAGGTGGTCAACCGCACAAACGGTATTGCGAGTGTTGGAAGCGCTGCACTCGACAATGAGGAGTGCTGGCTGATACAGGGCCTGATGCGGGCACTTGGTCTGGTCTATATTGAACACCAGGCCCGTATCTGACACAGCGCCACTGTTGCGGCTCTGGCAGAGTCGTTCGGACGCGGCGCAATGACAAATCACTGGATCGACATCCGAAACAGTGACTGTATTCTGATCATGGGTTCCAATGCGGCTGAAAATCATCCTATCTCTTTCAAATGGGTGACCGAGGCCATGAAGCGGGGCGGTAAATTGATAAGTGTTGATCCTCGCTTTACCCGCACTTCCTCCAAGGCGGATTTCTACACCGCACTCAGATCAGGAACGGATATCGCCTTCCTGGGCGGAATGATCAAATACATCCTTGATAACGACAAATACTTCAAAGAGTACGTGGCCGAATATACCAATGCAGCCTTCATTGTAGCTGACGACTATGACTTCAATGACGGTCTTTTCTCCGGTTTCGACGCCGAAAAACGTAAGTATGACAAGAGTAAGTGGGGTTTTGTAAAGGATGCAAATGGGGTCTCTAAAAGAGACCGGACATTACAGGACCCCCGTTCTGTATTTCAACTGATAAAAAAACACTACAGCCGTTATGACTTAGACACGGTTTCAGCCATCACCGGGACCCCGAAAGAGGACCTGGCAAAGGTATATGAGATGTATTCTGCCACAGGCCTGCAAGGGAAGGCCGGAACCATCATGTATGCCATGGGTTGGACCCAGCACACCGTAGGCGTCCAGAATATCAGGACCATGGCCATTATCCAGTTGTTGTTGGGGAATATGGGTGTGGCCGGCGGCGGGGTTAACGCATTAAGGGGTGAATCCAATGTGCAAGGTTCTACCGATCACTGCATCCTGTTCCACATCTGGCCGGGCTACTTGAAGACACCGAAGGCTTCCCAGCCCAGCTTAGCTGCCTACAACAAAAAATACACGCCTAAGACCAACGATCCTCTGAGCGCCAACTGGTGGGGAAATTATCCCAAATACAGTGTTAGCCTGCTCAAGTCGTTCTTCGGGGATAAGGGTACCAAGGCCAATGATTTTGGGTACAACTGGCTACCCAAATTAGAGGACGGTAAGAGCTATTCATGGCTTGACCTTTTTGACGCCATGTACAGGGGAGAGTTCACCGGCTTCTTTGCCTGGGGCCAGAACCCCGCCGGGTCGGGAGCGAACGCCAACAAGACCAGGGACGGACTTGCCAAGTTAGACTGGATGGTCAATGTCAACATGTTTGACAACGAGACCGGCTCGTTCTGGAAAGGTCCGGGTATGGATCCCAAGAAGATAAAGACAGAGGTTTTCTTCCTCCCCTGTGCAAATTCAATGGAAAAAGAAGGGTCCATCACAAACAGCGGGCGCTGGATGCAGTGGCGTTATAAGGCCGCTAATCCTCCTGCACAGGCCTGGCCTG
>JACKQG010003723.1_pt1 | contig 18369 bp, 14 predicted proteins | sample 8237621 | NCBI WGS metagenome assembly JACKQG01 (sample SAMN15677084, study PRJNA649215) | marine metagenome | biome: marine; feature: Black Sea; material: saline water; isolation source: suspended particulate matter (SPM) from the Black Sea western gyre | collected 2013-06-09/2013-06-10 | depth... | reverse complement strand
TGGAGCAGCACCAGGGTAGCATCAATATTGAATGCGGTGAAGAGACCGGGACTCGGGTTTCTGTGAGGTTACCGGTAGGACAACAGGAGTGAAAGGGAGTGTAAAGATGTCAGATATGCCGCAGACGCCACGGCAAAAGAAAATACTGTTAGTGGACGATGATCACGATTTTCGTTGGGCAACAGGAAACATCCTTCAGACGGCAGGATACAAAGTTGTTTCCGCACAAAATGGCGATGAGGCGTTCAGTTTTTTGGAAAAAGATGTTCCGGACCTGGTGCTCTTAGACTACCGGATGCCTGGAAGGAACGGTCTGCAGGTTGCCAGTGAGATGAGACGTCATATGTCAGCGGTACCCATTATCATGATCACAGCCTACGGGGAAGTTGGCTCTGCGGTCACGGCGATGAAGATGGGCGTATATGATTACGTTACAAAGCCGATAGACAACAACGATCTCCTATTCACCATTGCGAGGGCCTTGGAGAAGCAGGATCTTGTTGAGGAGATCGAACGCTTACGACATGTCCTGAACGAACGGGCGTCACTCTACGACCTGATGGGGAACAGCGACCCGATCAAAAAACTGGTCAGACATGTGGAGAAAGTGGCACCCACCCTGTTTACCGTCCTGATAGAAGGGGAGAGCGGTACAGGTAAAGAGCTTGTGGCCTGCGCCATCCATGACCTGAGCGAGGTAAAGGACGGTCCGTTTGTGGCCGTGGACTGCGGGGCCATCCCCGAGACCCTGATTGAAAGCGAACTGTTCGGCTACATGAAAGGCGCCTTTACCGGCGCCCACACGGACAAGCCCGGACATTTTGAACTGGCGGACGGGGGGACCCTCTTTTTAGACGAAGTAGGGAACCTCCCCTATTCGGTACAGCAGAAACTCCTCCGGGTGTTTCAGGAACGGGCGGTACAGAGACTGGGTGCCAAAAAGCCAGTTGACATAAAGGTTCGAATTGTTGCCGCCACCAACCAGTCCCTGGAAAAGGACGTGGGCGCCGGACGCTTTCGGCCGGACCTCTATTTCAGGCTGAACGAATTCACCATCAGAACACCGGCGCTGAGGAAAAGGAGCGAGGATATCCCTTATTTGGCCAAGAAGTTTATGGATGAGGTGGAGGCCGAACTCAAAAAGAAATGTGCAGGGTTCTCCAAGGAGGCCTTACTTTCGCTCTCCTCATACCACTGGCCGGGCAATGTCCGTGAACTTAGAAACGTGATCCGCCAGGCCGTACTTCTCTGCGAGGAAAATTCTCCGATACGGCCCGATCATCTGACCTTCAGCGCCCATTTGATGCCTTCCGCCAAAAACGGAAAGCCCGCTCTTTCAGAGACGGTTTACGACAGGAAGGAATCGCTCAAAAAAACGGTCAAGCGGCTGAGAGATTCATTTGAAAAGGGGGTCATTGAGGCGGCGATGGCCACGTCGGCAGGGAATAAGAGTGAGGTCGCCAGGAGACTCAAAGTTGACTACAAGACCCTGTTCAGGAAGATGAAGATGCACGGGATTGGGAGAAACCTTGGGGACGTCCTTGACTAACTGGACTAACTTGCTTCGATATTTCTACGGTCTAATGCTTTGTCTTTGTTCAATACCCCGGACGATAACATGATGCAAAGTCCCTGGCGCATCCAGCCTTGCTTGTCTCGGCAAAAAACCCTCTCCCTTCTCCATCTAATGAAGGTAACTCTACATCGTTATGTCCAGTTAGTCAAGGGCGTCCCCAAGCCCACTGTATGCCTTACACTCAAGTGTGGTCTGTAAAGTCACGGTGAAAATTCTTGCAAACACAACATATAGTGACTCACGCCTGGCCCCTGATGCATTGTTCAGAAGAGGGTAGGAAACTTCGTCGGAAAACTTTCCGGGATACTGAAGCTTTCGCTGGGGATTGAAGAACCCCGCAACGAGAAGCGGGGAATGCGCTCGCTGTGAATTTTCAAAGCCATCTCTCCACCTTTTCCATAAAGATCGTTCGGATCTCTTCAAGACATTCCTGGTCCGTTGCCTCAAAGCGGAGCACAAGGGCAGGCTGGGTGTTTGAGGCCCTCACGAGCCCCCAGCCGCCATCCAGCCGGACCCGGGCCCCGTCAATATCGATGACGTCATGGGTCTTTCTGAAATCTTCGGTGATGGCCGCCACCACGGCAAATTTCTGATCATCGGGACAATCCACCCTTATCTCAGGCGTCGTTGCCATTCTCGGGACCCCTGCTAAGAGGTCTTCAACCCGTTTATCGGTCTTTGAGAGGATTTCCAGAAGCCTTGCGCCTGCATAGATGGCATCATCATATCCGAAATATCGCTCCCCGAAGAAAAGATGACCGGTCATCTCGCCTGCCAAAAGGGCCCCTTCGGCTTTCATTTTGCTTTTGACCGGGGAATGGCCTGCTTTCCACATGATGGCCTTCCCCCCATGGGCCGCTACATCGTCATACAGGGTCTGGGAGCACTTGACCTCTCCGATGATCTTGGCGCCCGGATGCCGCGTCAGCAGGTCCCTTGAAAAGATAATCATCAACTGATCCCCCCAGACGATATCCCCTTGCGAATCAACAACCCCGATCCTGTCCGCATCGCCGTCATAGGCAATCCCGAGATCAGCCTTTGTCTCACGCACTTTTGCGACCATCAGCTCAAGGTTTTGCGGAATGGTCGGATCCGGATGATGGTTTGGAAAACTCCCGTCAGGCTCACAGAAAAGAGGGACTGTTTCGAAACCCAAGCGTCGATAGATCTCAGTGCCGACAGGCCCGCCGGTCCCGTTGCCGCCATCAACCACCACTTTCCGCTTCACAGATCCTAATTGAATATTTCCCGTCACATAGTCTATGTAGGCCGCTCTTACGTCCGTCTTCCCAACTTTCCCGTTGCCGGCTATGAAATCCCCTGATTCTGCGATTTTTCGAATCTTCTGGATCTCTTCACCATAAACGGACATCTCTCCCAAACATATCTTGAACCCGTTAAACGCTGGCGGGTTGTGACTGCCGGTGATCTGAATCCCTCCGTCCACACGCAAATGATGGATTGAAAAGTAAAGAACCGGTGTGGGGACCGTCCCAATGTCCACGATCTCCATACCCGACGCCACAAGGGCTCTGGAAAGCCACGCGGCAAGGTCCGGAGAACTCAGCCGGCAATCCTGACCCAGAGAAATCCGTTTTGCCCCCTTCTCCCGGTAATAGGCGCCTAAGGCGTTCCCTAACAAACCGACTGTTTTTTCGTTCAACTCATCGGGATACGTCCCTCGGATATCATACTCTCTAAAAATATGGGGATTCATTGGATTGATGATTGTCGATTGTCGATTGATGATTGAACAAATCCGAAACCTGAACACTGAAACCTTTGCCCTACAGCAGCCTATCCTTCCCAGTCTCTTTCAGGCGGTCGACAATCTCTCGAATATCCTGAGACCGATTCAGATCCGCCACCAACACAGCATCGGCTGTATCCACAATTAAGGTGTTCTTAAGACCCAGGCAGGCCACCAGACGGCCGCCATTGCCTGACACAAAACTGTTTTCACACGCAATGAGCAGGGTTTCGCCGTCAGCTAAATTTTGCGCCCTATCGCGTTCAGATGTCCTCAATTCATAGAGCGAGGCCCATGAGCCCACATCGCTCCATCCACATTCAGACGGAACTACATACACGTCTTCTCTTGTATTTTCCATGATACCATAGTCAAAGGAGATCCCTCTCAGGGCCCCATAAACATCTTTCAACTCGGTCCCAAACCGCTCGGTGCCTAAGACATCTGCAAGTCGCTGCAGTCCTTTATAAAGCTCGGGAAGCTGTTTCGCCATTTCCTTCAAAATGGTTTCAGGCCTGGCAACAAAAATCCCCCCGTTCCAGTAATACTCACCACTTGTTAAGTAGCTGCGGGCCTTTTCAATATCGGGCTTCTCAACAAATTTTGATACCCTGTATGCAGGCTCCCCCCCCACATCGATCTGGCCCTGACCCCTTCTGATATAACCATAACCGGTTTCAGGTCTGTTCGGCACGATTCCCAAGGTGACGATTCCTCCGGCGTCTGCAATCTCTCCTGCCATTCTGAGATCTTTTAGGAAGCGGGAAGGATTTGCGATAAAATGATCTGCGGGCAGGAAGGCGACCGCTCCGTTACACCCCAAATGCATTGCATATATGGCACCCAATCCGATACAGGGAGCGGTATTTCTCCCGACCGGTTCTGCAAGCATATGTATTTCCCGGCCCTTAAACAGATCCGTGGCCTCTTCGAGATGTTCTGCTCCTAAGACAAGGATGATCTCTTCATCACTGACAAGACCACTCAGCCGGTTGCAGGTCTCAACCACCATCGGCCCTTTGCCGGTAATATCCAGAAACTGCTTCGGTCTCTGCCTCCGGCTTGTCGGCCAGAAGCGCGTACCCGAACCCCCGCACATAATGACTGCAAACATGGTCCCCTCCTGTTTCCTCACGTCCGATAATCCGCATTGATGGTCACATATTCATGGGTGAGATCGCAGGTAACCATCCTGTCATGATACGCTCCTTGATGAAGATCGATCGTGAGGGTGAATTCCTTCCGGGTCATTATTTCAGCCGCCCTCTTTTCCGCTTCAGCGCCTCTTCCCAACCCCCCGGCAACGATCTGGACCTCATCGATCCATATGTCCACCCGCTCCTCTATCATCTCTATTTCCGCCCTGCCAAGTGCCGCCACGATCCTTCCCCAGTTGGGGTCCTGACCGTAAAAGGCGGTCTTGACAAGGCTTGAATTGGCCACTGTCCTGGCAGCCTTCAGGGCATCGGAAGAAGAAAATGCGTTTTTTATATCCACACTGACCAACTTGGTAGCGCCCTCCCCGTCTCGAACGATCATCCGGGCCAGATCCCCCATGACGTCTCGCAATCCGCCTGCGAAAATGTCATACTCCCCCGCTGAAAGGACCCCATTCCCTGCCAAACCGTTGGCCATCACCAAGACCATATCGTTGGTGCTGGTGTCCCCATCCACCGTAATCCGGTTAAACGTGCTTCTTACCGAAGAAAGGAGCGCCCTTTTCAGCGTATCGGGGTCTATGCTGATGTCGCTCAAAATGAAGCAGAGCATCGTGGCCATGTGAGGCATAATCATCCCGGCCCCCTTGGCAATCCCCATAATTCGATAAGGCCGCCCCCCTGCCTGTCCCTCAAAGCTACTTATCTTTGGGAAGGAATCCGTGGTCATGATGGCCTTGGCTACCAACGGCAGGGCATCCGGGGAGAGGGCCTCAGTTAGTAGTGGAATTGCCCTCGCAACCACCCCCATGTTCAAACGCTGTCCGATAACCCCTGTAGACGCGACCAGAACCTCTTCAGCGCTCATCCCCAACGCCTTCCCCACGAGGTCTGCCGTCGTGCGGGCATCATTCAGTCCTGGACTCCCGGTGCAGGCATTGGCATTCCCGGCATTGGCAATGATAGCCCGGGCCTTTCCGTTTTTAACATGTCTCTCACTCAGGAGCACCGGTGCTGCCCTGACTTTGTTGGTCGTAAACACCCCTGCCACTGCCGCCTCCCTTTCTGAGACGATCAGGGCCACATCCAGAGCATTCCCTTTCTTCAGCCCTGAAACCACAGCCGAGGCCTTAAACCCCTGCACAATATACTTTTCGGTGTCCATAGATCTCTATCCAATCATCCAGTATCCAGTATCCAGTATCCAGTATCCAGTATCCAGCATCCAGTATCCAGCATCCAGTATCCAGCATCCAGTATCCAGCATCCAGCATCCAGCCTCCAATTCACTTATTCGCCCCACAGCACTTCTTATACTTCTTACCGCTGCCGCAGGGACAAGGGACATTTCTCCCGACCTTTTTCTCTTGACGTCTGACCGTCACGGGCCCTGCCCCATCGCCTCCGTGACTCAGGTTCAGCTCTCTTCTCCTCCGTCCGGGCCTCTCTTCAGGTCTCTGCCTCACCATCTGCACCCGAAATAACATGCTTAATGTCTCTTCCCGAATCTGATCCATGAGCTCCCCAAACAGGGCAAAGCCTTCCTTCTGGTATTCCTTGAGTGGGTCAAGCTGGCCATAGCCTCGAAGATTGATACCCTCTTTCATATGATCCATTCCCTGCAGATGGGCCACCCATTTGTCGTCTATGATCTGTAGCATGATAAAACGTTCGAGATGCCTCAACTCTTCCTTTCCGAACAGATTCTCCCTCTCTTCGTAAACAGCCCTGACCTGTTCCTTGATCAAATCCGGAAGATCCTCCACCTTCAGCGCATCAAACGCCTCTTCCCCGATATCCTCAGGTCCCAACTTTAGCCGGAAACCGAATAACCTGGAGATATTGGCCTTGAGTTCGTTGACGTTCCAGTTTTCAGGGTACTCTTTGGGGTCGATCCACTGCTCAACCGAGGCATCCACCTCATCATCAATCATATTCTCGATGATCTCACCAATTCTATGACCATCTAAGATATCTTTCCTCAGAGAATAAATAATCTCCCGGTGCTTATTCATGACATCATCGTATTCAAGGAGGTGCTTTCTGATGTCAAAATTGTGGGCCTCCACCTTTTTTTGGGCGTTCTCGATACCGCGGGAGATCAGGCTGTGTTCGATAGGCTCCCCCTCTTCCATTCCTAAACGCCCCATAATGGAAGAGATGCGGTCAGAACCGAATATCCTGAGGAGGTCGTCTTCGAGTGAGAGATAAAAACGGGAGGTCCCGGGATCACCCTGCCTGCCTGAACGACCCCTGAGCTGGTTGTCGACGCGTCGGCTCTCGTGCCTTTCGGTCCCCAGAATATGAAGGCCGCCCAATTCCCGAACCCGTTCACCTAAAACAATATCTGTTCCCCGGCCGGCCATATTGGTGGAGATTGTCACGGTTTTTGCCTGGCCTGCATTTGCAATGATCTCGGCCTCTTTTTGATGGTGCTTGGCATTCAGAACAGAATGGGGAACGTTTGCCCGTATGAGCATCTTGCTCAGCATCTCCGATTTCTCAATGGAAATGGTGCCCACCAGAACCGGCTGCCCTTTCTCATGAAGTTCTCTGATCTCATTCACCACGGCCTTGAACTTTTCCCGCTCGGTCTTATAAATCATATCCGGGAAATTGATACGGATCATTTCCTTGTCGGTAGGAATGACGACCACGTCTAATTTATAAATATTATTGAATTCGGCCGCCTCCGTGTCAGCAGTACCGGTCATACCGGCAAGTTTTTCATACATTCGGAAGAAGTTCTGAAATGTTACCGTAGCCAAGGTCTGATTCTCCCCGGCAACACTGACCCCCTCCTTGGCTTCAACGGCCTGGTGCAGGCCATCGCTCCAGCGGCGGCCAGGCATCATCCGACCCGTAAACTCATCTACAATCACAATCTGATTGTCTTTGATGACGTAGTGGACGTCCTTCTCAAACAACCAGTAGCCTTTGATAAGCTGCTGGGTGCAATGGATCAGTTCGGACGTCCTCATATACTGCTCCTCAAGCTCTCTGAGACGATTATCCTTCTCCGTCTCGTTCAACTGTTCATCCTCTCGGATCCGGTGCTCCTCATCGTCTATGTCGAGAAGGGTGAAATCGCCCAGCCCCCCCCGCGAGAGGAGGTCAATCCCCTTTTCCGTAAGTTCTACCGCGTTACTCCGCTCGTCAATGGTACAGTAAAGAATCTGGTCCAGTTCGGGCAACAGTTTCTGTGACCTCAGCATGCTCTCTGTCCTGTCGATCTGCTTTTTCAATGCCTGATTCTTGGCGACGATATCCAGGAATGCGGGATTCTTGGGGTCTCCCCGCTTGATCTGGAGCAGGGTTTCGATCGTCTTGTCATCTGTATCCCCGGTCTCAAAAGACTGGCGCACATCCTTCAATAGGGAACGTATGATAGCCTCCTGTTTGTTTCGCAGATTAATGACAAACGGCTTGACCTCCTCGTAAGTCTTGTTTTCACTGTGCTCCACAGGCCCGCTTATGATTAAAGGCGTTCTTGATTCATCTATGAGGATGCTGTCGACTTCGTCCACAATGGCATAATGAAACTCCCTCTGAACAAAATCGACCCGGTCAAATTTCATATTGTCCCGGAGGTAATCAAAGCCAAACTCATTGTTGGTCCCATAGGTGATGTCACAGGCATAGGCCCTCTTTCTTTCCGAGTCATCCATGCCGTGCACAATTACCCCCACTGACAACCCCAATGCCTTGTAAACCACCCCCATCCAGTCGGCATCCCGTTGTGCCAGGTAATCGTTAACCGTGACCAGGTGAACGCCTCTCCCTGTCAGGGCGTTGAGGTAAAGCGGAAGCGTAGCTGCCAAGGTCTTCCCCTCACCTGTCTTCATCTCAGCAATCTTTCCCTGGTGAAGCACAATCCCCCCGATGAGCTGAACGTCGAAAGGTCTCATCCTCAGGGTCCTTATGGATGCCTCTCTGACAGCAGCAAAAGCCTCGGGAAGAAGATCTTCCAAAGCTTCACCCTGTGAAAGCCTTTCCTTGAATTCTGCTGTTTTCGCAAGAAGTTGCTCATCTGACAAAGCCTGGAAGTCCGGCTCCAACCGGTTGATTTGCTCAACCAGGGGGGCCATTTTCTTGAGTTCCCGTTCGTTCTTACTGCCAAAAATGCCTTTTATGACTTTTCCAAACATGATCCCTTACCAAATTATTGAGATTTGCCGGGTGTACCCCCGGTCATAATTATTGTAACACATTAGTCGTTTGAAACAAAGCGTTGGACCATGAGGGTCTCTTTCCCAAAGGACGTAACAAAAATTCTCCAGAGCGTATAGAACGCCCCCTTGACGTTCAATACAGATTCCGGGCAGGCAGCGGCCATGTCCGTTTAAATCAACACCTCCTTCTGGGGCTGTCCGGTGACAAATTTCAAGGCTTCACTGCCGTTCCTATGAAACGATCCACGTATTTACGTCCTTTGGGAAAGAGACCCTCATGGTCCCAGACAACAAACGAATGATTGTTTCAAGACACTAAAGTGACACCAATTATTAAAAAACTTTGCGGCACAAAAATCAAGGGGTTATGGCTTGTCAAGGACTTATCTGTGAGGGCAATATCGGAATGATCATGCTCCTGGAGGGAATTGAAGCCTCGGGGGGCTTAATTGAAAACATAGCGGATAGGATTTACGGGGACCCCGTTCAGGTGAACCTCGTAATGGAGGTGCGAGCCGGTAGTCCTGCCGGAATTGCCTACCAGGCCGATGGTTTCGCCCCGCTTCACATACTGACCTTTTTTTACAAGGGCCTTTTTCAGATGCGCATACCTGGTCTTCAAACCATAGCCGTGTTTGATGGTTACAACCCTGCCATACCCCTGGTCCAGGCCTGTAAACGACACGATCCCGTCTGCGCCTGCAATTATGGGAGCTCCCATCCTTGTTGATATGTCAACCCCTTTGTGAAACTCCTTTTTGCCGGTAAAAGGAGAGTTTCGATATCCGAAACGGGAACTCAGCCACCCCTTTGTCGGCCATATATACGGGGTAGCGGCAAGAAGCATCTTCTGGTTTTCGAAAAATTCCTGAAGACCTGTCTTATCCTGCCTGCTCGAATCAATATCGCTGTCGAGATTGTCCAATGACCGATGCATGGCACGCACCAATTCGCGATCAACCTTTGCCATGTTCTTCTTAGGATCAAGCAGGTTCGGGTCGGACCCCCCTACTCCCCTGAATTGCTCATCATCCGCCCTTGTTTCCAGGTTCACCATAACTTTCAATTTATGATCCAGTTTCTTCAGTTCACTCATCTCCTGTGTAAATTCATCAATTCGCTTGGCCATGTGGAGGATCTGTTCCTTCTGAAGAACATTTTCTTTCTTCAGTTGTGCCAACCGGGGAATCTTTGCCTTAATTCCGTAATAATCTTGGATAATCCAAAAGAGGAAGACCGAACAAAACATGAGGAAGGAAGTGGCAAGAATAAGCAGGGACCTGGGAAACCTGAGCTGTTTTATCCTGTCTGTGCCATCAGGAACTAAGAATATTGTGATCTTTTTGGCAGCCAAAAAGCCCTCGATATGGAAGATGAAAAGAAAATTATAGACAAATGTCGTGTTTTGTTAACACACCTATCTTCCCATGTCAACCGACTTTATTGAAGTTCCGCGCAACAAGTTGCGGGGAATCTCCGACTGTTAAGGAAATTCTTATTTTTCAAATACGCTTTCCCTCCAGTTACATTGCTGGGACCGTTTAACCGTATTACCGGGCACCCTCTGACATCACCGCCCTTTTTTCGATGTCACCGGGATCAGGACCCTTGCAAAAAAGAGTTTTTACAGGGCGCATACTTATTTATTTTGACAAAACATAGATCTCTGTTATAAAGATTATAGAAATAAAGAAGACTTATATCAATGAAAGGGGGAAAAGACTGCGATGAGTGAAAAGAGCGCCTTGAAAGACAAAGTTATCTTGGTTGTGGATGACGAACCCGATGTGTTGGAGACTGTTGAGGAAGAGCTCGACATGTGCCTGGTCCACAAGGCAACCGATTATGACACAGCTCTCCAATACCTTCTCAGCTACACCTATGATATTGTCATCCTGGACATTATGGGTGTGAATGGTTTTGAGCTCCTGAAAACTGCGGTATCAAGAGAATTTCCCACCGTAATGCTCACAGCCCATGCCCTTTCTCCGGAATCGTTGAAAAAATCGATTAAGTTAGGGGCTGTATCCTTTCTTCCAAAGGAGAAGATCTCAGAACTGAGCTCTTTTCTTGAAGACGTGGTCTTAGGCGAAGGCAAACCGGTCTGGGAAAAGCTCTTTGATAAATTGGGGAGTTACTTCAGCAAGCGATTCGGCCCCGATTGGAAGGAAAAAGACAGGTTTTTCAAAGAGTTTGAGGCGAAGCTGAAAGAAGATTTGCAGGATTGATGTCAGGCTTGCAGCGAGTCCAATAAGAGCCCTACACCCCTTGAACTGAAAGATATGAACATGGGATACCTTCTGGGCCTCCAGGAATACCTGGAAGAAAACTATAACACATCCATTTTTGATCAGACGTTCGAATCAAAAAAACCCTGGGAATTCCATATCCATAATCATCGCGTTGTCAAGGCCGAGGTCCGCGAAAATCTGAAATATGACCTCAATCTCGGCACCGGTGAAACAGGAGAGGAGCAGTTGCCCAAGACCGATGTGAAACTCCTTTATCCGGCAGATCTTTCAGATTCTATACGGCCACTTATCAAGACAGACAAGAAGGTCCGAGACCTTGGATTGGCACCGATCATTCCCCCTCGAATGAGACATCATATCAAGAACAAGTCCCTCTTCCCTCTGATCAAAGAGAGAAGGGTCGTCCTTTTCACGCTCATGGAAGGTGAAGTTGTCAAAGGCCTTGTAGCTGGATTTACGCGCTACGAAATAACCGTGAGCATCAAGGGGGGGATTTCAGTCTATATTTTGCGGCATGGGGTCTATGATCTTCGCGACAAAGAAGGACGATGTTTCTTGAAGTCCTTCCAGGAAACGCGGAGGGATTGGGAAAAAAGCGATCTTTTTGTATCGCCCAAAAATCCCCTTACTCCGCCTTAATCTCCAGGACAAAAAGGTTTTCTTTCTCCAATAAAGACTTCTCTATTTTGTAATTTCGCTTTGGCACAAGATCCAGGACAACCCGGACCATGAGTTTCGGCCAATTATGTCTCCCGATGCGTATCTTTTCTATGATGCCGTTATTGACTTCAATGGTGTTACGGATATCAGGCCCAAGATAAGCATCGAGAAAATCGCAGACAATGCGCGGCTTTTCTTCTTCGATAAATATTGTCCGGGGAGGATCGGGGCCGTTGAGCTCAAAAACAACCTTGCCCATATGGCCGGCAACGGCCTCGGTGCGGATCGCCTTGATCTCCTTAATAGCCAGGGTCGCATCTCTTTGGGGAACAAAGGAATCGCTGAGAAGGGTGTGGTAGGCCCATCCAAAACGACCGTCATCCAATCTTACAGCGTACCACCCTCCCCTTTTATCCGTCACCGTTACAGACACACCTCTCTCGACGCGGAATTTTATCCCTGACGTCATTGAAGGCGCTTCTCTGATATTACTGACGTAAGCCCTAACAAAAAATCTTTTACCGACCCCTCCTTCTGTCCGGGGAACGACCCCCTCCATCTCCCTGGAGGCCTCCTTCTCGGTCCCTGCAGCGACCTGAGGCTGAGAAACCCCCTCGGGCCTGGCCTTCTTGTCTGCCGACGGCGTCGTGTCTGAATGCTTCCGGGTGAGGATCGCCTCCCCCTTTTTTGCCTCCATAACAGATGGTTTTTCGGTTTCACTCTGAGGTAAAGCCTCCTGCCCTTCGGGAGTTCTGGCCGGGCTGGCCAACCGGACACTATCCATCCTCTTTTTTGAAGTTACATCAGACGGGTCGGCGGGCGCTTCGGAAACGACCTTATCTGAAGGAGAAATTGGCGAAGACCCCACAGATTCCTTCGGCGGGCTCGCAATTTTATATTTTTGGGGCAGTTTGTGAACTTCTTTCCGATCCAGCGCGATGACGGGTTGGAACTCTTTATCCCATATATGGCCAGCACGGTACAAAACCACCATCCCGGAAAAGATGACCAGCAAAAAAAGTGCCGCGATCAACCAATAAGCGGCCTTTCCCCTGGCGTTTAAAAAAGGGTCGCAACACTCACGCAGACCCGGACTCGCAAAGCGCCATCCATGAAACCCCATCCCGGGTGTTCCGATGGGCGCTGCTTTCCCGCTCACGTCTGACGAAAAAAAATGACTTGAAAACATAGCGGTGTGTCCCCATTGTGAAACCTTTGCAAAACGCCCCCTTTTGCCCGATTTCTGCGCTTGCCCCGTAGCTCCGGAAGATGGTACTGGGGTCAGGCTCAAATTTTAATCCTCGAAATACTCAATGTATTCCTGTGGTTAAAATATTCGCCTTCCTTGAACTCGAACAAAATTGAGCATTTTTCAAAGGTCTCATTGTATAATTCTTAGACCCTTAGTTTACAATAGATTATCCTAACGCGAAAGGCAGGTCAAGCCAGAACAAAAGCAAGTTGAAATATTCTATTTAGCCAGGTAAGATCCAAATCAAAAAAGGTGGAGGAGATGGCAGTGGCTAAGCGTGTATATAATGGTATCGGTTCAGTCTTGATCTTATTTGCAGCTCTCATCGGGCTCTCCACCTGTGCCTGTCCGAAGAACCCGGGGCCGTTATCTTCTGATAGACCCGGCCAGACGACTTCCCCTGCTGTCGTCCCACCGTGCTATCCCCAATTGGAACTCGGTTGGACCCACACTGAAAACAAAGATGACAGCGGCACCCGGACTCACGTACCGGTTTCCAAGGTGAAAATCGATAAGCAAAGAGGGATTACCGCATGCCTGCAGACCTGGAAGGGCAGATTGAAAGGATAACCTACACCAACGACGAAAACGGCTTCACCATAGCCAGATTGAAGGTGTACGGCCGATCTGACCTTGTGACCGTGGTAGGGAGCCTTATGGCGCCCACACCAGGCGAAATTCTCAAATTGAAAGGCGAATGGACGAACCACCCCAAATATGGCGAGCAGTTCAAAATCTCCCAATATAAGACAGTAGTACCTGCCTCGATCCATGGCATAGAAAAGTACTTAGGTTCCGGCCTTATCAAGGGGATCGGACCCGTCATAGCAAGACGGATCGTCAAGAAGTACGGCGAGCAGACCTTGGATATTATCGAGAATGAGATCGATAAACTGGAGCAGGTCGAAGGCATCGGGAGTAAACGGATCGAGATGATAAGGAAGGCATGGGAAGACCAGAAGGAGATCCGGGACGTCATGCTTTTCCTCCAGGGCCATGGGGTCAGTTCGGGATATGCCACCAAGATTTTTAAACAATACGGCAACCGGTCGATCCAGGTCGTAAAAGAGAATCCCTACCGCCTGGCAACGGATATTTTTGGAATCGGTTTTGTGACGGCAGATCACATTGCCGAGAAGTTGGGGTTTGACAGGAACTCGCAGGTGAGGGCCGAGGCGGGGATTCTCTACGTGCTCAACCAGCTTGCGGATGAAGGGCATGTTTATTTTCCTCATGCGCCGCTTCTTAAAAAATGCCAGGAAGTGCTTGGCGTGGGAAAGGAGCTGATTGTCGGGGCCCTTGCAGCCATTGCCAATGAAAAGAAGGTTGTTATTGAGGACATAAATGGGGACTCAGACGAGTTAACGGAAAACAACAAGGCGGTATACCTTGTCAGATTTCACGTGTCAGAGACCGGCATTGCTGAGCGGATAATGACCCTGCTCAGGGCGCCCAAATCAATCAGGGACATTGATTCTGACAAGGCGGTCTCGTGGGTTCAGGAACGGCTCTCAATCAAGCTGGCAGAAAATCAGATTCTGGCCGTAAAAAGCGCTGCTGAAAACAAGGCTCTGGTCATCACCGGAGGACCTGGAACAGGGAAAACCACCATTATAAATGCCATCCTTACCATATTTTCGAGACTCAGTGTCCGGATTTTGCTGGCTGCCCCGACCGGCAGGGCGGCCAAACGTATGGGCGAGGCAACCGGGCACGATGCCAAGACGATTCATCGTATGCTGGAATACAGCATTCAAAAAGGAGGTTTCCAGAAAAACGGTGAACATCCCTTAGACTGTGCGCTCCTGGTGGTTGATGAAGCATCTATGATAGATACGATTCTAATGTACCACCTTCTAAAGGCAATACCTCCCGAGGCAACTCTCATCCTGGTAGGGGATGTCAACCAGCTTCCCTCTGTGGGTGCCGGGAATATCCTTAAAGACATAATTTCTTCCGGATTACTGCCTGTGGTGGAGTTAAATAAGATTTTCAGACAGGCCGAGGAAAGTCTGATCATTGTCAACGCCCATAAGATCAATAACGGGATCCTCCCCTCATTTACGTCATCCAAGGATAAGTTGGAGGACTTTTATTTCATTGAACGGGAAGATCCGGAGGAGGTCCTCACGGAAATACTCGACCTCACCAAAGAGAGGATCCCCGCAAGATTCGGCTTTGACCCTATTCATGATATCCAGGTACTTACTCCCATGCACAGGGGAGTTGTGGGGGCAGAGAACCTGAACATTGAACTTCAAAAGGCCCTCAATCCAATTGGAGGCGGTATCATGAGGGGAAACAGAAAGTTAAGCCTAAACGACAAGGTAATGCAGATCAAAAACAATTATGACAAAGAGGTCTTTAATGGTGACATGGGGAGAATCAGAACCATCGATGCAGAGAACCAGGAGGCCATAATTTCTTTTGACGGCCGGGACATCCCTTACGATTTCACTGAACTGGATGAAATTGTCTTAGCATATGCGGTTTCAGTTCACAAATCCCAGGGGTCCGAGTATCCGGCAATCATTGTCCCTGTCCTTACCCAGCACTATATGCTCTTGCAGCGCAATCTGATCTACACCGCGGTTACAAGAGGAAAGAGGCTTGTGATACTGATTGGCACGAAGAAGGCATTGGCCATCGGGGTAAAAAATGATAAGACCCGGAAAAGATATACGTTCTTAGAGAAACGGCTGAGGAGCATGTTGAGTTAAATAGTTGAGTAGTCAAGTCGTTGAGTTGTTGAATAGGGGGCTCTTTTTTTCAGGAGATCGTTCTGAGGCCTGAGAGCCTGCATAAGAAAAGAGGCGTTTTATGACCTCTGAGGACGGGCCTCCTTGAGTTTCTTGTAGACCTTATTGCGCGAAATGCCGAGTTCTCGTGCCACAGCAGAAATGTTTCCTTTGTGCCTTGCATAAACGTACAAAACAATGTCCCTCTCCTGCTCAGCCAAATTACCTCTTTTATCTTTTTCGCTAATTTTTGATGGAAGGTTTCGGAGCAACGATTGAACGTCTTTCGCACAGATGATCTCTTTTTCCACACCGGTAAAAATAGAGAGGCGTGTCAGAAAATTTCTTAGCTCTCTGATATTTCCGGGCCAATGATAACTCTCGAGTAGTTCCAAGGCTTCCATTTCAAGCTGTGGGGGCTTATCGAGAGTCTCAAGAATAGTTTTTACTATTAGATTGAAATCTGTTCGCTCCCGCAATGGAGGAAGATCAACCTCTACCGCGTTGATCCGATAAAGCAAGTCACCTCTGAATTTTCCCGATTGAATCGCTTCTGTCAGATCGCTATTGCTTGCAGAGACGAGTTGTATATTTAGCTGGATGTCTACGGTAGCGCCCACAGGGCGGATTTGCCATCTATCGAGGAAGCGCAATAGCTTCACCTGGAATTGAACAGGCATAACTCCAATTTCATCGAGAAAAAGGGTCCCTTTGTCAGCCTGCTGGACCAGCCCAACAGAGCCGCCCCGAACAGCCCCTGTAAATGCACCATCCGTGTAACCGAAAAGCTCCGATTCGATGAGAGTCTCTGTAAGGGCCGAGCAATTTACGGCGACAAAATCACCCTTTCGGTCGCTTGCCATGTGGGCATAACGTGCAAGCAATTCTTTCCCTGTACCTGTTTCTCCCCGTATCAATATTGGTGCATTCACCTGTACTGCACGTTCCACCATCTTTACCGTTGATTCCACTTCAGGATCATCATATACCATACCGAGCCGTTTGATGGTTTTTTTTGAAGGATTAACCGATATGTTGTAGAATCTGTCTGGATAAAAATTAAATGCCTTAACAGCAAAGGAACTCCCCTTTGTGTCTGTCAGGTGAACCAATAAGGATTTATGGAGGCTATTGAGAAACTCATCGAAAGGCGTAGAAAAGATCTCGTTGAAGTGCGCTTTCGGGTGAAGAGGTATGCCTTGCAATAAAAAGTTAGCCTGCCGGTTCGGTCGAACAAGAGAGCCATCCTGTTCAAAGGCAAGCATCCCTGAGTGCAATGTGCCTAAAAATTCATGACGATTGTGGAACTCGATAATGAGCTTTTCCATATAACAATTACGAAACAGACTGTTCTCAATAGTTAGGCACGACATTTTCACAAGCGCAAGGGTGTGCCGCTGACGCGATCGGCAATCCGATGTCGCATCTATGATTCCCGTCATTTCACCACAGGGATCGAAAATGGGCGCCGCCGCACAGGTCAGATCCGAATACTTCTCAAAATAATGCTCGGACCCATGTACAATTCTCGGCTCGCACGAGGAACTGACTAAGCCGAGGGCGTTAGTTCCTTTAATATCCTCGCTCCAGATATTACCAGGAGCTGTTCTCGATGCAGTTGTATCAGGAGTAGCAATGTCCTCCGAAATTTCATCTAATATTATGCCGTCCCTGTTGGCAAAAATAATTATGAAATTCGATCCGGCAATTTGTTGCTGCAAATTCCTCATTTCAATTAGGGCGAGATGTCGCACCAGCTCGTTCTGCTCCCGCAATTGTGCGAGCGCGCTTTGGCTGACAGTGTCAAGCCTTGGTTTATCATAGGGATCGAGTCCCAGATTGAAACAGCACTGCCAGGATGTTCGGATTTCCGGTCTGAAGAGATGTGACGGCAGAACTCCATTCTTGGCCAACAACATGCGGGGATTATCCTTCATAACAAAGTCTCGTTCACTATCTTAGGGTAGGGCAAAAAGCTTCCATCCGTGCGGTTATCACGTTAAAATAACGGAACAGGTGAAATCTTAAGGCAATCGCAAGGGATATGTCAAGTCATTGACAACAAAATGGCGATGGTTGCCTGCTTATTCATCTCTAAGGTGTTCAATTATTCAACAATAGTCCTAATTACCTGTTCCATTTATTAACACGATATGACCTCACAGCAATACGAAGATAAGATAACTAATGAATATTATTAGAGATAATTTCCCTAACTATATTTGGCATGCAAGTTGCTGTTGAAAATTGTAGATGATTTAATGCAATAGGTTTACCCCCTCCCTTTAACACTAATAAAGCACAGGGCTGTTCTTGAGAATGAAAGCCGCATTGCTGCAAAGATATGACGAGTTACTCTCTGAATCGGAATGGCTTGTTTACGAAGACGTGCCTGAGCCGGCCATAGAAGGCGAAAACGATGTCATCGTACGGATAGGGGGGGGCCGGCGTATGTCGAACCGACCTGGACATAATAAAAGGTCTATGGCGCAAGTACTTCAATTTGAACCTGCCACACATACTTGGGCATGAGAATGCGGGCTGGGTAGAAGAAGTAGGGAATAAGGTAAAGAGCATTGAGGTTGGGGATCCTGTAATCATTCATCCCCGGGCTTTCAATGGCCTCTGCAAAGCCTGCAAACGGATGAGGACCCCACAGGCGGGGGACACTCTATTTCCCGGTATGAGCTCTAATGGCGGGGGGGGTGGGGGTCTTGATGGACAAGAAAAAAAACCCCTCCCGCCTCCCGCCCCCCCTCCCCCCCCGCGAGGCGCACCCCGCACCAGAGGTGGGTGGTGCGCCCGCTAC
>JACKQG010003721.1_pt1 | contig 18372 bp, 13 predicted proteins | sample 8237621 | NCBI WGS metagenome assembly JACKQG01 (sample SAMN15677084, study PRJNA649215) | marine metagenome | biome: marine; feature: Black Sea; material: saline water; isolation source: suspended particulate matter (SPM) from the Black Sea western gyre | collected 2013-06-09/2013-06-10 | depth... | reverse complement strand
ACACCTGCACTGATCCCGATTTTATTTCTTAATTTACCGCCAGCTATATTACCAATGCTGTATCAACTTCTACAAGTTCAATAAATTTTTTCAGTTCCTTTTTTATAAAGTTGCTGGCTTAGTTCTGATAAACTGCACAAAACAAAGGGAGATAAAACTGAAAAAAGCCCCGGCCAGGAAAGGAATTTTATAGTCGATCATCCATAAAAGGCCGCCTATTACCGGCAGAACAACTGCTGCAATATGGTTGATGGTAAATCCCACGGCTGAACTTGCTGCAATATCCCGGGGGTCGGCAATTTTCTGGAAATAGGTACTAATGGCAGTGGAACAATTAAAAAATATGTGATCAAGTATATATAATATACCAGCAATAAGTTTTGAATCAACAAGAGCATAGGCGATAAAAACCAGTATAAGGAAAAAGTATTCTATTGAAAGAAGTTTGCGTTCTCCATATTTTACAATAAATTTTCCGATTAAAGGATTGATGAAAAAATTGATCCCATTGTTAAAAAGAAAGAGCAGGGTTATATCCTGAACGGAAAATCCAAACTTTTTTACCAGCAAAAATGTGGCAAATGCCATGAAAATCTGCCTCCGTGCGCCCGCCATGAAAGTTAAAAAATAAAAGAGCCAGTATTCTTTTTTCAATATCAATTGTTTTTTCTGGGGAAGGATGTCCTTGTCAGCAGGATTTTTTGCGAAGGCCCATATACCGCAGATACCGATTCCACCGCCAAAAAGAATATACATGGTTTTATAGCTTAATAACGGGGCGATAAAAAATATAATGATACCCACCACAACGCTGGCAGCAGCTGCATAGCTTCTTTGTGCGCTGAAAACAAGGGGGGAGGAAAGTTTGTCAAAATACTGGAGAGTCAGAGACTTATTTGTTGTTTCATAATAGTGGAATCCAAAGCTCATTACCATGGTTGTAAAAATAAGGCCGGAAAAACTTGGTAAAAACCCGGTTGTAAAAAGACCTGCTCCCAGGATTATAATGGACAAGGCAGACAGCTTGTGTTCTTTAATGATTAAAATCACATAGGTGACAAGTAATGCCAGAAATCCTGGAATTTCGCGAACAGACTGCAGCGCACCAATATGGTGGCCGTCAAGTCCGACAATATTAACACTGAAATTATCAAAAAGGGTTGCCCAGCACTGGAGCCCGGCAGTAGAACAAATGCTCAGAACTATGAGATATAAATACATCTGTTTTTTTTTATATTCATGCATACAGCAGTTTTTTTTATTTGATTTTATCGTAATTGTTTAGTCCGTTAAAAGAAGTTATCTCAAAGCCCTGTCTGATGGATATTTGCAGGAGGTTAAGCGTTTAGCATCGAACAAAAATATCCATCGGATAGGGCGGTTTCAAGCATAAGAGTTGAATAGTTACATTTTATCTATTATTTGTTCAACTACTTTTTCTGCAGTATCTCCAAACAGGGTTTCAACTTCCACAAGATTTAGATATTTATCATCCCATTTTATATTATCACTTTCAAGAATCCAGTCTTTGAGCCTGTTATATTTGCCGCCCAAAGCTTTTATCTTTTTTAAAAGCGGTACGTCACTGGATGTTTTAAAGCTGATATTTAAAGACAGGATATATTCAATTATGTTGGGCGTTAAAGGATTTGAAGAAATGCCTGGGATTACCAGAATATTTTTATTATCTTTCCGGCCTTTCCCGATATAAACATTTCCTTCTCTGACAATGATATTTTTTGTTCCTTTAAGCCGGTGATCTGTTTCCACTCTGGAATGTTCCTTTTTTAACGTACCGGTTTTGTTCACTATCCTTATTTTGGTTTCCTCTGTGACCTCGCCTAACATACTCAGGCCTGAAATCTGGTAGAGAAAACCGCCATTTATGCCGGAGATAACCTCCTGAAGGTTTTTAATGACCAGGACATTTTTATTGGTAATCTGGGATAGTTGAATGCCATTGGCAGCAAGCTCATCAAAGACAGAGCCTTCAAATTTTTCACTGATTCTGCTGGTCCCCACCGTCACTGTTTTGGCCTGATGCTTGATGGCATCAATGGGTCTAGCCATGGTGTTAATGGCCTTGCCAATGGTATTAAAAAATGTATCCAGCATGTTGGAAGGAGTGCCTTTTATTTCAAAATCGATTTCAAAATCAGACACGGGCAGTCTGCCGGACAGATATTTTAAAAGCAATGTGATATTGGCAACAATATCTAGCCCCATAACAGCGGGAAAAGCTCCCTGCCTCCGTTTTTTTGAGAATTTGTTGTAAAATTGTGCAATGGCTTCCCTGAATCGTTTCTCCAGGAGAACTTCATAGACATCATGCCCCATGGTAGTATATTCATCTAAAAGATTCTGTATTTCAACTTTTCCCTCATACATAAACCTGGACCCATCATTAATGGCAAGGGCAGCATAGTAACCCCAGATATGTCCTACCAGGGTATTAAGGACAGGTGCAAAATGCTCTTGCATTTCAGGGATTTTAAATACATCCCTGGCATATATGTCAAATCTGTCTTCTCCAATGGTGGTTATCACGACCGGGGTTGCCTTATGGGCATGGAAGATGGCCGTATCTTTTATAATATCCCCTAAAACGCTTTCCCTTGTTCCGGCAGCACAAATGATGATCAATGGTTCACTTGACAGGTCAATATGTTTTTTATCCTCAATAAAATCAGATGAAATGGTTTTATAACAAAGCTCACTGAGTTTGATCCTGATCTCATCGGCAGATGTCTTGTTTGACCCTGATCCAACCGTTGCCCAATAGTCTTTTGAGACGGCGAGCCTTAAAGCTGAATCTTTTATTTGATCTTTCATCCCAAGGATAGTTCTCATTTTATCCGGCAGGCTCATTATTTCCATGATCTGTTCAGTGATAAACTCGCTGGACCTGGTTTGGGTAATGGAGGCGATGTGAAGACCTAAAATTGCCCCGGCAGTAATCTGAGAATAAAATGCTTTTGTGGATGCCACAGACATTTCAATGTCCCGGCCGGAGCTGGTATATAAGACACCATCTGTTTTAAAAGTCAGGTCGGAATCTCTTCTGTTTACAATGGCAAGTGTTCTGGCACCACACTCTTTTACCATATCAATGGTCCTGTTTGTATCCGTTGTGGTGCCGGACTGACTGATGGCAACAACCAGAGTGTTTGCCATGGGTTTTTTAATACCCTTCCCTTCAATAATATTAAACCCGGAAAGCTCTGATGATTTTAATGCCCTTATATCTATACCCTTATCACCCAGATAGAAATTTAACAGGTCAGCACAGCCCTGGGCTGCAATCCCAGCAGTCCCCTGACCGATAAAATAGACTTTTTTAATTCTATTGTTCTTAAAATCGGTTTCCAGTGTTTTTGGAACCATAGTTTGGTCCAGACTTGTTGTGAACCGGTTTGATTCAGTTAAGAACCTGACTTTATTTTCCAGGGTTTTTTCAACGGAATTCGGGGATTCTGAGATCTCTTTTAAAAAATAGTGGGGGAAGTTTTGTCTGTCGATGTCCCTTGAGGTTATCTGGCTTGTCATAATATGATGTTCGTCAATACAGATAGGGCTGTTATCGTAATAAAAGGAATGGATGCCAGATACACCCCCCAATGAATTTTGATCCAGAATGACTATCTGGCCCTTGTCTTCACCATTGAGCTTTATATAATTCTGGGTTTGCTCCACAATGCCATAGAGCTCTGATGCTGCAATATAATGATCCTTGGCAATCCCGACAAAAATGGCCTGGCCACTTCCTTTCTGGGCTAAAAACAGTTTGCCTGGTGCAAGGTTTGAGTGCATGCTGATGGCATGGGAACCTTCAAAATCATTAACAGCCATTCTAAAGGCTTCTTCAATGGTTTTATCCTGTTTCAGGTAGTGCTCGATCTGGAGAGGGATCAGTTTGGTATCAGTATTGATATCTTTATGGATTTTATCATATCTGGCTTCATATTCTGTTTTTAATTCAAGATAATTGTCAATATCTCCATTCAGACAGACATGAATGATGCCTGTCCTGCTAAGTTCTCTATCTGTTGGGGTGTTGTCCTGGGGATGGCAGTTGGCAATTGTGATGTCTCCCACAGAAGCCCATCGGGTGTGGGCTGATATGGAATTGGTAATAAAAAGATAATTTGAAATCAATTGGAGCATGGGGTCATTTTTAATCTGGCTTCGTATAAAGGATACATTGTCTCCAAGTGCACCTATTTCTGCGGCAAATTTATAGACAAAAGAAATGGTTATAAAATGGCTGTCGTTTTCCTGGAATGTATCCTTGATGGTAATGCTGTTGTTGGATAATACCAGATGATTTGTCCGTTGTTTAAACCGTTCTAAAAGTCCGTCCTTTATAAGGCTTTCCTTAAATTTTTCATACTCTTCCAAGGTCAAGGTTAAAATTATTGAAATTCCAGCAGAGTCTCTTCCCCTGACTTCAAGCCGGTCAATACTGTTTAACACAGCATTAATTCTTTTGAATATTTTTAACCCCTCAGTGTTGTGGTGCCTTTCAAGACCCAAGGAAAGGTTGCCGATGGCATAGATATTATCCAATATCTCTTTTTTAAGGCACCAGGAAATATCCTGGAGTTTTTCAAGACCTGAGGAAATGGCATCAACATCTGAGGAAGAAAGAGTTGCAAAGTGTTTTTTAAATACAGCAATCTGATCCATTATCAATTGTTCAATGGTTTGTGAAATGGATAAAAGGGTGTTTTGTTTATCTTTGTTATAGAAGAGATCGCAAAAAAAACATTCCTGTTTTAATTCCTGACAGGCTTCAAATAATCTGCATAAAAGATCATCGCTACCGGGAAAACTATTAAGGACCGGTTTTGAAGCAGGCAATATTTGGTTAGTTTTTATTGAAAGCACCATTTTTTCTATGGGCATTAAATCAAGGGTGTGGCAGGGAGCGCTGCCTTTAAATGCGACAAATGCAGAAATGCCGCATGACAAAGTATTGGGTTGGTTCGGGAAAAACAAAATCGAGTTGGTTTTTGCCTTGTTTATGGATATGCCGATTCCAATATTAATGGAACATAATTTTTTCATCAGGTTTAAAAAAAAGTTTAAAGACTCAATCATTTTTTCCTTCCGTTTCCCCCAATATTTGCCTTGGTCTAGGCGGGGTTATGTTTTTTTAAAATATTGTTTTAAAATCAGCTGAGCATAATCACTTGCCCTTGTTCCAATATATTTTCCATGGCCGACAACAATGGATAAGGCAATTTGTTTATTTGTTGCTTTTTCTTTTCCAAAACCAGTAAACCAGTCGTATTTAATAGTATTATCCCTGTTATAAAGAGATCCGGTCTTCCCGCCAATCAAAAGCTTAGAAAGTACTTTATCTTTTGAAGCCCCTTTAAAGGATTTTTTGGCAGTCCCCTTTGTTATGGTTTTTCCCAGCAATTGCATCATGGTTGTTGCAGTTTGGGGCAGTATAGCTGTTTTATAGAGTGTTCTTTTGTTTTTGTAAATGATTTGTCCATCAGAATTGGTTACATGTTCAACAATACTGGGCAGGATGATATTGCCTGAGTTAACAATTGCCGTGATAAGCATGGCCCCAAATATCGGTGAAATAGTGGTGTCAGTGTTAAACCCGCTTCCAAGCTCAGCCAGGTGGTATTCCTTGCTGTTGGTTTTAAATGTGCCTGACAAAAAGGGTAATTCAGCAGGAATAACCTGGTTGAATCCAAAAGCGTCAGCATAATGTTCCAGTTTTTCTCTTCCAAGGTAATTTTTTCCAATTTTGCCGAATACGGGGTTTATGGATTCAGCAAAAGCCCTGGAAAATGAAGTTTTACTGGTATATTTATTCTTAACATCCTTGAGCTGGCGCTTATATAATGTGTATTTATTTCCATTAAAGTACAATTGAGTCTGAGGTTTATAGCCCAGGGTTTCAACAGCTGCCGACGCCGTTACAATCTTAAAGATACTTGCTGCTGGATAATCTGATTCCATACAGGGATTTTTATCAGGGTTTTCAAGATCAAACCCTGTCATGGCAATAATTTTTCCAGTATCTGGTTCCATGACGACCAGGGCAATCCGCTGGGGTTTGCCTCGGGTAAGGGTTTTGAGACGATCCATAAGGGACAATAAATATTGTTGAAGATAAATATCAATGCTGGTGAAAATTTTATATCGGGCTTCAGAGGTGTCCACTAAAAAGAAGTTTTTATCTGTATTGTTAAATTCTGTATTGGTGATGATATGATTTAATTGATTTTTTGATAATTGAACCTGTTCTTTAACGTCTTCTTGAGGGACATCTGTCTTTTCAGTGACATCATTTTTTTCAGGGGCATTGATTTTTAAAAGATAGATGCCGCCAATAAAAACCAAAATTGCCATCACCCATATTATGGGTTTTTTAGTTTTTAAAAAAAAAGACTGCTTTTTTCTCCTCAAAATATAGCCTGATTGAAAATTCCGCCATGAGTTTTCTTTCATTTTACCTGGTTTCCAGGCAAAATCTCTTTATCAAACCCGGATAATACCAGGTTTTTTTTATGATTGGCGGCAAGAATCATCCCCTGAGATGTTTCTCCCATAAGGGTTGCTTCTTTTAAATTGGCAACAACAATGACTTGTTTGCCGATAATCTGTTCCGGAGTATAATCCTTTGCAATTCCTGCAATGATTTGTCTTGTTTCGGCACCGAGATCTATCTTAAGTTTTAAAAGCTTGTTGGATTTTTCAATCTTTTCAGCACTTATGACGGTCCCGGTTCTTAGATCAATTTTTGCAAAATCATCAATTGTGATTTGTTCTTTTAACGCTGGTTTAAAAGGCTTGGTTTGTGCGGCAGTTTCTTTGGGTTTGATTTTATCCATATCAATCCTGGGAAATAAGCTATCTGGTTTTTCCATTATGGTGCCTTTTTTCACCTGTTCCCAGACAGATGTTTCTTTAAGTGTGTAAAACCCCATATTTTCCTTTTCCATACAAAGGGTTTTTTGCATCTTTAAAGATGTTTGGGGCATAATGGGGTAAATCAGGCAGGAAACAACCCTTAACCCCTCGATGAGATTATAGAGAATTGTTTCAAGAATAGGAATATTTACTTCATCCTTTGCCAAATCCCAGGGTTTGTGCGTATCAATATATTTATTCATTGTGCTGATAAATTGCCAGATGGCCCCAAGCCCTTTGTGGAATTCACAAAATTCCATGGCCTGTTTATACTCCTCAATGGCGCGATTCGCATCAGATGACAAAGACAGGTTTTTTTCTTTTTCAATTTTATTATCCTTTCCTTTTACTTCACCCTTGAAATATCTCAGGTTCATGGAAAGGATTCGTGAAAAAAGATTTCCAAGATCATTGGCAAGATCAGCGTTAATTCTATATATAATGGTTTCTTCCGTGAAATTGGCATCCAGACCAAAGACCATCTCCCTCATCAGAAAATATCTGAATGGGTCAACTCCGTAGGCATCTGTTACCTGGATGGGGTCTGTAACATTGCCTATACTTTTTGACATTTTGCTGCCTTTGACATTCCAGAATCCGTGAACATTCAAGCCATTATAAATTGGGATGCCGGCAGCTTTCAGCATAATGGGCCAGTAAATTCCATGGGGTTTGATAATATCTTTTGCCACAAAATGCCGGGCACCTGTCCAGAATTTTTTAAACAGCTCACCATCTGGATACCCCAGAGCTGAAATATAATTTACAAGGGCGTCAAACCAAACATAGGTGACATAATCTTCGTCAAATGGCAGGTTGATTCCCCAGGTCAGGCGGGATTTTGGACGGGAAATGCAAAGGTCTTCCAACGGTTCCTTTAAAAAAGAAAGAATTTCGGTTTTGTACTGCTCTGGCCGGATAAAGTCAGGATTGGCTTTGATGTGGTTGATGAGCCATTCCTGGTATTTGCTCATCTTGAAAAAATAATTGGATTCTTTGATGATCTCCGGGGCAACACCATGGTCTGGACATTTACCATCCACAAGCTCCCTTTCCTGGTAAAACCGCTCACATCCAAAGCAATAAAGTCCCTCATAGCTTGAAAAATAAATATCCCCTGAGTCATAAATTTTTGAAAGGATACTTTGAACTATCTTGATATGATAAGAATCTGTTGTTCGGATAAAAAAATTGTTTTTGACATTTAATACAGGGAGAAGATCTTGAAAAAGCTTGCTGATTTTATCTGCATATGCTTTTGGTGTTGTCTCCTGGGCATGGGCAGCCTGAACAATCTTGTCCCCGTGTTCATCTGTTCCCGTCAGAAAAAAGGTTTCATAGGCATCCATCTGTTTGAATCTTGTTGCAACATCAGTGGCAATGGAAGTGTATGCATGCCCCAGGTGGGGTTTAGCATTAACATAATATATGGGGGTGGTGAAAAATTGTTTTTTGGTGGTCATTATCTTTTATGTCCTGTGATTGAGTGATCCAGTTGGTTGGTTTTTTTTTCTATTTCAGTATTATCCTCTAACCGAATAGTCACGCTCTCTCTTAATACATTCTGCCGGACTATTTTTCCTTTCCCTTCTTCGACAGTAATTGTTTTCCCCAGTTTGGGCATTTCATATTTAAGGCGTTTATAGGTTTCATTTTCAAAAGTCAGGCAGCACATTAATCGGCCACAAACCCCGGAAATTTTAGCAGGATTCAATGAGAGTCCCTGCTCTTTTGCCATCTTAATGGAAACCGGCTCAAAAGTATGCATAAAAGATGAACAGCAGATCTCTCTTCCGCATTTGCCGAGCCCCCCGCAATGTTTTGAAAGGTTTCGAATGCCCACCTGGCGCATTTCAATTCGAATAGAAAATTCTTTTACCAGAAGTTTAATTAATTCTCTAAAATCAATTCTGCCGTCAGCAGTATAAAAAAAGGTCAATTTTTTTTGATCAAAGGTACTTTCAACACTGAACAGGTTCATGAGAAGATCTAAAGCATCAATGTGCTGGATGCAAAATTCAAAGGCATTTTTTTCAATTTTTTTTATTTCTTCTCTTCTAAGAAAGTCTTCTCTGGTGGCAACACGGACAATCTGTTTTAATTTTCTCCCCGTATTTTCAACTTCAACAGGCGGTATGGCAATTTTACCAAAGCTAAGACCCTGATCAGTTTCTACGATAACAGGGTCTCCTTCTTTCAGTACAAAAGCACTACTGTTGAAATCATATATTTTCCCTGCTGTTTTAAATTTAACACCAGCAATTTTAATCATAAATCAACTTTCCTTTGTGAATAACAATTTTAAGGAAAAATCTATCCAAGGTTAATCTCAGTGAGCTATTTGAGGTCAGCCTTTTTTCCGTTTCATAAAGCTCTTTGATCCATTCGCCCATTTTTTTTGCTTCAATCTTCTGACCAATATCTGTAAAAATATCAAAAAAATCAAGGTTAACTATTTTTTTCGGATGAAATCCAAAAATTATCAAGTCCCGGAAAAATGTCTTCATTATGGCGATATCATAATGGACAAGGTCAGTATCCGCACTTAATTTTTGAGACAGCATCAATCCTTTTGATATACAGTCGGTTGTGTCTGTTTTAAGAATGTCTGCAAGGGTATTGAGTAACCACTTCCTTCTTTTCATCCAGATGAAATTTTCATTATCTTCATTATCAGGGTTTAAATTTAAATACTTCATTGCCTTTTTCACATCAGAATCAGCCGTTTTTGAAGCTATATAGGCCATTTGCTTATCAGTTTTGAATTCGTCGATAAGATATTGCTCAATGCGTCTGTCTGTCAATGGTTTAAATCTTATGACACGGCACCTTGAAATAATGGTAGGCAAAAGAAAAGAAATTTTGGTGGCAATTAAAATGAAAAATGTTTTTTCAGGCGGTTCTTCAAGCATTTTCAATAATGCATTCTGGGCCTGGATATTCATTAGATCAGCATTTAGAATCATGACCATCCTGAATTTGGCCTCATTGGGTTTAGAAGAAAGGGTCAATCCTATTTCACGAATCTGGGAGATGGAAATTATTTTTTTGCCTTGCTGAAGATTGACACAAAGAATATCAGGATGGGTTTTTGCATTTATCTTGCGACAGGATTTGCAGTTATTGCAGGCAAATTCCTTTTTGCTTAAACAATTACACCCCCTGGCAAAAAAAAGGGCTGCCTCTTTTTTGCCGGTATTTTCATTTCCTAGAAAAAGAAGTGCATTGGGAATTTTTTTTGTCTGAATGATTATAGTTAATTCAGATACTGCTTTGGCTTGGTATTGCATTTGATCAAAATCAGACATGGTTTGATCAATAACCATTTGTTAATAATCCACCCGCTCCTTTAACTCTTTGCCGCATTTGAAAAATGGAAGGCGTTTTGGAGGAATAATGACTTTTTGGCTGGTTTTCGGATTTCGGCCTGTGTAGCTTTTGTACTTTTTGATATGAAAACTGCAAAATCCTCTTATTTCGATTCTTTCTCCTTTTATAAATGAATCGGAAAGTGAGTCAAAAAATATTTTAATGACCTCTGCCGCTTCATTTTTTGTCAGGTTTGCTCTTTCTTTTAATGTTGAAATTAATTCAAGTTTATTCATGAGGCCTCTTTTTCTATTAAATAATACAAACTTGTTATATTTTTTTATATGGTTCTAATTAAAATTTGATAAAAAGTCAAGGAGTTATGATAAAAAGTCAGGGAGTTTTTCAACATTATTTTCATCAACCTCAACCCCGGCATATTGTCCTAAAACGTCTATTTTAATAAAAACACGGCCTTTGCCTTTATGATGTATAAATTCACCTTTTGCCCCAGCCATGGGACCGTTTATGATCATCACAGGGTCTCCTTTTTTTAATCGGATATTGGCTCCTGTGATAAGATCCATGCTGGTACTCGTCATGATTTTTAAAGATTCAATCTGGGACGGCGGTATGGCCATCGGCCCTGATTGGTTTCCCAAAAGCCTGACAGCCCCGGTTGTTTTTAAAATCTGTAACTGGTAAACAGGTTCAAAGGTTGATTTTACAAAAATATATCCAGGAAACAAGGGTTTTTCGATCATCAGGTTCCTATCTTTACGAATGCTTTTCTGCTTGATTTTAGGCAAAAATGCATCAATGTTTTTTTTAACAATATTGGTGTACACTGTTTGCTCAAAGTTGCTTCTTGTTAAAAGAGCAAACCAGTTAAGGTTTTTAATCATTTTGTGCCAAACTCTCCGATTCCATGAAGATTTATAAGAAAGGCAATACTCTGTTCTTCACTGGATTGTGAAAAGTAGAGATTCAATGTCCAGCAGGATTTATTAATGGCAAGTCCGGCCTGTGTTTCAACAGTCTTTTTCTCCTTTAGGTTTTTTTCAATGGAGTAATAGGTGGTTAATTCATCAGTCAGACTGACATCAATTCTTGAATATAAAGATTCTGAAGTGTTTTTGGTATATCGATATTCTGTCCTTAAGTTGTCCCCCCTATTGGTTTTTATTGTATTCCCAATGTTGAAGGTATTAAAATAATTGTCATAGGGGGACCAGGCAATATTCGTATCAAGGGTTATAAAATTTATAGGATTCAGCTCCGTAACAAGCGTAATATCTGAAAACGGCCTTGATTCCTTATCCCGATATTTTGTAATATCATAACTTTGGTAAAGTTTGACGTAAGCAATATTGCGATAATCGGTTATTTCTTGTCCTTTGGGGGATATCCTTGATTTTCTGGAAGTAAAATTGCTGGTCCAGGACCAGGTAAGATGGTTTTGTTTCTCAATTCTGTCCAGATAGTCAAAGGAAGGCAGATCATCTTGAATGATGCCCGGGGTGAAGGCGTATTCAAGTTTTGGGATGATTTCGTGTTTGATTTTATCTGCAAATTGATTATGAGGATTAAATATTTTAATGAGTTTTGTGGACAATTGCGCACCCATATCATACATCTGCCTTGTCCGGATGTTGTCGGAATTGCCATTAATATCTGTAAACTCATTGGTATGCCATATAGTCTGCCTTACACCAGCAAAGGGTTCAAAATTAAAAAACTTACCAAGTTTTAAGGGCAGATAAACTCTGGGATAGATATCTGCCCGTTGCCCGCTCACAAGTGTTGCACTTGTATCTTTTCTGTAAAAAGAAGTATATTCGCTATCCAGTGAATAAAAGAATTTTGAAGGACCTATTTGCTGCTTAAAGGCATCAAACTGTAGACTTGGAAGTGTCTGCAAGGTTGTATCATCAATATCCTGTCGTCGGGCATTGATATTGTCATACCACACGGCATCAAAATTAAAGGAATAGGTGGACCATGATTTATTGACATTCAACTGGTTTTTCCGGATATTATCATTATATTCATCCAGGCTCCGGCCAAATTCTTTTTCAAAATATTCCTTGCTCCCATTATACCCTGTAAACCCATCTTTAAATTCATGGAGATAATCTTCATCACTTACCACATCGATATCCAACTTGGCTGTAAATCCATGGGCAAGGTCCTGGTCATGTTTCATCCTGAACCAGAACCGGTCTGAGTTGGTCCTCTGGGGGGTTGTTGAAAAACTATAGTTTTTTGTTGTATCTGTTCCGTCATCAATTTTGTCATCTTCAAGGAAATCAAAGAATATGGTGCCCTTTGTTTTGTTATCCAGGACATATCTAAACTCTGTCCCTATTTTTGCTCCGCGGTCAGACATATAGTCTGCATAAATTGTAGCATCCGTATTCCTTGAAATAGCGATAAAAAGAGGTTGCTCATATTCAAATCCTTTCCTGTCCGAAGAAGTGATCCTGGGGAATAAAAGACCTGTCTGCCGTTTGGTCTGGACGGGAAACACAAGAAATGGGCTGTAGACAGTGGGAATGTTTTTAGCCCAGAGAACAGTATCCCTGGCAGTCCCATACCCTTCAACAGTGACTTTTATATTTCTGGCGGAAATTTTCCAGTCAGGAGATTCTCCAGAACAGGATGTGATGGAGCCTCTATCCGCGCTATAAGAAAATTTGCCGAGTTTTTTTATATTTTCACCATTAATATAAAAATTGTTTTTCCGGATAAAAATGGTGCCGTGGGTTACGGTTCCGGTCTCAGTTGTTAGATTAATATTCATAGCATTGCAGGTGATGGAATCTTCTCCAGATATTAAAAAAACATTACCCCTTGCAAAAGCGTCCTTTGTTATGTTTGAAAATTCAACATAGTCTGCCTCAAGTCTGGTTTTGCCCCCTGTGATTACAACATCGTCTTCGGCAATATAAAGATTTCTTTTATTATCAAAGGTTACTGCCTGTGCAGATATATGCCAGGCAATTTGTTCGGGGTTTTCAGGTATCCTGCTTGCCGCTGAAACCCCATTGATGGATATGAATGCGTAAAAAAAAGCAAAGAATACAAAAAATGGCAGAAGTTTTTGTTTTAATAAACAGAACATGTTCTTTCCAGTAAAAAATTGCACATCTTTTAAAATTACTGTATAAAGCCATTTTATATTTTAAAAGTCAAGATAGAATATATGAATTGATGGCTTCAACAAAGCAAAGGTTAAATAGTGTTTGAATGACAGGTTCAATTATAGATACCATTGGTAACACCCCTATTGTTGAGATAACAAAGATGAATCCTGTAAAAGGGGTTAAAATTTTTGCCAAGCTTGAATATATGAATCCAGGTGGTTCTGTTAAAGATCGGCCTGCCCTTTATATGATCAATGCGGCGGAAAAGACGGGTGAGTTGACCCACGATAAAACAGTTATCGAAGCAACCAGCGGGAACACAGGGATCGGACTTGCCATGGTTTGTGCTGTCAAAGGATACAAACTGGCCCTGACCATGGCAGAAAGTGCAAGTGAAGAACGCAAAAGTATTTTACGCGCAAGGGGTGCCCAGATTATTCTAACTCCCAGACACCTGGGATCTGATGGTGCCATTGAAGAAGCATACAGGCTTGCAAGAGAAAATCCAGACATGTATTTTTTGGCTGACCAGTTTAATAATGAAGCAAATTGGAAAGCACATTACGAAACAACAGGGCCTGAAATCATTGATCAGACCAATGGCAAAATAACTTCTCTTGTGGCAACCATCGGGACAAGCGGAACCCTTATGGGGCTTTCCAGGAGATTAAAAGAGTATAATAAGGATATCAGGATTGTTTGTGTAGAACCCTATCTCGGGCATAAGATCCAGGGGCTTAAAAACATGAAGGAATCTTATACCCCTGAGATTATGGAAAAAGACTGCCTGGATGAAAAAATTAATATTGATGATGAAACAGCTTTTGATACTGCCCGCAATCTTGCAATAAAAGAAGGTCTTTTTGTGGGGATGAGCTCTGGTGCTGCCATGGCTGCTGCCCTTGAAGAAGCGCAGAAGATTAAAAAAGGCTGTATTGTTGTTATTTTTCCAGACAGTGGTGAAAGGTATCTGTCCACCAATCTCTTTTCCGTGGAAAACCATATTAGCCTGTCCCTTTTTAATACACTTTCAAAATCCAAGACACCATTTAAACAGCTGGAAAAAGAAAAAATATCTATTTATACCTGTGGGCCAACTGTGCATGAAAGGCTGGATGTGGGTCGGTTTCGAAGATATGCATTTACTGATTTACTTGTAAGATACATTGAGTATCATAAGATTGCAGTCAATCATGTGGTTAATATTACTGATTATGATGACAAGACCATCCAGGGGTCGCAGAAGACCTGTGAACCACTTGCAAAGTTTACACAAACCTTTCTGGATCTATTTAAACAAGACCTTTTAAAATTAAATATCCGCCCGGCAGATGCCTATCCAAAAGTATCAGACCATTTTGATGAAATGATTGATGTGGCAAGACAGCTCCAATCAAAAAAGCATGCCTATGAAAAACTGCATTCTCTGTATTTTGATATTGCCAGTCAGCCAGAGTATGGTGATTTTTCAAGGACCAATCTGGATATGATAAAATCCGGGGCAACAGTGGATCTTGATGCCTATGAAAAGGGTAACCCAAAGGATTTTACATTGTTAAAACGCGTTCGCCTTTCAGAACTCAAGGCAGGCGTGGGCATTAAAACCCAATGGGGCAATGTACGTCCTTCTCTTCATTTGCAATGTGCGGCCATTGCCATGAAATTTTTAGGAGAAAGTTTTGATATTCAGACGGGTAGCCGGGAACTTATCTTTCCCCATCATGAAAACGAAGTTGCCATTGCAAGAGCTTTAAAAGGGGCAACCCTTGCAAGGTATTGGCTGCATTGCGATCCTGTCCGCTATGACGGTTCCCTGGGTGCTTTGACCATGGAATCTTTGACCCTTGAAACCCTTGTCAAAAAGGGGTGGGGACTCAAGACCATTCGGTTCTGGCTGATTTCCAATCATTATAGGAAAACCTTAATTTTGTCGAACCAGGCCTTAAAACAGGCCCAATATACTTTGGATAAAATCAATCGGTGCATTGCTACTTTGAGTATCATTGGAAACGGATCTGGATTTGAAGACATGGATCAATTTATATATGATATGAAATCTGCTTTTTTCCAATCCATGGAGGATGATTTAAGAATTTCAGGTGCTATTTCTTCAATGCTTGCTAACGTGAAAACCATCAACAGGCTCATCAACAAAAATAAAATCAATGCTGACGGCGCCCAAAAGCTTGTAAGCTGTTTTAAAGAAATAGATTCTGTTCTTAAGATTTTCAGCTTTAAAGAAAAAAAGCAATATTCAAGGCAAATTCAGGATCTTATAAAGGCGCGGGACGTCGCAAGACAGCAAAATGATTTTCAAGCGGCGGATAAGATTCGCGACCAATTGATCAATTTAGGCATAAGCGTTCATGATAAAAGGACTGACCCATGACAATAAGATTTTTATTTTTTCCCTTTACCCATATTCGTGAAAATCAGTTGAGAATAGTTTTAACCTTTTTCCCGTCTTTTGAATATTTATCGATGACAGGGGATTTTAACAACCATCCAAACTTACACAAAGCGTTTGGACAGGGGAAAATCACCCCGTTTTTTTTATCTTATGACCAGGTTGTGACGGTTGAACAAAACCTTGAACAATATCTGGCATGGGCACGTATCCACAAGGGAAATGAAGCGAATCTTAAATCCCTTTTAAAGGACACCCCTTATTTTACAAATGATTCAGATGTGACAGCCATTAAAACACAGATCAAGGGGGGTAACGGAGGAAAAGATCCTGACCTTGCCTTGCCCGGCGAATCAACCCTGCAGCAGGATTTATTGTTTTTAAAGATGGCCCAATTGTATGATGAACAAAATGAAGGCATTGATTTGGCGTTAAACGATCTTAGTACAAGTCATGATAAACTGATTTCAACCCTGCGCGGATTAGAATATTTCTCAAGTGAAGCCGAAAATATCAAAGCTGAGGATAGTAAAGCTGAAAACTATAAAGATGTGTATAGTAAAGATGCGGGGGGTATAATGACCCAACAGCGGATTCGGGCATGGTCAAGAAGTATGACGTCAATGGGGGGGGGATTAAAGCAAGATGGGGACACGCCATTGTTCATCACTGCCAGTGACGCGGTATTTGACTATCTTGAGTCCAATTGCAAAGATGTTGTAAATGCCCTTGACATTGATAATATAAAAGTGCATGAAAATGAATGTGAAAATAAAAACGAATGGCAACATCAGTTTTGTGACTATCTGGTGCGTGCAATTCAAGGAGATGGTATCCAGGAAAACAATCTGCCTGAAGTAAATGACAGCTGCTTTCTTTCAGGGCAAATTAAATTGTGTATTTTTTCCGGGAATGATATTAACAGGCTCTTTAATTGTTCAAATAAACAGATATCTGTATGTCTGATCAAATTAAAGTGATAAAAAACTTGATTTTAATTTATATCGTGTTATAAAAGCTTTTTTTATAAAGATTGTATTTAAAAAACGAATTTATAATATAATGTTAATTTTCTAAGGAGGCTATTAAAATGGCATTTAATCCAATTGTTGACCAAGCAAAATGTGTTGGTTGTGAAGAATGTGTAGATGTATGTCCCGTAGAAGTTTTTGAAATGGAAAATGATAAATCAGTTCCAGTAAATGCTGAAGAATGCATGGGTTGCGAAAGCTGTGTGGAAGTTTGTGAAGAAGACGCTATTGTAATTGAAGAAGACTAGTTCAAAACACATTTTCTAACAATAGATAAAAATGCCGGGTATGTTTACCATATCCCGGCATTTTTTATTTTAGTTTCTGCTCTAAAATCTTGTTCAGGCATGGTTTTAAGTCTTAGGTTTTAGGTTTTATCCTAAATCCTAAAACCTAAATCCTAAAACATTCTCGGATAGTCGCAAATCTCTAACCAAAATTGGAAAACTATATTTCAGGGTTTTCGGTCGGTCACTATTTAGAACCTCAGCGACAGGCAGCTCAATCCTCCGTCAAGTTTTCTGAATTCAGACACATCAACTTCAATGGTTTGATAGCCTGCAGCTTTTATCATTTTATTGGTTTTAGGAAATCCCATGGGAACAAGTACCTTGCCATTGATCCATACAGAGTTGGCTGCATAGGATTCATCCTGATCAACTGCCAGGATATTAAAATTGCTCAGTAAAGGGTGAGTTAAAAATTCACCAAAGGCAAGCAGATTGTTGTTTTCCAGATAAGAAATACCGGTTTTTAAATGAAGGACATTTTTAAGGGCAATGGTTGATGAGGTTAAACCGTATTTTTTCAGTATAAGGTTTAGCTGGGATGCCCCTTCAATGTTTGTCCGATCAGACAATCCTGCAAAATAATGGTCTTTTACCATCATAATATCTCCTGCATCAAGGGTTCCAGGATTTTGGATATTTTCGCAAGGCATATCAAGTTCTTTGATAGTTTCTGAAATTTGAATGGTTTCCCCCCTTCTTGATGGCGCTCCAGGATTGGTGATGATGGCACATCGGGGGGTTATAAGGCATGCATCCTCAATAAAGGTTGAATCAGGGAAATTTTCATCCGGGTCAAGAACAATAACGGTAAGCCCGCATTGTTTGAGGGCAAAAATATAGTTTTTATGCTGTTTTAAGGCAAGGTCGTAATCTGGTTTGCCAAGACTGGCAGTGCTGATGCCATTGAGCATATTCCTGCAGGGTGTTTTAACGATGGCTCTGGTAAACAAATTCATTCTCCTTATTTTTTAAATACTCAAGTTTCGGCTTTAAGGACTCGCTCAATCGAATCAGCCAGATCCGACCTATATCTAAGCGACTAAAGTGCCAATTAATTTTTGAGCGAGACTTAAGTCTTTGCAGACGGAGTTTGTTTTATTGTGTTTTTATCAATAAATCTACAAAAAAAATACAATAATCCAAGCCCCACCCATTGGACTGCTGTATTATAGTATTCAGAATCATCTTGTCCATAGGAAAATAGCTTATGCGCTCCAAAGGAAGGAAAATATGGGTGGATCAATCCATTAAAA
>JACKQG010003719.1_pt1 | contig 18385 bp, 14 predicted proteins | sample 8237621 | NCBI WGS metagenome assembly JACKQG01 (sample SAMN15677084, study PRJNA649215) | marine metagenome | biome: marine; feature: Black Sea; material: saline water; isolation source: suspended particulate matter (SPM) from the Black Sea western gyre | collected 2013-06-09/2013-06-10 | depth... | reverse complement strand
CCAGCCCCAGCAGATTTATAGACATCCATTTTGATATCGCGGTCAGGGATATTGATCTCTACATCATCAACTTCGGCCAGAACCGCAACGGTGGCTGTGGATGTATGGATACGCCCCTGAGATTCGGTGATGGGCACTCGCTGCACGCGGTGCACGCCAGATTCGAATTTCAGTTTTGAAAAAGCGCCATTTCCTTTGATCAAGAAAGAAACTTCCTTGAAGCCACCCACGCCCGTTTCGTTGAGGGAGAGCATTTCAGATTTCCAGCCAAGGGTATCGGCGAAACGATTGTACATGCGGTAAAGATCCGATGCGAAAATGCCTGCTTCGTCGCCACCCGTACCGGCTCTGATTTCCATGATCACATTGCGCTTATCCCGCGGATCTTTGGGTATCAAGAGTGTTTTTATAGCGAGTTCTAATTGGGGAATTTCCGTTTCTAATTCGGTCAATTCCATTGCTGCCAATTCTGCCAGTTCAGGGTCATCACCGTTTTGCAATGCTTTTGCTTCTTCTAAGCTTTTAAGCGCTTTGCGATATGCGTTAGCCTTTTTAATATATGGTTCTAGGTCGGCACGCTCCCTGCCCAAATCAGCGGCGCGTTGATAGTTTTCACCGACCTCCATAAGTTCTTGGTTGATTTCTGCGTAACGATCTTCAATACCTTTTAGTTTGTCTAGTAACATGCGGCGATTATACCATCGCGAACTTGTTCTGGCTTTTATTTTTCTCGGGAGGCGGATCAAACCCTGGGAAGCTATGCGCCACCCCCATAATTGGAAGCTGGTCAATCTTGTGTTGGGCTGCGAGCCATGTTTTGGGTGGGCATTTCTCCAATGGTTTGCAGCCTCTTAGGCGATAAAGCTCACCAAAACCTAATTTTAATTTGCTTGCCACGATAATTTTCCCATGCTATAATTTTTTTAGGATTTCCCCCTGATAATTGGAGTTCAAATAAAAAACCGCGTCGATCGCTTCTCTTTTACCCGCGTGCTCTAGCGCGCGCGTTCAGCAGAGGGGTTAGAGTATCAAGTATGCGGATAAGAAATTTCCCTTAGAAAAGAGATATAGATGAATGTATTAGAACTTGAAAAGAAACCCTTACTCGAGTTGCGTCAGATTGCCATGGATTTTAAAATCCCCAAAGCTGCTCAACTCAAGAAAGAAAAACTGGTCATGCTTGTTCGCCAGGCTGAAGCAGAACGCGATGGCCTCGAAGTGCGAGGCGGCATTTTGGAAATCATGAGCGAGGGCATCGGGTTTTTGCGCTGGGATAATTACCAACCCAGTTCCAGCGATGTCTATGTTTCACAATCCCAAATCCGGCGCTATAAACTGCGCAACGGTGATATGGTCATCGGGCATGTGCGTCCGCCGCGCGAGTCGGAGCGACACTATGGATTGCTCAAGGTCGAATCCGTCAATGGCTTGGATCCTGATGAAGCCATGCGCCGCATGCGCTTTGAGAAACTGACTCCCATCTTCCCGGACAGGCGCTTCAACCTGGAAACAGATAAGCACCTCATGGCCACTCGTTTGATCAACTTGATCACACCTGTGGGGCGCGGTCAGCGTGGTTTGATCGTCTCCCCACCGAAAGCGGGAAAGACAACCATCCTGAAGAATGTGATCAATGCGATTTCAAATCAATACCCTGAAGTAAACTTGATTGTTGCGTTGATCGGCGAGCGCCCAGAAGAGGTTACCGATATGGACCGCTCAGTGGATGCAGAGGTAATCTCATCTACTTTTGACGAGCCAGTTTCAGCACATGTTCGCGTTGCCGAGATGGTCATCGAGCGCTCTAAGCGCCTGGTCGAGGCTGGCCGGGATGTGTTCATTGCTATGGATTCCATCACCCGACTGGCGCGTGCCTATAACCTGGTTGTGCAACCTTCAGGCAGGACGCTCTCTGGTGGTATTGACCCTTCTGCTTTGTATCCTCCCAAACGTTTCTTTGGGGCGGCGCGTAATATCGAAGATGGGGGATCCTTGACAATTGTAGCCACTTGTTTGATTGATACCGGTTCCCGTATGGATGATGTGGTTTATGAGGAGTTCAAAGGCACTGGTAATATGGAATTGCATCTCTCCCGTCAACTACAAGAGCGTCGCATCTTCCCGGCTATCGATATTTCTCGTTCATCTACTCGCCGCGAAGAGATCCTCTTAGGACCAGATATCACTCCTCGTGTCTGGTTGATGCGGCGTATGTACGACCAGATGGTCGCTTCGCCTCCTCACGGCGCTGGCATGGATCCGGGAACTGCTGCCGAAGCCATTTTTGATCGTTTGAAGAACACCAACAATAATCAAGAATTCTTGATGACTCTCAATGAGTAATTGTTGTTGATCATTCCCTCTTGCTGGTAATTTAATGATGTCAGGTAATCGCGGCTGGGTTTACTGGCTGAGCTGGATCTTTTCTATTGGGTTGGTCGGTTTCGCTAGTTATATAGGAATGCAGCGATTTTCTTTATCTCATGAAGCCGCTGTGGAAATTGAGCTGCAACCAACAATTGTAGAGGTACAACTTCCCAAAGGGGAAGCTAAACTGCCGTCTTTTGTAGGTATTGGTGTTCAAGCTATTCTACAACGTAAAGCGATGCTAAATACGCTGATCCCCTCCAGACCGCGCACCAGAATAGTAGAATATACCGTAGATCAAGGGGATTCAGTGTTCGCCATAGCCAGTAATTACGGGATTCAACCAGAGACTCTTCTCTGGTCCAATTATGATGTTTTGAAGGATGATCCTCATTCCTTGGCCCCAGGCATGCAACTCAAAATCCCCCCTGTGGATGGCGTTTACTATCAATGGCAGGATGTCGATTCGTTGCAGTCTGTTGCTGATTCTTTCGAAGTCGATGCCAATAATATTTTGACCTGGTCGGGCAACCGGCTTGATCTCACTAACCCCCAGGTCGAAGTGGATAGCTGGGTGATGATCCCTGGCGGTCAGCGGGAATTCCAGCAATGGATAGTCCCAGTTCCAGCGCGTGGCTCAGCAGGCGTTTCATCGGGCATATACGGAGGCGGTGCTTGCCCCGGAGGCTATGATGGTTTGTATGGCAGCGGTGCTTTCATTTGGCCAGTAAACAATCAAACCCTCTCCGGCAATGATTATTGGTCGGGGCACCTTGCCATCGATATCGGCGTAGTGCTCGGTGATTCAGTCATGGCAGCCGATGCTGGTGTGATCATGTTCGCGGGTTGGTCGTCGGGTGGCTATGGTTATACGGTCGCCATCGATCATGGCAATGGTTATCAGACGTTGTACGGTCACCTCAGTGGTGTCAGCGTGGCTTGTGGGCAGAGCGTGCGGCAAGGTCAGTTGATTGGGCTGGGTGGCAGCTCTGGAAATTCCACCGGACCCCACCTTCACTTTGAAGTACGCTTAAACGGCGGTTTTGTAAATCCATGGTATGTATTACCTTAAGTGTTAGACCCTAAAGGTCTGAATGTGATTTCAATTGCAACTTGATTAATTAGGAGAGACCTTTAGGGTCTCAGTTGAAGAGGAAAGAAAAATGACAAACGATATTCCTGAACCAAAAACAACAACTTTAGCAGAAACGCAAAATAACGCTGCCTGGATGGCGGAAGAACCCGATGGGGAAACGACTTACCATCTGGAGCTAAACAATGTCACCGTGCATTTCTTTGACGAGGAATGGCAAGAGTTCCTAGAGTTAGCGCACACATTGGTGAAGTAAGCCAAATAACAGATCAGACTCTAAAGAAGGGGGGATGACAATCATCAGTTTTCGAATAGATAACTTGAGATTACAATAATCTCTCTGTAACTTGTTGTGTCATTGGGAGACATCTATGGGTATTGTGATTCGCCAGCTTATTAGAGATGAGATTGAGCGTATTTGGGAGATCGACCGTAGAGAGATTATTGAAGGTATTTATTATTTCTGCGATGGAGAATTGGTATTGGAAGAAGAATACTATCATATGGGGGGATGGCCCCCGGATGAATCCAAGATTTACACACCCATTCTGATAGAATCCTTTGACCGCGGCGGAATTTTCTTTGGTGCGTTTGATAGTGATGTTTTGGTTGGGGCGGCCGTGTTGGATAATAAATTCATCGGAAAGAAAAATAATCAACTGCAATTGAAGTTTTTGCATGTCAGCCACTCATATAGAAAGCAAGGCTTGGGGGTAAAGTTATTCGAAAAAGCTGAGGAAGTAGCAAGAAAGTTTGGGGCGAATAAACTATATGTTTCTGCGACACCCTCGGAGAATACGGTCAATTTCTATTTGCGGAGAGGCTGTGAGGTTACAGAAGATGTCAACGAAGAGTTATTTACACTGGAACCGGAAGATATTCATTTTGAGTATTTGATCAAGTGAAATGGAGTTTCATGGTAGAAAATAAGCATTCTCATAATCATCCCCATGATTATGAACACGATCATGACCATGATCAGATACATGGAAGTGGAATTATAGGTTGGATCAAACATCAATTCACACCCCACTCCCATGGTCATCAGGAAGCTGCTCTTGATGCAGCATTAGCCACAGACCGCGGTATGTGGGCTTTGAAGGTTTCCTTCTCTGGCTTGATGGTGACAGCTATCTTTCAAGTCGTGGTTGTTACCATCAGTGGAAGTGTGGCCTTATTGGCCGATACCATTCATAATTTTTCGGATGCACTCACAGCTATACCTCTAGGGCTGGCATTTTGGCTGTCGCGTAGAGTGAGTAATAAGCGTTATACATATGGCTATGGCCGTGCTGAGGATATTGCTGGGGTGATTATTGTTCTGATGATTGCCTATAGCGCCTTCGAGGCGATCCGCCACGCCATTGAACGAATTATCAACCCCGAACCAATTTCAAGTTTGGGGTGGGTGGCCGCGGCGGCTATCACTGGTTTCATTGGTAATGAAATGGTAGCAGTTTTCCGCATTCGCATTGGAACGCAGATAGGCTCGGCGGCTCTGGTTGCTGATGGTTATCATGCCCGCACAGACGGTTTTACATCTCTGGCGGTTTTAGCTGGGGCAATTGGAGTTTGGCTTGGTTTCCCTTTGCTTGATCCGATCATCGGCGTCTTAATTGGGATCGCTATTATGGTGATCGTTTTCAATACCGCTCGCGATATGTGGTACCGAATCATGGACGCAGTTGATCCATCCATAACTGAGCGAATTGTAGAAGCAGCCAATTCGGTTGAAGGCGTTCACGATACTCACGCTACGGCCGTACGCTGGGTAGGCCATCGCCAACGCGCTGAATTGCACATCGTTGTGGATTGCCAGATTTCCACATTAACAAGCCACCGAATTGCGGAAAAAGTACGTCATGCCATCTTCCATGAGTTTCCTGCTATGGTAGACGTGATTGTCCATGTTGATCCCTGTGAATGTGATCCTGAAGAGGTCTACCATATTACAGCAGATCATATGCATAAGGATGATGCGTAATTGATATCTTTTGATGAGTGAATGATGCGTATCTGGAATCTCCCTGTAATCGATTTAATCCCTTTCGATGAACTAGAAGAAGAGCGCCCGGTGGCTTTGGTGACGACGCTGGAAGATTGGAATGCAGTCAAAGACGATTTAGATCATTTGAATATTGTTTGGCGCGCCGATGCTGTTGATCCAATTGTTCAGCAGTGGGCTAACCTCACCATGGATCTTCAACAATCAAACCTGAATGACGCTGAATTAGCAATTTATGCCGTTGGTGGGGAAATAGAAGTTGATGCAGCAAAATATATCGCTCATCACACTGGTCTTGAACTCACCTGTCTCCCAACGGCCCTCTCTGCTGATTCTTTCCTGACCTATACTTCCAGCGCAAGAGATCAAGGATCAGTCACTCATCTGGAAACCAAACCGCCGGAACGCTTGATCATCGATGTAGATGTATTAGCGGTTGCGCCCGAAGATCTGCGCGCCGCAGGAATTTGTGATCTAGTATCCATTGCCACTGCATTGTGGGATTGGGAACTGGCTGCAGAAGAGGGGCAGAATCCTGAAGGCATGGAGCTTATTCCTTGGGTTGCAGATGCCGCACAAGCAATCTTAGATGGCGCACTAGAATGTGCTGAAGCGGCAGGCGCAGGCGATGCCGAGGGACTGAAGCAATTACTGGATTGTTTGGCTCTGGGGGTACAACTCTGCAACCAGATCGATCACACCCGACCATTGGAAGGCAGCGAACATTATTTCGCCTATGCTCTGGAAAATTACCTTGGCAAAAAACGGATTCCGCATGCTCATTTAGTCGGGACTGGAATTTTGCTTATGGCTGAATTTCAAGATCAATATACTGAACATTTAGAGCGTGCGCTAAAATTATGTCATATACCCCAAGATTCTGTTCCCGAAGATGCAGTGGGATTGGCTCTGCGTGGGCTGCCAGAATATGTTAGAAAACATGCTTTCCCTTATAGTATTGCTCATGAGTTGAAGATGCAATAACAAATATATTTTGGTGAAAGGAAATATTACAAGGAGTAAAAGTGCATCCCAATCCAGTATTGAAAAAACTTGGTTTTTCTAAGGACGACCGAGTCGTTATCCTTCATGCCTCAGATATTGGCATGAGCCATGCAAGTGTAGTTGCCTTTGAAGAACTGTGGGATTTTGGACTCATTTCATCTGGTGCGGCGATGGTTCCCTGCCCATGGTTTTATGAAGTGGCTGCCATTTGTCGGGAAAATTATGAGATGGATATGGGTGTGCACCTTACACTGACCAGCGAGTGGGAATCCTATCGTTGGGGACCAATATCCACTCGTGATGTTGGCTCGGGAATGATCGATTTCGAAGGGTGTTTCTACCGTTCATTTGGTGAAGCCTTGGAGCATGGCGACCCTGAAGCAGTTCTATTTGAATTGCGCGCTCAAGTTGAAAGAGCTATCTCGCTAGGCGTTGAACCCACCCATGTAGATATGCACTTAGGCTCCTTGGAGCATCCTAATTTCATGCCGGGTTTTTTGCAGTTGGCTGTACAATACGCTTTGCCCCCCATGTTACTTCGCAGAGATGAAGGTGATTGGCAAGATTATGGCTTGGAGCCAGACACCGCCAAACTGGCTGCTCTGATGATTGCCCAAACAGAGGAAATGGGTGTTCCTCTTTTAGATCATTTTGTTGGCTTAGCCTTAGATCAGGATGCAACATTGAAGCAGCATAATGCCCATGTCAAACAATCCTTCGAAGATCTAAAGCCTGGTGTTACGCATTATGTTATTCATCCAGCGCTTGATTCACGGGAGTTGCGTGCCATGACCCCCGATTGGCCTTCGCGCGTGGCAGATACCCAGGCATTCACAAGTGATAATTTGCGCGTTTATATTCAAAAAAGCGGGATTCAAGTGATCGGATATCGTGCTCTGAAGGAGTTGATGCCTTCACTCTCATAGGGGAAGAAATCCACAACCTTAAGAGTCTGTAAAGATTGGCGATATGCCTTTTGTGATATACTCTAAACATGCCTGTAAAGGTCTTAATTACCACAAATATTCGCAGTTTGGGCGAATTAATGCGGCAGGCGCTGCGAGAAACTGGCCGTTATCGCGCCGAATTAGCTGACGATAGCGAGCAGGCCTTGGTACGCGCCAAGGGGGAACAATTTTCAATAGCCATTATTGATTTTGGTGCTGTGCCAGACCCTAGAGGGTTGGTTGCTGAGTTGCGTGATATCTCCGCAAAAATACGCATTGTCGCCATGCCAGCCAGTGCTGATGACCAACCTTCATCCCAAGACCGGTCGGTTGTTGATGCCTGGCTTTCGATGCCTTTCTATTTGCCAAATCTCGTCGAAACCTTGGCGGATATCGCAGGTGATCCTGAAGTTGGCAGTAGTGCAGCTTCGGAACCAGAACGGCTGCCCTTCCCCTCTGTCGTACCCAAGAGAAAAACTTCTCCTCAACCTGCGCCCGAGTGGCTGCAGGATGTCAACCGTGTTGCGCAGCATCTAACCAGACTTTCTTTAGAATCTGCCGCCCAGGCAGCCCTGATCACCCGCGGCAGCCAGCTATGGGCCTATGCAGGCCAGCTCCCCCAACCAGCCGCAGAAGAATTGGCCCGTGCTGTTGGACATTATTGGGCTCATGACGGCGGCAGCGATCTTGCCCGCTTTATCAGGTTGGATGCAACTAATAGCGAATTTATGATGTATGCAACAAGTTTGGGCGGAGATTATGTTTTGGCGCTGGCCTTTGAGACGGAAATGCCTTTCACAGAAATGCGCACGCATGCTGGGAACCTGGCTCGAAAACTATCCAGCCCCCCAGTGGATGATACAGCCGCCCGGAAGCTTGATTCTGTCCCTCAACAGGAAACTGTCTCCGAAGAGGTGCTGCCTATAGCGGACTACGCCGAAGAAGACCTTCCACCCATCCCAACAGATTGGCGACCCGATCAGGATGTAGCCGAGGGAAGACAGGCCTTCTTTGAAGATCTGCTGGCTTCTATGGATATTCCCCAGCCCGATACAATTGAAGTGGACGAATTGGAAATTCCCCCTCAGGCAGAGCCCGTTGGAGACAGTATTCACGCTTCGGTCGCGTCGCCCACCACTGAGGTTGATTCTGGAATTCCCCTTCCTTCTGTAGAAGAGCTTGAAGCTGTGTTAGATTTATCTTTGGCTGAAACTCGACCGACTCTGATTAATGAAACAGAAACTTTAGAGAAAGAAAAAGTTCCTACCGAAGTCGAAGAGCCAGTTGTAGTGCTCAAACCGGGAACGTTGGAACCGGATACATCAACACTACACAATCTGACGTATGCTTGTGTGTTGGTGCCGCGCCTACCTCAACATCATCTTGTGGGTGATCTAGCCACATTTCTGACCCAGTGGGTGACGCAGCTCAGCCTGGCTTTCGGATGGCGTTTAGAGCATCTGGCCATTCGCCCGGATTATTTGCATTGGATTGCGGTTGTCCCCCCGAATTCTTCACCGGGTATGATGGTTCACAATATTCGTGAAGAAACATCCCAATATGTTTTTTCAGAGTTCCCCCGCTTGGCGCGTGAAAATCCTTCGGGAGAATTCTGGACTTCTGGGTATCTGATTGTCAATGGGCGTGATCCCTTCTCACGCCAGATGGTACAAGAGTTCATTGGTAGTGTTCGAACCCACCAAGGGGCTCAATAAAACTTATCAACTCCATCTTCTTACAATTCACCAATGCCACCTATCTTATATCTTATCGATGGTCACGCGCTTGCGTATCGTTCCTACTTTGCCCTGACTAAGGGTCAGCCGACTGGGCGGTGGATTACCAGTTCTGGAGAACCAACCGCGGGTGTTTATGGCTTCATCAGCGTGTTGCTGCGCATCTTGGAGCAAGAAAACCCTGATTATTTGGCTGTTGTTTTCGACACAGGAAAAACCTTTCGCGATGATATTTACCCAGATTATAAGGCTACGCGCGAAAAAATGCCCGATGAATTGCGTTCGCAAATAGAACGTATTCGCAAGCTGATCGATGCTTTCAATATCCCGCGTCTGGAAGAGATTGGTTATGAGGCTGATGACGTCCTGGGGAGTGTTGCCAAGAAAGCGGTAGCAGATGGCCTGGGGGTAAAGATATTTACGGGCGATCGCGATCTTTTGCAATTGGTGGACGAGCGAGTGATTGTGAATCTCCCCGGACGATCTCTGGCGGATGCGAAAGATTATCTCGCTGCGGATGTAGTCGAAAGCCTGGGGGTTCGGCCGGATCAGGTTGTTGATTACAAAGCCCTCATGGGTGATTCGTCAGATAATATTCCTGGGGTGGCCGGTGTTGGGAAGAAAACAGCCTCAAAATTGCTCAATGAATACGAAACCCTAGATGGCGTTTACGAGCATCTGGATGAACTTAGCGCCGGATTAAAAAAGAAGTTGGAAGAGGGGCATGAAAAAGCCTATCTTAGCCAGAAATTGGCTGCCATCGTCACGGATTTAGAAATCGACCTGGATTTGGATAAAGCCCGCCCGGATAATTTCAACCCTCCCGCGGTGCACGAGGCCTTCCGTGAGCTGGAATTTCGCTCTCTGCTCAAACGCGTGGAAGCTCTGGAAGAACAATACGGCAAATCCACACCTCGAGCCGGACAACAGATGCAGCTTTTTGGGGATGCATCCAGGGGTACGAAAGAGCCTATTCCTAAAGAACCGCATATTCAGGTGCATATTGTCAATACGCCCGAGAGTTTGGACTCACTGGTTAAAGCCTTAGAAAGTGCATCTATGATCGCTTTCGATACCGAAACAACCTCTACAGATAAGATGCAAGCTGATCTGGTAGGGATCTCGCTGGCTGTAAACGAAGAAGCAGGATATTACATCCCAGTTGGTCATCAAGAAGGCGAACAGCTTCCTCTTGCTATGGTGATTGAAGCGCTGCGCGGTCCGTTCACCAATCCAGATATTCCCAAGGCGGGCCATAACTTGAAATATGATTTTGTGATGCTGGCACGTAATGGATTGAAGGCTTGCCCATTGAGTTTCGACAGCATGCTCGCTGAATGGCTGATCAACCCCGATTCGCGCAATCTTGGACTCAAGAACCTCTCATGGGTGCGTCTAGGTCACCAAATGAAGGAGATCGAGGAACTTATCGGTAAGGGGAAGAAGCAGATCAGCATGGCACAAGTGCCCATTGCCAATGTTGCTCTCTATGCTGCTGACGACGCAGTGGTTGTGCTGCGATTAATACCGCAGTTGAAATTAGAGCTCGAAGAAGCACAGGCGATGTCTCTATTTGATGAGATGGAGATGCCGTTGATCAATGTGCTGGCTGAGATGGAAATGACTGGCATTGGCCTGGACGTCGAATTTTTGAAGCACATGTCAATCGAGCTTGAAACCCGCCTCGTTGAGATCAAAAACCAGGTTTATCAAGCTGTCGGGGAATCTTTCAATTTGAATTCTCCAAAGCAGCTTTCGGAAGCTTTATTTGACAAACTTGGCATCGCGCCCCCGGATGGCTCACGCAAGACAGCCAGCGGTTATTATTCAACGGCTGCTGGCGTGTTAGAAAACTTGCGCAAAAAGAACCCCGTTGTGGACTTGATTTTAGAGTATCGTGAACTTGCCAAGCTAAAATCGACTTACGTAGACGCGTTGCCTCAGCAAGTCAACCCAGTGACAGGACGTGTGCATACTTCATATAATCAATCTGGCTCACGCACAGGGAGAATTGCATCATCCGATCCCAATTTACAGAATATCCCCATCCGCACGGAACTAGGCCGCCGCGTGCGTGAAGCCTTTATTGCCAGTCCTGGTCATCAATTGTTGGCTGTCGATTATTCGCAAGTTGAGCTGCGCATAGCTGCTCATATGGCTCAAGACGAAGCCATGTTGGCTGCCTTCAATAGCGGACAAGATATTCACGCCACAACAGCCTCAGCTGTTTATGATCTGCCTCTGGACGCAGTAAATAGCACCCAACGCCGACATGCTAAGGCGATCAATTTTGGCTTGATCTATGGCATGAGTCCCTTCGGGCTGACCCGCACTACCGATTTGACATTGGCAGAGGCTGAAGATTTTGTCAGCGCTTATTTTAGAAAATTTCCTGGCGTAAAACAATACTTGGATGGCATTCGGGAATTGGCGGCCGATCAAGGGTATGTGGAAACTCTTTTAGGAAGACGACGCTATTTCCCAGGGTTGAAGAATCCTCAGAATATGCAAATTCGCAACCGTGAAGAACGGGAGGCGATCAATGCACCAATACAAGGCACTGCAGCGGATATTATGAAGATTGCGATGCTGCGAATGCCAGATGCATTGAAAGAAGCAGAGCTTTCCATAAAAATGTTACTGCAAGTACATGATGAATTGGTGCTAGAATGTCCTATAGATGAAATCAATGCGGCGGCCGCAGTCGTATCTGAAGTAATGGAAGCTGCATTTACATTAGATATTCCGCTTCACACAGATGTCCGCAATGGAGATAATTGGGGCATTTTGCAACCTTTGAATTAATGTAGCGAGAATTGATATGAGTCAAGAGCAGCGTTATCAGCAAGCGATGAATCAGGGACATACAGCCGCCTGGGATCAAGATTGGAGTCGGGCAGCCGCTTTCTATGGCCAGGCATTAGATGAAAGCCCAGATGACCCCAAGGCATTATCAAATTTGGCTTTGGCATTCCTGAATTTGCAGGAATTCGAAAAATCACTCAAATACTATCTTCGAGCTACTGAAGTGGCTCCGGCTGATCCTGTGCCATTAGAAAAAGCGGCCACGCTATATGTGAGCATGGGCAAAGCGAAAAAGGCGTCACAATTGTCTGATAGAGCTGCTGAACTCTATTTGAAAGAGAAAAACCCCGATAAAGCAATTGAGAATTGGTCTCGTTCGATAGTGATGAATACTGAAAGCTTGCACGCCCATTCTCGTCTGGCAGTAGTATATGAGCGTTTGGGGCGCAAGTCTCAAGCTGTGCGAGAATATATTCATATTGCCAGTCTTTTGCAGCATTCTGGCCAACAGGAACAGGCATATGATGCAGTAAACAGAGCATTGCAGATTGATCAGGGAAATAGTGAAGCGCAACAAGCGTTGGCCATGCTTCGGGGAGGAACATTATTGCCCAAACCTGCCCGTCCCAGAGGAGGAACTGGACCCCTCGATGAATCTCTGATAGGGAAAGCACCTCAGTTGAAAGTTCCAAAGGAAGTTATTGAAGAGGATACTTCAGATCCGATTGAAGAGGCTCAAAAGGAAGCGTTAGCTACATTGGCACGTTTATTTTTTGAGCAATCAAGCGAAGAAAAATCTTCATCGCCCACACCAGGACGCGGGCTACAGGCGATCATGGATGGCGCTGGCCCGGCATTTGCTAAAAATGCCGATCGCTCCAAGATCATGCTCCACTTGGGGTTGGCGGTCGAATTGTTATCCCAGGGGAATATTGATCAGGCGGTCGAAGAATTAAAGGGGGCAGTTAATGCGGGCTTGGATTCCCCAGCAGCTTATTTCAGCCTAGGTCAGATTCAGGCTGGCATGGAGCGGCAAGAAAGCGCGGTAAGAAATTTGCAGCGAGCAATGTCTCATGCCGATTTTGCATTGGGTGCGCGGTTGATTTTAGGGGATATTTGGTTCCGACGAGGAAAATTTAATAAAGGTGCCGAACGATATTTAGAGGCGTTAAGATCTGCAGATGCACAGGTAGTTTCGCCAGAACATGCTGATGAGCTGCGCGAATTGTATGATCCCCTCATTGAATCACTTTCTCGTGATAAGGACGAAGATCGTCAGAAGCAATTATGTGAGAATATCGCGGAATTGTTGATCAGGCCGAACTGGCGCACTCACATCAAAAACGCGCGACGCGAATTGGGCGATCAGGATAATGGCACATTGCCAACGCCTCTGGCTGAGGTTCTGATCGAATCAAGTAGTAGTGGGGTTGTTGTAGCCATGAGCACAGTCCGCAGCCTTGCCCGAGCAGGACACTTGGGGGCTGCCCTCGAGGAAATTTTGTTTGCTCTCCACTTTGCACCAACTTATTTGCCGTTGCACATTGTCCTTGGAGATTTACTGGTCTCTAAGGATCGTCTAACTGAAGCTTCCGAGAAATTTAGGGTTGTTGCACGGGCATATAGTATGCGGGGGGAATCTCGTCGGGCGGTAAATATGTTGCGGCGAGTTATAGAAATGGTTCCTATGGATTTGCCTTCAAGGATACAGCTTGTAAACCATTTGGTATCCTTTGGACAAATTGATGAAGCGATAGAGGAATATCTCAAACTGGCCGAGGTGCATTACAGTATGGCCGAGTTAGGGAATGCGCGCGAACAATATACGAAGGCTATGCAACTTGCACAGCAATCTGAAGCCCCAGTCAAGTGGCAGATTCGCATTTTACATCGTCTAGCAGATATTGAAACTCAAAGTTTGAATTGGCGCCAGGCTATAGATCTGTATAAGCAAATATGTGCATTGCGACCCGATGATCGTGAAGCCTATCGTAGTTTGGTTGGATTATTTTACAACCTTGGGGAGCAAGAACAAGCTCTGGTGGCAATGGATCAATATATTGCCCATATGAACAAAGTTGGTAACAAAGGTGATATCGTCGATTTTCTAAATGATCTCCTTCAGGAACAACCTGGTCAAGCAATGATTCATTATCGTCTGGCCGTACAACATGAATTGATGGCAGATATCCCTAAAGCAGTAAAGTCATTCGATACTGCAGGTGAACTTCTTCTAGATGCGGATGATAAGGCTGGTGGGTCTGAAATGATCCAACGAATTATTCAATTAGATCCTGATGATAAAGAAAAATACCAGAAATTATTGGAATCTCTCTAAAGAAAAAAGCTCATCTGAGAAAAGAAAAAGGAGGCCGCAGTTTTCAGCGGGCCTCCTTTTTATGTAAGTGGGGGAATATTTACCAAATTTGGAAGGATGTTTGAGTTTGTTGTTGGATCGTTCCAACCGTTGCGGTCACAGTTATTTCAGCCGTTCCTATTGATAAACCGCTCATTCGAATAGGTTCGTAACTCAGACCGTTTCGATCTGTTTGAGTAGTCATCCTTCCTTCGATAGTCCCACCAGATGGAAGTGTAATCATATAATTTAAAAACACATTCTCAGCGGCTTTGTAATTCTGGTCGTAAACGATAATGTAAAGGGTTTGAGTGGCTTCGGAAACGGAGAGAATCGGTTTGCTTACAAAAGCATGTACCTGTAAACGAGAAACATCTTGAATGGGGACGCTGATACCCTGGTTTGGTTGAAGGTGGCGTGTGTTTTCACCCTGAAAATTGAAATAATCGATCCCAAGATCAGCAACAGTAATTTTTTCCCCTTGAGGATGTTCGGGGTGCCATTCTAAACGGACGCGTTGGAAATATTGTGAGAACCATCCATCATGGATTTCAATCCCAGAGATGGGATACCCAAATTGAATAATCCCGCCATTGGCTTCGAAGAAATCTAAGAAATCGTAGCAGACTTCAAATCCCGTTTCTGGATGCAATTTACAAGAAGAAATTTCGAATAGATTGGGCGCTAGTTCCCCTTGCTGATATAAGAAGTCTCCTAATGGAGTAAGTTGAACTTGGAGTTCAATGGAATTTTCAGGATGCAGTTCGAAGCGTGCTTTCTCAAAATACTGAACCAGATATCCAATGCGGTCATCTTCAAAGGCATCCGTGATTGGATAGCCATATATCTCTTCCCCATTAAGGATGCTGTTATATTTTTCGAGGAATGCGCCAGATACTGTGTGCCCGGTTTCAGGGAAAAAACGGGTGTTTTCATCGGATGACTGAGCTTGTGCATACCCTACAAGTAACCCAGTCATTACAATGATTGTTATGAGAACCGTCAACCAACGAAGATTTCTATTCACAGTATATTAATTATATTGCACAATTCTGATGAGTACAATAGTTCTAATTGGCTAATTGTAGCACAATCGATTTGTCGATTATACCCCTAATCAGTGGGTGTGCATCCCATCCATACCCCCACCTGTCTGGGCATCTTTCCTTCGGTTGGGATACTTGATCCATTAGATCAAGATGCGTGTTAGGTGAGAAGTTTCCTCTAAGATCAGGTCGGCGCCTGCCTCAGTGAGTTCATCTCTTTCACCAAAACCGCACAAAACGCCGATGGATTGAGCTCCAGCAGCTTTGGCCGCCAGGATATCGACCGTAGTATCGCCGATCATGAGACAATCTTCAGGGGAAACCCCCATTTGTTTCGCAGCCCACTCAATAGGGTCAGGATAGGGCTTTGTATGTTCACATGTTTGGGCGGTGGTGATGCATTTGAAGAAGGGCTTCAGTTCAAACTGATCTAAGAACCAGCCTGTGCTGCGTCCTCCGCGAGCACTGACCACTGCCATAGGGTAATGATCAAATAGCTGAGTGAGCATTTCCCTAACCCCTGGGACCAGTTTGAAAGGCTTGGGTTCTTTACCCAACCCCAAACGATAAATCGAATCTCCCAAAGCAGAAATTTCATCGTCTAAGCCTAATCGGTCAGGAATGCCAAAGACGAAATTCCCGGGGCTTTCAGTTTTCATGACAAATTTTCGTACAAATGGTTTTGGATCTCTGGATGGAAAGATGAAACGAACAGGGGAAAGCAGTTTGGTTAGCTTCTCGACGAATTGATCATCGGTGTCACTCAAGGTGCCATCGACATCGAAACATAAAGCGCTAATGCGCAATTTATCTAAGGCCATATTATTCCTTCTCTCCATCGATGGGGCTCCAATGATCTGGAACCTGCACTGCAATCACTTCCCCACGGGCGGTGATTTCTCCCTCAACTGAAAGAGTAATCTCGACAACAACTTTGCGCCCTTTGACTTCTTTGATCGTCCCGCGTAAATCCAAAGGAGGGCCAAGAGGGGTGGGTTTCACATAATCAACATGCAAGGATGCGGTAACGAAGCGAAAAAGCGGCTTGGTTCCTTCGAGATCATGGCCCGCGGCCTGGTGGGCGGCTGCCGCCGCTGAACCTGTACCATGACAATCGATCAGTGAAGCGATCAAACCTCCGTAGACATATCCAGGGATTGCGATGTGATGATCCTTAGGATGGAAAGTAGCTGTTGTCTCTCCGGTCTCTTCATCCCAGTAGCTCTTGATTTGGTGCCCATGCTCGTTGAGCCGTCCACAACCGTAGCAGTGACTCCATTGATCGGGGTAATAATCTTGGAATGACTTCTCTGTCATTTCTCCTCCTGGTTCATTTTAAAGTTTTCCAAATGCCTTCAACCAATGTCTGCTCTGAGGCAAATATCCATGTTGTAAACGAGTTTTCTTGGTAGAAAGCATGAAATCCATCTACAGCCTGCCATAGGATTAGTTCTTGTTCGTCAATTGGATTCCCAAAACGCCCGGTAGCATATTCTCGAAAAGCTGTAGCAAAATCTTTCGCTTCGGCATCGGATTGCCATAAAGCTTTGTAAATCATCACCGCATTTTCGCTTTGTTCTTGGTAATAAACTGCGTAGACGTCCCCTTCCCAGCCATCGGCGGCTTGGGCCGCGTTGCTTCTATCAAGGCGCGCGTTCTCATCTAAGCCAAAACCTAGAATTAAGTACGTATACCACTCGCCAATCACATCTTGGTCGATGAGTTCCCAGCCATCACCGAGAATGGGTAATAGGTCGGGGATGTTTACTAATGAGGGAATATCTTCAGGATAACGTTCGGGATGCAGAATTTGTTCTGTCGAAACCGGTGCATTTTGGTATGCCTGATTTACTGTTTCCCACCCCCCTCGGTCGAATAAATATTGCACGAAATCATATCCATATTGATAAGGGAAAAGCAAATCCTGCCCCAAAAATGCTGGCGCCTGATCCATGACTGGCATTTCCATGTCGCCGTAAAAGGCCATCAAATCTTCGTAGTCCTGCTCGGTAGCGTAATGCATGAACCATTGGGCCTCACTTAGGGATGCATCACCTTCGAGCAGCGCTTCGATGGCCGCGCAGCGCTCTGAATTTTCTTCGCAAGATTCGTCGTTGTAATCCAACCCCTCTTTGATGTCGAAATTTTGATCTTGTAAGGCATGAATATATTCGTGTGCATAAGTCATGCGTTCTGGACCGCCAAACTCCCCGCCAGCGACCAGCACCATTTCTTTGGTTTCCTGATCGTAATACCCGGCGATCTGTTCAGTAAGCAAATCTACATGAAAACTGTAGATGTCGAAACTTTCATCTAAAAGCCCAAAAATGGAAAGTGTCAGGGTGTATTCCCAGCTTTCGTACTCGTTCATTTCTTCATCGAAGGCTTCAACAAGATCCTGGCGCAGTTCTTCTGTGGATTGAATTTCTCGGCTGAATTCACCCTGAGGATCCAGGCCGCGCATATGTATGATCTGCTCTTGAATGGTTTCCATTTGTGACATGATCCCCGGGTTGATCGCATCTGGAGATGCTTCGGGAATAGTATTTGCCTGGGGAATTTCAGGATCAACCGTCCCCTCGTCAGTGGCTTTGACAGGTGAACTAAGGCTTGGCAGGGTGGCTGTTTCCCGTGGAGGTTCTAGCTCCCCAAGCGGGTTCTGATTAATAAATCGAACAACAGAGGCAATCCCTACAATAGTGAGCGCCAGACAAAGAATCAATATGAAAACAATGATGGGGATGAGTAGTCGGTTTTTCATGATTTGAGAATATCTGGCTGATTGTAATCGTCAACAAATGAATAAGCAATGGTTTAGGCAACCTAGGCGGCTAGTGCTATTGCCTGGTAAGGGGATGTTTGATATAGTGAGGACAGAGTTTGCGAATTGAATTCATGGAGGCGAGATTATGGCATCTGAGTATGTGCTGCGTTATCGATTAGGAGACGGAGAGTGGGGTGAGTACCAACTGTTGAAAAATGATATCGTGATAGGACGAGGGGCGGATTGTGATTTGACGCTAGA
>JACKQG010003717.1_pt1 | contig 18393 bp, 16 predicted proteins | sample 8237621 | NCBI WGS metagenome assembly JACKQG01 (sample SAMN15677084, study PRJNA649215) | marine metagenome | biome: marine; feature: Black Sea; material: saline water; isolation source: suspended particulate matter (SPM) from the Black Sea western gyre | collected 2013-06-09/2013-06-10 | depth... | reverse complement strand
GCAAAGATGACGATGTCGAAATTGCCGGAGGCAAGCGCATCTTCGAGCGAGTCGACCACCACAGGGCCAGGGATGAGATGCTCCCCATCTTCAAGGACAAGTCGCAAACCCCGAGATTTGAGTTCTGCAGCCACATCTGGACGTTCCAGAAAGACAACTTCATGCCCGGCGAGCGCCATACTGCCCCCAACATATGTGCCAATGGCGCCTGCGCCTAACGTTAGAATTTGTAGTTTGGTCATGGCATAGTTTCCGATTCGTTCCAGTGATCGCGTTGGTTGATTCCGTGAACGTACCAGATATGCCGATCAGGATAATAGCTCAGGGTGACATAGGATGTATTGCGGAAGCGAAAGCGCGGACCGTGAAAATTGGGAGGCGGTGTGATACCCAGGATGGCATACATGGCCATATTGAGCAAGCCGCCATGGGATGCAACCAGGTAGCGCCCTGGAGGTCTGTGGATCAGGCTCTGAACTGCTATACCGCCACGCAAGTATAGTTCCCATTGGCTCTCGCCTTCTTCCCCGATGGGCTCGTAGCTGGGGATAAAATCGGGTTGGGGGTATTTTTCCATGGCTTCTGTATGGCGTAAGCCCGCATAGATCCCATTGTCGCGCTCCATCCAGACTTCGTCAAATTCGAGGGGCACACCTAATGAGCTGGTGATGATTTCGGCAGTCTCCTTGGCGCGGCTCTGCGGGCTGGCAATGGCCTGGTCGAATACTCGACCCTCTTTGAGCCAGAATTTCGCCAGTGCGTGAGCCTGGAGACGCCCTTTTTCGGTCAGGGGGAACTCAGCCTGGCCCTGGTGATAGCCTTCCGCGTTGCCAATGGATTCGCCATGCCTTAGCAGGGTGATGTGATAGACGGGGGGGTTGTTGGATTGTGAGGACATAAGGAGGACAAAAGCTAGTGGATTATTGGTTTGCCCAATCTCGGGCGCCCCGCAAAAAAGTATCTCCGGGCATTGGGCGTTTGCCAGAAGGTTGGACTTCGTCGAGAATCAATAGCCCGCTGGATGTGCCTACTGCGGGGAAACCTTCTTTGGTTGTAAACACCCCAACCCCTGGCGAAGTTGCGCTGTTGGCACGGGTTCGATGTACTTTCAGGCGTTGATCGCCCCACAATAAATATGTCCCTGGCCAAGGATTAAGGCCACGAACTCGGCGTTCTAAAGCAGCAGCAGTCTCGTTGAAATCCAACTCACCATCGCTGCGTTTGAGCATTTTGATGTATGTTGCTTGAGCATCATCTTGGGGATTGGGATTCAACTTGCCGCTCAAATATTTTGGCAAGGTTTCCATAAGTAAATCAGCGCCCAGTTTGGCCAATTTTGGGAATAACGAGCCAGCGGTTTCATTGCCGGTGAGAGGAATGGCAGACTTGCTGATAATGGGCCCCGTATCTAACCCGGTATCCATTTTCATGATCGTGATGCCCGTTTCTTCGTCCCCGTGCAGAATTGCAGCATTGATGGGTGCTGCGCCGCGCCAGCGCGGCAGCAGCGATGCGTGGACGTTGATGCATCCGTAAGGTGGGAGATTGAGAACATTGGAGCGAAGGATCTGTCCGAAAGCAGCAACCACGATGACGTCTGGTTCCCAAGCTTTGAGCTGTTCAATAACCCCTTGCTCTTTCAGCCGATTTGGTTGGATAACAGACAGACCTAGATCCAGAGATAATTCTTTGACAGGCGGTGCCTTCAGATCGCGTCCACGCCCAGCAGGTCGGTCGGGTTGAGTTACCACACCTACAACTTGGTAATGATCTGCCAGCGCTTGCAGAGTTGGCAAGGAAAAATCAGGGGAGCCCATGAAGACAATTCGGGTATCCATGGGGCGAATTTTAGCATAAATCTATAAAAAGAGTGCCCAGTACAATGCGCCGGACACTCTTTTTAAGGTTACATCAGAATATGAAAATTAAGGTGTTCGGAGAGTTAAGTTCCCAGCGCCTACTTCTACGGTAATGGTCAATTTGGGCCCTTGGCCTTCCATAGAATAAGTTCTCCCCGAAACGAGCCACTCTCCTCGGGTGGAGATGTTAGAGAGACCGCCCTCAGTGGTGATTTCGACATTTGAATTTTCTGGAATTGTCAGGACGATATTGCTGAGTCCTGTCTCGATAATGGCTTCGGCGTCATTTTGCAGCTCACCGGAAAAATCTAGCTCGTAGTTTCCGGCACCGCCTTGGAAGATCATGGTTTCGAAATTGGCATTCGCCAAATTGGTCATTACAATATTGGATGCGCCGGTTTCGTAGCGCAAGGTGCGCATTACGGTTTGGTTCGGTTCATCGAAATTCACCATGACATCCGCCGCGCCGTCTGAAATGTGAAGCTTAGTCAGGCTTAGCCCACCCAGTTCGAGTTCGCCAGAATAGGCGCCGGCTTTGATGGTCAAATCGAGGGGATCTTCACCGATGTCAAATTCCCAAATATTCTTCACTCGAGATTGAAAGTTGGGGATGCCATTGATCTCTAAGTTGCCTGTGGATATTCTGACCGAATTACCATCCGTTTGGATTTCGGGCTTAAGATCTTCGACGTTATAGGTGGCCGTGCCTTCGAGTAGGGCATTTTCTGCTCCCGGAGCGAGGAAGAGTTCCCCGGCTCCGAATGCCAGAGTTAACTCAGGTAATTCTTCGGTCGAATCCAGGTTTGGGATGCGAATCTCTTTTATGGTCGTAGGGCCAGTCTTGATGTCTGTGGTTACGGGAAGGTCAAAATTTATTCCGCATGCCAGTGTGGCCAGTACCAAGACAGAAATTGCTGAAATTAGATATAGTTTGCGCATAGTCAAATCTCCATTACTTTGTATTCTGAGATTGTATACGCTGGAGAGAGATCATTGTCGCGGAATATTATTACAACCCTAATTCAGGGGCGATGGTTTGCATGGCCTGGATGACGTTGCCAACGTGCTCCCACAACTCAATCTCAAAATCATCTACAGCCTGCGCAACTTCTTCGCGATTGACCCCGGCGGCGAAGGCTTTATCTTTCCATTTCTTTTTGACAGATTTAACCTTCAGGTCTGCCAGCGAGCGAGATGGGCGCACCAGGGCAACAGCGACAATCAGGCCAGTGATTTCGTCACAGGCGAGCAAGGCCTTTTCCATTTGAGAATCGCGACTGATACCTGTATGGTCTGCGTGACTCAGGATTGCGCGCAAAATTTCTTCAGAGACACCGCGCTCGCGCAGCAAATCAATGCCAGCCTGAGGGTGTTCTTCCAAGGTAGGGTGAATCTCCCAATCATAATCGTGCAGCAGGGCTGTGGCGCGCCATTTTTCGGTATCTTCACCAAATTTCTCTGCGTAGAATTTCATCGCTGATTCTACGGCCAGCATGTGGCGGACTAAGTTCTCGTTTTTGACAAATTCGCGTACGATGGCAAGGGCTTCTTCTCGGTTCATGATTGTTCCTTGAAATATATAACCACAGATGAATGCAGATAATCACGGATGACTCTTCTGCAAAAAGCCACCAAGCGAGTTTCCCGCTTCCGGCGGAAGCCCTCGTCTGGTAGTTTTTTCAGTGGAGTCACGGATATTAATTTGGGATAAAACCTGATAAAGCTGTTTCCAATTAATAACTCATGTTACGCACAGGTAGCGAGATTTCCCTGTAAATAGGGGGTGGGGGCTTCGCCCCCGACCCCCTATTTACAGGGAGATTCTCTTTAGGCTGCGTAACATGAGTTAATAACCTCTCTGCGAGCTCTGTGTCTCAGTGGTGATTTCGTTTAGATTATCAGTAAAAATGGGCTCTGGTTCACCTAAAACGGGCAGTGGGTGCAGCACATGAACTTCCAGCATGGCAACCAAAGTAGCGATAGTTTCGCGCGTATGCCAGAAGGCCAACGATCGTCGGCGGTAGATGCGTTGGTCAGCTTCGACACCGACCGCGGCTACTCCAAGGGCGTTGCAAGTATAAAGCGCGCGCGGCAAATGGAATCCCTGGGTTACAAGGATGGCAGAATCAAGCTCGAAAATTTCTCTCGCTCGGTAGCATGTGTCATAGGTCCGGCGGCCAGCATAATCGAGTACGATGGCATCATCTGGAACGCCCAAGCTGATGGCATAATCGCGCATGGCGGCAGGTTCGTTGTAATCTTCGAAACGGTTATCACCGCTCATGAGTAATTTTTCTGCTTTTCCAGCAAAATACAAATCTACCCCGGTAGCGACTCGGTCGCGTAGAACGGGTGTAGGAGAGCCATCACGCCAAAGACCAGCTCCAAAGATAATCGCCACACCGTGCTTGGAAACTTGGTCCACGCTTTGGGTGCGCGTCCAGGCATGCAGCTTCGTGGTCACCCTGGGGACCAGCAAGACCATCAAGGCCGTAATTATCAATGTGAAAACTATTTTCAAAAGCATCTTGAGTATTTTCTTAATCACGGGCCCGATTCTACCATTCCAATATAAAAGACCCTAAAGGTTTGATGAGAAATCCTCTAGGGTCTTTGCTTGGACTGTGAAACCAACTAAACGAAACGCGCCCTGATCTCAGCGCTGACGTAGTCGAGTATGGCTACTGTGATGGCAATAAACCAAACACACATTCCAGCGGAACGATAATCTAGGATGCGGATAAATTGAACTAACAAGAAGCCAATACCACCGCCACCAACCAGTCCGATGATTGTGGACATACGAACGTTGATATCCCAGCGATAGATAGTAAAGGATACAAATGGTGGGATGATCTGCGGAATAACCGCATAGATCACAGTCTGAACCCAATTGGCGCCCGTGGCATGGATGGCCTCGATGGGTCCGGGGTCGATAGACTCGATGGCTTCTGAGTAAAGCTTGCCCAAAGCAGCGATGGAGTGGAAGACCAGCGCCAAAATGCCAGCGAAGGGTCCCAGACCGACCACAATCACGGCAATAATTGCCCAGATGATCGGCTCTATCGAACGGATGATATTTAGGACTCCCCGAACGAGATAGTAGATCACCAGGGTTACTGGTGACGCAGACATCAGGTTGCGTGCCGCAAAGAAGCTCACTGGCAGCGCGAAGATCACACCAAAGAAGGTTGCCATCATGCCGATGAAGATGGTTTCGATCATCTTCTCGACAACCAATATGAAGTCTTGACTCAGATGGGCATCACCAACCGCGGCGATTTGAAGTGCGAACAACTCCCAAATATAAGTGGGTTCGTTGGCGGAGGGAGGCAGCAGGCGGTAGGGCATTTCGATATCAAATTCGAAGTAGCCGTTCTCATCGGGGATGAGAATTACATATTCTCCGCCCTGACGTTGGCGAAATTCATTGTTGATTGGATCTGCCCACATGATATTGACGTCTACGCCGGGGATGAAGTTATGTCCTTCAAGACGAAGTATTGTCCCCAGTGTGCCATCTTGCTCTTTGAGAATCCCGCAGGTCAGATCAGTAACGATTACTGGATCATTTCCTACTTCATTGGCAGCAGGCGGATCATGATCTTCAGGGCAAGGCACTTCGATATTAGCAACTGCCCTAATTTCATCCTCGTCGTATTCGATGGCTTTGATCCAGGGCCAGGCGATGCGACTCAGGGCCGGTAAGGCTTCGTCGGCTTGTGTGACCATGTTGACGAGGTCGATCTGGCCGATCTGCCAGCCCAAGGCGAAGAAAACTACCAGGATGACGAAGAAAACGCTCAATGGTGTGCGATCACGATGTTTGGCTAGAAGGTAAGCATCGTATACAATCCATAGGTGAAGCAGGATGAACAGGATCGTAATAATGATCAAGAACGGATCCAGATGCCATCCTTTCTTGACGATATCTGCAAACCCTTCATCGCGCGGGGCGGCCAGTATGAAGCGCCAGACCAATAAGCCAAGAATGGTGGCGTAAGAAAAAAATAGCAATATTCCACGACGAATACTGCGAGCGAAAATTTGCCCGAGGCCGGGGATTATTAAGGAAAACAGGGCTGCTAAAGGCACAGGTACCCAGCTTGGCTTTCGAATATTTTCGGCTTTATGGTTGAGGTTCATTTTGTCGTTCATGCTGCACCCCCTTCATCAACTTTTAGGGCACCTTCGAGTCCACTGCCAACTCGTTCGGCTTCTTCGCCGTAGATATCTTTGAATTCTTCATCGCTCATGGCTTGAATATCGGCGCGGCTGCCTTCATAGACAATCTCGCCATCACGCAAGCCGATCACGCGAGTAGAGTAGCGTTGAACCAGGTCGAGATAGTGAAGGCTGCAGATAATCGTCATCTTGTCTTCCTGGTTGAGCATTTCTAGATATTGCAAGATGGAGTGGGCCAGCACCGGGTCCAGGCTAGCGACGGGTTCGTCGGCCAGAATCATGCTGGGTTCTTGCATCAGGGCACGAGCAACACCCACACGTTGTTGCTGTCCACCGCTCAACTCATCCGCGCGCTTAAGCGCCTGATCTTCGATCCCCAAACGTTTTAGCGCTACCCAGGCTTTATCTATGTCTTCCTTGGAAAAACGCCCGACCAAACTGCGCCGCGTGGATGTATACCCCAGACGACCAGAAAGCACATTGGTCAGCACCTGGGAGCGTTTGACTAAGTTGAAGTGTTGGAAAATCATGCCAATTTTGCGGCGAGTCATGCGCAATTCTTCCCCTTTGAGTTGGGCCAGATCGACGCCATCCCAAAGAATTTCTCCTTCAGTTGGATCGATCAATCGGTTGATGCAGCGCAGCAGGGTTGATTTCCCTGAGCCGCTCAAACCGATGACGACCAAAAACTCGCCATCTGGCACGCCAAAGCTCACATTTTTGAGCGCAACCGTGCCATCGTCATAAACTTTCGTCAGGTTTCGAATTTCTAGCATATGCAACTCCGTTCGCTATACGTTGAGTGCCAAAATTCCCTGCACTTTTGGATAATTTCTCAGGTCAATCATACCTAACTTCAGAGTTCGTCGCAAGTAATAATATGCACAAATGAAATGTATATCTGATACCCTGATTTATCTCACTTGCACCAAGGCATCCAAGGGGTTAAAATCGTCCTGCTATGAGCCAAGACATCCAAACACAATACCAAGCAGCGCTAGACTATATCTACGAGTACGTTGATTTCAGTCTGACCCATCAGGACGATCTTTCGATCGAAGATTTCACCCTTCAAAGTATGCGAAATTTGATGAAATCTTTGGGGCAACCCGACCACACATACCCCAGCATCCACGTCGCTGGAACCAAAGGTAAAGGTTCGGTGTGCGCATTTTGTGCCCACGCTTTACGGGCCCAAGGTTACAAGGTGGGACTGTATACTTCTCCGCACTTGAAAGATTTCGAAGAGCGCATCCAAATCAATGGCGTTTCGATTTCTCAAGAGGAATTTGTTGACCTTGTTGAGAAGATCAAGCCGCATGTTGCTGCGATTCCCGATCTCACAACCTTCCATATTACGACAGCCATGGCCTTATGGTATTTTGCCCTCAACAATGTTGATGTGGCAGTTGTCGAAGTGGGCTTAGGTGGTCGACTCGATTCAACCAATGTCATTTCCCCAGTTTTAACGGTAATCACATCCTTATATTTGGAACATACCAAAATTTTAGGTGATACCATTGAGGAGATTGCCGCGGAAAAAGCGGGGATCATCAAACCGGGCGTTCCGGTGGTCGTTGCTTCTCAAGTGGATTCTGCCATCGAGGTGATCGAAGCGATTGCAGAAAATAAAGAAGCGCCCCTAACTTTAATTGGCAGAGATTACCACTACCAACAATGTGAGCATTCACTCGACGGACAAGAGCTATCCATATGGAATGGTGGCAAGCCGCCAGCAAATTATCAAATCGAGTTATTAGGACCCCATCAGGCAGAGAATGCTGTTGTTGCTTATGCAACCTTGCAGCTAGCCAACGATGTTGGAATTGTAGTTGACGATGAGTCGATCCAAGAAGGGTTCGCCAAAACCGAATGGCCCGGGCGTTTCGAAATCCTCCGGAAAGAGCCGCCGGTTGTGGTTGATTCTGGCCATACGCCAGGGGCAATGATGAAAATTCAACAAACCATGGATGAATATTTCCCAGGTCGCTCGCTATGGTTGATTTTAGGCGCTTCGGATGATAAAGATGTCCATGGCATGCTCAAGGAGTTGACCCCGCGCTTGAAGAAGGTATATTGCGCCAAATCCACTCATCCCCGCGCAATGGATCCAGCTGCATTAGCTTCCATGGCTAACGGGGTTGGTGTACCAATAGAGATAATTCCAGATGTAGGAGATGCGCTCGAGATGGCGATGGCTGAAGCTCCAGAAGGTGATGTGATCATGGTTACAGGCAGTATCTTTGTGGCTGCAACTGGGCGCATTGCTTGGTTCGAACGAAAGCTCGGGGAGTAAGTATGCAGCAAGATAATTGGGATCCCAACGATACTAACGAATATGCAGATTCTCTAAACCGGCGCACTGAAGAACTCTATGCAATCGATGACTTACTGCCAAATGAGCATGGCATCATCGAAGCACCAGTGATGCCTCTACGCGGCGTGGTTGTATACCCTAACATGGTGTCACCTCTATTTATCGGCCGTGAAAAAACTCTTTGGGCAGTAGAAGATGCTCAGGTGCATAATCAAACCCTGATTGCGCTGGCCCAACGCAACCCAGATCATGAAGACCCCGGACCTGAAGATTTTCTCCCCATTGGAATTGAAGTCGCCGTCGGACGGCTGGTCAATATGCCAGAGGGAGCAAGCACGGCCCTGGTGCAGGGACGCAGACGGGTTGAATTGATTGAGTTCAGTCAAGCAGAACCCTACTTGAAAGCGCTGGTGCGGCCAATATTCGAAGAACCCCTTGCAGATCGAAATACAGATGCAGTCATGCGTTCTGTTCTGGATATGTTCAAGCGTTGTGTGCAGCTCAATCGAAGTCTACCTGAAGAAGCTTATCTCTTCGCGATGAATATCGACGACCCTGGGTGGATGGCAGATATGATCGCTACGGCTGTCACCCTGGATATGGATGTACGCCATAAATTGTTGGCGATGCTCAATCCCCTTGAGCGGCTGGGCTATATTGGGGAGCTGCTTGCCGAAGAATTGGAAGTACTTGAATTAGAAGATGAGATCCAATCCCGCACCCGCGGCGAGGTAGATCGAACACAGCGTGAATTCTATTTGCGAGAGCAAATGAAGGTTATCCAGACCGAGCTAGGGGATGGCGACCCATTTATGGCGGACGTAGCTGAGTTGAGCGAGCGCATTGAAAAGACCGTCCTCACTGAACCAGCCAAAGAACGCGCTCTGAAGGAGCTAAAAAGACTAAACCACATCCCGCCTATTTCACCCGAAGTAGGCATTATTCGCGGATATATCGATTGGATCCTGGATTTGCCCTGGCAAGAAACTACGCAGGATAATCTCGATGTCAAAAATGCGGCCGTGGTTTTGGATGAGCATCATTTTGGTTTGCCAAAGGCCAAAGATCGCATCTTAGAATATATCGCAGTGAAGAGTCTCAAGCCTAAGAAATCGCGCCAGCCGATATTGTGTTTTGTTGGCCCTCCTGGCACGGGGAAAACATCATTGGGACGCTCGATCGCCGCATCTTTGGGACGCGAATTCGTGCGCATCTCCTTGGGTGGGGTGCGAGATGAAGCAGAGATTCGCGGTCACCGGCGTACGTATATCGGCGCTTTGCCTGGGCGCATCTTGCAGACGATGAAGCGCGCTAAAGTTGCTAATCCGCTTTTTATGCTCGATGAGATTGACAAGTTGGGTATCAGCTATCGCGGCGATCCATCATCGGCTCTGTTAGAAGTACTGGACCCTGAGCAGAATAATGCTTTCTCCGATCATTATTTAGAGTTGGATTTCGATCTCTCCAACGTGATGTTCATCACAACCGCCAATTCCGAGTCAACTATCCCCGATGCGCTGCTGGACCGTATGGAAGTGATCGAATTCCCTGGCTATATCGAAGAAGAGAAGCTAGAAATTGCCCGCCGTTTCCTAATCCCGCGCCAAAGCGAGGAAAGCAGTATTGATGAAGAGGAGATCGAATTTACGGAAGCTGCCCTGCGCAAAATTATCAGGGATTATACCTATGAAGCTGGCGTACGCAACTTTGAGCGTGAGATTGGGCGTGTTTGCCGGAAAGTGGCTCGCATCAAAGCCGAGGGCGACGAATACCCCAGGCAGATCGAAGTAGAGCAGATCGAGCGCTTCCTGGGACCGACGCAGTTTTTCTACCATCAATCTGAGCGCGAGGACGAAGTTGGCGTAGCCACTGCAGTCGCCTGGACGTTTGGCGGCGGTGAGATCATGCCTGTTGAGGTTGTTCTTGTGGAGGGGAAAGGCGGATTGAAACTCACTGGTCAGCTAGGTGATGTTATGCAAGAGTCTGCTCAGGCAGCATTTTCGTTTTTGCAGGCGCGTGCTAAAGAGCTGGATCTTGACCCTGCAGAATTTCAGGAAACGGATATCCACTTACATATCCCCGCCGGGGCGATCCCCAAAGATGGGCCTAGTGCTGGCGTAACCATTGCAACATCTTTGATCTCAGCTTTCACGGAGCGCAAAGTACGCTGCGATTTGGGCATGACTGGTGAGATTACCTTACGAGGACGGGTACTGCCCGTAGGGGGAGTGCGCGAAAAAATTCTGGCTGCCCATCGCGCCGAGTTAAAGATAGTTCTTATTCCAGAAGAAAACAAAAAAGATTTGGTCGATATTCCTCAGAAAGCTCGTGATGACCTTGATATTCGCCTTGTCAAACATATGGATGAAATCCTGGAAATCGCCCTGAGGCCGGCGCCGCCGAAAGTAGAGTCAGAGAAGGAAAACGTCACCACAGGTGAAGAGAATGAGGGAGAAGAAGAACAGTAAACAGTGACCAGTAGTCAGTAAAAACATAAAACTCGTGACAATGGATTCCGGTGTCACGAGTTTTATGTTTTTGTTCTTGAATGCCTCAATGCTATCTGCTTCCCGCTAACCACTATCGGTTCTATGGGAATTGCCGTGAGAGACACCCACTTTCAATTATCAACTGACCACGAATTATTGCTATAATACTGGCATGACCACGGCTGCGGCGGAGATTATCACATTGCTCGATAAAGGCAGGGGGCAGAAATTACACTGGTTCCCTGACGATGTTTCTGTCTCAGATCTGGCTGCTGTGTTAACCGGTATGGCTAACAGCGATGGGGGCAATATCTTAATAGGTGTCGCACCGCGCTCGTCTCAGGTGACTGGAATTAGGGATGCAGAGTACCTCACTGACATTGTCTTCCAAGCTGCATTATTGATCGATCCATCCTTAGTGCTGCCCATCCCCCGAATCTTAGAAATCCAAGATAAGCAAGTTTTGTCCGTTGTCGTTGCTCAAGGATTGCCGCACGCCTTCAACCTGGAAGGTCGTTATTTAGTTCGGCGAGGAGTACGCACTGAGCCGCTGCCGCCGCCTGAGTTACGGGCCTTGATGATCAAACGCGGCTCAGTGCAATTCGAAGCTCAAGTGCCCGAAGATGCTTCATTAAATGACCTGGATTTTGATCAAATAGCGGCATACAAAGAAGCCTTAGATTTGCCACCCGATGAACCTCTTGAAGATTTGCTCTCTCGTCGAGGCTGCATGAAAGAGTGTGATGGCGAGATGAAACCCACCTATGCTGGCTTACTGCTATTCGGACTCCATCCCCAGCAGTGGGCACCCAGCGCCACAATTCTGGCAGCGCGCTTTTCAGGGCTGGCCTTCTCAGATCAATTTGTTAAACAAGAAATTCGCGGAACGCTGCCGCAGCAATTGCGCCAAGCTGAAACTTTCGTGCGCGACCAACTCCGCAGAGTCGTGCGCCTGGTGGGACTAACAAGAGAAGAAACTCCAGAATATCCATTAGAGGCCGTACGTGAGCTGTTAGTAAATGCTGTGGCGCACCGGGACTACAACCAGGGCGGCGACAGCATTCACTTACACATATTTGCTGACCGATTGGAAGTGCATTCCCCTGGCGATTTGCCCGGCCCGGTGACCTTGGAAAATTTACTAGAAGCGCGTTTCTCACGCAACCCCGTCATCGCACAGGTGCTCTCGGATTTGGGATACGTCGAGCGTTTGGGATATGGCCTCAACCGTGTGCTCACCGTAATGCGTCAGAACAACCTGCCCGAGCCCAAGTTTGAGGAGGTGGGCGGCGCTTTCCGGGTGATGATATTTAACTCCATCGGTGAAATCCACCCTGAGCGGATTCCCAATGGGGAAGTAGAGTTGAAGGATGCGATTGTGTCACCAGATATATCCAGGTATTCTGATCACGAATTAAACCCTCGTCAAGAACTGGCCTTGGGATTTTTGGCGACTCGTAAACGTCTGACCAACCGCGATTACCAGGGACTTTGCCCAGATGTCTCATCCGAAACCCTGCGCCGTGATCTAGCTGATTTGGTCAACAAGGGCGTCATCTTGAAGATGGGCACCAAGCGTGGAACGTATTACATATTGAAGTAGCCGGGAGCCGTTGGCCGTAAGCCCTTTGCTAACCGCGACATGTTTTCCCGTTGGAGAATTAATGACAAAAACTAATCAAAATTTATCTGACCAAAAGCTCAACATCGGCCTGGCTCAAATCGCTCCTGTGTGGCTGGACCGTGAAGCTACGCTAGCTAAGATAATCTTGAAAATTGAAGAAGCAGCCGAGAAGAACTGTCAGCTAGTAGCCTTTGGTGAGGCTGTTCTACCGGGTTATCCTTTCTGGGTTGAGCGCACCGATGGGGCACGCTTCAATTCACAAATCCAGAAGGAGATCCACGCCCATTATCTGGATCAGGCGGTACAGATAGAAGCGGGACATCTGGATCAGGTTTGCGCGCTCTCGGCAAAGAACAAGATGGCGATTTATTTGGGAACGATAGAACGCCCTTCTGATCGCGGTGGACACAGTGTGTATGCATCTTTGGTGTACATCAACTCTGAAGGGGAGATTGGCTCGGTGCATCGCAAATTGATGCCCACGTACGAAGAACGCCTGACTTGGTCCACTGGCGATGGCCATGGTTTGAGAGTGCATAAATTGGGTGCATTTACTGTCGGCGGGCTGAACTGCTGGGAGAACTGGATGCCCCTGCCGCGTGCCGCCCTCTATGCACAAGGTGAAGATTTGCATGTCTCTGTCTGGCCAGGAAGCTACCGCAATACCCACGATATCACTCGCTTCATTGCCAAGGAGTCACGCTCTTATGTCGTATCGGTTTCAGGATTGATGCGTACGTCAGATTTTCCCAAGGGAACCCCTCACCTGGATTTAATCCTTGAGAACAGCGGAGATGTGTTAGCAGACGGAGGCTCTTGCTTGGCTGGCCCCGATGGAGAATGGGTGATCGAGCCAGTTGTCGATAAAGAGTCTCTCATGGTTGCAACCATCGATCACGCCCGTGTACGAGAAGAACGCCAAAACTTTGATCCCTCCGGTCACTACTCGCGCCCCGATGTGACAAGGCTGATCGTCAACCGTAAACGTCAGCGAATTGTTGAAATTGAAGATTAGAGGCTGAGATAGAGATAGTGATTGAGATATTCTGATCACTACCCACTGACCACTGTTCGCTGCTCAAGGACAGGCATTAGATTGGTGCTCCGCGAATGTCTCAGCGAAGAAGTGTCGCCCTGAACCATCACATGTTGCCCGGAAATAGTAATAGGGTGTTTGGGCTGGGAAAGCGACTGCACGTAGGGCATTGATCCCTGGGCTGCAGATTGGTCCCGGGGGCAGACCGGCATAGATATAGGTGTTGTAAGGGGAATTGATTTGGAGATCTTGCAGCGATAGAGGGTTGGTCCACCAGCGGCCTTGAGCGTGGTTGAAGCCAATCGCGTATTGAACAGTAGGGTCGGTTTCCAGTTTCATTCCAATGACGAGACGATTGAAAAATACGGAAGCGATTATGGGCATTTCCTCGTCGACGACGGCTTCGCGTTCAACAATCGAAGCCAGGATGACGGCTTCATGCAGACTCAAACCTTGCTGCTCAAATCCACCCCGCATTTCATCAGTAATGGCCTGCTCAAACGTTGCTCGCAAAGTGGCTAAGAGAGCTGCAGCATCTGTAGTGCGAGGGAGATCATACGTTCCTGGTAGTAAATAACCTTCAGCGGATTCGGCTTCTGCTAAATCAACAAATACTTCACGCGTGATCGACAACCCTGAAGTTGGTACCGCGATCCCCACCTCTTCCAGTCGCCAGCCTGCTAGAACAACCAACATGGCATTAGTAGGGTTTGGATCTAATAGCGCCTGAGCAATTTCTAATGAGTTTAGCGCCGGGCTAAGCGTGTACTCCCCAGCCTGGATTTGGGTATCCATACCACTGTAAATCAAATACACTCGGAATGCATCCGCGTTCTGGATCAGCCCTTGCTCTTCAAGGCGTTGACTGACCACGATAGGGGATTCGCCTAAGATGATCTGAAAAGATGAGATATCGCCAAAAGGATTGGCAGGTTCAGTTAATTGATCGCTGTAACGGTAGAGTTGGAGGGTTAAGGATGTCCGCTCAACTAAACCCAAATTTGGAGCGGGTGATCCAAAAGTGGCATTAATTTGCTTGGGCATGGTCACAGGAAAAATGACCAAGTAGAAGAAGAGCAATCCCAGTGCTACAAGCAGCGGCAGCAAGAGAATGGCGCAGTACTTAGATTGTGATTTTTTCATTTCAGATTGGCATCTTCAGAATTTGGTGAGTTATAAATAAGGTACGATTGCAGGATAACCGTTGCAGCTAACTCATCTAAATGGCCGCTTCGCTTGCTGCGGGAGACATCCATAGCGATGCGCGCCTGTCGGGCGGTTTTTGTGCTGCCACTCTCGTCCCAATATCTCACTGGGATTTCTGTATTTCCCTTAATCACGCCTCCCAAACGAGCGGATTTGCGGCCTTGAAAGGTTGGCATTCCCTCCTCATCCAGGTTCTGACCTATGATGATTAGACCGGCTTCGTTCTGTATCGCCAAGTCGACAATTGCCTGGGCGTCTTCGGCGCGCGAGCGGTGCTTTAGAACGGTCAGCGGGTTAGCAATTGTGCCAGTTGGATCACTAATTGCAATGCCGATATTTTTGTCGCCGGGATCAACTCCGAGTATGCGCATGGGGTTGGATGATAGAAGTTGGATATTAGGATTGGTAGTTAGTTGCCGCTGGAAACTGAAATTCGGAAGGGCAAGAAAGGCAATCGCGGCCACCAGGATGGTTTGGGGGAAATTTCTGCTGGTTCAGCTAAAGGCAGTCTGTCGGTCAGCTGTTCGACGGCTTTTTCTGGGGATAAGCCGATAGCCAGTTTTATGGCTTCGGTGTGTTCGAGTTGGGCATCGATTTTCCATTCAGCGCGCATGCGCCAATTGGCTGTATGATCATCATTTAACTTTATACTGCTTAGTTGCGTTAGTTCTAATGTCCCTGGGTCGGGGGTGAAGCTTTCGGGCAGGTTGGTCTCTAGAGCCGCGTGAGCTAATTCGCGCAGATCTTCTCCGGAGACAGTTAGCGCCTGAAATTCTAATCTCAACACCAACTCCAATTGATCGGTGGGCGCCGGTTCGCTGGGTGTAAACGATTCTTCTTGCGTTCCCACGATCTGTGCATCCTCACTGATCAATAGATCGCCCTCGACCAACTTTTCGCCGATCTCTGCGAGCGCGGTGAGTGCCAGCGTTTCATAAAGCTGGGCATACAGTTCTTCGTAATCCGCCTCATTGGGCGCGGGGATATTGCGGTCGGTGCCGCCGGATGTAGGCTCAAAATTTATCACCGTCAACTCTAGGCCTAACGAACCTTCAATGGCCAGGATGCTTCCTACAGCGATGTTGCTGATTGCTCCTGGGGCGAGAGCCTCGACGGGCACGGTTGTGCCTTCCTCCCCCGGTGGGACGATATTCGAAGCGCTAGTGATAAATCGAATTGGCGGATCATCTAGGGTGCTGACGACGATTCCCACAGGCAAGGGAATGGTTTGATCGGTGAGATTGGTGAACGTGGCCTCGCCTTTTGCGATCCTATCGGGGATGGGGATGCTGCCGGAAGTTGTCAAACTGCCGCGACCCTCAACGATGACTGTTTCCCAACGGGCGGGAACTGTGCCTGAAAGGTCCACAGATTGGTATTCTGGGTTGGCTGCCACCGAGATGGTAATCTCTTCCCGGCGCGTTTCTGGTGAAAGATGGATATCCGCAGAGGGCACCAATAGTACAGCGATGGCCAATACGCCCAAAACCCCCAGGGTAAAGGCCGTGACGCGGGTGATGGGGTGCATGATCCATGCTGGCATAGGCGGGTGAGCGATTGCCTTAAGCCCATCCAGATTCATGGGCAGACGCCGTTTGCGCCAAAGTTCTGTGGATTGGCGCCGGATTGTCAGGGGCAGCTTGATACGCTGCTTGCGATCTGGCCGCCAGTGATCTCCTTCGGCTTTGCGGATGCTGTTGTAGAGTGGAATCCCAAGCGATGCCGCGTGGAAGCGTATCCCAGGATTGCGAACGACCATGGCTAACTGGGAACCCAGTTCGGCGCTGTGCCTTTTGAGCATGATCAGGTCTAAGCGACGGTTGAGCACGCTCCCCCGTGCTGGCCAAACTAGTAAGATACGCGCTGTTTGGCCCCAACCCATTTTGTCCATGGCTGAGTAAATATCATCGTGGGGTTCGAGTTGGATGATTTGCGTTTTCATCTTCTGTGCACTGAAGTGTTATTAGGTGAGAGTTTTGCCGAGGCCGTATGCGCCACCAATCAACATTCCGATTCCAAGGATGAACAAATAACCATTGTTGATGAAGATATTGATTAATGCTTCGATAATTGCTTCATTGGAGACATACCGACTGTAGATAGTATTATAGTCACGCCAAAGTATATCACCAGTGTATAAGGTTAAGGCCGCACCCGCCAAAAAGATCGCCATTCCGAGGGGTACTAGCAATCTATTCCTTCTCCTGGTAACAAGGCGTTGATGATCTGCTTGAACTTCGATAACAAATTCTTCCCCTTGCCGCCAATCCCAGCCTGTGCGATTGCAGATTTCAAAGACGATGTCATTGATTTCTTCGAAGGAGCTAAGCTCCTTGATGACGTAGGAGGACAATTCATCGGGGTTTAGATTGGGCTTGGTGGATTTCATTGGAATTTTTTCAAAAGACCCTAAAGGTTTCGTAGATCTTTAGGGTCTGAAATTATTCTATATTCTCTTCAACCCACCCTACGACGCTGGCCAGAGCCTCTTCGATCTTGCTGGGGTCTTTGCCACCCGCTTGAGCCAGGGTTGGGCGCCCGCCGCCACCACCACCGAGGGGCGCGGCGACGAATTTGACCAAATCTCCGGCTTTGATGCCGCGTTTGACCAAATTCTCTGTTACGGCAGCAATGACGACAGGCCGCTCATCGAGCACGCTGGCAAGCACGGCCACGCCATTTTCAGGGTAACGCTGACGGAATCGGTCTGCCATTTGACGTAGGGTGTCGGCATCCGCCTCTTTGAAGATTGCTGTTAGCACATCTACGCTGTTGACAATAGAGGTTTCATCTAAGACGCGGGTGAAATCGGCGGAGGCTAAACGTTGACGCAAATCACGGATCTTTTTGCGCGCTCCAGAAAGATCGGCGATGGTCGCTTCGGCCCGTTCGAGCAGTTGATCGGGTGTGGTTGAGAGCATGGCTGCGGCGCGGTTGAGCACGCCGAAACGGCGTTGGATGAGTTTGTAAGCCTCACGGCCAGTGACAGCTTCGATGCGCCGGATGCCCGCCGCGGCACTGCCTTCGCTGGTGATGATAAAACTGCCGATCTCGCCGGTGCTTTGGCAGTGCGTTCCACCGCACAGCTCGTTGGAGAAGGCGTGATCTTCATAGTCGGAGGTGATGGTGATGTTGCGCACGGTTTCTTCGTACTTCTCGCCAAATAAAGCCCGGGCGCCATCTTCGATGGCCTGATCTAAGGACTTGAACTGAATGTTCAACTTGTGGTCTTCCAAAACGCGCTTGTTGACCTCGGCTTCGATTTGCTCCAATTCATCGGGGGTCAGCGCTTCGGGATGGGTGAAGTCGAAGCGCAGCCGGTCTGGGGCTACTAATGAACCAGCCTGGCGAGCGTGGGAGCCGAGAACTTTGTCGAGGGCGTAGTGCAGCAAGTGCGTGGCAGTGTGATTGCGGATGATGTCTTTGCGGCGCATGGCGTCAATGCGGGTTGTAGCCGCATCGCCAACCTTTGGGGTGCCAGAAACCACCTCGCCGACGTGGGTGATGAGGCCGGCAGCGGGTTTGCGCAGGTCGGTGATGCGAATTTCCCACCCCCCCCTTATTTCCGCCCCTGCCAGGGGGGGGTTGGGGGGGGGGGGAGTGATCATGTCAGGACCACTTACCTGCCCACCCGCCTGGAGGTGCAAATGGGCTGCTGGGAGCAGTGTTTAAACAAG
>JACKQG010003716.1_pt1 | contig 18394 bp, 11 predicted proteins | sample 8237621 | NCBI WGS metagenome assembly JACKQG01 (sample SAMN15677084, study PRJNA649215) | marine metagenome | biome: marine; feature: Black Sea; material: saline water; isolation source: suspended particulate matter (SPM) from the Black Sea western gyre | collected 2013-06-09/2013-06-10 | depth... | reverse complement strand
TGTTCCGGTAGCTAAATGGGGATTCAAGATGGATGGCTACCGCGATGCTTTCTGGCATAATTTCAGCGAAGAGCTGGACTACCGAATTGAAGCAGGGCATCAGGAAAACTACCGCCATAAAATTCCCCCGCTGGAGCGCATTGTCGTCCCTGAAGTCATCAACGATTTTACTCGACCTACCGTGCTGGTGCAGAAAAAAGAAGAAGGGTTTGGTCTTGATAAAGCCGAAACCATGATGCCTGAGCAGAAGCAGGCAATGGGCCGATTATTACTGCAACATTATTTACATATGTTGTTTCGGCACGGGTTTGTTCATGCCGATCCGCAACCGGCGAACTTCGCCTTCCGGCAATACAAAAAAGATTATTTTGTCTTGATCATTTACGATTTTGGCAGTGTTTTAGAAATTCCGGATGAGTCACGTCTAACTCTTCTACGAATCATCCTGGCTTTGCGCGACAGAGAGAACCTGGATCCGGTTACTTGTCTTGCGGCTCTGGGTTTTGATCCTGAAAAACTAAAAGACCTACGTCCGGCTCTCCCCGCCTTGATGTCGGTTTTGTTTGAACCTTTTCTGGTGGAGGCTCCCTACCATGTCAAAGACTGGCGAATGAGTGAACGGTTTGATCAGATAGTGGGAGACATGAAATGGTGGTTTCGTTCTTCTGCTCCTCCCCAATTGATCTTCCTGATGCGAACCTTGCATGGCTTGACCACTATGTTGAAACGTTTGGATGTTGCACTGCCCTGGCAGTTCACGATGGATAAAATTCTGTCCGACATTTATCCTCAGGCGCGGGCTTTGACCTTTCCTCCAGTAGAGGTCGATTTGCAAAGCCCGGCTTTTGATTCTATGGCGCGTTATCTCAAGGTTCATGTGGTGAAAGCCAATGGCAATAAAGTCAGCCTCACCATGCCGGGCCGCTGCGCCGATGATATTGAAGGTGTGATGGATGACCCGGTTAAAGAGTCAATCAAGCGACAAAATATCGATTTGATAGCCATTCAGGATAAAGCCCGGAAATCAGGCTTTGTTCCCCAGACCCTGTTTGAACTCCACGATGAAGAACGCACTATGAAAGTCTGGCTGGAGTAGTTGCTCAGTAAACAATCTGGCGCAATGTGACACCACTGCGGCTATTATGGTACTCTTCCTGAGGTTTCATACTCTGTAAAGTTGAATCCCAAAAACAACTCATTAACTTTATTGAATCATCTGCGTTGAAACAACAGGTGAGAAAAAAGATCTATGGGAAGAAAAGCCATCAACATCGGAGAACTCTTAAAAGAATCCGTTGCTTCTCCACCTCATGTTTACTTAAAGATTAAGCAGATCATGGATCTGCCGGACTATTCTTTTAGTGATTTGGCCGAGATCATTAATTACGATCCTTCTTTAGTTGTTAGAATTTTAAAGATTGTAAACAGTCCTTTATACGGATTCGAGGACAAAGTGGAAAACGTGGGTCATGCTATCAACTTGATGGGAGTTGAAGAACTCAATCAATTGATTTTGGCCACTTCCGTTATGAAAGATTTTAAGGATTTTCCAAAACGCCTCGTGGACATGAAATCTTTTTGGCGGCATTCCATAGCCTGCGGGGTTACCGGAAAATATCTGGCGGAGTACCATGGCGTTCCCAACCCCGGGAGTTTTTATTTGTTGGGAATGTTGCACGACATAGGGAGCCTCGTTCTTTACAGCAAGCTTCCCGAAGTGTCTAGAGAGATTTTAGTTCGCTGTAAAGAGGAAAAGGAAAACCTGTTTGACTTGGAGTTGGAATTGCTGGGCATGAGCCACGCAAGGGTGGGTGCCTATTTGCTTAAAGAATGGGGTCTGCCGAAAAAGATTTATGAGCCTGTGGCTTTCCATCACCAACCTCTAAAATCAGATGAGTTTGCCAGAGAAACTGCAATTTTACATCTAGCCGATTGTATTGTAGATGAGTTGGGGCTTGGCAATAGCGGGGAGTTTGTTCCCAATCCTATTAATCCTAAAGTTTTGAAGCGATTCAAATATCTGGAGTCCCCTGCCGGGGGCATGGAAGAGATTATCCGTGATAAATTTTTTAGTGCCTTGACGACCTTTGTTTGATTTAGTGGAATGTCTGCGACAGGTCTCATGCTGAGTGGTAAGGAGAAAGAATGAAAATATGGGTGGATGCAGACGCTTGCCCCAAGCCGGTCAAAGAAATTTTGTATCGTGTGGCGGACAGGACTGAAATATCGGTGACCTTGGTGGCGAATCAGGGGATGCGCTTGCCAGACTCTCCATTCATTCATTTGACTCAAGTAGGCCACGGGGCAGATATCGCTGATGATGAAATTGTCAACCGATGCGAAGCTGGCGATTTAATCATCACGGCAGACATCCCCTTAGCTGCCCGAGTTGTCGAAAAGGGGGCGCTGGCCCTCGACCCGCGCGGAAAAGTTTACGATAAAAACAATATCGGGCAGATATTGAGTATGCGTAATTTCATGGATGAGTTGCGTGGTAGCGGTGTCGAAACCGGCGGCCCCAATAGTTTTGGCCAGAAAGAGCGGATGAAATTCGCCAATGAACTGGATAAGTTTGTAGCGCAAAGAGGATGAAACTCTGGATCACAATATTCAGGCTAAACCCTTTATCCCCACAGATGTACAGAGATTAATAACTCCTGCCTCTCATGTTGGGAGGTTGGGAGGGGTGTGGATGTTATCGTCTGCCCGACACGAGTATTTCTTGCCGAAGTACTTTGTGGCCTTGTTCTTACTTTGACAAGTTGAGGTTTTCGGTCGCGTTATAAACAATTGCCCTGTTTTTTCCTTGACTCTTAGCTTGATAGAGGGCTTGGTCGGCTCTCTGGATCAACAATTTTGTGTCCTTTGATTCCCCATCCGGTATTATTGTTTCAATCCCCAGACTGGCGGTGACATAAGAGGACGCCTTGTTGCCACTATGTTTGATTTTCAGCATCTCTATTCTATTTCTAATCTCTTCGGAAATTTTAAGGGCGCCTGGTTTTTCTGTTTCAGGTAGCACGATGACAAATTCCTCCCCTCCATAGCGAGCCACGATATCAGCCGGTCGATGAAGAACGTCTTTGATGGCTTTTGCAACCTTCTTCAAACAGTCATCACCCGACTGGTGGCCATAGATGTCGTTATAAGGTTTAAAAAAATCTATGTCGATCATAACCAGTGATATCGGATATTTGTCGCGTGTGGCACGTTTCCATTCATTATGTAAAAAGTCATCAAAAAACCGCCGATTATGTATAAGCGTCAAGCTGTCCTCGGTAGAAAGTTTTTGTAACAACTGGTTGTTTTCCTCCAGCTTGATCTGGTTTTTCTGTAGTTGATGTTCCATTTTTTTGCGCTCGCTGATATCACGAATAATCCCTGAAAATATAAAAGAGTCTTGCCAGGGTATGGCAGAAATAGTCAACTCTATGGGGACCTCAGTCCCGTTCTTTCTCATGCCTGTTAACTCAATGCAACTGTTCAATACCGGTCCTTCTCCAGAGGAAATAAAATGGGCGATGCCTTTATCGTGTTCATCACGAAACTTTGCAGGAATTATAAAATCGGTGAGTTTTTTATTGAGAACCTCTTTTTGGTCCCAGCCAAATATTTTTTCAGCCATTTTGTTCCACCGCGTGATTCTGCTACCGGTATCTATTGTAATAATGGCATCGTGGGCATGATGGAAAATGGTCTGGGCCAGTTCATCACTAGATGTGTGACCTGAGTTGTCCGGCACTTCCTCACACCCGGACTTCAAAGTCAGGGTCAAAACAGAGAGAGACAAAGCAAAAATGCAGAGATATGCAATCAGAGCCTGAAGATGGGATTCCGAAGCTACCGGAAGAATTGAGTCTTTGATGCCAAATTCCCAAATCATTGAAAGCAGGAAAAAAGCGACCAAAGAACAAATCAGACAAGAATTTTTAATATTCTGTTTATTATTCAATTTGATTTGCTCGCAATGTTTTCTTTCAACATCGTAAATATGTGGAGGTCGTTCATTCTGCTTGCGTAATTTTAATTCCCCAAATCGACCAAGCTTGTATGGGTTACTCTGTCAGAGCCTTCGATCGATAACTTTTATCAGACAACTTTTGACGGGTATTAAACTTGGTAATCTGGTAGGACAATTGCCTACTTAATTTTAGGTGTTTGAGGGATTGTACCGCCAGGAAATTATATTTGCCACTATAAACTACAGGGTCAGGAAAGCGGGTGATATTGAGGGATTATCACTTTGTTTGTAATAGGGGCAGGGGATTTTAAATTATCCGACTTTTTAAAAGCTGTTGGGTGCGAGGGTGGAGGCCCTTCTTGTATTTGATTTGGCGTGTTTGGGTGGGGCGGGAAAAAGCAACTGCCTCGACCTCAGCGAACAAAACTACCGCTCTTGTTCGAGTTATCAGGGGGAGAAATCATCGGTATTTATTTGCGTTAATAGCTGGTTAACCACAGGCGGTGACTTCGTCCTGAAGGTTGGGTTGGATAGGTACTATTTCTACAGTTTTATCAACGCAATCTTTAGTGTTTTGCACGGCCAGTTTGTCGAACAGGAAAGTCATTTTGTCTTCCAGTTCTTTGCCGATCCCTTCTCGAATTTCGTTGGACAGTCCCCAGAACTCGGATTTGAATTCCCCAAAGCCTTTTTTGCGAGTCTTGTAGATGAACTGTTCGTCAGTCTCACCGGATTTTTTCTCTCCAGCAAATTTTTCGCGTAGGTGGGTGTAAATTTTTTCTTTAAAGTCGGTGGGAAACAAATCGCTTCCGTAGATCATATTTTGAAAATCGGTAGCCAGGTGAATTTCTGCTGTTTCCAGTTCGGGAAACTTGTTGAACAGGTTCTGGGGCAGGGTGGATGCGCCATGCTGGACGGCTCCTGCCAGTCCATAATCTTCGCGTGAAATGCGCGACAGGTTTTCCAGTGTATCGAAGTCGAGATTGACATCGGCCACGGTTCCATCGGGTAGCGGGACTCCCCCATGCGAGGTTCCGGTCTGGATGGAAATTTTGCTGATGGTGGTGGCGCCGCTTTTATTTTTTTTCAGCAGGTCGTTAAAATTATCGAGATAGGCTCGCAGTTCCTGCTCATTGCTGTTTTCTTTCCCCACTTCGCCGATCTCGCCACCCACAGAGATGGTGATGCCTTCTGGCTCGAATTCCCGAACATGTTGAGTGAGTTCTACGCCGACTTCAAAGTTGGCTCGTTGTTGTTCGATGACATTGGGTTTGCTGAGATCGACCAGTGTGGAGGTGTCGATATCGATATTATAGAATCCACCTGCGATACCGCTTTCGATCAGGTTTTTGAGTCCTGCAACTTCTTTTTTGGGATCTTGGGCGTAGCTTTTGGCGTTGACTTGAAAATGATCACCCTGAATGAAGACGGGGCCTGTAAATCCTTCTTTAATGGCTGCGGCAAGAATGACGGTGGATAGTTCTTGTGGTTTTTGGAAGGTGTAGCTCATTTCGGATTTAGCCAGTTCAAAAATAAATGCACCGGCATTGGTTTTGATAGCGGTACGGAAAATGGCTCGGCAAAGCTCATAGGGCAGGCCACGGATGTTGAGAGCGGGAACGGTGAAACCTTTTACTTCGCCCCGGCCTCGAGCATCATAGAGTCCCTGAATCGATGAACTGACAATGCCCAGTTCCAGTGCCGCCGATTTGATGAAAAACCGGCTCAGACCTTTTATCTCCGATGAAGGGTTGAGGATGGCATTCTGGATCAACTGATCCAATACATCTCCCCGAAGTTTGTCGGCATTTTCTATTTTCAAGCCACCGTTATCGAGGGTGGCGATATTCTTGAGTTGCTGGGCTATCTCGTCTTGATGATTAAAAAGCATCGGGCTCCCTTTGAAAGCGTCCCTGTGTAACGGATGTCATACATCGGGATGTTGGTTCAGGAATTGACCTGGAAAAAAGATTGACTCCGGGTTCCAGTGTCGTTGTATCTTCTGTTAGCGACCAGTATCTTGTAAAAATGAAGTTTCGCCAAGCGAGTGCATTGTAACGAAAAAATCGCTTTCAGGCAAAACATCTTTAAAGGAAAAATTTTAATTAAATTATACCTTTAAAAACATTGTTTTATGGTTGATTAGTTAAGTCTTGTTGTTATGATTTTGCTGTGGGGGTAGTGACTGCTTGATTCTGCAAAACGGTTTTGTGATAAGTGATTAAGGCTCAGGGTCAAAATGGATTTTGACTGACGGCACTTAAACTCTTCAAATGTCTATAATTACAATATTTTCTTGCCTTAATTCTAATTGACACGGTTGAATAATTTGCTAGAATGCCCAGCGTCTGTAAAGTGTTTTACAGCACCTGATTCCGCAGTTGATTGAGGGACTTTTACGAAAGATCCTTTAATTTTAGAATATTTAGAATTCCAATTTTTCAAAACTATATATCCCAGGTTTCTGGAAGGGAGAAATTCACCCAATGTTTAAGAATATTTATATACCGGTAGATAACTCTGATTACTCTAACGCCTGTGTGGATTTGGCACTTGAGCTTGCGAAAGGATCAGAGGCGACCATTACCGCAAGCCATGTTTATGCCGCTAAAATGCACGATGTCCGGTTCCGCCAAATGGAAAGTGGACTTCCTGAAGAATATCAGGATGAGGAAGAGTTAGAAAAGCAACGCAACATTCATGATCAGTTGATCACCAAAGGGATGGAAGTTATCAGTGACTCCTATCTGGATGTTCCCAAGGAAAAATGTAAGGAACTGGGTATTCCATTTGAGGGCAAATCCCTTGAAGGGCGTAACTGGACTGAACTGGTGCGTGATATCAAAGAGTCTCCTTATGACCTGGTTGTCATGGGTGCTTTGGGGCTTGGTGCGATTAGAGACAGTTTGATTGGTACTGTTGCTGAAAGGGTTATCCGGCGTTCTACGAAAGACATGCTGGTGGTTAAATATTGTCCCGAAATTCATGAAGACAGACCTTCAAGCGGAAAAATTGTAGTTGCGGTTGACGGCAGTGGTCATTCTTTTGGCGGGTTGATGACGGGAATTGAAATGGCGAAAAAGCTCAATCGTCCATTAGAAGTCATTTCCACCTTTGATCCTTACTTTCATTACGCCATGTTTAATAGTTTGACAGGTGTATTGTCCCGCGAAGCTTCCAAAGTGTTCAAGTTTGAGCAACAGGAAAAACTGCATGAAGACATCATTGATAAGGGACTGGCTAAGATCTACCAGGCTCATCTGGAGATTTCCCGTAAAATTTGTGAAGAGGAAGAAATTGAATGTACGATCCGCCTTCTGGACGGAAAGGTCTTTGAGAAAGTCCTGCAGTACGCCAGAGAGGAAAACCCCTATCTGTTAATTCTTGGACGGATCGGTGTACACAGTGCCCCGGATATGGATATCGGAGGTAATGCTGAGAACCTGTTGCGTCTGGTACCGTGTAACGTGATGCTCTCCAGCAGAGTGTTCAAGCCGCCGATAGACTTGCAGGCAGAAGAAAGCATTGAATGGACTGCTGAAGCGAAGGAAAGATTGAAGAAAATACCTGGCTTTGTACGGCCGATGGCGACTTCTGCGATTCTGCGTTATTCGTTGGAGCGGGGCCACAGCATGATCACATCCAGCGTTATCACTGAAGCTGTGCAGGAGATACTTCCTGCCGGTGCCATGCAGGCGATGTCTGCCATTGGTGAGAGGATGAAAGATGAGGGTATGGACCCGAATAATCCTGAAGGTCTGGGTATGCTGAAAGAAGAAATGGCAGAAGCCCATGCTGGCAAGCCTCCTGAAGAGATAACTTTGAAATGCACCAGTTGTAATACTTTCTATAAAGGTGATGTTGTTAAGTGTACTGTTTGTAATGCAGGTGCTGAAAGATTACTTCCCGTTAACAAGGAAGAGTTTGAGGCCACTGATGCAGAGGCTCAGAATTCCACCACCTTTACAACTTTACCTGATGGTGTGCAAGTGTCCTGGACTCAGGAAGCCTTGGATCGACTTAACAGTTTTCCAAAGGGGCATTTGAGAAGAAAAGCCCATGCCCGAGTTGAGAAAAATGCGCGGGTGCAGAAAGTGAATTCCGTCACATTGGCATTTCTCGATAAAATCCTGAATGAGAGGATTGTTCAGGATGGTAACGGAACTGGTAATGAAAAAAGCGAGGGAATCCCGGGTGATATTCTCAGCATAGGGGCTGAATTGAATGCAGATGATTTCAACTGGTCACCAGAAGCTTTGGCAAGGTTGGAGCGCGTTCCCCAGGGGTTTATGCGGGACAATACTCAAAACCGGGTAATGGCTTGGTGTTCTCAAAATGATATCAAGGATATTTCGCTGGATGTTTGTGAGGAAGGAATCAGAGAGTCCGTGAAGATGATGGAGGATGCTATTAAAAATGGCGCGGGCATTGAAGATTTCATCCCTGCAAAAGGAGCGAAATCCTAGATTTTACCCTGTTACGTAAAGTTTTTTCTAGCCCCTGGATATTGAATCGCGTTCAATACCAGGGGCTTTTTCCTATCGTTTTTATCCCATAGGCTCCTGTCTCAAAACCTTGGTGGCTAATGTCCCTTTATAAGCGTTTATTCCTCAACTTAAAACCCTATCTGGGTCGCTTATACCTGGCTATTTTCTTTTCAATCATTGTTGGCATCATCGCCACTTCTCCCGTTCCGATCATTCAAAAAACCTTCGATCAGATCTTTGTGGAAAAAGATTATTTCATGTTGAAGGTGATTCCGCTCGCCTTGATCATATTATACGTTATCAAGGCAGTGCTGACTTATGCTCAAAACCTCATCATTTTCGGGATCTCGTGGGAGCTGGTGGTGAAGTTCAGGGAAAAATTGTTCACTCATATTCATAAGCTTCCTTTTGTGTTTTTTGAGGAACATGAGACTGGCGAACTCATGTCCCGAATCAATAATGACGTTGCAATCATGCAGTCCACCGTGACGCGATTGATGAAAGAGTTCATGCAAAATGGTGTGATGTTGATTGGCTTGATGGCATGGGTGTTTTATTTAAAATGGGACTGGGCAGTGATGGCGCTGATTATATTTCCGATTACGGTCTATCCCGTATCAAATATTTCTCGAAAACTGCGGCGCTTGTCCCGGCAGGGGCAGGAAATATTGGGCAATATCAACTCGACGATTATTGAGTCCTTTTCCGGAATAAAAGTTGTACGAGCCTTTGGTATGGAGCCTCGTGAGATAAAAAAATTCCAGGCTGATAATGACCGTTACCTTGGAGTGATGAAAAAAAATGTGAAGTATGTGGAAATCACTTCACCTTTTTTAGAGGTGTTGGGGGTCATCAGTGCCGCATTCATCTTGTGGTATGGGGGAGGTCAGGTTTTGAATGGTGAAATCAGTCAGGGGACATTTCTGGCTTTCATTGTTGCCTTGTTCATGATGTATGCTCCTATACGAATTTTATTTAAAATCTACACCAATGTCCAGGGCGCACTGGCAGGGGCGGAACGGGTTTTTGATATTCTCGATCAGGATGAAGAAAACCTGTGGGAAGGTGAGAATGAATTGCAATCCTTCAACGCCAGCATTGAGTTCAGGAATGTTTCTTTTCGTTATCCATCGCGTAAAACAATGGTTCTGAAAGATATCAATCTTTCTGTTAAAAAATCAGAAGTCATTGCTATTGTAGGTATGAGCGGAGCGGGCAAGACAACATTGGTGGACCTGTTGTTCCGGTTTTTTGATGCGACTTCTGGTTCTATCTTAATTGATGGAAATCGTATTCAGGACTATAAGCTGGTTTCTCTGCGCAGACAATTAGCTCTGGTGACTCAGGAAACTTTTTTATTTAACGACACGATCTGGAATAATATTGCTTTTGGTTGTGAGCAGGATGTCACCCGCGATGAAATTCTGGAAGCCGCCCGGGCCGCCCATGTGGATCATTTCGCATCGAATCTGGATGAAGGCTACGACACTCTTCTCGGTGAACGGGGTATTAGATTGTCGGGAGGGCAACGTCAGAGGATAGCAATTGCCCGTGCCATTTTGAGGAATGCTCCGATTCTGGTTCTTGATGAAGCCACATCCGCGCTGGACTCTGAGTCCGAAAAGTTAGTGCAGGATGCCCTGCATAACCTCATGGAACACAGGACCTCTTTTGTTATTGCTCATCGACTGTCAACAATCAAACATGCTGACCGGATTATTGTTATGGATAAAGGTGAGATTGTGGAGTCGGGGACGCATGAGTTTCTTCTCGCTAATAGTGGGCTGTATCAAAAATATTATGAAATGCAGTTTATAGATTTGAAAGACAAAAACGAAGGTATCAAAGAAGATAGTTAAAATGCGTTTTGAAAAAGTTCATATCGAAGGTCTGGGCTACCACCTACCTGAAAAAATTGTTACGTCAGCTGAAATTGAAAAGAGATTGGCTCCTCTTTATGACCGGCTGAAACTTCCACAAGGTCGTCTGGAGTTGATGAGTGGAATTCGGGAGCGTCGTTTCTGGGAGAAAGGAGTCTTTCCCAGTGAGGTGGCAACCATTGCCGGCAAAAAAGCCATTGCGGAATCGGGTGTGGATAAGGATCAAATTGGTTGCCTGATTTCGGCATCTGTTTGCAGAGATTTTTTGGAACCTTCCACCGCGTCTGTAATTCACAATAACCTCAAGCTTCCCGGTGAGGCCTTTGTGTTCGATGTTTCCAACGCCTGTCTCGGTGTGCTGAATGGCATGATGATCATTGCCAACATGATTGAACAAAACCAGATATTAGCCGGGTTGGTTGTGGCCGGGGAAAATGGTGGCCCGCTTGTGAACAACACCATCGAGACTTTGTTGTCCCGGCAGGATATTACCCGAAGTAATATTAAATCTTCTTTCGCTTCATTGACCATCGGGTCATCCGCTGTCGGTGTTGTTCTGGCTCACAAAAAAATTACCCGGCATGGCCATCGTTTGATGGGTGGTGTTTCTTTAGCTGAAACCCAGTTCAATCATTTATGTCGTGGCAGTGACGACAGTGGTGCTGGTGGCGAGTGGTCGCCTTTAATGGAAACCGACTCCGAAACTTTGATGCTGGAGGGATGTCGGCTCGCCGGTAAAACCTGGGCGCGCACGCGTGAAGAGCTTGGCTGGAGTAATGAGGATGTGAGCCGTGTATTCTGTCATCAGGTGGGTAAGGGCCACCGAAAACTTATGTATGAAAATGTGGGGCTGGATTTGCAAAAAGATTTTTCCACGCTGGAATTTTTAGGCAATACCGGGTCGGCCTCACTGCCAACGACATTGGCGATGGGAATAGAAAAAAATGTACTCAAGCCAGGTGACAAAGCCGCGCTACTTGGGATAGGAAGCGGCCTCAACTGCATGATGCTGGGTGTTGAGTGGTGACAGAGCTTTATCCCTTTTCATCTCATAGCCTGCAACTGGATAAGCTCCGCTATCATTATCTCGATGAAGGTTCTGGCAATGAACCTCTTCTCATGTTGCATGGCAACCCTACCTGGTCCTTTTATTATCGTAATCTGATTTTAGGACTGAAAGATTCTTATCGTTGTGTGGTGCCCGACCATATGGGGATGGGGAAATCAGACAAACCGCAGAACTATCCTTACACTCTTTCCCAACACATTGACAATCTCGAAAAGTTGGTCGATCACCTTCAATTGGATAACATTACCCTCGTGGTTCACGACTGGGGTGGGGCCATCGGGATGGGTTTTGCGGTGCGCCACCCAGAACGAATAAAGCGGTTGGTGATTTTTAATACTGCCGCATTTTTATCGCGTGAGATTCCACTAAGTTTGAGGCTGTGCCGTCTGCCTGGGTTTGGAGCTCTTGCCATTCGAGGTTTCAATGCGTTTGCGAGAGGTGCCATCCAATGGGCTTGCAAGAAACAGGAAAGAATGACGAAAGCAGTGCGGGCAGGTTATCTGGAGCCTTATGGTAATTTTGCCAATCGGGTAGCTAATTTGCGTTTTGTGCAGGATATACCGATGAGCCCTGCTTGTCCCAGCTACTCTGTGGTTAAGCATATTGAAGATAATTTAAAACTGTTTCAGAAGCACCCAGTCAAAATTATATGGGGAGCACATGATTTTGTTTTTAACGATCACTTTTTGAAACGCTGGAAGGAGATTTTTCCCCAGGCGGAGGTGCACCGGATTGAAGATGCCGGACATTATGTGGTGGAAGATGCCCACGAGCGCATCCTTCCTATGATAAAAGAGTTCTTGCAGAATAACCCGATTTAAAATAGATAAACCGTACAAAAAAACCGGCTTCCCCAACAGGGGAAACCGGTTTTATTTTAGAAGTACTTATTTTAATACCGATAGTGCTCGGGTTTGTAGGGGCCTTCTGCCGGCACGTTCAGGTATTTTGCCTGTTTGTCGGAAAGTTTTGTCAGCTTCACGCCCAGCTTATCAAGGTGCAGTCGTGCAACTTCTTCATCGAGTATTTTCGGTAAAGTATAAACACCAACTTCGTATTTTTTAGTGTACAGCTCTATCTGCGCCAGCACCTGATTGGTGAATGAGTTGGACATGACGAAAGAGGGATGCCCGGTCGCGCAACCCAGGTTAACCAGTCTTCCTTCTGCCAACAGGAGGATATTGTGTCCATCGGGGAAGGTGTATTTGTCCACCTGCGGTTTGATAACATCTTTGACAATTCCCGGGAACTTGTTCAACGCATCGACCTGAATTTCAATGTCAAAGTGTCCAATATTACAAACAATGGCATCGTTCTTCATTTTTTCCATATGTTCGATACAGATGATGTCTGCGCACCCTGTTGTGGTGACATAAATATTTCCCTCTTTAACAGCTTCTTCCATAGTGGTGACTTCATAACCTTCCATCGCCGCTTGTAGTGCGCAGATAGGGTCGATTTCGGTAACGATCACCCTGGCTCCCAAAGCTTTCATGGCATCGGCGCAACCTTTGCCGACATCTCCATACCCGCCAACAACGACTACTTTTCCGGCTATCATAATATCGGTAGCGCGTTTAATGCCATCAGCAAGGGATTCCCGGCAACCATAGAGGTTGTCGAATTTTGATTTGGTAACGGAGTCGTTGACGTTCATGGCCGGGAGCTTTAGCGTTCCCTTTTCGATCATCTTATAAAGGTTGTGTACGCCTGTAGTGGTTTCTTCTGTGACGCCTTTAATGTTAGCCAGTAACTCAGGGTGTTTTTCGTGAACATAAGCGGTGAGATCGCCACCATCGTCGAGGATCATATTGGGGCCATCTTCAAACAGCAAAGTTTGAGCAGTACACCACCAATATTCTTCTTCGGATTCTTCCTTCCAAGCGAAGGTAGGAATGCCAGCCTTAGCCATGGCGGCGGCGGCATGATCCTGCGTTGAGAATATATTACAGGATGCCCAGCGAACTTCGGCACCCAGTTCGACCAGAGTTTCCATGAGCACTGCGGTCTGAATGGTCATGTGCAGGGAGCCAGCAACCCGTGCTCCTTTTAAGGGCTTGGTCGTCCCATATTTTTTGCGCAGGGCCATGAGCCCGGGCATTTCGTTTTCGGCAAGGATGATTTCTTTGCGTCCCCAATCTGCCAGCGACAGATCTTTAACTTTGAAGTCTTCAGAGACGGTGCTTGTTGACATGAGCTACTCCTTCGTAAGATTATGAATTATATTTTTCAGCCTTAAGCGAAAATGATGTATGCAAAAGGCCGATATTTGATACGATGTTTTGAGTGGCTGAGATGGAATCTAGGAAGTACTCAAGTTATTTCCATCTTATAATTACGGCAAACTACTTTTATTAGTTTAGCAGATTATAGGTAGACGTCAATCCATCCGTTTGTACAATTTCACACTATGTGAACCCTGTTGTCCTTCTTATGACCATTACGGCGGTTAAAATTTACCCCTTTGATTCTGGTGAACCGGATTCTTCTATGCGGGCTTATGCAGATGTTACCTTTAATGATGTGATTCTGATAAAAGGTTTTCGCGTTCTCTCCTCAAAAACTGGCGGATTGTTTGTCGGTTTTCCCTCGCAAAAAGGCAAGGATGGACAATTTCGGGAAACAGTGGAGTTCAAGTCAGAAAAGTTAAAGTCTGAACTCCGTTCTGCAATTTTTGCAGCCTATAAAACTTATTCTTAGTTTTCTGATATTTTCACGGTTTTATAAAGGAAGTTTTTAAAGCTGAGAAACTTCTTCCTTTCGTCAGATTCTAAATGCGAACGGGTTTTACAGGCGCGTAGTTTTACGGCCAGTCCTGGAAGGTTGGTTTGGTACCTGTTTTTTGCCGCCAGTATCAGCGACCGGACGGTGTCGCGGGTCAAATGGTTGGCCTTGAAAGGTTGGTGAATATCTGTCCAGAAATCGGCTTCTCCCGCCTCAAATTGACTCAATAGAGTGTCGATAAAACTCTGATCCGGTGTGCCTTCTGATGATGCCTCTGAAAAAGAGGGTTGGCATGCTGATATGATTTCATTTTTGCTGATCACAGCACCTTTTCTAAAGAGCATGGCTCGTAGCAGAATATTCTTCAGTTCCCGAACGTTTCCCCGATAGGGATGTTGTTTAAGATATTCAACCGCCGCTGGTTCCAGTTGTGGCGGGGTAGGGTCGTTGCCTTCTTTTTTGTATGAGTTAAACAGGATGCCGAGAAAATGAGTGGCGAGGTCTTCGATGTCTTCCTCTCGTTCATTCAAGCGCGGTATCTGGAAGCTCAAGGCACTGAGGCGGTGGTACAGGTCTTCGCGAAATCGCCCCTCCTGAATTTCCTTAAGCAGGTCTTTATTGGTCGCGGCGATCAGGAATATTTTTGAAATGCGAGGCTGGTTTTCGCCCAACCTCATGAACACTCCCGTATCGAGAAAGCGTAATAACTGTACCTGGGTTTTTGGGTCAGCATCACCGATCTCATCGAGAAAAACCACTCCGCCATTGGCTTCTTCAAGAATTCCCTGACGGTTGAACTCTGCTCCTGTGAAAGCACCTTTCTTGTGCCCAAACAATTCACTGTAAGTCAACTCACCGCTGTAGGCGGCAATATTGGTTTTTCTTAAAGGCAGTTTGAAATGGGCTCCCTTCTCTTTTTGGAACATGTCGTTGAGATGAGAATAGATATTATTGAAAAAGAATTCTTTACCCGAGCCGGTTTGCCCTTGAACGAGGAGGCTGGGCAACCCGGTCATGACTTCGCTCTGTTGGTTGCCCTCCCAGTTCAGCATACGGTTGCAAATAGATTCCACAACGGTCTGAATCTGGCCCACAAGTGAGTTGATGTTCTGGCTCTTCCCGATGACGTTGCCGAAATGATAGGAGAAAACTTTAGGATCGCGGTACTCAATATCTTTCTTGAGTTGTGACAGTTCCCGTTTAAGAGTTTCGATCTGCTGGAGGTTGTTGACTTTCTGGCTGATCAGACTGGCGATGATCTGGAGGATTCTTTGATGCTCTTGAGTGAAGAAATACTTTTGAAAGCTGTCCTGGTTGATCACCCCCAGAACATGACTGCCGTGAATGATGGGGACAGCTAACTCGGACTGGATTTGTCCGGAAAGATTTTTATAAAACCCTTGAGTCTGCCTGGCATCCTCCACATCAGTGATTAATACCGGTCTGGCAATGTGTGCCACATAACCGTTGAGGGATCGTTGCTCGGCAGGAAGTTCTTCACCACCAACGGGCATGAGAGGGATTTTACTTTTCATCCAACCGCGAGATTTAGCCCCAACCAGATTACCTTCTTCATCTTCAATGGCGAGCCAGGGTTTGCCATCGATAATTTTATGAATGGAAATGGTCCCCGAATCGGCACCGATCAATTCAGAAGTTTTTGCCAGAATCTTATCGAGAAAAGAGGTCAGGTTGTCATCGGCATCGGATAACAGTTCCTCGATTTCACTGAGCACTTCGATTTCTACATGCTCCGGGTTTTCCTCTAAAATTAATTTCTCCACCATCGCCGCGTGGTTTTCCAAAAGCGGTTTTTCAAAGTTGGTGAATTTGTGCGAGGTGTTGGTGTAATAATTCACCACGCAAATCAACTGCTTGGTTTTGGAGTTGAACTTCGGAACCTGATAAAGAGAGACGAGATCAATTTTTCGCGCCACAGCTTTTCGGCTGAAACTTTCTTCCATAACATCTTCGATATAGACTGCATTCAGTTCAGGGTCTTTGGCCGTGAGGCCTTTGCGTTTGTCGTGAAGAACGATTCGGTTGATCAGATTTTCTTTGTGGATATTGATGTGTTCGCGATTGTTATATATCAGCGCGTCCTCCTTGTTTTTCGAAAACGCGGCGAGAATTTCTACCTGATTACTCAGTTCCCTGGCTTTGGGATTCTTAATGGAAGAGGGCACCCAGACCGAGGCCAAAGCCAGTTTGTCAATCAATTGCACAGCAGAACGCATCATCATCCACGCCGCTTCTTTTTTCCGCGCTAAATCGAGATGACGCGAGAAAGAAAGTTTCTGATGGAACCGTTTGGCGCGGTCAATGGTGCCGCTGGCATCGCCGAGAAAATCGACAACCTCTTTTTTTTGCTCCCCGTCAAGAAACTCTCCTGCCTTTCCCCAGTCGAGACTGATGGTGCCGATGGGCCGAAACTGATAGGTGATGGGGAACACGGCGGTCGCCTTAATGCCTGCCAGTTTTTCAAACGGATTTTGTAATTTGGCAAATTTTTCCGGCTCATCCCATGAGAACACCACCTCATTTTTAAGAAACGCCTGCGATATGATAGAAGCCTCAGGCGAAACAAATTTGGTGATGTGCTGTTCGTTCGGCTTGTTCTGGTCGGTGACATATTGGCAAACGAGCATGCCCTCATAGAGATCCTCAAGATAGATCCGCACCGTTTTGCAGGCATAAAGCTTCTTCAACCGGGTGGCAATATGGTGAAGAATTTCCGGCAAGCTTTCCTTACCGTAGCGAGAAATTAAATTATCAGATGAACTCGGGGCCATGATATCGAATCAATTGAGTAATAAAAATACACAGTCAGCTGATAAGTATAGAATATTTATAGAGTTAAATGAACCCCTCTTTTACAAAGTACCCGTTCCGGGCACGAGAGCTTTTGAAAAGTATAACGAGGGCTGGGGTGATTTGCATTTAGAGACTTTGGGAACACAGATGGACAATGATGATGCCGGATTGAAATGACTCCCTCCCTTCATAGGGAGGGATTGAGGGAGGGTTGGATTTTTTTATAGTATCCACAAGGGCCGGGGGGATTTGTGGTTGGCGTCTTTGCGAGGAGGCTTTTGCCGACGCGGCCGTGACATCCATTCATTTGCACTCGTGCCCTGAAAGGGTAAATCTAGGTGTGTATCCAGAACCTGGATCGCCACACTCCTTACAGTCGTTCGCGATGACGAGCGGAGGGTGGCTGTTTGCCTCTGCGCCCGATTTTTAAAAGAGGGCCGGTGTAAGGGGGGGATCGGTTGACTGAGGTTGACGGAAAATTTGTGTTAAGCTACAGCGAATGGAGCGATATGCGGAAACTATATCAAGGCTTCAAAATACGATCAATAGGGCCTATCCACTACTCCGGTAACAATAAGCGCGATTCCGCAAGAAAGAAATCTGAAATCATCATAAGGAATTTTTAATAGATGCGGAGTGGGGTTAAAATTATTTGAACAGACGCTTATCGACCCAAAAGGGACGATAGCTGGGTAAACTTTTTACTATAATATTTAACCTGTTTTTATAAATAACATTTAGACCCCAAGGAAAAACATGGACGAAATTGCTCCCACTTCGGATAAAGACATTGTACCTCTTATAAAAAGAGCAGTTATGGGGGTGCGTGAGGATATGCGTGACAATACGTATATAGTTGAGGCCATACGCGTATTACCGGTAAAAGGTTATCGAAGTGCTATTGGTGCATTTTGGAATGCCGTTGTTGATGACCTGCGGAATAAAATCCTCTTCCGTAGTATTAGTCTCTTCAATAAAGAGATTAATCTTGGTCGAGAGATAAAGACATATGAAGATTTTCAAGAATATGTAAATGATGATCAATTAATTGAAGGGGCGTACAAAATTGGTGTTATTGGATGGGAAGCATATAAAATATTGAAACATTCAAAAGAAGCAAGGCATATATTTTCTGGTCACCCTAAAAGCAGTGAGCCATCATTGGTAAAAGTTCTTGCTGTAATTGATGACTGCATAAAATATGTTCTTAATGAAGAGTATCCAATACAAATTATCGATATTGAAGAATATATTGAGACACTCAAATCTGATAATTTTGATAGAAATGCAATCGCAATAGAAAACGCACTTGGTGATTTGCCAGAGACTTATAAAAATGAGTTAACGAACAGACTTTTTAACATTTATATCCACCCAGACTCATCTAGTTCGTTAACTTCAAATATTGAATTTGTTTCTCCTTTGCTTTGGCAAGTTCTCCCTAAATCCATAAAACTCC
>JACKQG010003715.1_pt1 | contig 18394 bp, 21 predicted proteins | sample 8237621 | NCBI WGS metagenome assembly JACKQG01 (sample SAMN15677084, study PRJNA649215) | marine metagenome | biome: marine; feature: Black Sea; material: saline water; isolation source: suspended particulate matter (SPM) from the Black Sea western gyre | collected 2013-06-09/2013-06-10 | depth... | reverse complement strand
CGAATCAATTGCTCCATTCCTTTTCTTAAGGAGACAGGAGCAACGAGTAGTTTGCGGAAGCTTTGTTGTTTTGAGAAGCCGGTTAGGTAGTTAAACAACTCCACAAGGTCTTGGCCGAGTTCTGGTCGTGCTGAAAGAAGTCCTAGATCGGTGTACAGGCGCGAGGTTTTGGAGTTGTAATTTCCAGTGCCGATATGGACGTAGCTGCGCAGGCGCTCTTTTTCTTTGCGTACGACCAGCACAATCTTGGTATGCGTTTTCAGGCCAATCACGCCATAAACCACATGCACACCTGAGCGCTCCAGATGTTTAGCCCATTGAATATTGTTGTCTTCGTCGAAGCGGGCTTTGAGCTCTACCAGTGCCATCACCTGTTTTCCATTTTCTGCTGCACGGATGAGTGCTGCGATGATCGGAGAATCTTTGGAGGTGCGGTAGAGGGTCATCTTGATCCCCATCACGAGGGGATCATCTGCCGCTTGATTGATGAATTCCTCGACCGACGTGGAAAACAAGTCGTAAGGGTGATGGAGGAGAACGTCGTGGCGACGCAACACCGAAAAAATGCTCTCGAATTCCTCTTCTTTGATGGAGCCGTCTTCCAACATGCCCCTCTGAGCACGACTGAGGACGGTGGGAGTTTGACCTGAATGCGTTGCATCTTTGAGATGTGGCATCGGCAGGCTCATCAAGCCGAAGAGATCATCGAGCCCGAGAGGGCCATTCACCTTATAGAGGTCTTCTTCAACAACGGACATGCCGTCGATCAACATCTCAATCACGTCTTGCGGTGTGTCTCCCGCAACCTCCAGGCGGACCACTTCACCACCCATCCGTCGCTTTCTTAAGCCTTGTTCGATCGCGATCATGAGATCGTCGGCTTCAAGGTCGCGGAGCTCCAGGTCGGCATCCCTGGTGACCCTGAAAAAGTAATGGCCTTCGATGCTCATTCCTGGAAAGAGCAGACTGAGATTGAAGGCAATCACCTGCTCAAGAGGCACTGCTGTGTGCATTGGCTTGGCATCAGGGCCGTCAAGCTCAATGGGAATCGAGACAAAGCGAGGAAGGATCTTCTGAGGAACCTTCACTCGGGCCAGTTGGCGTTGACCCGACTCTGGGTCATGGATCAGGGCGGCCACGTTGAGGCTGAGATTGCTAACGAACGGAAAGGGATGGGCAGGATCTACCGCTAGGGGCGTTAGGACCGGAAAAATCGCCGTTTGAAAGAAGTTGTCTACCCAGTGCCTTTGGGCCTCGTTCAGTTGTTCGTAGTTGAACAGGAAAACTCCATAGTCTTCGAGGCCTACGCGGAGATGGTTGAGGTAGTGGTTTTGCTGGGCTTCCAGCAGAGCTGAGAGCTGGTTGCGAATCTCATGGAGCTGCTCCCGGGGCGTGAGGCCGTCCTCGCTTCGCTTGTCGATGCCGGCCTCAACCTGAGACTTCAAGGACGCAACGCGCACCATGAAAAATTCATCGAGATTGTTGCTGAAAATGGCGCTGAATTTGGCCTGTTCCAACAACTGCGTTCTTTGGTCAAGCGCCTGAGCTAAGACGCGTCTGTTGAAGGCAATCCAGCTCAGTTCCCGATTGATGTAGAGATTCTCGGGAAGCATATGGCCGCTGATGATTTGTCTCGAGCACTGTGCTCGCAAGGGAAAGGTAGCAATTGTCCGTCAGCCTGTGGTGTGTTCAAGGGGACTGCGGGTCACCAAGACCACCACGACCACGAGCAATGCTGCGCCTCCAAAAAATGGACTGGTTTGACCTAGGAGGTCGTAGCCCAGTCCAGCTAGCGGTGGGCCTAAAAAACTGCCAAGACTCTGTAGTGCTTGCAGGCTGCCAAGGGCTGCGCCTTGCCCTTCATCGCTGAGACGCCGAGACACCAGGCTGCGCAGGCTTGGGGTGACCAGGCCGGTGCCGCTGGCCAAAATTGCCACCGCTGTGAACACTCCAATCCTGGCTTGTTCAGGATTCGTGGTGGGGATCAGCAAACAGCCGGCGATGACCAAACCGAGGCCGATCAGCGTGAGTTTCCACTCCCCAAAACGATTCACCAATGGACCGATCAGTCCACCCTGGACCACGGTGGCGACGACCCCCACAATCAAAAAGGCTGTGGTAGCAAGCTCTGGGCCCCAGTTGAATCGTTGCTTGAAATAGAGCACCAGAATTGCTGTGAAGCCATTGAAGGCAAGAAAAAATAGAAAAAAGCCCAAGGCCAGACGCCCGACTGCTGGATTGCCAATCACCCGAGCGATTTGAGCGAAGGGGTTGAGCTCCCGTTTGCGGGGAAGAACGCGGCGCTCTGACACCGGATGGGTTTCAGGGAGCAACGTCAGGACAACAACAAGGTTGAGGACGGCGAAGCCGGTTGCCACCCAGATGGGCACCGTGACGGCAATCCGGGCCAATTGGCCGCCGAGAAAGGGTCCGATAATGAAACCAAGGCCGAAGGCCACACCGATCAATCCGAAGGCGCGTGCACGTTTCTCCGGCGGTGTGATGTCTGCGAGTACGGCTCCTGCGGTGGCGGCTGTTCCACCGCTTACCCCATCGATCAGACGGGCTCCAAACAGGAGAAACAGGGGCAACACAGCACCAGCGGGCCAGTCATGGCTCAAGGTGATTGCGAAGAGTCCGAGGCCCAGAACGGAACCACTCACGCAGATGGCGATCACGGGCCTGCGGCCGAAGCGATCACTCAGGGCTCCAATTAACGGCGTTGCTGCGAATTGCGCGAGGGCGTAGCTGCCAGCTAACAACCCAAGGGTGCGACCGTCGGCATTGAACGATGCCAACAGAAATGGCAGCAATGGAAAAACAATGCTTTCGCTCAGTCGGTCATTGAGCAGCGTGAGAAACGCACTGACCAAGGTTGGAACGTGAGGACGGCGCACGTTCGATCGAGGCGGTTATTCACCTTCCCACAGATGCTCGCCACGCGATCAATTGCTCTAACGCTGCGCTGCCTACTCCATTGGCTTGCATGGTTTGGGCTTCTTCCACGCCATCCTCCAAGCTTTTGCTCAGTCCGCTCAACCAGAGGTAACAGCCTGTGTTCCAACGCAAGGAATCGGCCATGGGCCCTTGGCCCAGAAGTGCCTCTTTGGCGTGCGCAGCCCAGGCTTCCTCCGATTCCCAGCGGGGGTCATCTCCGAAGCAGCCATGGTCCCGGGGATGAACAATGTGTCGTTCGGGTTCCCCTGAGTTGTGTATCCGAGCCGTGATTCCGGCTCGACTAACAGGCAGGTCTGTGCCGCCTTCTAAGCCTTTTACGGTGATGACGTCCTTTTCTCCGGCTAGTTCCAGGGCTTGCCAGGCTCGGCTTTCCGTTGGCGGATGTACAAAACCACTCACCAGTAGGTGGTGCCCTTGGTGTGCGGTCCAGAGCAGCTCAGCGCTGGCTAATGGAGGGCGTTTCCCGAGATCATCCCGAGCGGGCAGCAGAACCTCGCCTAGGGGGAAGTGTTCCGGTTGATAAATAAGGGCAAGACCATGCAGGTTGAATCCTGTTTGAACATCGTTGATAGACAGCCCGCTCAAGTTGAGCCCGATGGAAGCGAACAGTTCTGCGGCGGTGATTCCAAATTTCACGGGCATTCGCCTCCCTCCCTGTAAGACCACGGGTTGTCCGGACCCCACCAACAGCAAGGTCGTTAAGGGGTAGATCGGTGCCGTGCGAGATCGACCGTCAAAGGGCATGCCAAAGCAGATCGGCCGGCGTTGCTCAGGTTGACTGAGAAGACAGGGCCCAAGCCGTTTATAGGTATCGAGCATGCCGGTGAGCTCCTGAGGTTCAGGCCGGCGAATGCGATGGGCGATCAGAAAGGCGCCGATTTGAACGTCTGATGCTCCTCCCGTGAGCATCAACTCCATGGCCTCATCGGCTTCGCTTCGGGTCAACCCTTTGCTGGTGTGCTCTCCACTGCCGATTTTGCGTAGCAATTGCTTGAAATATGCTCGCTTTTTGGCTTGTGGAGGCGTTTCCATTGATATGACCGCGGAACCAAAGGAGATCGTTCCGCAGAATTATCTCCTTTGGCGGTAGTCATTGATACCGGACTGTTTTATGCGCCTTAAGGGTTAGCTCGTGCATAGGCCTGCAAAGCTTCCATGGAGTGGGTGGGATGGATGCTGTCGCCCCTCGGCGTAATAGAGACGTTCAATGAGCAGGTTTGGAAACGTTTGGCGCACAAGTGCCGGGGTGACTGACAAAGAGTCGCTAATAAGGAAGCTATTGATACTTTTTAAGGCTTGATCCAGGATTTGATTTAACTGATTCGCAAATGAGGAAAGAAACATGAAAACGACCTAACCATCAACAAATTAATGATGCGCTCTTCCTCTCAGTCGTTCTGTCGCCGATGCTGCCAATTGGTTGCTCCTGGATTGTGCATTGGTAGCTAATGCATCAATTTTGGGTCTTGATCTTGTAGATGATTGATTCACTGCTGAGTGGCTACGCAAGGCGTGCTGATCTCTAGTAGTTCATTTATTCTTCTTTTTACATGACAACGACGGTTACTGCTTCTCTCATGGCAGCAAAAAAGGCTAAGGGGCTTTCTTTTGCTGATCTAGAAGCGGCCCTTGGGCTCGATGAAGTTTGGATTGCTTCCCTCTTTTATGGACAGGCCACCGCATCCCCTGAAGAAGCAGAGAAATTAGCAACTTTGTTGGCTCTAGATCCAGCCATTACCTCTGCACTGCAAGAGTTTCCAACGAAAGGAAGTCTCGATCCAGTAATACCTGTAGATCCATTGATCTATCGCTTCTATGAAATCATGCAGGTTTATGGAATGCCTATGAAAGATGTCATCCAGGAAAAGTTTGGCGATGGAATTATGAGCGCTATTGATTTTACTTTGGATGTAGATAAGGTTGAAGATCCAAAAGGTGATCGGGTGAAAATCACGATGTGTGGAAAATTCTTACCCTATAAAAAATGGTGAGTTTTTGATCTCATTTAAATAAGAGCTCGGCACGATCTGGCTTTTTTATTGTCTTTAATATTGCTGCTGAAGCTGGCGTACGGCTTGCTCACGTCGCTCTTGATTGGTGAGTTCTACGCTTAATGACTTCAACGCCATTTTGCTATGAGTTGTGGCCATGCATCCCAAGGCTCTTAATGCAGCCTCGGCAACGGCATCGGATCCTTCTTGGACCAGAATGCTAAGCCTCGTGCTAATGGCAATGTCGTCTCGTCGCTGAAGTAAGCGTATGCAGGCGATGACAACGGGATCACGCCAATCTTGCAGAGTGGATTCACACAACTGCAGCAATTCATTGGCTTGAAGTTGATGTGATTTGAAGCTGAGAAGATTTAAGCCAGCAAGTCGTTGGGCTTGACTTGGCAACTGCAGAATGTGCTGAAAGTCTGAATGGGTCAGTTCGGCGCCCCAGCAACTCAGTGCGTTGAGCAAGAAGGCATCTGGATCATTGGATTGGTTTAGTTGTGTGAGTAACCAATCTTTTGCTTCAGGTTGATGGCAAAGGCCGGCGGCATGGATTAATTCAGGCTGAATTCCGTGCTGTTGGATCAGGGTACGGATGATTGGCCATCCTGTTTCTGCCAACATCCCCAAGCGTTCAGCAACCGCAAAACGGAGTTCATCAGAAAGGCTGGGAGAGAATATCTCTCCCAGCCAGGTTGGATTCAATGGAATCCGTCGTGCATTGGCTAGCCGATCCCAAAGGGTGGCTTCATCAATGGCACTCATAAGCTTTGAAATCAGCGGGCGCCGAGCTCAGCGGCCAGTTCGCGTTCTAGTTTTTCATCATGCTCTGTTGGGAGCACATCAGAAATCTTGGTGCGGTGGGTGCTGTAGAAGAGCATGCCAATGAACACCATGCCGCCAACGATGTTGCCCAGGGTGACTGGCAAGAAGTTCCAGAAAATCACCTGACCGAAGCCCACACCGGAACCCAGGATCGGGCCAGCAGTGTGAAGGAACTGGTTCACCACGATGTGCTCCATGCCCATCGATTGGAAGGCCGTAATCGGCAACCAGCAGGCCAGCAATTTGCCGGGAACACTTTTGCTCACAAGAGCCATCGTGACGCCTAGGCAAACCAACCAGTTGGCACCAACTCCACGCAGGAAGGCCAAGAAGAAGCCCAGGGATTGAAGGTTCTCGTACTTGGTAACAACGTTGGTTTTGTTGAGGGCAATGATCTTCGCAGCCACCTGTTGCCACATGCCACCACCATCGGCAGCGGAGGCGGGATCCACGGTGCCACCACTGGTCAGGCTGATCGCCATGATCAAGGCAACTACAGCAGTGCCGATCCAGTTGCCCAGCCAGACCCAACCCCAGTTTCGGAACGTGGCTCTCCAGGTGCTCTTACCGGCCCATGTGGACATGGGTAGAAGCGCGAAGTTGCCAGTGACAAGCTCCATGCCAAACAGAACGATGCTGGCAAAGCCGAAGGGGAAGAGTAGGGATCCCAACCAAGGTTGGCCACTCTTGAGACCAATTGTGAGGGCAAGGATTACAGCAAGGCCGAGAATGGCGCCGGAATAAAAGCCACGAATGAGCAGGTTTTTGACGCTGACGGTTGCTTTTTTCCCGCCGGCGGCAATCATGCCGTCGACGAGTTCATTGGGTAGGACATAGTCCATCTGGGAAGCTGATGCACTCATGATTGGGTATTTAGTAAATAAAAGGGAATCAACCGCTGACGCGATTCATGAAGCGTGAGAAGACATCTTGATGCTGTGGTTCTATAGAAATTGGTGCTTTGTCTTCACCGCTTGCGCTAAGCCAATTGACAAAGCGTGATAGGAAATCAACTTTTAAAGTCATTGAGAAATGAGTAAATGTTTGACTTTTAGAGACGTTGCACCATGGCTTCAAAACAAAGCGCCACGGTTTAACGTCGTAGGCCTAATTCGGTTCGCTTAAGCCCGAGGCTTTGCACCGAATTGTTCGATGAGTACCTGTCGAAGAACGTTTTGAATGTCTTCTGCGGGAATTGCTTTGTGCTGCACTTCGCCGATCTGCGGGTTTTCACCCTGAGATCCTCCGATGCTCAGGGTGTAGGCCTCACCCATTTCGCCCTGACTGTTTTTAGCTTTGGTGCCCGTTAGGCCGATCGCACCCATGAAGGCTTGGCCACAGGTATTAGGGCAACCCGTCCAATGGATCTTGAGCTCTTCGGGTAATTCGAGATCTGCATCAAGTTTTTTTGCAGCTGCAATGGCTTGGTCTTTCGTGTTGGTTAGACCAAAACTGCAGTAGGTATTCCCTGTGCAGGAGACTGTTCCAGCTGCAATGGCACCTGGTTTAAGAGGGAAGCGTTGCAACAATGGATCTGCTTTGAAGCGATCCAGATTGGTTGTTGAAAGTCCCACGATGATCACGTTCTGGTCTTCAGTTAGGCGAATTTCGCCAGTTCCGTAATCCAAGCTTGCAGTGGCTAAATCGTGAAGGTCGGTTGCTGTAAGTCGTCCAACGCTTACGTGGAGCCCTGCGAAAAACTCACCTGCATTTTTTTGTGGGTGGATTCCGTAGTGAGAACGTGGTGTGGAATTAAAAACTGATCCTGGATCCTCTATGAGAGGACCAAAGAGGCCTTCCACTTTGCTCCTAAAAGTGTCAACACCTAGTTGGTCGAGATACATGCGGAAGCGGCCTTTGGGGCGTTTGTCACGCTCGCCGTTGTCACGCCAAAGGCGAATGACGCAATCGGTCATTTTGCAAATTTCATCCTGCTTCACCCAGGCATTCAGGGGGATGGCATAAGCATTCATCTGAGAAGAGAGGATTCCACCGATCCATACACCGAAACCCAAAACACCATCTCGTTCAACGGGATGAAAGACGATGTCGTTGTGAAGTAGAAAGTTATCTTTTGCTCCAGCTACAGCTGTATTCCATTTGCGCGGAAGGTTCGAAAACTCTGGATTACCTTCGCAGTGGTTGGTGAGAAAGTTTTGAAGCTCGGTGGTGAATGGCCGTGTGTCGATAATTTCGTTCGGATCAATTCCTGCAAGGGGATTTCCAGTTACATTCCTAGGATTGTCAAAACCCGATTGGATGGAGCTCAGTCCAGCATCCTTTAGCCGTTTGAGAATGTCTGGCAAATCATCCAGCAGCACGCCGCGAAGTTGTAAGTTTTGGCGTGTTGTGATGTCGCAGCTTCCGTTGTCTCCGTAGCGCTCAACGATTGAGGCGACAACACGGAGTTGTTGGTGGTTGATGACCCCATTCGGTACCCGCAAGCGAAGCATGAACTTGCCTGGGGTTTTTGGGCGCCAGAACATTCCGTACCATTTTAGGCGAAGTTGAAGATCGGTTTCATCAACTTCTTCCCAGCCAATTCTTGCAAATTCTTCAATTTCATCACCTACAAGTAATCCGTCCTTTGCAGCTTTATTTTGCTCAATTTTATTGAGCTTCTTGTTTTCTAGGAATGGTCTTGTGGGCATTTGAATGCTCATAGCGCTGATGTCTGGTACGGGAATTCGTCGATTAGCGAGATTTCCAGCACATCAGAGAGAGGTATGCGTGCTGAGAAAAGGTTTATAGCGATCTGTGGGGTGATGTTTCGGTATCCGATCGAACTAAAATGGTGACAACAAGCTCGGAATTTTGTCTAATTCGATACAAGGAAGTTCCCTGATTTCTGGCTCGATTGATCTGTTCACAACGGCAGAGAATTGAATCAGTATTGGCGACCTATTTCTCCGATCCAGCGAACGGCACCATGGCGGAGCATGGACCAAACCCTTGCCATGGCCGCTAAATCGCGATCAAAATCATTCTTGAATCGCTGCGGTGCTCGATTGCTGCGAGCGGTTGACTGCATGGGAGCGCGAGAATGCCTTCTGCGGTAGTTAGTCATGCATGCATGAATGGAAACCACCTGACTACATCAGCTCAAGGGGCTTCAGATCCGTGGCCGTTGTTACGTAAACGTGGCGAATTAAGTGGCGCAACAGCCCTTCGTCTTGTGATCCATGGACGTTCAGGTGGATTGGTACCACCTTGTTTGCAGCAAATTGTGGTGGCTGTCGCTGAGCGCCGAGCGGCGCCAGTTGAATTGGAAGTGCTGACTGCCGAGCATCCGTCTCCAGTGCAGTGCGGCAGCCAGTGGCTTGTGCCTTTGCTCTTGCTTCCTGGCAGTCATGCACGCAGTGACGTCCCGCTGATTCGTAATCGGTTGAAGGCTGAGGGTGTTGTGGTGAAGTCGCTTCCTTTTCTGGGCGCCTGGGATTGTTGGTGGGTTCTGATGTCGCGTTGGATTGAGGATGTTGCTGCGAAGCATCCTTCTCTGGCGTTGGTTCATCATCCATTGAGGCCAGGGATTTCAGATCGTTTCCTCGCTTCAATTCAGCGTCGCTTTGATTTGCCTGTGGTTCCGTTTGATGCCTGGGACCAGTTTGCTAATGACCATCCCAACGTGGTTCCATTACCTCTTTCCTTGGCGCCTAATCGGATGTCTGAGGCGTTGCGTCAGGCTGGTGGTTTGCCATCCCTCCTTGAAGATCCCCAGCTTCGGCAGGGACTTATTCATTGTCTTGCCCTATTGCCGTGACTGACTCGACCATGACGGGAACTGTGTATCTCGTAGGAGCTGGACCAGGAGATCCCGACCTGCTCACCTTGAAGGCTCATCGTCTACTGCAATGTTGTGATGCCCTCGTCTACGACTCCCTAGTGCCAAGTGAGGTGCTTAATCTCGTCCCAGACTCATGTGAACGGCACTTTGTCGGTAAGCGTCGCGGACACCATTCCGTGCCTCAGCCCAGTACCAATTCAGTTCTTGTTGCCTTGGGTCAGCGCCATCAAACGGTGGTCCGCTTAAAAGGCGGCGATCCCTTCCTGTTTGGTCGTGGTGGAGAGGAAGCAGCCCATCTGGTTTCCCATGGCATTGCTGTTGAGGTCGTGCCGGGCGTGACGGCAGGAATTGCGGCTCCGGCCTATGCCGGAATACCGGTGACGCATCGACGAGCAGGCTCATCGGTCACCTTCGTGACGGGTCATGAGGAGATCGACAAGCGTCGACCGTCCGTGAATTGGCAAGCTCTTGCCACCGCGAGTGATGGTTTAGTGATTTATATGGGTTTGCATAATTTGCCGCGAATTGCCGAGGAATTGATGGCTGGTGGTCTTGATGGAAGTACCCCTGTCGCTGTCATTCAGCAGGGCACAGTCGCTGGTCAGCGTTGCTTGAAGGCACCCTTACGTGAAGTGGCAGCCGCTACTCGGACTGAACAATTTGCCTCTCCTTCGATTGTTGTTGTGGGAGACGTGGTCAATCATCAAGTGGAGGCTTGTGCACCTGAACCCGCGGCGGTCACCATGCCGATTCCATTCTGACGGTTGTTGATTGACGTTCAGTGCGGTGATCAAGCATCCCTGATTAATCCAGTTAGGGAGGCGTTAACTGCTGAAACCAACAATTTGGTTTCTATGTCTGGGTGGCATCCGATACGGATTGAGCTAACCATCAGCGCTAGAGACAATGAATCGATAATTCAATGGCATTAAAATGTTTGAACTTATTCCGTATACGCGTTTTCGAGATACCCCATCTGTTCGTTTTTTTGATGTCACGATTCCTGATTCCAATGCTCGCGACCTAGTTGTTCATCGTGGGCCAGCGGTGAGTCCGCCGGATGCTGAAGATAGTGGGGCATGGCAGTTTTATCTGCATCCTCATCAGGACGATAATCTTCTCGCCGCCAGTGGTGGAAGAACTTTTTATTTGGTGAACTTGGCTTGGGAGCATCCTTTTCACATCGTTCGTTTGGACAGTGGTGGTGACATTCTCAATATTCCAAGAGGAACATTCCATCGCTCTTTGTCTGATCCCGATGGATCTGTTGTTCTTAATCAGGCCAAGCGAAATTCCAATGTATGTGTAGATAGAGAGTTCCGTGTTTACAACAGCCTGAAGATCCCAAAGCTCTATCAAGTCACTTCAAAAGCGGCAGCGCGTCCGCTATTGCATGGTCTTGCACCTGTCCTTCAGGCAGCGTGAGTTGTCTTTTGAGCTGTGCTCTCGGGCGGCCAACTTAAGACCTGTGCCTTGATCGTCCAGTTGAGCTTGCTGATGGTGTTGGGTGGACCTTTGAAATCGCCTGAAACAGCAGCGGTTAGTTCTGGATTTGAGGAGCTGGCTAGCACGATGTAGCGCTCGCTGATTTCGCATCCAGCGCTGGGGTCAAAACCACGCCAGCCTGCTCCAGGAAGATAGATCTCGGCCCAGGCATGAAGGTCATAGTCAGTAGGGGCAGGATCGGTGAGTTGATACCCGCTGGTGAACCGTGCAGGCAGACCAACGCTCCTACAACATTCCACCATCAACATGGCTAAGTCTCGGCAAGAGCCCACTCTTTCCCTCAGGGTTCGGCCAGCTGGCCAAGCTGGGCCTAAATGTCGTTCGGTGTATTTCACCCGGTCTTGAATGGTCGCCATCAGTTCGCGCAAAAACGGCAAGGTTTGCTGGTTTCCTCCCATCAAGGCGTCTTGGGCTAGGGCTACGGCTGAGGGATCGTGCTGACCGTTTGGTAACCAGCCTTCCAGCGCACCGTGTAGATCACGATTGAGATGTCCGCGGGGGTAGGGGAGCGGAGGATTCAGTGGGTTGAAGCATTCTTCAAGTGGCCTTGCAGCTTGGGTTTCCACTTTGCTGTGAGCCTCGATGCACAAATGACTCGTTGTGCCTTGAAAGCAGATCCGTTGAATCTCATCTCCACTGGCTGCTACGAGAGCATGCTGATGGCTTGGTTCTGGAGACACGATCAGCTCGTGCTCAAGGAGCCGCTGATGACCGTGACCTCTGGGTTGGAGGCACAGGCGGTGTGCTCCAAGACTGATGGGTGCGTCGTATTGATACGTAAGGGTGTGGGTCAGCTCAACGAGCATGATGGGTCTGTCGAAATGGTTGAGAGGTCCTGCGGTGTGAGATCGGCGGTGGGGAAATAGCTTTTCTGAATGAGCCCATGCAGTTGATTGAGATCGGTCTGCAGTTGATCAATCACTTCATGCAAACCGCGGTTGATCAGAGACTCAATGCGGACGTAACTCCACTTGGCCACGAGCTGACCGCGCAGGCATTCGAGGTCGTCAGGTGAACCTGGAATGGGCTTGTGTTGAATTCGCTCCAGGGTGTCGTTGATCTCTTGCAAGCAAAACCGTACGGATCTGGGAAAAATCGGATCCAGCAGAAGAAAACGTGCCACTGAAATGGGACTGATTGCTTGTTGGACGCTCTGCCGATACATCTGATAAGCCCCAGCGGTACGGAGAAGAGCAATCCATTGCAGCTCATCCAGCACTCCCCCCACTGCGCTGGGGACTGGTAACAGCAGAAAGTACTTCACATCAAGGATTCGGGAGGTTTTATCGGCTCTTTCAATCAGCCGGCCTAGACGGCTAAACAACCAGGCTTGATCGCGGCTGAGTGTGACGTCAGTGATGCCATAGAACAGTTGGCAACCGCGACGAATCGTTCGAAGTTGCTCTTGGTCTGGTTCACTCCATAGAACTTCTCCGTCTTGAAGACTCCAAAAGAGATCGTTGATGTGTTCCCACATCTCAGTAGAGATGACATCACGGATTTGGCGGGCGTTCTCGCGTGCATTCGAGATGCAGCTCACAATGCTGTTGGGGTTGTCGAGGTCTAGAAGCAAAAAATCTCTGACATCTTTTGACGATCGACGCGGATAGCTTTGATCAAAGTGCTGGCGATCACCATTCGCATCGATTAAGGGCAACCAGGGTTCAGCGTTGCCGCTGGGATTGTCCAAAGCCATCGCATTGCTTACCTCGAGAAAGCGAGAGATGTTTTCGGCGCGCTCTACAAAACGGTTGATCCAATAGAGGGAGTCCGCGACGCGGCTCAACACGGCATGGCCTCCAGATGTTCAATCGGTGCTTGTCGATCACTCACCACCCAGGTGTCTTTGCAACCGCCGCCTTGGGAGGAATTCACCACTAAAGAGCCACGTCTTAAGGCGACGCGGGTGAGTCCACCTGGACTGACCCAGCTACTTTTTCCACGCAGAACATAAGGACGTAAGTCCACATGACACGGATAGAGCTCCCCCTCACTGATGGATGGAACTGTGGAGAGCTGCAATGTGGGCTGTGCGATGAAATTTCGAGGATGAGCCTTGATCTTCTCGGCAAAGGCCTCGATTTCGCTTGTTGAGGCGTGGGGACCGATCAACATTCCGTAGCCCCCTGCTTCAGCGACCGACTTCACCACGAGTGATCCGAGGTGTTCCAGCACGTAGGTCATGTCATCTGGCCTGGAGCAGAGATAGGTGGGCACGTTTTCGATGATGGGTTCCTGCCCGAGGTAGTAGCGAATCATCTTGGGAACGTAGGCGTAAATGAGCTTGTCGTCGGCAACGCCTGTTCCTGGTGCATTGGCGATAGCAACGTTGCCCTTGCGCATCGCGTCCATCAGGCCAGGCACTCCAAGGATGGAATCTTGGCGGAACACATTGGGATCGAGAAAGTCATCGTCAATCCGTCGATAGATCACATCAATTCGCTGCAATCCCTCTGTGCTGCGCATCCATACATATCCGTTCTCACAGATCAAGTCTCTACCTTCCACGAGCGTGACTCCCATTTGCTGGGCGAGGTAGCTGTGTTCGAAATAGGCGCTGTTGAACACTCCTGGAGTGAGTAAAGCCACGCGTGGAGTGTCACTCCAGAAGGCCAGGTCTTGGAGTGTTCTCAGTAAATGAGAAGGATAATCGTCGATCGCTTGGATGTGACTACCCACAAAAAGACTCGGAAATAATCGTTTCATGACACGACGGTTTTCGAGGAAATAAGCCACTCCTGAGGGACATCTCAAGTTGTCTTCCAGGACTCGCCAATTGCCGTCACCATCCCTGATCAAGTCAAGTCCAGACACATGACACCAGCGTCCCAACGGTAATTCGATATCTTGCATTTCTGGTCGCCAACCCTGAGAACTTTCTACGTCTTCTCTAGGGATTACCCCATCGTTAAGAATGTGTTGTGGCCCATAAATATCTGCCAAAAAATGATCAATTGCGTCAAGGCGTTGCAGTAAACCCTCCTCTAATGTGTTCCACTCACTTTTATGAATCAATCTGGGCAAGGGATCAAAAGGAAGGATGCGTTCTGCTTCGCGGGGCCCTGAGCCGTTGATTCTGAACGTGGCTCCAAGGCGTCTCAACAGATTGCTGGCAGAGGCATGGTTACGTTGGAGTTCTGCTAGGCCGATGGCGCCGAGTGAGTTGAGCAGAGGCTCTAAATCTGCACGCGGGGCAGCCTGCTTCCTGCAGAAATACTCGTCATATCCATGCGATGGCCGGTATTCCTTGAACATCGCACTAGCGGTTGTTGGGGGGTATCCAAAAACTGGAGTGCCTCTTGCTCAGGTGTTGTTTGTTACTGATTTCTGGATCGTTCCTTTAACTCAAGCTTGGCTTCTGCCTTTTGGTCGTATCGATCACCTATTGCTCGATTTGCGAGTGCACGATCGCGATCAAGTGGTGGACGAACTTATGGTGATTTATGAGCGTAGTCAGGATCTCTGGGCGCAACAGTGGCGCGATGAGTTGTCAGAACTGCGCACTTTGAACCGGACGATTCAGCGGATGTATGAGAGACCGCGGTACGTCAGTTGAACGGACCTTTTCTGGGCCTCCACCTGATGTGCTTGATACACACTGCGGCGATAGGTGAGCTGCACATTGGCTTTGTGTGCTGCGTCATTGAGTTGCTGGTAGGTGTGGCCCCGGTACAGAAGAGTGGTCATAAGACGTTCCAAGAAGCAAGCTCAGGTCCCCGTTCCATGGCCTGAGTCGAACTGCGCCTCGCAAGGGAGCGAGGTGAACGCTGCGTATCAGCTGATACAGCGTAAGTATTCGAATCTCACCAGATCTTTGGCGTTTGCTTCGATACAAAGTTATGAAAACGTCTTGTTTTATGTATGGAGCTGGTTCGTTAAGTCCGTCAGGATTTGACCCATGGCAATCCGGCCGCGGCGTTCAACCGTTGCTCCGATGGTGGTCCACTGTTGCCTCAGCAGGGCAGGGCCATCGCGGCCTAGGGCGCCCACCACGTAGTCCTGGTCATCAGCGATCCAGCGCTTCAGTGATTCTGCGGTGACCTCCCAGTGGCACTGCACTCCTGCGGCATGGTCGCCGATTCGGAAGAGTTGTTCTTGGCAGTGCAGAGATGAGCCCAGCAGGCTGGCCTCCTTAGGTAGGCGAATACGGTCGCCATGCCAATGCAGCACCGGCTCGCTGGCGTGGAGCCCCCGCAGCCAGGGATCGTCGCTTGGATCGACCACCCAGTGGATCGCACCGATGCCCACTTCCAGCAGCGGTTGGGGTGGCTCTCCAACCTGCAGCGGTTCAACGGTTCCTCCCGCTGCAACGGCCAGCAGTTGCGCTCCGAGGCAGATGCCGATGACCGGTTTCCTCTGTCGGTGCCATTCCACCAGCCAATCAAGTTCGCTTTGAAGCCAGGTCAGGTTGGATCGGGGATGGTATCGCCTCTGTTTGGTCGCAGGATTTTGATCGTCATTCCCCGCTCGTCGGCGATGGTGCCAATCAAGTCAGCTCCCTCGCGATCAACGTGCTGGATCACCAACAGCGTGGTGGTCACAGCAGCAGATAACGCTGGGCGAGGGGCAACACCTCTGCTGGTTCGCAGGTGAGTAGTTCACCGTCGGCAAATACCTCATAGGTCTGCGGATCCACGCTGATGTTGGGTAGGGCTGAATTGAGTTTGAGTTCACTTTTGCCCACGTTGCGGGTGTGTTCTACGGCGATACAGGTGCGTTCCAGCCCGAGTTTGCTTTGGATGTTGTCGTTCATGGCTGCATCGCTCATGAAGGTGAGGCAACTGGGCGCAAGGGCTTTGCCGAAGGCAGCAAACATTGGTCGCCCATGCACAGGTCCTGGCGTGGGGATTGAGGCATTGGCATCACCCATTTGGGCCCAGACGATCGAACCGCCTTTCACAACGAGTTGAGGTCGTATGCCAAAGAATCCTGGTTTCCAGAGCACCAGATCGGCGAGTTTGCCTGTCTCCACAGACCCCACCTGACTGCTGATGCCATGGGCGATTGCCGGATTGATCGTGACCTTTGCGATGTAGCGCTTTAGGCGGTGGTTGTCGTTTCGGCTTGAGTCCTCGGGCAAGGCTCCGCGTTGAACCTTCATTTTGTGGGCGGTCTGGAAGGTGCGTGTGATCACCTCTCCCACCCGTCCCATCGCTTGGGAGTCGCTGGCGATGATCGAGAAGGCGCCGAGGTCGTGAAGGATGTCTTCAGCAGCAATGGTTTCGCGGCGGATGCGTGATTCCGCAAAGGCCACGTCTTCTGGGATTTTGGGATCAAGGTGATGGCACACCATCAACATGTCGAGGTGTTCTTCGAGCGTGTTGCGGGTGTAGGGCCGGGTGGGGTTCGTGCTGCTGGGAAGCACGTTCGCTTCGCCGCAGATTTTGATGATGTCTGGTGCATGGCCGCCGCCAGCCCCTTCGGTGTGAAAGGTATGAATCGTGCGGCCTTTGATCGCGGCGATGGTGTCTTCAACGAAGCCGGCTTCGTTGAGCGTGTCGGTATGGATGCAAACCTGCACATCCATTTGATCGGCTACCGATAGGCAGGCATCAATGGCGGCAGGTGTCGTGCCCCAATCCTCATGAAGCTTCAGTCCACAGGCACCAGCGCGCACTTGCTCTTCTAGGGCTTCAGGGGTGCTGGCGTTTCCTTTTCCGAAAAATCCCAGGTTGACGGGCAGCCCCTCGGCGGCCTGGAGCATTCGGCTGATATGAAATGCACCAGGGGTGCATGTGGTTGCATTGGTCCCTGTGGCCGGTCCGGTGCCGCCGCCCATCAAGGTGGTCACACCACTGGCTAGGGCTGTTTCGATCTGTTGGGGGCAGATGAAATGGATGTGCGTGTCAATGCCACCAGCGGTGAGGATGTGCCCTTCACCAGCAATCGCTTCGGTGCCGGGTCCAATCACGATGGTGACGCCTTCCTGGATGTCGGGGTTGCCGGCCTTGCCGATGCCAACGATGCGGCCATCCCTTAGCCCGATATCGGCCTTGACGATGCCCCACCAATCAAGAATGAGGGCATTGGTAATCACGGTGTCAACGGCGCCGTCAGCCCGGGAGGTTTGGGATTGGCCCATCCCGTCGCGAATCACCTTTCCGCCGCCAAATTTCACTTCATCGCCGTAGGTGGTGAAGTCCTTCTCCACTTCGAGGATGAGTTCGGTGTCCGCTAAGCGAATGCGGTCTCCAGTAGTTGGCCCATAGGTTTCGGCATAGGCCTGGCGGGAGATGCGGTAGGGCATGAATCAGGCGTCGAGGGGTCCGTTGATGTGTCCGTTGAAGCCGACCACGCGGCGTGCTCCAGAAAATGGGATCAGATTCACGTCGCGGTTGTCACCGGGCTCGAAGCGAATGGCCGTACCAGCTGGAATGTCAAGCCTTTGGCCGCGTGCAGCGTCACGGTCAAAGATCAGGGCAGCATTGGCTTCTTGGAAATGAAAGTGGGATCCCACCTGCACGGGGCGGTCGCCACTGTTGGCAACGGTGAGGGTTGTGACCTCTCTGTTGGCGTTGAGTTCAAGCTCACCGGGTTCGGCTAGCAGTTCACCGGGGATCAGGGGTGCCATTCAGAGGAAGCCTCAGCGAATCGGATCATGCAAGGTCACAAGCTTGGTTCCGTCCTGAAAAACCGCCTCGATTTGAACCTCGTTAACGAGTTCTGGAATTCCTTCCATCACCTGGTCGCGGCTCAGCCAAGTGCTGCCTTCTTGCATTAAGTCGGCCACACTCTTGCCATCTCTTGCTCCTTCAAGGACCAAAAAACTGAGCAAAGCTACGGCTTCAGGGTGGTTGAGCTTGAGTCCACGGTTGAGACGACGTTCCGCCAGGAGGGCGGCGGTAACGATCAGCAGTTTGTCTTTTTCCTGAGGGCTGAGGTGCATGGTGACCTTGCACTGGCTTTAGTTTCTCTCTCTCTGGGCCAGCAGAAGGTTCATTCTGAACTCTTATGGCCTCAATGGATGCTCTTGCAAAGGCCAGACCCTGGGAATCTGCGGCGCTGCCAGGTCTCGTTCCTGACGGGTTCGAGCCCAGATTCTGCTGAACCAGAAACGGGCATCACGGCTTGAGAAACCGCTGTAACGGGCGATCAGGCCCTGGGGGAGAACGCCGCAATGCATGCTTCCTTCGAATTCTTTGCGATCCTCCCGAACCTCCACGAGGAGGGCGTTGATCCTTTCTGTTTGGAGAGTGAAGGGTGCTGCCCAAACCAAGGTGCCAAACACGGGTTGCTGCTTCAGTCCATGGACCCCATTCAACGATTCGTCGCTGATTTCCAGTCTGTCAACGAGTTCCAAGCGCCTTCCCTCAGGCGTTCGGCGTTG
>JACKQG010003714.1_pt1 | contig 18397 bp, 11 predicted proteins | sample 8237621 | NCBI WGS metagenome assembly JACKQG01 (sample SAMN15677084, study PRJNA649215) | marine metagenome | biome: marine; feature: Black Sea; material: saline water; isolation source: suspended particulate matter (SPM) from the Black Sea western gyre | collected 2013-06-09/2013-06-10 | depth... | reverse complement strand
AACGCAGGTATTCCGGGTTGAGATGATCGAGATAGGTTCGGGCCTTGATATTGGATTGATGTGGGGCAAGTCGACCCGGCTGCCGACCATGCAAGTGCAGATCTGTCCGCTCATGGCCCTCATCGTCGGCCGGGAAGAAGTCCGCATAACGCGATCTTGCTGAAGCCGATGGACATCGGCCTCGATGCTGGGTCCGTTTCCGCCGTCGTCGGCCGGTATCCGGATGAAACGGAGATGCCTGCCTCGTTTTGTGCCCGAGGGTGGGACGAGCAAATCGGCCCCTCCCTGGGAAAGGGCCTTGGGGTCGATCTTGTCCGCGGCCGCCGCATCCAACTCGCCAATCACGACACGAGCCATAATCTGCGGCACGTGCAGTCTGTCGATGATCGGGGACGCCGGGCTGCTCATCAACTCCGGCAAGTTGCGAAGCGAGCCGGACACGATCTCCAAACTGACGGCGCGCCGCAGCACATGAGTGAGAATTGGACTACGCAGGTGGTCGTCCTGAAGTGTCCCTTCGATGGCGATCTTATCGCCCGCCGGTACCACGCGGACGCCGGTATCGGAGAACTCGCGGGCAAGGTCGTCCTGCAAGTATCGGACCTGAGCCAGTCGGCGGTCGCGAATCTTAGTTTGTGAAAGGGGCGTCGCCGCATCGGGACCTGAGGGGCGCTGGCACTCGACACCAACGAGTGTCGCCTTCGCAGGCGAGTCCTTGCCGCCGGCCTGCGGCCCGGCAGCAGTTGCACGATCCGTGCCAGCTCCTCCTGGAGTTTCTGAGCGTAGGCGGGGAACCCCTGGGTGGGTCGATCTTCTTGATCTTGCCGCGGTGGATGATCCGTAAATCAAACGGTTCATACTTGATCCAATCCAACGCCTGCACTTCGGTGACCGCCGTCGTTCGCTGCGTACTGACTTTGAACCGTACGGGATTGCGCGATCGCCATACACCTAACGAGCCACCAAAATCCCTGTAGAACCCTTCTGATTATCGCTCATTCGGAGTTGACCGGCAATCGTTTTCTGGGGGCGGACTGCTTGACGCAGGCGGATGCCCGGTGGTAAGGCGACCGCGAAGCGGTTGCTGCATGATCCTGGGCAGACGTGCAAGTGCGCCCGGTTGCGATTCGTGGTAGATCTCCACGGCCGGTAACCCATGCCGGATTTGCTCGACGCCGCTCGCCGAGATTTGCGTTTCTCGAACGTCCAGTGTCTTGAGCCCCTGGAGTCGAACGATAAACGGAATGCCACTGTTTGACACTTTCGTGCCACGCAACCAGAGATAGCCAAGTTGATCGCAACCCGCCAGGTGCTGCAAACCGACATCCGAAATTGCAGTGCCCTCCGCATTCAGCTCCTTCAAGTCATCAAGTTGGCAAAGAGTAGCCAGCGCGGAATCCGAAATGTCGGTGCCACTGAGATTCAGTCCTTCAAGAGTTCCGAGGCGGGAAAGTGCCTGAACGTCATGGTCCGTCGTTCGTGTGCCGTTCAAGTTGACCTGAACCAGCGAGTAGACGTATTCGCTGCCCTGAACATTGCGTATCAGTGTGCTCAGAAGCGATTCTTCGAACGGCTCGATCGTCTGATAAGGATAGTAGACTCTGCCGCCAATCTCGCGGATATCCGCGATGGCAGACCGCTGGCCCCGTGCCTTTATGAAGACAATACCGCCCCATGAGATTGCGATACCAAGCAATACGAGCAACGTCATGACCGTGGAAGGCTTCAACCGTAGCCGGGCTTGGCGACGTCGCGACGCTGCCCGGACTGCCCCTAGCCAAAGCATGAAGGTAATCGGCCACACTCCGATGATGCACAACGCATCCACGAGCAGTCCCCACAAATGGAGTTTTCCATACTCCTGCATTCCCCAGGGCGTCAAGGAGAGATCTGAAAGATACTGCTCGCGAATGGACGCCATGATGTCGTCACGGTCATTCATTTCCGGATGTCCCCAGACGTAGTTGGGCCCCACGCCGGCACGAATGCCGGGACCTGGCACGGAGCCGTCAAGATAGGGCACTGGCCACCCGAAGGAGAAGGCAAGCGTGGTGGTGGAACCCGGACGATAGAAGACATGACACGTGAGGTTTCGTGATACAAGGATCGGCACGATGACCGCAAAGGCGATCGTCGGTATCAGAAGCTGCATGCGTCGCACGATTCACCCGCCTCGCTCAATCAGAACCAAGACCACCAGTAGCGTCTGGTCCGCCTTCCCAGAATGAGTCATTCATGACTTGTCTCTTACGTTTTCACACATCCGACGCCGAAGGTCCGTCTGTCAGGTCACCAAGCACTATTGAAAGATATTGTTACTTCCCAGATCTTCCCAAGCAACGGCGTATTCGTATGGATGGCGAATCTCTGCGGGCGTGCGTTGTTGGCGAACTCGCTCCACCCGACTCCCGCCCCGGCGGAGCATGTCTTTGTCGAGCGAAGGTTCAAAACCAGAAGCGATCCCCCATCATGTCTGACCGCCACCGCGCAACTCGCCTGCGTGGAGCGATGTTCCCGTCGTCCGATGCGGGGAATCTTTTTGTCATTTTGTTGCGGCCCAGGCAAGCTTGGCCTTTAGGTTATTGCAGTGAGAAGGCGGCAGAAGCTTTTCGCGCTGTAGCCGTCCAACGACAATGCCCGGTGCCCTATTAATCTCACTCGAAAACTGCAAAATCTGAGCTTTGCTTTTCAGGTAAGGTAGGCGGTTGGCCACGGCTGGCGGGATCAAAATATCCTGTGCAAATCGGTTGGCTTCCCTCTCCTCTTCGGTCTTGTCCGTGGCTCCGAACTCAAGAAAGACCTGTTTCTTCCCGTGCAGGAGGATATGGCCCGCCTCGTGGAAGAACGTAAACCATAGTTGGTCGTCGGTTTTGTGTTTCAGGCTTAATTGAAGCAAAGCCTTGTCCTTGGTTAGCCACCGGGTTGCACCACTAACACTAGCGCGCGGGATCTCCTTCGTAAACACTACGGCAACACCAGCGGCCCGGCAAAGTTCGCCCATCTGCTGTCGCCAAACCTTTGCGCGATGAATGGTTAGCTCTCGTAAATCATTCAGGGCCTTTCTGAACTCGCGAGCATCAAATGGTTCGCACTCCACGCCGTCTGCCTGCAGTTCCCCAATTCGCAACCACGTAGCTACATATCCTGGATGTTTCTCTTGAGCGAGCTTCCCCCTATACAGTGCATCTGGAGCGGCCCATGCGTTGCGCCACGAATCCACGCTGCCCGCGCCGAAAAACGCAAGGCTGCTGCGCACCATCACTGCATCCTCGGCGGCCTCCTTCATAAAGCCGCGTGCGACCAATTCCTTGACAGGGATTTCTCGTAGCCAACCTATATCAGCTCTATGTCTTTCCGCTGCTTGCCGTTTCGCCAGTCCCTCCCGATAGGTGAGTTCGCGTTGGTTCCAGAAGTTTGCGGGGACCCCAGTCACAAGTTCCAACTTCTCTGCAGTCTCGAACGAAATTGGCGCAATCCCGTTAATGATCTGACTTACGGTCTTTTCGGCCAGTCCTAGACGCAATGCTAGGTCAGCCTGAGACATGCCTTTTGCCTCAAGTGTTTCCTTCAACGTTGCGCCTGGTGGCACAATGTAATCTGGCTCGAACGTATATATTTTGGTCATTTGACACCCCCACTCAGTGATAGTTGCCAATGCCGACTATTTCGATCTTTGTAACCTGCGCCCAATCCAGCCCGCCGTCTTTCCTGGTGGGGATTGGATCGTGGTCGGGCCTAAACGCTAACCGCTGTGGATGGACTAGATCCACCGCAAGGAGGCCAGCAAGATTCTGCTTTAATTCATGGCATCGCCCCGGAAGCGCCCGCATTACCTCAAGGGTTGCGACGGCGTCAAGGTCGACCAAGCGTTGTTGAATCAGAGAGGCCATTCGCGGACCATACTTTCCACGAAGCTTCTTCTCCGAATTGCATAACTTGGAAAGCTTAGAGTTCGCGAACCTTATCTTCATACTCGGCGTCCTCTTAACTAATCTTAACCTATTTGGTAATCCGTTTTCAATAGGCAAGGACGGAAATTCTTTACTTTGTTCGTAAAGAATTATTCAGATTGTGGACGAGCCAAGAATGGCGATTATCTGGAAGCAACCGACACGCCTCACCAGACCGCTCTAATCGGAGACGTGCGACGAGATTCGACACGGTGCCCGATTGATCTTGGCCTGCGATGCGGAAAGCAAATCCTTCCAAGGCACCGGGGAAAACACCACGGACGAAACGCTGGAACGAGTTCGGGTCGAAGTACACTTGTCAAACGGACGAGAACTCGGACCACAACTCCGGGCGACCTCGAACCGGGTGAAAAAAGAGAAGTCAAACTCACGGCAACAGGCAAAGGCTTTGACGGGTGGTCTGCCCATCCTGAAGTCGGAAACCGCGAACATGGTCACGGTGAAGAACACGGTGGACACGACCGAGAAGGCGGTGAGCATGATCGAGAAAGCCGAAGCGAACACGAATAGGAGGCTTCCGAATCGGGCCGTGCAGGACGCCCACGGTTACTGGAAAAGTCGCTGGCTGAGGAAGAAGAGATCGCTCTTCCAAACCGTCCATGTGTGGCCACCCGAGCTGACACGCCAGGTATGTGGTACCTTCATCTCACTGAGGGCGGAGTGATAGCTTTCGCTGATTCGCATCAAGTCGTCCTGGTCGCCGCAGGATATCCACAGGAATCTCAGCTCCTTGGCGACACGATCCGGATCTAGGACAAGCTTAGTCGCAACCTTAGTGTTTCGTGCCAAAGAGAAAGCGCCAATCCACGCGAATGTGTCAATGTGACTCAGCCCAAAGTTCAAGGATTGTCCTCCGCCCATCGAGAGGCCCGCCAGCGCACGGTGCGTGCGTTCCTTCTTTACCGAGTAGCGTTTCTCTACCAACGGAATGATGTCATTCAGCAGGTCCTTCTCGAACGCTTCAAATGCTGGTAACTGTTCCTTCTGCGGAGTGCGAACCGTGACGCCCGATGCGGCGCGCCCGTTGGGCATGACGACGATCATTGGCTCGACTATTCCATCGGCGTGCAGATTGTCCAGGATTATGTTGGCAGAGCCCTTCTGATACCAGCCATCTTCATCGTCGCCGATCCCGTGCAGCAGGTACAGGACCGGATACTCCCGGTCCTTGGCGTAGCCAGGCGGAGTGTAAATGACCATTCTCCGCGTGATTCCGATGCTCTTGGAATCGTAGGCGATCGCCTCGACGAGTCCTTTCGGGATGTCGTCGCGGGCAACGTCGAAACCCTCCGCCGGCTGAGTGGTCATTCATTGTTCTCCTGCAACAACTCCGCATACTTTTCCATCAAACGAATCCTGTCCGTCATTGGGTGTCTGCCGCAATGGCCGGTATGATGTCAATGGCGAATTCGTAAATCGGATCCTCGCCCGGGCACGACTCTTCAAACGTCAGCGTGTCTTCGCCGACATCCTTGAACCGGCCGCTGCGCATCTGCCTAAGGACCGACGAAATCAGGATCTCCGGCCGGCCAGGCAGCTTGCCGAACCACAGCGGGCCGTTTGGCCGGAAGACGCTCGCGCCTAACCTGAACTCCTCCGGTGCGATCCACTGGTCGATGGAGTAACCAGCAAGGGCATCTTTCCGCCAGACCCACGGTCCGGCTGCTCCCTTGACAGTCACCGGCGCCTTCGCTTCTTTGTCCGTCAGCCGCCATGACCACATCACGTAAACTCGCTCTGGCGGCAGTTTTCTGCGGTCGATGCGGTGGCGAAGACGCAGCGTCCCGTCGTTCAGTCGCTCGGTGCGATGCATGACCCAGGATCCCCCGGGCATGGGCTCGCGGCTGATTTTCTTGTCGAGGAATCTCGCCATGTAAAGATGATTCCTCTTGTACCTTTCGTTCTCTGCGTCGGCGGGAAGCTCCACCGGCGTGCCCGCCGGCCATTCGATCTTCTCCTGAGGCCAACCCGTCTGCAGCTCGGCGAGCTGCCGGTTGTGCTCGACAGCCGTTTTTCGCGTCAAGTGGCCGGGCCAGCACGGACCGGCGCCGATCGTATGACCATAGAAAGTTAATAGCTGCCCGATCGCGCGATCGTCGGGCTGCGGTTTCGCCATCAAACGCTTCTCTTGCGCATAGGCGGAACGCATCGCCGTGGGGATCCAGCATCGCATGTTGTCCCACTGTCCGCCGAAGCCGCCGCGGCGAACGGGGAGTTCGTCGGCGTATTTCGTCTCGATGTGTTTGAAGAACTCACGCGGCGTGGAAAGGACAACCCGTGGTTTGCCGACGTTCTCGTTCCACAGCTCTGCCGCACCCGGCAGCTTCTTCGAGTTGCCAGCGCCCCAATTGTCGAACGCGTGCATCGCCATGACCGCATCGAAGGGGTAATCCCTTTGGCGGTACACCTCGAGCATCTCGCCCATATTCTGCTTCATGATATCCAGCGGTTCGTTGCTCGGGTATTCCTTCTCCTTTCGCGTGAAGAAATGTGATGTCTGGGGATCAATGCCATACTTCATGTAAGCGCCGGTATAGCTCTCCGCGCAGATGAACGTCAACACGCGGTGTTTGCCGTCGAGCGTCTCCCACCAGAACGGCGTATTGCTGACTTCGTCAGGCAGTTTCTTCGACAGCGACTGGTTGGTTCCCAGCGCCAAGTATTTGACGCCGTTATTGGCGAGGAACCTTGGCAGACCCGGCGGGTGTCCCGGTACGTCATTGATCATTGCCCAATCGAGCACAAGATCGTGTTCCCCGCCCCACCGGACAGGTATGCGAAACAACTGGTCCAACATCCAGGCTTTCATCACCGAAGTGTGAGGGCAGATGTACGCCGAGTTGAGACCGAAACGGCCTTCGCGCAGAAGCTCCAGCAGCGGATCGGGATTCTTGCCCGCATCCAGCCAGTGCCGCAACTGCCAGAACGTCTCGATGTTCCAAACGTATTGAGGATCGGCGGCGGCCTGCTCGATGGCATCGTCGATCGACTTGACGGAATTGGCGGCCATCTGCTTCGGCGTCGCGTCGAAACCAACGTCGTTGTGCGTGAAGGGGACAACGTAGATTGTCTCGATCTCAACTGCCCCAGCACCGGCCGACATTGCAGCCAGCACCAGCAGAAACACGGAACGGAATTTTAACTCTGACGCCATGGCTTGTTCCTCCAAAGTATGCCGGAGTATCGTGCGAAACGAACGTATCTGTCAAGCGACTGTCCCTTTCGAAGAAGCCAAGTCGCTGCCGGCCGAGCAACGAGAGCGGCTCGTCTGGGGCGGGATACTGGTAACCACGGGAATCGAGCTGAGAACATTTTACGGAACGGACTGGGTGACTGTCGTGAATACGATCCCGTGAATGGCTCGTTCGCGCGTTCTCGTCCGGCTTCGCAGATCAATCGACGCGGGAAAGACTTGCTATCTGCGCGCCCGACGCATATCGTGACGACGATGTCACGCCCACTGGCGGCAAAGGCCGAAACGCACTTTGTGGATCTCAAGGGAACTGCCATGAGCATCTTTCATCGCACCATATCTTGGCGATCAGGCTGGCTGCCGCTTGCTTTGCTGCTGCTTGTGCTGGCACCAGCATCCGATGGCGACGCGGCAACCGTCACGCGGCGGCTGAGCACGGGGTTGACGGCCACCGACGATGCCGATGGGTTGCCCAAGGCATGGGTGGCACCCGCCGCGACGGCACCCAAGATGGACGGGCAGCTCGATGATAACGCGTGGTCCGTGACGAAACCAATCGTATTAGGTCGACTGGAACGTGTCGGTCGGGCAGAGCCACGCACCGAGGTTTCGCTGATCCACAACGATGGAGTGCTGTACATCGGAGTGAAGTTGGACGAGCCCAACTTGGGGCAGCTACGGAGGGAGGTCACGCAGCGCAACGGGCCGGTCTATCGAGATGATTCGGTCGAGCTATTTCTGTCGCCAAACCCGGACGCCGAGTACTATCAGATCATCGTCAACGCCAACGGTGTCATCTCCGATCGTATCGGGCACGGCAATCCGGGGGCATTTGATTCGAAGGCCGAAACCGCCACCGCCTTGGGTGAACGTGGCTGGTCCATGGAGATCGCCGTTCCGATGACGTCACTCGGGTTCGACGGCGAAATGCCCGTCAAATGGCGCGGCAATTTCTACCGCAACAGGCAGGCAGGCGGCGCCGCGGAAAACCAAGCCTGGTCGCCGACGCTCAGCGCCGACTATGACGTTCCGACCCGCTTCGGCCATTTGCTATTCACTGACGAGCCGCCCGTTGCCGGAAGGCGCGACGAATCGAAGGCACTCAAGGGCATCACACTCACGCAACTCCACGCCGGCGGGGCCGTGCTACAGTTCGATCTATCGACCTTCGCGGGAAAGAAGGTCCATCGGGCGTTGCTGCGGGTCGAGCGGGCGCCGATGGACGGTTTGGCCGCGGACGCGCGCACGAACGTCGAGATCTATCCCCTGACTGCGCCACTGACGGAAGGGGGCAAACCGAAGGCCGCGGAAAAACCACTGGCGCTGGCAGCGCCATGGTGCCGCTGGTTCGATATAACCGATCTGGTGGCCACGTGGGCCGGCGGAAGGACATCCAACACCGGCCTTTACGTGAAGCAATTCCCCGGCTGGCGGCCGGAGACGACGTTCCTGGACGTCATGTTCGACGGCGAACCGGACGACATACCCCAACCGGTGACCGGCCTCGGCGCGGTCCACCACGCCGGTCAGACCTTCCTGACCTGGAAAGAGATCGACGACCTGGTCGGCAAAGATGATGTGAAGTGGGGCGAGATGAAGCAACTGCTCGCCGATCTGGACAAGGGCCGCCGCGTGCGGTACTGCGTCTACCGCTCTGGAAAACCCATCACAGCCGCTACGCTCGCCGCGGCCGAATTGATCGCCGAAGTTAAGCCGCTTTCGGGTTGGAACATCAACGGGCGGAACATCGAGCGACCCATCGACCGCGTGGTTGTGACCGCGACCTACATGAAAACGCCGCGCTACGGGAGTGTTTTCGACAGCGCTCGCATTGACGGCGAATACGGCGTGGATTGTCCGACCGATCGCTTTGTCATCCCCGGCGGCGAAACGCAGTTGCTCCGAGGGACCGGACTGTATGTCCACACGCCGGGCAACGCGGGGAAGGCCTACTACGCGGTCCTCGCCAGTGTCGACGGCGTGCAGAACACTTCGGCGATCGCGGCCACGAAAGCCGTCACCGAAATCGCCGGCGCCGGCGAGCCGGTCCTCCAAGGCGAGTTGCCGCCAGGGCCGCTGTGGCGGTACAAGCAAAAGCGTCTGCACTACGTGCGTTGGGTCGCGCCACCGCTGTCGAATCTGCCGAGCCGCTATTTCAATTGGTCGGTCGGCGTGCCCGAGACAATGTCCAAGGCCGCGCCCCTCGAACTGAATCTGCACCACGATCGCGGCTCCTATTGGCGTACACAGTATCGCCTGGAGCGGGACAGCATCGTGATCAGTCCGCACGACTTCCCGTTTCCGACGTGGTGGTACGGCTATCACGAATCGCGGGACACGCTGCGGAGCTTCAGCCAGGGGACGATTCACAATTATACCCAGCGGCGGTTGTTGTCGTTTGTCGAGTGGGCGTCGACGGAATGGCCGGTCGACCGCGGTCGTGTGATCGTCACGGGCATGCGTTACCGCGGCGGGTTCGGCGCACTGCGACTGGGTGTTTCGTTTCCGGACGTGTTCGCGCTGGTAGTCACAGGCCACGGTCTGCCGGACGCGCGGTACGGGGTGAACGAGGTCAACAAGTTCCGCTGGTCGCAAGGTCAATTCGACTCGCTGGTCGCAGCGCTCGGCCAGGTCGATTGGGAGCTGAAGACCGCCGACGGCGTGAACGTGTGGGATGCATTGGACGTGAACAGGCAGATCAGCGCCCTACCGCCGACCGCCAAGTTGCCGCTGATCGCGATGACCAGCCGCAACGACTGGATACCAAGCCGCGAGTTCTATCAACTGATGCTCGCGAAGCGTCGCCCGGTCATGGGCTCGTACATGTGGGGTGGCACAACGTTGCTGCCCGTCTCGGCGACCAGTACGTGGCCCAACGCCGCGCGGCAACTGGTCCGCAGTGACCGGCCGTTGCTCGCCTTCAAAAGTGCGACGGTGGACGAACTGCTCGCCGGAGGCAAGCAGGGCGAGTTCAATTGGAACTACCGCTGGCGGCCCGATACGGTCGTGGACAAGCCCGGCCGCTGCGAGGTGGTCGTGTTCTATCAGAAGAAGTACGGCCACGGCGATCCGCAGACGGCCGACGCGACAATCCGGCGGTTTGCCAGGTTCAACCCCTCACCGGGCGCGACGGTTTCCTATTCCGTCACGCCGGTCGGCTCGGGCGACGCGGCCCAGAGCGGCACGCTTACGATCGGCGCCGACGGTCTGCTGGTGATTCCCGGCGTAGACATCAGCGAGGCTGGTGTTCGAATCGTTGTGACGGCTCAATAATATTCGGGAGAATGAGGCGATGAAACGCATCGTACCACTATCCGACGATTTCTTGTTCGTCTATGCGCGTTCTTTTCGAACAGGGGGCAACAGAGAGAACGGAGAGAGGTCAAAACCTCTGTTCTCTCCGTTCCCTCCTGTTCAAAACCTGTATGGTTGGGTTGCGGCCATGGGCCGCGTTGTGATACTGCTGGTGGCGGTTCTGACGTTCGCGACCAGCGTACGGGCCGAGTTGGTTTCGCAGCGCTGGGCCGGAGGCGGCGTTCCGGCGACTCACGGGAAAACGATCAGCGTCGTCAAGGACGCTGACGGTGTGCGGCTCGTCATTGATCTGTCGGCGGTACCGTCAGGGGCGACGGTAGTACACGCGTCGCTCTTCTGTTTCACGATCGGCGACGTTCAGCCAACCGAGCTGGCACGAATCGTCCCGCCTGGCGGTGAGCCGCTGGAGCTTGAAGCGCCGTGGTTTCGGAGCTTCGACACGACCGATGCCGTCCACGCGGCAAAAGGCGAATTGGTGCTCGACGTGGAACGGTTCGACAACTGGGACCCGTCTAAGACTTACCTGGACATCCGCTACGAGGGCACTGCTGGGAAGGTGCCCGAACAGGTAACCGGCGTTCGCGTGGCACATCATGACGGACAAACGTTCGTGATGTGGACCGAGCTGCCCGCGTTCCGGCCGGCGAAAGACAAGATCCTCTGGGTCGCCCGATTCGCTAGCGGCCAGAAAGACGAGCAGGTCGCCGACTGCCCCGGTGTCGGGCACATGGGCAAGCCCAATTTGCCGGCGATCACCAACAAGACCCTGCGAGATCTGCAGGGCCTGGACAGCAAAAACGCCGGCCGCGGGGTGGACGTCTTCCGCGTACGTGAGGTGCCGCCGGTGATGTATCGGATTTACCGCCACAGCCGCCCGATCACGGCGGCCAATCTGAAGGACGCCGAACTGCTCGGCGAGAAGGAGCCACTTTCGGCCTACGACGGAGATATGCGGCGGACCTACTACCGCGGCGAGTTCCTTAACCAGCGCGAAATCCCCGAATCGTTGATCGGCACGTGGTGCTACGACGACTACAAGCCGGTCATGCCCGGCGAGGGGCTGTTCGTCCACACGCCCGCCGAATCCGGCAAACGATACTATGCGGTCACCAGCGTTTTGGCCGGCACGGAGAACGCCTCCCAGATCGGATCGGCCAACAGTCTCGCCGCGCCGATCGATGAGGCGCGCGGTACGCCGCGTCCGGTCCTGCAGCGGATCCAACTGAACAATTTCCGCCCGGAGACGCCCGAGTATTGGCACATCCTCTGGCCCGCGCCGCCGCGGGCGAATCTGCCAGGGCGACCGTACCACATCGTGGTCACCGCACCGCCGAAATTCACAGAAGGCGATCCTATGGACATCGTCGGCTTCCAGCGCGGTTTTAACATGGTGAATCACAACGTAAAGATCCCCCCGGACGACGCGCTCAAGCTGTTTGTCGAAAGCCAGATTGGCTACTTCGACAGCCTGTGCTTCTCGAACGGCCGCGGGACGCTGAAGAGCTTCCGCGAGAGCCGCGTGGGTTTCTTCCCGGAGCAGTACCTGCTGACGATGATCCGCTGGTGCCAGGACAAATGGAAGCCGCAGCGCAGCGGCCTGTACGGCACGTTCATGCATTTCGGCGTGCGTCATCCGGAGATCTTCGGCTACCTGTCCTTTGGCCAATACACGGCGGCGTACAACTACCAGTGGACGCGGGGCAGCGCGTCCCTGCCGCGGTACTTGGGGCCCAGGGAGTTGGCCGTCACCGCGGGCGGCGAGAGCGGCTGGGAGATGTTCAACCTCGGGTACTATCTAAAGAAACACCCGGAGCGCGACATTCCTTACATGTTCCTCATCTCGGGCACGGGAAAGACCGGCGGGCACACGGCCGAGTTCGGCTGGCAGGACGACCCTCGCGGCTGGGCGGCCCTGCGCGACGCGCGGCAGCCGTTCGTGGCCTACTGGGCCGGCTTTCGACGCGACGGCGAGCAGTACCAGGCGATCCAGAACGGTATTACGTGGGGCAAGTCACTCCCGGCGTTCGCCAACTGTTCGCTGGACAACAATCCGGGCAGCGGCGATCCCAACGATGGCGACCCCTACGGGCAGATTAACGGCTGGCTACTGTGGGACTCGGTCGACGTGGTCGACGAGCCGATCCGCTGGGAGATGACCGTCTACGTCACCGGCGACTGCATGGAAAACAACTGCACCGTCGACGTCACGCCACGGCACTTGAAGCAGTTCAAGCCGACCGCCGGGCAAACGTTCAAATGGACCAATACGACACTGGCCGACGGCAAGACGATCGGCTCCGGCACGGTCAAGACCGACAAGTGGGGACTGATCACCCTCGATCAGGTCACCGTCACAAAGGGCAGGAACCGGCTGAAGATAACGAAGTAGTCTGCGTTGGCCGGTGGCGCCGAAGCCAAATTGGAGGTCAACCATGATCAGTCGTTTCAATCAGAAGAACAAGGTGAGAGCGTGAAACCGCAAATGATAGGTATGTCAATCGTCGTTGCCCTTGCGGTCGTCCCGACTGCGAACGGGCAGCAGGTCGTTGCCAAGGTCAAGGTACATAACCCTTCCGATGCGATCGCCGACGTTGTGATCCGCGGGACATTGCCGCTGCCGGCCGATTACGACAAGCCGGTCTCCGGTCTTGTCCTCAGCGATAGTGGGCGGAAACTCGTCACGCAGGCGAGCGTTTTCTCCACGTATCCCGGCTCGAGCGACGATCACCCCGTCGGCCGGCCCGAGGTCGTGCAACTTGCGGCCAAGGCATCCCTGCCAGCCAATAGCTTCAAGGAATTCGACGTCATCGAGGTCGGTCCCAACTCGCCGATCAAAGGCGCGTCGCCCGGCCCGGCCGTGACTAAGCTTCTTGGGACGGCGTCGTCCGTCCTCGTCGAGGCTACGGATGTTTATGGCAATTGGTATCGCGCCGATGCACTCGCCGAGGCAGACATATTGGAAGTCCGCCAGAACGGCCCAGTGCTTGAAGAACGCATCTACCAGACGGTCCTCACGCCTGTCGGCCAGGCCGCCAAAGACAAGCCGACAATCGAGAACTTCCTCCGCGTCCGCGCATACCTGACCACGTTCGCGGAGGAGGATTTCGCGACGCTTTCGCTGATGATCTACAACGGCTCGATCGACGATTACAGCGGCCCGATTTACTATCGCAGCATTCGCGTCGGCGTCGCCGAGGGTGTCGGCGTTCACATCTGGCGGAAGGATTTCTTCCCAGCGGCATCGGGTGACGTAACCGGGGCCGACGGACATACGTGGGTGGACTGCCCGCCGGCTCGGGCCGACGGCAAGGTCTTCGTCATGCCCTACGGCTCGGCGGCGGTCTTGCGGACGACCCTCTACGCCACGGCCGCGAAAGAGCGGGCGATTCAATACGCCGACAACACACCGGTCTTTGTGCCGGCCCCTAGCCTGAAGCTCTGGAGTTGGTCGAACTTCGCGACCGCCCGCTACGGAGCGTCGAAGTATCCCATGCCCCTGGACCTCGGCCCCGACGGCCTGGCCGAAACGGCCAAGCTCACCAACGACCGTTTGACCAGCCCGACGCTTGGTTGGGATCTTGTCTACCTTCGACACAATCCCATTCCCGGTGCCCGTACGTTGGGTCACGCAATGCCGGCGGGTGTTGAGTATGGCGGGATGACCGGCGGGCAGGGCGTCGGCTACGTGTTCGGCGTCCGTGCCGCCGTCACCGGTCATAACGGACGAATCCAAGAGCACATCTTGATGGCCGACAGGAACTGGGACCGCCAACGAGCCCATCTGTTTCATGATGACGGCAAGCCGTTCATGTATAGCCGGTACGTCGTAGACGAGGACGGCAAGAAGCTCTTCGATTGGCCTTACGATTCGCGCGGCTTTGAGAAGCTGGATATCAAAGACCCCGCCTGCGTTGTCCAGGCGACCTACGTCAGCGAGAACAAGCTGCTTTCGGCCGAGGGAGCCCGCCTGGCCAGCTACCATAACCATGACGACCAGCATCTTTCGCGTGTCTTCGATGTCGTTCCGGCTGCGTACCTCGCCTGCGACCCGCTCAGCCGCGATCGCATGGTCACGCTCGGCTCGCAGACCTGTAAGAAACTGAACATCTACCCCGTCCGCAAGATGGAGAGCTTTGGCGGCTGGGGCAGTCTGTTTAATGCGATGAAACACATCAACGCCAATCCGCACGAGGGAATCGGTATGGACCGTGCCCATGGCTGGAAGACGCACGCGCTTGGCTGGGCGTTCTGCCTATCGCAGGACAAGCAGATCCGCGAAGACTGTCTCGTCATCGCCCGCGCGGACGTGGCCGCTCGTGCCAAAGCACAGATGCCTCCAGGCAACGTGACTATCCGGAACCCGTCGGACAAAGCCTTCGGCGGCAAATACTGGTTTACGACCGGCTGGGAGGAAGGGGCCATCATGGCCGACGGCGCCCGCGCTGTTGTGGCCATGCTATCCAGCCCCAACGACGCCGAACACGCCCAGACGATGAAGGATATCTACCGGCGCGTCGGCAATTGGATCGCCACCGATGCCTGGAATGAAGACATCCACTCGCCGCCATTTCACATCGGTCTCAAAGACAAAGAAACCGGCAAGTTCCTCGACAAGCCCGTTGGCGATAGCCCCTGCGATTTCTACCTGGGTTCGCCGCTGGCGTGGTATTACGAACTGACGGGCGACAAGCTGTTCCTCGATCGCCTCAACGAAATGTCCGGCGATCAGGGCCTCGCCGCGAGATCGCGTCAGCAACTCCGCAACTGGAGCTACAGCCTGTGGCTCGCCCAGAGCGGCGACAACGAGGATTAGCACGAGCCCCTCACGACAGTTTGCCTCGTGCCGGGCAGGCACGGCGTCATCTTCCTCACATTTCGGCCAAACCGACCCAGCGCGGATGAAGCGACGGAGGAAGCGCTGGACGCCAAGGTCGTTTCTCTCCAACCGCCCAGCGCGGGCCTGGATGGGGGAACTCCCAATCGTCACCAAGCTCGATTGCGCCCAGATCCGGCGCAGATCCGTTGGCCTTGTGATAATACCTGTCGCTTGTATCCGGAGCACCAGCGTCCACGGCTGGTGATTCAGCACGCAGCCTGAAGTCAACATACGGACAGTCAAAAGCTGGCGTGGCTTCGGCGAGTCCAGCTTCCTGTAATGGCAGCACCGGCAGAGCGGAGGCGGCGAAATCCGGGGCTTGCTTGAAGCCAGGGTCGGCGCCGGTCAGCATGGGCGGCATGTGGCTGGGATTCACGTTCGGTCCCGTGAAGATATTGTATCGCGTAGGTTCGTACCCTTCCTGCTCCCACCGCGACGAGCGATTCACCATCATCACGTTGTTCTCGAACACGCAATCAACAAACGTGTGTTTCGTCCAGGAGAGTGTGTGGTAGGAATTGACCAGCGTGTTGTGCACGAACGTGATGCCTCGCGAGGGCGCCCCATAATCACGTCGCCACGGACAGTCAAACTTTAGCAGCGTGCAGTGTTTCAGGCCTCGTTCCGGAGACACGTAGACAATATTGTGATCGACGGTCAGGCCGCCGCCTTGCACGGGTGATAAGGCCAAGGGCACAGTGGCGTCCATGATGAAGTTGTGGTGCACGCGAAGGTTGATCGCCTTTCGCGTGTCAAATTCGATGCACTCGTCCCCGGCGGACATGAACAGGTTGTAGGCGTACTCGGACGTCTTCTGTGGATCCAGAGTACCCATATTCCGTGGCCACATGCCGTCGAACGCCTCGTAGACCACCGAGTGGCGGACTTTCACCGAAGGACCGAAGTGATGAATGAAGGTGTTGCATAGATTCGAGGCGTAGATCGTGTTCCAAAGCCCCATTTTTCCGTTCACGCCATGCAACTGGCCCCAACGCACCCATTGATACGTCGGGTAGCCGCTGTACTCGCAGTACTCGACGGTCAAGTTTGCGCTCCCCAATGACTCGATACCGCGGATACAACCGTCGAAGTAGCAGTCGCGGATGATCACGTTGGCGGCATTGACCTGGACAGCGATATCGGGCGCCATGTGCAACTTGAGGCCCTCGATCACGACGCACGGTGCGCGAATGTCGAGGATGAAACCGTCACCCTGCTTAAAGGAACGACCGCCCCACAGCGTATAGGTCTTCTTCTGGAAGACGCTGGTTTCGCGGTGAACCTCGACCCCGGCTTGGTTCGGATCTTTGCCACCGAGCAAACGGACATAGAGGAATCCATTCTCCCATGCGAAGCCTTCCGGCGGACCGTGTTCCATACGGCGGCTGTCGTTACCGAGCGCCCGAAATGCTTCAAGTCCCGCAAGCGTGACGTAGTCCATCAGGTTGCGATGGCCTTCAACCATCACCCAACGAATCTGCCACGGTACCGGCGCGCGGTACAGGTCCCCCTTGACGTTGGTGAATTCAAGCTTGAATTCTGGCGGCGTGGCATTCGTCAACGTCACCGTGCCCGGTTCTTCAGCACGTAACACGATGGGCGCCCGCCGCTGGCCGCCCTTGCTGATGGTAATGAGCCCGCGGTATGTACCCGGCGCAAGCGTGACGATATCGCCGGGCGATGTGGTGTCCAAGGCCTGCTGCAAGTCACCGTCGGGCGTCACGCGCCGCACTCGCTCCGGCTTCTGGGCGTACACTGCAGTCGTCGCGGCAACAGCGAAGAAGATCGCAAACGATAGATTACACCGACGCCCGCGGATGGTTGTCTTTGTATTCATCTTGTCCCTCACGTCCTTTGCCTGGAGGATACACGATCTGCGGTGTCCGAGGTTACTTCACGTCGACGGCGATGACGTTGGAGATGGGACTCTGGTTGCTGCACTCGTCGCGGCTCTTGAGGGCGAAGTAATGCGTGCCGGGCTTGAGGCCGTTGATCGTGTAGTTCTGTTTGCTGCCCGCCGGTTGCGGTATCGGCTCGTCATCGACATTCGTCGTGCCCCAGAAAGTAATGTGAGTATGCCGCTTGTCGGGCCATGGGACGAAATCAAGGATAGGCTTCACGGCGTACTTGATCTGATAGACACTGGCTGTGCCTTCATCGCCATCGTCGCCCGGAGCGGTCCAGGTAAGCGTTGCCTGGCTGCCATCGACCGTTGCCTTCAGGTCCGTCACCCCGGCCGGAGGCGTATTGTCCGGCCGGGGTCCGTAGACTGCGTGCATGGCCGTGGGGAAATAGCCAAGCCACCATGTGTCGTTCTTTTCCCAGGCGAACTCAAAGGCCGGCAGGTACTTTCTGTCGCCCGTTTGGGCATACGCGAAGCCGTACAGGTCCAGATGATAGCCGGCGGCCCATCCTCGACACCCGTGCTCGCCGCCGCGCTTCTCCGGAGGGGCCAACCAGGGCTCGGGCAGGCAATGGTACGGGAATCCTTGGGATGCCACTTCGTACTCGATCGACCAGTCGGCACAACCGATCGCCAGGTCTCGCATCCGCTCGTCGCCGGAAGCCAACCACGCCGCGGTCGCCCCGCGTGCATAGATCGCTTGGCACCACGTTCCTCTGCCGTGGGGCCCGGCCTTGTCGACGTCGGCCCACATCTGATCCATTGCCTCGCGCAGATGTGGTTCGTATCGCTGGTCGCCGATGAGATCGTAGTACCTGGCCAGCGCTCGGATGCACCAGCCCTCCTTGCGGTAGACCCTGCGGGGACGCGGCGAAAGCGTGGACAGTGCCACCCCGTGATCGGCAATTGTCCGCATCGAGCGAAATGCGCGGTCGTCGCCGGTGAGGCAATAGAGATCGTAGACCTCGTCCAGATTCAGGTGTTCCAGGTTCGGCAGCGGCCAGCGATGGCGTGCGTACGGATGCTTCGACCAATCCGGGTGTCTGTTTGGGTTGTGCCCGAACGTTCCGGGGATCAGGCGCGACCAGTGCTCGATGACGCAGTTATTCCAGTAGCCTAGCTTCCAGATTGTCCAGGCA
>JACKQG010003713.1_pt1 | contig 18398 bp, 17 predicted proteins | sample 8237621 | NCBI WGS metagenome assembly JACKQG01 (sample SAMN15677084, study PRJNA649215) | marine metagenome | biome: marine; feature: Black Sea; material: saline water; isolation source: suspended particulate matter (SPM) from the Black Sea western gyre | collected 2013-06-09/2013-06-10 | depth... | reverse complement strand
GTATCCCCTTTGTCTGCTTTTCCCATAAACCTTAAAGTTTTTATTTAAGGAGGTAGCGATGAAAACGATTAGACTGATTTGCCTGTCCCTGATCATCTTCTGTAGCTTCTGTTTCCTTGTCCTGCCCCAGGCATCGGCTGAGGTAAAAGCCAGGTTTGACGCGAGCAAAATGGGCGACATGTACGACTTTGATCCAAACAACCCGGTGATCCCCACCGGCGACACCATCAGGATCGCAGTGGTGGCATCCTTTTCCGGGCCGGCTGCCGTAGTCGGCGAGATATACTGGATTTGTGCATTGTGGGCCGCCCATGACATCAACAAACGGGGCGGCATCATGATAGACGGCAAGAAAAAACTGGTCCAGATGATTAAGGCCGATCACCAGTCCAAGGTCCCGGTGTGCAAGAAGGTGTGTGAGAGGATGGTCCTGCAAGAGAAGGTTCACGTATTGTGGGGCACCAACGGCAGCCATCTCATGAAGGTCATTAATCAGGTGGCTGATAAATACAAGGTGATTGCGCAATGTACGGCCGCGCTTTCCGATGAACTCTACGATGCGCAAAACTTCAGCCGTTATTCCTTCATGACCTCTTTTTCGTGCAACCAGATAGGCAATGCAGCCGCCTATTATTATGGCCAGATACGAAAGAAGGAAAAGAAGTTCTATATTCTCTGCCAGGACTATCTCTTCGGTCACTCCATGGCTAAAGGGTTCAAAGATGGTTTAAAACAGTACTATCCCGATGCTGAGATCGTGGGCGAGGACTACCATAAGCTGTTCTTGACGGACTTCGCTCCTTATCTGACCAAGATAAAGGCCTCCGGGGCCGAGGCCATCTATACCGGTGACTGGATCCCCGATGCGGCCAATCTCCTCAAGCAGGCCAGGAAAATGGGTATAGACCTACCCTTTGTTAACACATTTATAGACGAACCCAATTTCCTTCATGAAGTCGGGGTTGAAGGCACCAAGGGCTTGGTTAATATTAACCAGTATGCGGCCCCGAATCCTGCTTTCAAGACACACGACGAAGTAAAAGGCTACATGGCGTGGAATGATCTCTGGAGGAACAGATGGACGGCCCCTTACAACACCTGGTTGTACAAACATCCGGCTGGAAACATAGGTTCTTATACACAGCAGACCTATTGGCTCTTAAGTGTCATCGAAAGGGCCGGAAGTACGGATCCTGAAAAGATCATCAAGGTCTGGGAAGGGGACAGCTATCAAATTGCAAACGGGAAAGTTCTAACGATGAGGCCCTGCGACCACAAGACGATCCAGGACCTTGCTGCAATAGTATATGTCCCTCCCGCAGAACAGAAACAGTCTTTCAACATCCCGCCATTTTACTATTTTGAGGGTTGCTCCAACGCCGGGCCGATATTCAAAATACCGGCTGACAAGATCTTGCCCGTGGCGGATCCGGCACTGTGTAAATAGATATCCATACCCCGTCGTCTGTGCCAATTGGCATTTAATTAAGGCAACGGGCGTAATCTTAAACCCCCTCATGGTTCACCTCCGCTTTTTGCCGGGGCGAACCATGAAGGGTAATTAAACAGAAGGGTGACTAAAGTTTGAAGTGCCCAAAGTAAGAAATTAGGCCTATAGAGTATCTTCTCAATAAAACGGGGCAAGTGCTTTCTAAGCCCGCTTTTCTGGATTCCCGCCTACGCGGGAATGACAGATACGTGCCCCATTTCGTCTTTCTCGCGTAGGCGGGAATCCAGGGTTAAAACCACTGTTTATTGAGATGTTACCCTATAGGTCACTTTAGGCATTTTAGTTACTTTAGATATTTTTTCAGGCTATGCAGGCAGGAGGTTAAACAGATGGACTCCACTACTGCGATGTATGTAGCTCAGGGCATACACGGACTCGCATACGGTATGGTGCTTTTCTTACTGGCATCCGGCCTCACACTGATCTTTGGCATGATGGGCATTCTGAATCTCGCCCATGCTGCTTTTTTTATGCTTTCAGCCTATTTTTGCTACCAGGTTATGGTTTGGACCGGAAACTTCTGGCTTTCCCTGCTCATGGCGCCGATCGCTGCAGGTTTGTTTGGGGTTCTGCTTGAGCGATTTCTCTTAAGAAAGGTGCACGCGTATGGACATATCGGTGAATTGATTTTAACTGTGGGTGTCATGATGGTCATTATGGAGAGTGTCAAGGTCTTCTGGGGAACAGAGAGTCTGTTTATTAGCCGCCCTCAATTCCTGGATAGGCTCGTGAACATTTGGGGCCTGGAGTACCCGGCATATCGACTTTTCATCATCGGTCTCACCCTTGTTGTCTTGGGTTTTCTGGCCCTGATCCTCTATAAGACGAGGCTGGGAATGGTTGTGCGGGCGGCCGTTTCCGATGCGGATATGGTCAATGCACTCGGCATCAATGTGCCTCTTGTTTTTATGTTTGTCTTTGGTATGGGCACCTGGCTGGCCGGAGTGGCCGGGGTGGCCATAGCCCCCATACTGACCGTTTTCCCCGGATTGGCAGACCAGATAGGCATGGATGCCTTCATCGTGGTGGTTGTTGGAGGATTCGGGAGCCTGACGGGTGCCTTCATCGTCGCCATAATATGTGGGCTGCTGTCCTCTTATGGCGTTCAGTTCGTATCCCAGCTTGCACCGGTCCTGATGTTTATTTTCATGGCCGTGGTCCTTGCATTTAAACCGATGGGCTTATTTGGAGAGAGAGAATAATGAGCAAGACAACCAAATGGATTTTATGGGCGGTGATACTGGCAATCCTGCTGATTTATCCCAAACTCTTTGGTATCTATTTTACGAATGTCTTTGTCATCTTCGCAATCTATGCCCTGTTTGCCGTCTCTTTCAATCTGCTCCTGGGTTATACAGGTCTCCTCAGTTTCGGCCATGCCATGTACTTCGGCGCCGGAGGGTATGGGACAGCGCTTGCTTTAACACATATCGAGGGTTTACCCTTAATGGCGGCCCTCCTGATCGGCTTTTTGTCGGCGGTTGTCCTCTCCCTGATCATATGCCCCATCGTCGTCAGGGTCAGCGGCGCCGCCTTTGCCATGCTGCACCTCGCCTTTGCCCAGCTCATGTATGTCCTCGCCCTTAAATTGAGAGGTATCACCGGTGGTGAGGATGGAATCGGCGGGTTTCCCATCCCGCCATTCACCATCCCGGGTGTTGTTTCCATTGACATGGCGGATCCGCTGAAATTTTATTACTTTGCCATTGCCGTGCTGGGAGTCAGCCTCTGGATCCTGTGGTTTTTTACCAAGACGCCTTTCGGCCAGATCATGGTAGGCATTCGGGAGAATGCAAAACGGGTCGATTACATGGGGTTCAAGGTGCCGCAGAGCAAGGCGGTCATTTACGTCTTCGCGGGTGGCTTTGCCGGCGTCGCCGGTTCCATTTACGCCATGTTTCAGGACCTGATCTCTGCCGATGGCGCCCTCCATATCGGGAACTCCTTTGCGCCCATCTTGATAACCATGGTCGGGGGTGTCGGCAGCTTTTTCGGCCCCATCTGCGGCGCTGCTATTTTTGGAATTATTGATGAACTGACGACCCGGTATACGGAGCGGGTTGAACTGGTAATGGGACTGATTCTCATCGTGGTGATTTTGTATTTCCCCATGGGGTTCACGGGCCTATTAGCGTTTATCAGGGGAAAATGGTCTGGCAGGCACTCAGTGAAAAGAGCCACGGAGGACAATTCATGAATATCTTAGAGACAAAAGCGCTATATCACAATTTCAGCGGGTTGGAAGTCCTGTTCAATGTAAACCTCCAGGTTAAGGAAGGGGAGCGGCATGCCATCATCGGACCCAACGGCGCCGGCAAGACGACCCTCTTTAATGTGATCACCGGGACCTACATGCCGAGTAGAGGAGAGGTTTTTTTTAAGGGAAAGGATGTTACCGGGTTCAAGCCGCACCGGATGATACGCCGCGGTATGGGGCGTTCGTTTCAGATCACCAGCACTTTTGACCGGCTAACGACCTTCCAGAATATCCGTATGGGGGTGATGTCCAGAAAAGGTATTCGCTTCAATTTGTTCCACAAGGTAGACAAGCTGGAGGACGTTACGAGGGAAACCGACGACGTCCTCAGACGGATCAACCTGCATGGTGAGCGGGATCTCCCTGCCGGCGCCTTATCTTATGGTAAACACCGTTCCTTAGAGATCAGTATGGCCCTGGCTACTGACCCGGATCTGGTCATGCTCGACGAGCCGACTGCCGGTATGTCCAAGGATGAGACGCATTATGCGGTGGAGCTGATCAGACGGCTGACCAAGGAAAAAACCGCTGTCATCATCGAGCACGACATGGACGTGGTCTTCTCCTTAGCGGACCGTATTACAGTGCTTCACCTCGGAACGATCCTGGCCTCAGGTCCCCCGGCTGAGATCCGGGAGAATCAGACGGTCAAGGATGCCTATCTGGGAGAAATGGAGGTATAAGGATGCTTCTCGACGTCAAGGATCTCAATACATATTACGGTGCAAGCCATGTTTTACAGGACATGTCCCTGGCCGTTGATGAAGGTGAACTTATAGCGCTTTTGGGTCGAAACGGCATGGGCAAGAGCACGACCCTGAAGAGTATCATGGGCCTGGTCAAACCGAAATCGGGAACAGTTATGTATAAAGATCAGAATGTGACGGGATATCCCCCATACAAGGTAGCCAGGGCCGGGATCGGTTATGTCCCCGAGGAGAGACGAATTTTCCCCAATTTGTCGGTGGTGGATAACCTGGCGATGGGTATCAAGGGAGGAAAAATAGATAAAGGGAATCCAAACGCCTGGACAGTGCAAAGGATTTTTGAACAGTTCCCCGCTCTTAAAGCACGACGAGGCCAAAAAGGAGCGCTCCTCTCCGGCGGCGAACAGCAGATGCTATCCATCAGCAGATCCCTAATGGGCAGTCCGGAACTCATCATGGTAGACGAACCTACGGAAGGCCTGGCCCCCTTCCTGGTCAAGGAGGTCCGGGATATGCTTGAGGATATTAACAAGACAGGCGTTTCCATCTTGTTTGTGGAGCATAACCTCAAGGTAGCCATGTCCCTCGCCCATCGCATTTATCTGATGGGAAAGGCCCACCTTGCTTTTACCGGGACCGTTGAGGAATTGAACGCCCACCCTGATATCCGTGCCAAGTATCTGGAGGTGTGATAATGGAGGCGATGGTGGAAAGACCCAGGATTGCTACCCTGGCCGATATCCTGGAGGTCGAAAAGATTCCCATAGAGCAGAGATTAAATTTCTTCAATACCTATGACATGCTCAGGCATGGGGCTGCCATTGATCCGGAGGCCCCGGCCATCAGTTTTTTCCTGTCCGGCGCGGATTACACCCGGCCGATGCGGCTCACCTACCGGGAGTTCCTGGCCAATGTGACGCGCACTGCGAATCTGTTTCATGACTTAGGTGTAGGGCCCGGAGATGTTGTTTCATACCTGCTGCCCAACCTTCCCCAAACTCACTATATCCTCTGGGGAGGAGAGGCCGCAGGGATTGTTAATCCGATAAATCCCATGTTGGAACCTTCCACCATCCGTGAAATCTGTCAGGCAGCCGGAACCAAGGTCTTAGTGGCCTTGGGCGAATTCGAAGGGTCAGACATCTGGGAGAAGGTTTCGATTGTGCGCAAGGGCCTGCCCAAGCTCAAGGCAATCATCCGGGTCATGGGACCGGGTGATGAGAAGGAGGGGATTTACGGGTATGATGAGGCCATAACCGGGTACAAAGGTGATAAACTGGATTCAGGTCGCGTGATTGATCCGGACGACATCGCCTCCATGTATCATACGGGCGGGACCACAGGTACCCCTAAACTCGCACCTCACACCCATTTCAACGAAGCGGTTATGGCCTTTATGGTCGCATTGGCGACCGAACTCAAGACCGAGGAGACCACCCTGTGCGGCCTTCCACTCTTTCACGTAAACGGAACCACCGTGACCGGCTCTATGCCATTTTCAATCGGCGCTCATGTGGTCCTGCTTGGCGTTATGGGCTACAGGGATCCAACGGTCATACGGAATTTCTACAAGATCGTGGAACACTATCGGGCCGTGACCTTCTCTTCTGTTCCCACGGTCCTTTCCGTCTTGCTCGACATCCCAAAGGGGGATGCGGACATCTCCTCTCTTCGCTTTGCCGTATGTGGTGCAGCCCCCCTTTCCGTGGAATTATTCAAACGGTTTGAGGCCCACAGCGGCATGAAGATCATAGAGGGATACGGCCTTACCGAGGGGACCTGCGTTTCTTCTGTAAATCCTTACTACGGAGAGCAAAAGGTGGGTTCCATTGGCATGAGAATCCCCTATCATGAGATGAAGGTCTTTATCTCAGATGACGAGAATCGATTTGTTCGTGAGGCCGAAACCGACGAAATCGGTTCTGTCTGCATCAAAGGACCCAACGTGTTCAAAGGCTATCTTGACGAGACCCATAACCGCGGCATCTGGCCAAAAGAGGAGTGGTTCAATACGGGAGATTTAGGGAGGCAGGATAAGGACGGCTATTTCTGGCTTACGGGCCGCAAAAAGGAACTGATTATCAGGGGAGGGCACAACATCGACCCGGCGGCTATTGAGGAACCCCTATATCGCTTTGACGGGGTGCAGTTAGCGGCCGCGGTTGGACGGCCTGATCCTCACGCGGGAGAGGTCCCCGTGGCCTATGTGCAACTCCAGGAAGGGGCCGATTTGACCCCGGAGCAGATCCTCGATTACCTGAAAAGGGAGGTGGGCGAAAGGGCCGCCGTCCCCAAGGAAGTCCTTATCCTGGACCGGATCCCCCTGACCCCTGTCGGGAAGATATTTAAGCCGGCCCTGCGCTGGGAGGCCATCAAGCAGGTCTACCGGAAAGAGCTGCAGGCCTTAGGGGAGATGGTCGATTCAGTGGAGATAACGGTAAGGGAGGACAAGGTCCACGGATCGCTGGCCATTATCACGGTCAGACCTGCTTCAGGGGTTTCTGCCGGAGAAATCGAGAATAAGGTGGACGAGATCCTTGCCCGGTACACCATCAGGTTTCACCTGGAGATCATCTGAAAAAGAGCTCCTCATTTATCCCCAGGAAGGCCCTTAATAGTTGAATGGCGATAAAAACCCAAAATAGAAGGATTTTGGACAAGGCCAGGGCCCTTTTCTGGAAAAAGGGCTACATGTCCACAAGCATGCGGGATATTGCAGCCGCCTACGGCTGTAAGCCTGCCAACATTTACAACTTTTTTCCCAACAAAGAAGATATCCTTTTCGAAGTGCTCCGGGAAGAAATGGAACAGATCATCGATCCCATCAGGCACTTAGGGGAAGATGACGGTACGAGTCCCGAAGATCAGTTGCGACTGATAATTGTCAGTCATTTGAAACTGACACTGAGTTACAGGAGATCGGCCAAACTCCTCTTCGATGTTTCTCTGGATAACCTCTCCCGGCCCAAACGAAAAAAAATCGTCGATTTGAGAGATGCCTATGACCAGATTATCCGACAGGTCATCAGGAGAGGTATTGATAGCGGCAGCTTCCGGGAGATCGATGAGAAGTTAGCCGGCTTTATGATCGCTTCCATGATTACCCGAACGAGACTCTGGTACCACCCCAAGAAAGGGGTCTCGGCAGAGGAACTGGCCGGTTTCATATTTGAACTGGCCGTTAATGGTCTTAGGCTCAAGAAGTAGGAGGCAGACCTAACCGTCCCATACTCGAAGGGAAATCAGATGGGACAGGATGGGAAAGAATTTTTTTTGTAAAGGATAAAAAGACCTGATGAAAATCCGGATAGAGGAACCGTGGAGATGAATATTGCATTGACACCGATTCGCTTTCTGGAAAGGGCAGTCAAGATCTATGGAAAAAAGACGGGAGTGATCTGCGGAGGCCATCGCTTTTCCTATTCAGACTACGGAAAACGGGTCAGCCAGCTCTCCAACGGCCTCTTAAGCCTCGGCGTTCAAAAAGGGGATCGAATCTCCTATTTGGGATATAACTGCCATCGGCTCCTTGAGGCATTTTACGGTATCCCGCAAATTGGCGCCATCCTTCTCCCTCTCAACATCCGATTGGTCCCCAACGATTTTAAATATATCATCAACGAATCGACCCCAAAGGTGTTGCTTCTTGACAAGGATTTCATCCCCCAGATCGAATCGATCAGGTCTCAGATTCCCTGTGTGGAGCATTACATCCTCTTAGAGGGCATGGACCATGCGCCGGGCTGGATCACCGGCAATTATGAAGAGATGCTCGAAGGGGCTTCTTCTGAGCCACCTTTTCCTTTGGGAGCGTATCCCTTTGAAGAGGATGATACGGCGGAGATCTTTTATACCAGCGGGACCACGGGGACTCCTAAAGGGGTTATGCTCACCCATCGCAACCTGTACCTCCATGCCCTTGAAACCCTCGCCGTCTCCCCTATGGACGAGACCGATATCCAGCTCCACCTCATCCCCCTTTTTCACGTTAATGGCTGGGGAACGCCCCATTACTTCACGGCAAAGGGGGGGACCCACATCATGACCCGGAAGTTTGATCCCCTGGAAGCAATCAAGATTATTCAAAATGAAAAAGTCACCCGTCTCTATATCATTCCAACCATGGTCAATGCCATACTGGATCTGCCTGATTTCAAGGAATATGACGTATCCAGCATGAGAATATTGCTCATCGGGGGCGCGCCCCCTCCTACAGGAATCATCGAGAGAACCGAGGAGGCCTTCGGATGCCTGGTACACACCGGCTTTGGTATGAGCGAGACATGCCCTCTTATTGCGTGGCCTGAGTTAGGGTCGTGGCTTGATCCTGATACAAGGGAATACCGCGCCAAAAAGACCTGGGGCTTTCCTATGCTTGGCGTGGAATTTCGGGTTGTGGATATGGAGGGAAACGACCTCCCGTGGGATGGTGAGACCATAGGAGAACTCTTGGTTCGGGGAGATATGGTCATGAAAGGGTATTACGCCAACCCGGAGGAAACAAGAAATGCCTTGAGGGATGGTTGGTATCACACCGGTGATCTGGTTTCCATGGGCCCTGACGGTTCCCTTTTTATTAAAGATAGAATGAAGGAAATCATCATCAGCGGAGGAGAAAACATATCTTCTCTCGAGGTGGAACAGGTCCTTTATTCCCACCCGGACATTTTGGAATGTGCTGTTGTCGGCAAACCCCATGAGAAATGGGGCGAGGTGCCCATGGCCTTTGTGGTGCTGAAGGAAGGATCGGCTGTTACGCCTGAGGCGATTGTGGATTTTGCTAAATCCCAGATGGCCCGTTTCAAGGTACCGAAAGAGGTGAGAATTATTGATCAGTTCCCTCGGGGTGGGACAGGCAAGATCATGAAATCGGTGCTTCGTGAGAGGATTCGATCTTCTTGATAGACCTGAGAGAACTAAGTAGAACTTCAGAAAAAAAGGGGGTGATACAAAAGCGGGCAGGTTTTTCAGTGTCAGGATAGATATAATGCTCTAACTTGTGTCGAAAGGAGGATGTCATGAAAAAGATCGCTCTTATTGGTTTTATTGGATGTCTCTTAGCCTTTTTCTCTGTTTTGTCTGCTCAGGCGGCAGAACCGATCAAGTTCGGGTTTTTGCACAGCCTGAGCGGTGGCGTGGGTCAGGTGTACGGGATACCCGACCAGGCGGGGGTAAAAATTGCGGTTGAAGAGATCAACAAGGCTGGCGGTATCTTAGGCAGGCCCCTCGAGATGATCTCCAGGGACGACAAGCTGAGCCCGGAGACGGGCGTCCGGGAGGCCAAAGACCTTATCCTGAATCAAAAAGTGCACTGGATTCAGGGGACCGTGAGCAGTGCCGTGGCCCTGGCCGTGTCGGCCTATTGTAAAGGGCAAAAGGTCATTTTCGTCGATACGGTAGCCCAGTCGGCAGCCACCACCGGGGAAAAGGGACATCGCTATGTCTTTCGTATGACCACAAACACTACCAACTACACCCGTTCTATAGCCAATGGCGTTGCCAAGTTCTGGGGCGGCAAAAAGGTCTTCATCATTGGTCCTGATTACGAATATGGTCACAGGTGCAAAAAAGATTTTATGGAGGCTTACACCAAACTGGTTCCTGATGCCAAGCTGATCGGGGAACTCTGGCCAAAATTAGGCAACCAGGACTGGACCCCCTATATTTCTAAGATTATGAGTTCAGGAGCGGACTTCGTCTATACCCCCTTATGGGGCGGAGATGTTCTTTCATTTACCAAGGCTGCGTGGGCATTCGACTACTTTGACAGGGTCAAGATGGCCGGACAGGACTGGGGTAATATGGAGGCCCTCATAAAGATGCAGAAGGGACCGTATGACAAGGGAGTCCTGGGAGGATGCCATTATCCCTGGTGGATCATTAATAACCCCATCAGTAATGCTTACTGGCCCAAGTTCAAGAAGGTGACCGGGATGGACGCCGGACTGGGTGCAGCATCGGGCTATACGACCGTCTATGCCATAAAAAAGGCTGCTGAAAAGGTGGGTTCGCTGGATACAGAAAAGATCATCGACGCCTTAGCAGGGATGACGATCGATTCAGTGGTTGGTCCTCTGAAGATAAGGGCCTGTGACCATCAGGCGATGTGGCCCTTCTGGGTAGGGAAGGTGGTCAGGGATGATAAACACCCTTGGCCATATATTACAGATCCTGTCGCACTGGAGCCCCCTGAGAAGGGGTATAGGAGCTGTGCCGAGATAGAAGCTGCCCGGAAGGCAACCAAGTAGGCCCCTCGTCACGTAGATAGAAAGTCCGGGCTTGGGCCCGGGGAGGTATTCCGAGCCCGGATCATTTCAAGAAAAAGATTACTATTAGGCAGCCATGACCTTTCAAGGATTAATTGTTCAGCTTTTGAGCGGTATCAGTACAGGGATGGTCATATTCCTTATTGCCGTGGGCCTGTCCCTGGTCTTTGGTACATTGCGGGTCTTGAACCTGGCCCACGCCGCCCTCTATATGTTGGGGGCATATCTCTGTTTCTGGATCAGCTCCACCCTTTCCCAGGTCACCGGGGCCTTCTGGTGGGCCTTGCTTCTGGCCCCTCTCGGGGTGGCCATCTTTGGAGGCCTTGTGGAGGTCCTCCTTCTTCGGCGCATTTATGACCGGGAGCATTTAGACCAATATCTGCTCACCTTTGCCCTGATCCTGATCATAGGAGACCTGTGTAAGTTGGCTTGGGGGGTTGACTATAATATGGTCGAGACCCCCTGGCCCCTGAGCGGACCGATCATCTTCAAGGGAATAATCTTTCCACGTTACAATATTTTCCTCATACTCTGCGGCCCTGTGGTTTTTGTCGGCCTCTGGGCCCTCATTCGCTATACGCGTCTGGGAAGGATTATCCGGGCAATGACATACAACAGGGAGATGGCCAATGCCCTTGGGACGAATGTTCCCCTGGTATACACCGTCGTCTTTATGCTGGGGTGTTGGCTCGCCGGGTTAGGCGGCGCCCTTGTGTCACCCATGTCCTCGGTCATGCCCGGCATGGATATGGTAATCCTGATCGAGTGCTTCATTATTGTGGTCATCGGCGGGCTTGGGAGTCTCCCCGGAGCTTTCTTGGGCTCACTGATCTTTGGATTGGTCAATGCCTTCGGGATCTTAGTCGCCCCAAGGCTGGCCATCGCATTTGCATTTATCCTGATGATTATCGTCCTTATCGTCCGGCCCTGGGGGCTTATGGGCAAACCTGAATGATGGAACCTGAACGAAACAGAAGTCATACCATAAAGACGATCGGCGGACTTGTTGCGGTTCTTGTTGTTTTCTTGATCCTGCCGTTATTTCTACCTTTAGGCTGGCTGAGTCTCGTTAACGAGATGATTATCCTTGCCTTGGCCGCATGCGGGCTCAATCTTATGTTGGGATATGCCGGCATGGTCTCGTTCGGGCCGGCCGGCCTTTATGCTGTGGGTGCCTATACCACGGCCCTTATCCTCTATTACACCGAGATCCCATTCGGCCTTGCCCTCATTGCCGGGCCGGTGTCAGCGGCCATTGCCTCTGTCATTATCGGATGGTTCTGTGTCCGTCTAACCCATGTCTATTTTGCCTTGCTTACCCTTGCCTTTGCCCAGATTATCCATACCATTGTCTTTGAGTGGTATGGGTTTACAAAGGGGGATGACGGTATTGTTGATATTCCGGTGCCGGCCTTTTTGGAGTCCATCACGACCTATTATTACTTCAGCTTTATCATCGTGTGTATCTGTCTGGCCCTTATGTGGATGATCGTGAACTCCCCTTTTGGAAAGACCCTTCAGGCCCTTCGGGAGAACCCTGAGAGGACGGAATTCATCGGAATTAATGTCCGGTTGTACCAACTCAGTGCCTTTGTTCTATCCGGGTTTTTCTTAGGAACTGCGGGGTCCCTGTTTTGCGGTTTTAACAAGAATGTCTTTCCCAATTACGCCCACTGGATGAAGTCAACTGAGATGTTGGTGGTTTGTCTTCTCGGTGGGGTTTACAACTTCTTTGGTCCAGTAGTGGGATCCATCGTATATATTTTGCTGGACAAGGTCATCACCAGCTTTACTCAGTACTGGCCCCTTGTCCTGGGTCTGGTCGTTCTTGCCCTGTTGCTCTTTTTGAAAGGCGGAATTGCTGGATTTATTTCAGAAAAAATTGCAGCGCACAGAGAGAGTAGGGGGAAGGGTGAAAGGAATGTTTAGCGTCAAGGGAATCACTAAATCGTTCGGGGGGCTCTTGGCGGTCAATGGTGTCACCTTCCATTTGGAGAATGGAGAACTCAGTTCCATTATCGGTCCGAATGGAGCGGGGAAAACCACCCTTTTCAACCTGTTAACCGGGGACTTGAAGCCGGATTCCGGAGAGATCCTTTTTAAGGATAAAGATATCACAGGCCTCCCGCCCCATAGGATATGCAGGAGGGGGATCGGAAGATCCTTTCAGCGGACGAACATTTTTCCCCGACTCAGCGTCTTTGATAACGTCCAGGTGGCGGTGATGTCGTGGGAGCGGAAGTGCAGAAATATTTTCCTGAACGCCCGGGACATGAACAGAAAAGAAACAGAGGAAATCTTAGAGAGCGTGGGCCTTGGGGATAAGAAGGGGATGACGGCCGGTCTCCTGGCCCATGGAGACCAGAGACGGCTTGAGATCGGGATCGCCTTAGGCAGCTACCCCGAGCTCCTGCTACTCGATGAGCCGACCGCCGGGATGAGCCCGGAAGAGTCGAATAAGACAGTTGAACTCATTCAAAGGCTTGCCCGCGGAAGAGATCTCACCCTCCTGTTTATTGAGCACGACATGAGCGTGGTTTTCGGTATATCAGAGAAGGTTCGGGTGATGCACTTAGGGTCCATTATCGCCGAGGGAAGCCCTGAGGAGATCAGGGCCAACAACGAAGTCCAAAGAATCTATTTGGCCGAGGAAGATTGATGTTATTGGAAGTGAAGGAAATCAATACCTTCTATGGGATCAGTCACATCCTTTTCAATGTGTCCTTAGAGATCGATAAAGGAGAAGTGGTATGTATTCTCGGGCGAAATGGCGTGGGCAAGACGACACTCCTCAGAAGCATCATGGGTCTTACCACCGCACGTTCAGGTAACATCCTGTTTGGTGGTCTTGAAATACGTGGTAAACAGCCCTTTGAAGTTGCCCGGTTAGGAATCGGTTTTGTTCCGGAAGACAGGGTCATTTTTCCGGCGCTGACAGTGAGAGAGAATTTGGAGATGGGGACAAAAAGGGGGGACAAAGGCCCCTGGACGTTTGAGAGGGTCTTCGAGATGTTCCCCATTTTACAGAAACGCCGGGCACAGATGGGGGGGACCCTTTCAGGTGGAGAGCAACAGATGCTGACCATCGCGAGGACACTCATGGGGAACCCTCAACTCCTTCTTCTCGATGAGCCATCAGAAGGCCTCTCCCCCTTGATCATCAAAGAGTTAGGGAATTATGTGCGTAGTCTGAAGGAAGAGGGGATGCCCCTCCTTATGTCAGAGCAAAACCCCGCTTTTTCACTGAGACTCTCCGACCGGGCCTACATTCTGGAAAAGGGAGAAGTCCGTTGGAAGGGTGATATAAGGGAACTCAAGGAAAAGCCGGAGATCCTCAAGACCTATCTCGGCGTGTAGGTCTTGGGTTTACGGCCTACAGGAGGTTTATCGTGAAAAAAGCTTTTATCGAAACAGACAAGATCTCTATATTCTTGTCTCCCCATAAGACCATATTGGGCAAGGGTGTCGTCCAGCAGCTTGGAAAAGAGGTGACGGCATTAGGAGGTCGGAAGGTGCTTGTTGTCACGGATCCTGGTGTGCTCAAGGCCGGTATGGTAGAGATGGTTGAAAAGGCCCTGGTTTCAGAGGGGATTAAAATGGGGCTTTTTGACAAGGTTGAACCGGAGCCCCCTGTTCGTGTTGTGGATGAGTGCGTTCAAACAATCACGGAAGGGAAGTATGATCTGATCATAGGCATTGGAGGAGGAAGCGCCCTGGACGTGGCAAAGGGGGCAGCGGCCGTGGCGCCCAACGGGGGAAAGGTATTGGATTACGTGGGGATAGACACGATCCCCAAAAAAGGGCTCCCCAAGATCCTTATCCCCACCACTGCCGGGACGGGAAGCGAGGCAACCAGGGTTTTTGTTATGACGGACGAGACCGATAATACAAAAAAGGTGGTTTACAGTAACTTTCTCCTGTCAGACGTGGCCATGTTGGATCCCGTGCTGACCGTATCAATGCCCCCGGCCGTGACCGCTGATACAGGTCTGGATGCCCTGGTTCACGCAATCGAGGCCTATGTCTCTGTGAATACCACGCCATTTGCAGAAATCCTGGCCCTTGAGGCGATTAGCCTTATTGCTTACAATCTGCCCATCGTATTCAGCAAGGGAAGCAATATTCAGGCAAGATACAATATGCTCTTAGCAGCCAATCTCGGCGGCGCGGCCTTCACAAGCGGTGGTCTCGGGGCGGTCCATGGGTTGGCCTATGTCCTGGGCACCGATTACCATATGGCCCATGGAAGGTCAAATGCCATCATGTTGCCCCACGTCATGTCATTTAATATGACCGGGAACCTTCAAAAATATACAGATATTGCTCAGGCCATGGGTGAACATGTGGAGGGGCTTTCATTATACGAGGCAGCAGAAAAATCTGTTAATGCTGTCAAGAGGCTCCTAACGACCGTGAACATTTCTTTTAATCTCTCTTTTTACGGGATACTCAAAGAGGATCTGCCCAAGCTGGTAGAAGGGGGGATGAAGCAGTCGCGGCTATTTGTCCCGAACCCACGAGACCTATCAGAGGAAGATGTGCGGTCCATTTACGAGGGAGCCTTTTAGGTGAGATTAAAATGAACTTAGCCGATTTTCTGACAGATACTGCTAACCGCATCCCGGATCATCCTGCCATTCGTTTTGAAGGGGAGACAATAACTTTTGCCGAAATGAACCGCAGGGTCGATGCGCTGGCAAATGGCCTTACAGGTTTGGGGTTAAGACCGGGGGATGTCTGCGTCTTGATGATGCCCAGCTCTCTTAACTGGGCCCTGGTCTATTATTCCATAGCCAAATTAGGCGCAGTCGTGGTGCCGGTGAATTTTCTCTACCGTCAGCGGGAACTTGAGTATATTTTCCGTGATGCCGGAGCAAGGGCATTCGCAGGCCACTCCGACTACTTGAAAGAGGCTGTTTCTGTCCTGGATTCTCTGCTCCTGATGGAGATCCGTATCGCTGGAGGTGAGAATCTGCCTGCCGGGTTTGCTCCTTTAAAAGAACTCTTTGATGAAGGCCAGGACTTCCCGACTTATGAGACCAAGGCCGATGACCCCCTTTCCATCATTTATACCAGCGGCACTACGGGCCAGCCGAAAGGCGCCGTGCTGACACACAAGAGCCTGATGGTCGATGCCATGGTTTCAGCCAGTGTTCGGCGAACAGAGCCGGATGATGTTGTGTTGAGCGTGCTTCCCCTCTTTCATATCTACGGCATGACCCATCCTCTCAACATATCGATCTACCTCGGACTTACGATACGCATGTGGACAAGTTTTGACGTGGAACAGGTCATGGCCGCCATTGAAGAGGAGAAGAACACCATTTTTTATGCCGTTCCCACGATGGTCAATCGATTGGTCGAACTGGCAACGAATAGGCCCCCCAAACGATCAAGCCTCCGTTTCTGTATCTCCGGTGGGGCCTCGCTCCCGGTGGAAGTCCTGCATCGCTTTGAGAAAGCCTTTGATACGACAATTTATGAGAGTTACGGACTCACGGAGTTTTCCCCCACCTGCGTTGAAAACCCTTTTGGCAGACCAACGCGGCCCGGTTCCATCGGCCTGCCGATCCCGCCCTTCAAGGTCCGCATCGTGGACGAGAATGACAACGACGTTCCAAGCGGTGAAGTGGGCGAACTCGTAGTGTCCGGCGATGCCGTCATGAAGGAATACCTGAACAAACCCGAAGCCACCGCGGAAGCATTGCGGGGGGGTTGGCTTCACACGGGCGACCTTGCGCGCATGGATGATGACGGCTATATCTATATTGTGGATCGAAAAAAAGAACTGATCATAAGGGGCGGTTACAACATCTATCCACGGGAGATCGAAGAGGTGTTGTATACCCATCCCAGTGTCTTAGAGACGGCTGTGATCGGGGTACCGCACCACGATCTGGGCGAGGAAGTGGCAGCCGTTGTCGTGGTCCGGCCGGGGACGGAGGTCTCTGCCGACGAATTGCGCCAGTATGTGAGAGAACGGGTGGCGCCTTATAAATACCCCCGGGTGATCAGGTTTGTTGACGAACTGCCTAAGACGGCCGCGGGCAAGATCTTCAAACGCGGCATTCAGATACAGGGATGATCAGTGTATTGAACCCTATCTCCTGACTTCTGGAAATGCCTGTCCAAACGGTAATAAGCGATATTACCGAACCCATCTTCGAACCGAACCCTGATCGCTCCACAATACTACAAAACTTTAAGATTTTATGGTTGCCGTGGGCGCAGGCAGGTGGTGGAAGCGGCAAGAAGGATTAAAGAAATAAATATCATCTATTTGCATAAGCTATTTATGTATTTAAGAATGTCCCTTACGACCCCAGATATGGCGGCGCATATTGAGGATTGGTGATCAAAGGATGTGGACAATGGGAATTCCGGATTTGTGAGAGGAACTTTTCTTGATTGGGAAAAGGAAGAAAGAGAGTGCCAAACTCAATTTCTTACTTGATTAGAGACACAATTGGGTATATAATTGAGACACGATTGGAGGTGGGATCATGAAATTCTTAAGTGTGAGAGACCTGAAAACAAAATCGTCGCAGGTTTGGCAGGAATTACCGGGTCAAAAGGAGATGATCGTTACAAGTAATGGCAGGCCAATTGCTCTCCTTTCATCAATTAATGAGGACAACCTTGAGCAAGTTTTAACCGCATTTCGTCGTTCGCGCGCGACGGATGCTATTGCATCAATTCAATACGACTCGACTCAAAAAGGGACCGATAAGATATCCATGGATGAAATCAATGCTGAAATTGGAGCGGTAAGGTCTGATAGAAAGAAATGAAAATCGTATTGGATACAAATGTCCTTGTATCTGGGCTGCTTACTCCCTTTGGCCCAAGTGGTAAAATTGTTCGGATGGTATCCGCAGGTAGACTTATACTGCAGATAGATGCACGGATTTTATCAGAATATCAGGAGGTTCTTCACCGCCCAAAGTTCAAATTCAATAAAGACCATATCGGCACATTGCTTGATTTTATAAAACAATACGGGCAATTTGTTTCGAGCCTGCCACTCAAGAAGCATTTACCAGATCCAGACGATGAACCATTTCTCGAAGTTGCCATCGCAGGAAAAGCAATGTCCTTAATCACAGGAAATGGTGCCCACTACCCCACATCATCAAGGGAAGGCATAAACATTCTTTCTCCATCTGAATTTTTAAAATTCTATGAAAAAGCTGATGGATTGACAGTTGAGCCGGTGGAATAGAGTGCACAGGCCCCTTTCGCCCAATCATTGCGTTGCGTTCGGATTTCAATCCTCGAAATATTCAAAATATTCCTGCGGTTAATCCCGCTGACAGCGGGAAACGTTTTTCAAAGGTCTCATATTCACAAATGGCTTGATATTTCACGGTTTCGTGATAAAATACGCTTCAAATACTGCATTCTGGAGAAAAATAAGCACGGACTTATAATGACCATCCCCCTGTTGTGTTCAACAAAAACAGGGATTTTTCTTGACGTTACCTTTATTTTCAATAATATTCCTCACAATCAACCTCTAAACCTAATAACCTGAATTATAACCGTCCTTCCTAATTCACAACCTCTAAACCCTGAACCTTTGAACCTTGAACCGATGCCCCAAAGGTTCCCCCATGGACAAACACCTCAAAATGTGCCCACCCGTCTCCTGACAGGCG
>JACKQG010003712.1_pt1 | contig 18399 bp, 11 predicted proteins | sample 8237621 | NCBI WGS metagenome assembly JACKQG01 (sample SAMN15677084, study PRJNA649215) | marine metagenome | biome: marine; feature: Black Sea; material: saline water; isolation source: suspended particulate matter (SPM) from the Black Sea western gyre | collected 2013-06-09/2013-06-10 | depth... | reverse complement strand
CCCCCTCACATCTCATATCTCACATCTCATTACTCTTTCATTTTTTGTTGTGCCTGCAAGGGCATGGGTGTTAGTGACAAATAGAAATGTTTTACAATTGTAATCGATTGCATTCATCTATAGAATATCATTCTCCAAATGAATTTGAAAAAAGTTTTAAGTATAAAAAGGTTGCCTGAATTTGAAACCAATCATAACAAGGGGGCCAGCCCCCAAACCCCCCGGAGGTATGCCTTATCAGCCGAACCGCCGCGGTACCGATCTGTATGCCGGGTGGTTTGGGAGGGCTCCCGAGTAATGGGGTCTTATCCCGATTGAATAGTATCGGGGTATCTTCACTCCTCAAAATGCAGGTGAAGTGTCTTGTACTGTATATCTATCTGAAAAAACGTTGTAACTGAGTTATGTTTGATTTTATAACTTCACTTAAATCTTTATATATCTCAGCCTCACCATAGTTTTTCTCATGTGCCAATATTAGGCCATTTAATTCTTTTTCCACAGCCCCATATATTTCTTTTGTGAATGTTTTCAATAGATTTGGCCGGACATTCATGTCCTTGGCAAACAGCTCAAAAGAATGCTCTTTAATCCGGTCGAGCCTGAAAGTTTGTCCAATCGCCATTGCAAATTTATTATCCAAAGGATACACCTGCGTCGAGACTAAGTCATAGAAGGGTGCTAACTCAAACCCATTGTCATGTAAAATTGAAAAATTTTTACCATGGGCATCATGGTTACCAATAATATAATTAAAAATCATCATACGTATAAACAAAAGCCTGTTCATTACACCTTTATTTGACAAGTATTCATCAATTAATTCTCTGCATTCTGCAAATCCGGGTCCGCCGGCCTCTTGATATTTTCGTTCAACCGGATACCCCATTGCTTGACAAAAATCCTCTTGGTGAATACGAACAATTTCTTTGTTAAATACCTGACGATCATATCGATCCACGACAAACAACTCATGACCACCAATTTTCATTATTTTTGAATTTGGAATCGGAAAACCTGATCGCTGTGCCAGTTCCATGCAAAAGGCTTCATTCCTTGGAATATCAGTAAAGCCAGCATTAATGGGTTTAATGATATGCGTCGTTGCAGAACCTGAATTTTTCGGTAGATAAAATTGAGTTCCCTTAAGATATACCGGTAATTTGTCCTGCGCCCCGGCCAGAGATAGTTTCGCCTGTTTCATTTCCGGGTATAATTTATATTTATCCGGATCAACCAGTATTTTATCAAGAGCGTCTATTAACTCTTGTGTAATGTTTTCATATTGACCAGGGGTGAAATCGGGTTTCATACCTCCAGGTATGATAGAAAGTGCGCCTGCACAATCTTCTCCAAAGTTTTCTAAAAAGGAATATGTATCTTTTTTGTCAAATCTGTTACGGAATGCTAATATTGCTCTTGTGTTGCTTTCCGGAAGAAGATTTTCAAAAAATGCAGTGCTGATACCCGGTGCGAATTTTTCTTTCCTACAGGGAAGTGAAAGGGAAATAGGAGAAGATTCATTGTCGATCCAATCTTGAGAATATTGAAATACGACGTTACCTTTTTGGTGACGGTTTAATGTGCCGACTACTCGTTTATTCCATATAACCTGTAACTTGTCTTTCATTCTTCAGTCTCTATCGAATCTGGTGTCACATATAGTTTTAGACCTAAAGCGCGGAGCAGTACAAGCGCTTTATCCATCTGTATTGTCTCTTTCCCTCTTTCTACATCACTTATGAACTTCACACTTGTCCCTGTAATATCTGCTAAATCCGATTGCCTCATATTTTTCGTTTTTCTGGTATCTTGAATAGCTTTTCCAAGATATTTAACTAAGCGGATATAATACGGATATTGTATGTTCTCTTTCATATATACCTCAAATTCACCGGACGGTTAAAAAAATGAATATTGATTAAATTTCACCGTACAGTTAAATTGGTTAATTGTCAAGCTTCTTCACCGAACGGTGAAACGAATAGGGTGTGGTTTGCTAATATAAGATCATGGCATTATATCAGCGCATGGCAGGAACACTACGACAATTATTTTTTTACATTTACCCAAAATGCCAATCTTAACATTTTGGGTAAATAGCAATTTTTTAAGGGCATTTCAAATTCCACAGGTTTCGAAAAAGCTTGTCAGACCTCATTATCAGCTCCTATAATTTTTTTTACAGCCTGGTGGTAAATACAAAAAAAAACGGGATGATCCGATGCCTTTATTTGGCCACAGTTTATTTTTCAACATTTTCTTGATCAAATGTCCATTTTAAACGCTTCTGACAATTCCTTTGCAGGGATTAACCTGCCTAAACACATAGCCGGATAAAATTTTCAATGGCGCTGTAAACCCGTTTAACCCCCTCCCCAATTAAAATCTCATGTCGCTCAAAATGAACTTCAAATAAATATAAAAGATAACTTGTTTGTACTGCCAGCTTATGATTTAACAAAACAAAAAGATCTGCCATAAAAATTAGTGACTGGGCCAAAATCCTTTTCAGGCAGGCGGTTCATAATCCTCGCAAAATTTATTTTGCTATTGTTGTTTTAAATTCTTTAAATATTCAGCTACTGGCAGTTTTACATTCTGGTTTTGTACAAAATTTTTGTCGTTTTAAATGGCGGGGATCCGGCCTGAATAAATCATCACAGTTTTTACATCTGCGCTGTCATATTTTCTTTTTCATAGACATGGTACCTCCTCAGATCTATGATAGGCCTAAATGAAGGGCGGGCGGGGAGGGACTGCGGGATCAGGCTGGGTAAACTCGCAACAAAATAAACTGGCTACATAATTGAAGATAAAATATCGTTTTCATTCATTTTGAATGGTGTGGATTTTAGCCAGAAGTAAACTCTTTGGCTTTCCCACTATGGCCTGGAAGGTGTTCAAAAATTTTGTCAAGATTTGAACTTGTATCATTGATGCTCTGAACATCTTATGGTAGTTATCCAGGGGAGCGACGACAAGCTTGTTAGCTCTGCTGACGAATCGGTTGTTTCAATCCACGCTCCCGCAGGGGGAGCGACTGACAGTCTTGTTTAATTGATCTGCCGTATTCTGTTTCAATCCACGCTCCCGCAGGGGGAGCGACTCCCCCTCCCAGATGATTAATCAATCCACAACTTGTTTCAATCCACGCTCCCGCAGGGGGAGCGACTATCATTAAAAAGGTTGTTTGTGTCAATGTTATGTTTCAATCCACGCTCCCGCAGGGGGAGCGACATTTCAGGGTATGACATCCGGCCAACGATATCCTGTTTCAATCCACGCTCCCGCAGGGGGAGCGACTTTATTCATTTTAATAGGAGTGACTTGGTTTTCAGGTTTCAATCCACGCTCCCGCAGGGGGAGCGACTTTAACAGAATGTCCGTTTTAAGGAGGGTGGCATGTTTCAATCCACGCTCCCGCAGGGGGAGCGACTTGAAGCCCTGGACAAACTCATGCAAAATCAGCAGTTTCAATCCACGCTCCCGCAGGGGGAGCGACCAGGCAAAAGTTGACCACATGACCAGGATTCAAGGTTTCAATCCACGCTCCCGCAGGGGGAGCGACTTATGTTGACCATAATCAACAAAGGAAAGGAAAGGTTTCAATCCACGCTCCCGCAGGGGGAGCGACTCGGGACACCTGATGTAGATGGAGGTTATGGTCGGTTTCAATCCACGCTCCCGCAGGGGGAGCGACTATTACATACTATGTATCGTTTCCCTTGTTTCTTTGTTTCAATCCACGCTCCCGCAGGGGGAGCGACACATCTCGACTATGAGCCAGGGCCACGGCAGCTTGTTTCAATCCACGCTCCCGCAGGGGGAGCGACGGGGAGGATATCAACATATATTGATATGTTTATGTTTCAATCCACGCTCCCGCAGGGGGAGCGACCCAGACGACACCAGGGGGCAATGCAATAGGGCGGTTTCAATCCACGCTCCCGCAGGGGGAGCGACAAAGCTACTACCCCAAGGCAACCAGGACATAGCAGTTTCAATCCACGCTCCCGCAGGGGGAGCGACCTGCCAGGGTGCTGTAATGACCGGGTGAGCAAGAGTTTCAATCCACGCTCCCGCAGGGGGAGCGACAACAAAGGCGCAACGGTTGAACAAAATTTTAATGTTTCAATCCACGCTCCCGCAGGGGGAGCGACGACTGCAAGCGGCATAAGAGGGTAGATGCAGATTGTTTCAATCCACGCTCCCGCAGGGGGAGCGACCCAGTCAAGACATATCAGACATTCAAAGGGCAGCGTTTCAATCCACGCTCCCGCAGGGGGAGCGACATATCCTGCCCATTTTAAAGCATTGAGAATTAATGTTTCAATCCACGCTCCCGCAGGGGGAGCGACTACTTACAAATTGAGCTTGTAAACATCCACTATTTGTTTCAATCCACGCTCCCGCAGGGGGAGCGACGTTAGAAATTGGCAGGAATAAGGGGGGGAATGATGTTTCAATCCACGCTCCCGCAGGGGGAGCGACATTACATCTGTCTCGATCCTTCACGCCCCTGTGAGTTTCAATCCACGCTCCCGCAGGGGGAGCGACTAATTCTCATTTTTTTACTCCTCCCTTTATGTGTTTCAATCCACGCTCCCGCAGGGGGAGCGACTTTAATCCTCCCTTATTAATAATCGCGGCATGTGTTTCAATCCACGCTCCCGCAGGGGGAGCGACGCAGGAATTTTCAGCTATTTACAATACGCTGGAAGTTTCAATCCACGCTCCCGCAGGGGGAGCGACTGCAATACATATAACATCTTGATATCACATCTATTTGACAACTCAAAGTGCGAATCTGATTATTTTTTACAATAATGGTTCCAAATTGTCAAAGAGCAACACTAAATCTTTTAAAATTCTAATATGTTAGCCCTGCCGCGAACCTGTTATACGAATTAACAATTCGAATCGGGCATACATGCGGTATTGGCCGGTTTCATATTTTAACCAGCTTCAGGTTCGCACATGGCTTAAATAATCAAAGGGCCGTCCAGATCACGAGCTTTTTTAGCCCCTATATGTTCGATCCTATTTTTCCATTTTGAACCCAGAAAATAAAACCTCAGACTGTCTGTTCCAGGAATTATTTCGTCAATTAAGCGTTGCCTGAGCAAAGTCCATTGAGCAGGGTCCACATTGCATTCAAAAACCGAAAACTGAACCCGCTGCCCATAATCTTTACAGGCTCTGGCGACTCGCCGTAGTCTCTTCTGACCATTTTCATTGATAGAAACGTCATAGCTCACAAGCACCATCATGGGTTTTACCTCCAGAAAAAAGCTGGATATCCGTCAAGATCATTGCGCATATAGCGGTTCATCAAGAGGGCCTGAATATAGAAAAGCTGCCCGATCATCACTTTTTCCTCAATAAACGGATGTAAAATTTCATCCTGCTTTCTTTTCTGATAAGTCATCAAAACCTTTTTCCTGCCCTCATCTTCCATATATACAGCCATAGAATCTTTTCTGAAAAAATCTTTCCGGGTAACCTGTCCAAGATTGATCAGCGTCAGGGCCAGACGATCCGCAAGAAAGGGCCGGAACTCCTCCATCATATCGAGGGCAAGGCCCGGCCTTCCCGGCCTGTCTCGATGAAGAAAACCTACCGCAGGGTCTAATCCCACACATTCAAGCGCTGATCTGACATCATGCATGAGAATTGTATAAAGAAAAGACAACAGGCAATTGACCTCATCCAGCGGCGGCCGCCTGTTCCTGCCATTAAAGATAAAATCCTTTTTCTGGGAAGTGATCAGATGATCAAATACGCTGAAATAATTTGCCGCCGCATCCCCTTCAATTCCCCGGAGCACATTAAGAGGAAGGGTTCCTGAAATCTCCTTCAAGGTTCGGCCCAGCCTTTTCACGACCTGCTCCACAGGTTCGGCAGCAATTTTATCTCCATGATCCCGGAGTGACCGCTGTAATACCTTCCGGCAGTTTGATATCTTTGCAGCCAAGATGGAAACTGCAATTTCTGATGATATATCCTCCTTATCCGCCCGCCTGTATTGCTCGCGGCGGACAAGGACATTGCCTGAAACAGGCCCCTTGATTTGAGCCAGGAATCGCCCATATTCCGTCAGAAAACTCACGGCAACATCTTTTTCAGCACAGAACCCCATGAGAAAAGGACTCATGGTCACGTTACCAAAACAGACAATTCCCGATACTGTATGGATCGGAAGACGGAGCTTCACTTCCTTTTTCACAGCGACCACAATGGTTTCACCTTCTTTGGAAAGATAACTGCCCTGGGTGGTGACAAAAAGTGTATTTAATAGTTTCTTCATTTATTCCATCATTTTTTTTAAATAGTTTTTCACCGACTTGCGTTTACAGACACGGGGCAGACAGAAATCCAGAAATGAACAGCTTTCACATTTTTTATCATAAACAGGCTCAGGCGTTATCCTGTCCAGGATCATGGTGTGCAGCTGCCGGGCTGTATCAACTGTCTCCTGTCGGAGTTCAGAGTTGAACAAGACCTGTTGCCTTCTTCGCGTTTTTCCATAAAATAAAGCACCTTCAGGAATCCGTCTCTGGTACATTTCTTCAAGACACAGAGCCTGGGCGCAAAGCTGAACCTTGTCGCTGTTGTCCTTCTTGGGTTTTCCGCGTTTATATTCCACAGGATAGGGCACCCATGCGTTGGAGTCCTTATCCGTCAGGTGAAATTCCACCACATCCGCCTGCCCCACCAGTCCCAATTCATGACAGACAAGGGGAAGGCTGTATTCTATTCTGACAGATCCCCGATCCCGGTCTCCCCCCTTGTCCACCCGATCATGCATCACCTTGCCCTCGGCTGTGAACCTGTTTTCAAACCACTGCCGCTCTATATGGATCAGGGCGCATTGCCTTGGGCAGAACAGATAGTGCTGCAGGGCGGACAGGGGGATGAGATCGGAATCTTCAGTCATGACACACCCCACTATTTATTTTCTATGGTGACACCTTGAGGCAAACCCGCCCCATTGATTTCAAAATCATAATCGTGGAAGCTTCTGGCCGGCCTGGTTTCATCTTTCCGTTTGATCGAAATTCTGTCAAACAGGGAATAGGCCGGTGCATTGCCAAGCGCTGAGTCATGCTTAAAAACAACAAGTTTCTGGGTTGACATGAGCCCCCGTGCAGCAGACCTGTCGTGCTCAAACATATTGACCAATGAGTTCCAGAACAAATCAAGGTCATTTTCGTTAAATTTTGTCTGAGCCGCCAGATGAGGCGAAATAAAACCATAGGATACATAAACACCATATGGCACGGTATTTTTTCGACCCATGGTCCGGTTATCGCCCTGCTGTTTTTCCGCTTCCGCTTCTGTTGCAACGGCCATGCGGGTGATGGAATGTTCCAGGGTCACTATGGGTTCTACAGAGCGGCCAAAGGTCATCTGTACCGGGCCGCGGACCTGACCGCAATTGGGAGCTGATTTTAAGGAAAGAACCGCCCCGAATGTTCTTATATCATAGTATTTTTCGCACATCCGCTCACGGCCTTTCAGGGTTTGTTCGGCGGTTGGTTTTCGAGGTTTAGCATCTTTCAATGCAGCATTGATGAGCATAGAAATTTCTTTATGGATTTTTTCTTCGTTCAACCATTCTTTAATTGTTTTTTTCTCTGCGTCTGCAGCGACAATCAGCACGCCCCCGTCCTCATTTCCGTTTTCGATATAAGAAATTCCTTCGGGCAAAGAAAGCTCATCAAATATTTCCATCAAGCTTTGTGGAATATTTTTCCGAGATTCTTCTCCTGTAGGAATTCCAAGCTCTTTAAAGACTTCAAAATGGGCTCGGCCAAGAACCGCTTTTTCTTTCACATATATATCGTTATGTTCCGTGGATCCATTGGTTATTTGAACAAAATTTCGAACTTTCCGTTTCAGACATACGTCAGTGACCAAACCATGACCGGTTTCCGGGTCAATACGGGGAAGATTGCCGGCATCCGGGTCTCCATTTGGGTTGCCGTCCTTTACATCGAAAACAAGTACAAAATCATAGCGATTCTTAATGGCATCCTTATTAATTATTTCACTCATTTCCCGTTCTCCTTGTTATAATTTTGATTAAATCTCGTTGCTTTACACATTTTTTGTAAAAAATTTCTGCATCTGATGATAATAGCCAATGGCGAATCTTCCCTGGTCTTCTAAACTGAGATGAGCAGGAAATGAGATCTCGGCTGCAACGCCATCAATAATTTGGCCCAAGAGTTTTTCAAAAAATATTTTCCGCCCAACTCTATCCATTTTGGCCAAATGATGATTTTTTAATCTCATCAGATTCCCGAATACCGTGCTTGGCGTGCCTGATGCAGCAGCGTAAAAGCGGTCCCGTATGGTAGCGTTAATTCCAGGATTGGCTTCCTGCTGAATCTTTTCAAGCGTGGCAAATAGCCGTCCCAGCCTGTACCCTATGTTTGTATTATTTTCATCCAGACTCATGGTAAGTTCCTCCTTAATCTGTGGATTTTTAAATCGGGTGGATCGGTTTATCCAGGCTTTGATCAGGGCCGCCCGTGGATAGGGGATGTCATGCTCTGCGTGGATACGGCGAATGGCAGCCTGAAATAGCGTATGTGGATATGGCAACCCTTCGAGAATGCATCGTATCGTTTCCCCTCCTATATTGGGTTTGACATCAAAATATTTACCCCGGTAATAAACAAGATTTGATTTATTCGCATCAAATTTAGTGTTATTAGCAGTGGCTGATAGCAATGCATTTAAAGATTGCCATTGGGGCCAATCGTCTCTATGTTTTTGGGGGACGATGATTTGTGTATCTTTAAAGTGCTGATAAATTTTCTCAGCAATACCGGCAACTGTGCCGGAAATCCAGAACCGGACTGAAATTCGAGCGGTGTTGGGAGCCAAACCAAGCACATAAAATCTATTATCCGTTTGTATATGAAAGACACCGCTCTTAACAGAATTGTATAAGCCTTTTACCGCCTCAACGCCTCGATCGGGATCATCTTTTGGTGGTTCCCTGAAAAAAGCGGCTATCTGATTTTCAAGATCAGAGTCTTTCTCTGACCAGAAAACAGTCACAGCATCACCCACAAGCATTCTGGACTTTGACTTAAGTAATGTATTCAAGGCGGTTACATATGCGAATTCCGCTGTTTTGCCGATGGGGGCATTAAATGCGTACTCTTTTCCAAAGGAATCAAACCCATAGTTTCTTTGAAAACTTACTAATTTTTTTGCATCCTTACCGATTCTTGTATCGTTATGCACTCGAACGATTTCATCAATTTCTCCTGTTACCAAACATCTACTTTTAACCAGACCTTTAACAGAATGATTGCTCTCATCACCTGGATGCTTTAATTCTTGTTTAATGTAATCTTGAACCGCTTGACCACAAGGGATGGGTAATTCTTCCCCCGCCATTTTAAACGTAATATTACAATAAGGGCCTTTTTTACATTCATCCCAGGTTATATGCGATTTGACATCTTTGATTCCGCCAGAATCATAAAATTTCTGAATTGCTGAAATATTTTCTTGGCTGGAGAGTTCCGGTGGAATTTCTTTCAAAGATTTCAGCCAGGTTTCATGTTGATTTTTGGCTTTTGCATCATCCTTTGGTGCATTGGAGTGTTCAAGCACATACCCGATGTGATCCCATAGGAAAAAAGTTGTTTTATAGCTCAGCTTTGCAGACCTTGGTTTCGATCTGGGCACAAGAAATGATCTGGGTATCAATTTCTTTCCAACTGGTTCCCGGGTATCTTCCAGATTTATAAATTTCCCATTCCTGTCTATGACAATCAGAAAGGGAATGGGCTTGATTTCAAAACCCTCTGGTGGAATTCCGCTTTCAGGGTCCAATGATTTCCGGTCATAATACGATTTGAGCGCCTGCAGTATCATCCTCGCACCTCCCCGGTGTTTGTGCGGTCAGGCACACTGATAACGCCATTTTTTATTTCAGGTCTGAAAAACAGGGGCTTGATATCTGCCGGATCTGAAAAATCCAAATCATAAAGCATCCAGCCAAGATCCCGATTTTCACTGACAGGGATTGCAGGATCGGTCAAGGGATTGACCAGGCGGAAATGGGCTGAAAATTCCCGGCAGCCCAGATAGGGCTGGTTAAAACACTGGCCTTTCTTTGCCCGGCGTTCGAACATGGCCGCATATTTGGCAGGAGTTTCATCCTTCCTCATTGTTTCTTGTTCTTCCCTGTCCTGCAGATATTCCGGCACAGGGTTAAAAACTTTGCAGCGTGTCTCAGGGGGAATAAAGTCAAATTCAGCAAAAAGCCTGTACTTGACATCCCGGAGAAAAAGCCCGGCCCGTTGCTGTCTGTTTTTACCATCGTCTATGAATATCTGTTTTTTCTGTATTGATTCCACCGTTCCCACTTCATTACGCCTCACCGATATCCAACGGATAGGAGAAAGCAATTCGATCCGTTTTATCTGCCAGAAGATGGCGGGTTTCCAGAGGATGGCATCAAAAATCGCTCGTGCGGCAGAAGGGGTTATCACGTCGTAACTGACCCGCTCTACCTTCATTTCCGGTCGGGTGAAACAGGCATAGGGCCCGCTCACCTCCAGACAGAATCCTTTCATGGTTCACCTCTCTTTGTTTTAATGTCAGACCATTAGGTCTTCAGGTGCCCAACCCCGGCCGAAAAGATCAAGACCATGATCCAGGTCATAGGGGCCGAGCCAGGCCCAGAAGCCAGGCCATAATTCTTCCACCATTCCTTTCTTGTTCATTTTTTCAAAATCTGTTTTGGAAACATTGACCGAATACCGCTGAAGTTTCCGCAGGTTCCAGCGTGTGGGACCGATACGCCTCAGCTCATCCATCCATGATTCACTGCCCTTGTATTTCACAAAAAGCGGTTGGGAAGACTCCTCAATCATCTTGAATGATCTGGCAGCCGTTCGAAAATGGATATGGGGGACATCCTTTACAAGCCAGTCTTTGAACTGACTGCCTGTGTTGTTGACCCTGCTGTAGAACAGAGAAAAGTAACGGGTAAACGCTTCCGGATGCTGAAGATCTACTTCAGGCAGGCACATCAACTCCTTGGTGGTGTCCTCCCCCTTTCGCAGCAGTCCCCCTGGTGCCGGTTTAGGGGGTGAAAAAACATGGACCCTCCCCAATTCCCCTGTTTGATTTAGTTTGCCTTCCCGATTGCACCGCCCCCCGGCCTGGGCGATGGAATCCAGCCCGGCAAAGGCGCGGTAAACAACCGGAAAATCAATATCGACCCCTGCTTCCACCAATTGGGTGCTGATGACACGAAGGGGAACGCCGTTGTCAAGATCCTGTTTGATTTTCTGAATAATGACTGACCTGTGCTCCCCGCACATCAGTGCGGAAAGATGGATCGTCCCTTCCGGCATCAGCCGAAACAGTTCATAACAATCACGACGCGTATTGACCACACAAAGAACCTGATCGTGTTTTTTAAGGTTTTCCGCAATCTCTTCCCATGTGGACCGGGCATTTAAATCTTGCGGAAATACCGTCTGAGTTCGTTTGAGTTGTTCATAAAGTTCAACCGGATTTGCAATGATTTCACAGGGCTGGTCAAGACCCGGCAAAGCCGGTTGCGTGGCCGTTGCAAGGACCATGGTGACCTTGTAGTGCCGAGTGAGATGATTGATGATGCTGACGCACGGTTCAAGAAGAGAAGGGGGCAGAAGTTGCGCTTCGTCAAGAATGACGACACTGTTGACAAGATTGTGAAGTTTGCGGCAGCGGCCTGGTTTTGCCGCGTATAAAGATTCGAAGAACTGAACGTTTGTGGTAACGATGACAGGGCCGTCCCAATTTTCAGAAGCAAGCCGGGACCGCTGGGTTTCTTTTTCCGGATCAAGGTTGCTGTGATGTTCGACAATATTTTCCACCCCCAAGATATCCCCGAGTATTTTTGCGGTTTGTTCAATAATGCTCGTGTAGGGGATCACATAAATGATCCGCTCTTTTCCTTTTTTTTCGGCGTGGTCAAGGGCAAACGCCATCCCGGAAAGGGTTTTACCGCCGCCGGTGGGAACACTGAGAGAAAAGAGACTGGAATCATTATTGGCAGCACTTCTGCAAGCGGACAATATATTGTTCCGTATGATATTGATAATTTTTTCAGGATTTTTTTGGGTCATGTTCGCCATGTGGGCATCGAACAATTTCTTTAATTCCGATACAGTGGGATATTCCCCTCTTGTTTTCGGATTATTCTGAGTCATCACCTTTTCCGTGTCCAGGAAATCAGCATCCACCAGACAGGAAAAGACCATTCTTATCCATAGATGACAATGGTCTTGTTTGACAAAGGACGGCAGCTGGATATCAGGTCGGATATGTTTTCCAAATTCATCTGCAATCAAACGAATACGGGCAAGATTCTTTTCCCCCTCATCCAGTCTGAATTCAAGAGCCGCCCGGCCAGTATCCGAAGAATAATAGTCCGGCAGTCCGGCATGATGGCCGGATGCAAGATAGGCATAAATAAGCCCCTGTAAAGTTCCGAAACAGTTCAGTGCAAAGGCGGCACCGGCACTTGAATGGTTTATTCTGCCAGCGCCTGTTGTGTCATACTCGGAATCATCAAGCCCATTTTCCCGGAGAAGATACGCCTGAAATTCATCAGCAGCTTTGCCCAGGTCATGAAGACAGCCTGCGTTAAAGGCCCAATCAGAAGATAAAAAGCTTGCAGAAAAAAGCGATGCCATTTCAGCAACGTTTTCCAGATGATCCTCAAGCAACTGCCACTCTGAAATGGGTTTCCCCTCGATACTATGGGCATAATATTCTTTTGTCATATGAAAACCTCCATGGAGTTTTTCCATATTTAATCACTATCAGGGGCAAAAGCGGCCCTGGTGCAATTATTATTTTTTTCATGTCAGATAAAATTTTCTCCAGTTCCTTTTCGACCTCCTTTCGCATGTCTTCAGGTTCCAGCAACCAGGCATCTTTCTTGAAAGATATGACATAGTGGTTCACGTCCCTTTTGCCGAAAGTGATCATTTTGAATGGCTGTTACCCTTTTGAGTGGCTTCAAAAATTATACGTTATCTGACCCGCAGCAATTTAAAATATTGATCATTAACTCAGTATCAAAACAAATTATTTTTGTATATACGTATAACTGCGTATTTTTAAGAAAAAATAGAGTCTTTGGCCAGTCTTTGCCATTATGCTCACGCGAAGTAAACTCTGTATAGATTTAAAACCTGCTCCCAAACCTTCCTTTTCATAAGCCCTAACACGGTACTTAGATTTATGATCGGCCTTTACGAAAAAGCTGGCGGGATATTATTTTAAAAAATAGGGGCGTGGTCTGACTGCGGAGTAAACTCGCAACAAAATAAACTGGCAACATAATTGGAGAAGAACTTTCATCAAAATTAACGGATACTTTTTAAATTTTGACCAGGCAAAGTTAAAAATACTTGCAACAAACCATGATAAAAATTTCCAATGAAAATTGTTTTAATTTGCACAGGTATCTTAATAATTTCATGGTGCAGACTTTGTCTATAATGAAACCATAGGAGTCCTGCCATTCGGGGTGTTGACTACTTTTACCAGTCCTTCTTTTCTCGCATGCATCGTTAGTGATCAAGTGTAGCCTCTATACAGTTAAGAATCAGACAATCCGGTATTGTTAAATGCTTATTTTGTGTGAAATCCTTTGCAACCATTTTCTAACGCGTGCCGTTTAGATTTTGGGAAATTTAGACAATGTTTTGGTTTAGTCTCGTTAATTTTGCAGATGCATTTCTCCTTTTTCGGGAGTTTTCTCAACCAGAGGCATCTATTCACTGGTTCGGAGGTCTTCGGATTGGCCCATATATCATTCAAGCCTGCAAATGAATCCACCCATTCCAGGATGTCATATCGGTTTTCGTATTCCCAGCGTATAACATCAAAATCCGGAACATTAGCCTGATAAGCGTCTGATAAATCAAGACAACAATGCCCGCATTGAACACATTTGAATTTTTCCATTTCAGTTTCAATTAAAAGCCCGTTTGCTACGGTTTTCAGCAATTCTGGAATATGTACGGATTTTTCTCAAAAGACTCCTTTTTAACCTTCCTTTCTTTTCCCCAGTCTTCCATCTGGTGTTGGTATCTCTGGAGATGGAAACCGCGCCTTTCGCTCAAGGATATTGAGGTCAAGATGGTTGCGCATGTATTGTTGGGAAGCATCTTCAAAGGGCTGAAAATCCCAGGATGTAAATTTGCCTTTTCTCATTGACCTGTCCACCAGTCTCCTGCGGCGCTGGTTTGCGACTACCTGTTCACGCAGATTTTTTGTATCCCATCCTTTTGTTACCTGGTCATGGAAAGTCTTGCGTATTTTTTCATATTCTGACTGCCCGACAAGATTATTTATTTCGTCCGGGTCATTGTCCAAATCATAAAGCTGTTCAGGATCAGCATCACAATAGATATATTTATATTTGTCACGTCGGAGCATAATGATCGGGGAAATAGCACCTTCACAAAGGATTTCACCGCAAACAACAGCATTTTTGTCTTCATCACCCCCTTTAAGCAGGGGTAAGAGGCTTTTGCCGTCAATTGTGTCGGCATACACAATGGGTTTGTTGACTGAAGCAATTTCAGTAAGGGTGGGAAGAAGATCAACAAGTGAGACAGGCTGTTTTACTCTTCTGGGAGAAAACCTTGCCGGTGCCCGGATAATCATGGGAACCCTTGAAGCCCATTCAAAATATGACATTTTATACCACATTCCCCGCTCACCCAGCATCTCCCCATGATCAGAAGTAATCACGATGATGGTATCATCTTTGAGACCGTTTTTTTCCAGAGCATCCACGAGAAATCCCACTTTATCATCAGCATAACTGATCTCACTGTAATAGGCATGGCGGGCATTGCGGATCCGCTCCTGCGTCTGCTCATATTCACCCATTGCGCTGACATGATAGAGCCTTTTGCAATGGGGATCGAGTTCGTCATAGTCAATTTTCGGAACTCTGGGCATATCGATTTGTTCATGATCATACCTGTCCCAGTATTCTTTTGTCATAGCAAAAGGATCATGGGGATGGGTAAAGGAGGCCAGCAGAAAAAAGGGGCGTTCGTCATCGCTGCGGGCAAGTTCGTTGATTTTTCGAACAGAATTATAGCTAACTTCCTCGTCAAAATCAATTTGATTGCTTGTGACGCAAAGACCTGCCTGAACAACACTCAGCATGTTGTGATACCAGGTAGGGCGGCGGTCAAAATTATCCCAGTCAGGGGTCCAGCCAAAGTCTCCGGGATATATGTCTGTTGTAAGCCTGTCTTCAAAACCGTGATGCTGATCAGCCCCCACAAAGTGCATTTTGCCTGAAAGACATGTGTAATAACCATTGTCACGCAGGTAGTGAGCAATCGTCGGAACATCTTCAGGAAAGAGAGTTGAATTGTCATAGGTACGGATGCGGGAGGCCAGTTGGCCAGCCATCATGGAAGAACGGGACGGTGCACACAAAGGGCTGTTGCAATATGCATTTTCAAAAATAACGCCTTCTTCGGCAAGCTTTGAAATATTGGGAGCCTTTACAATGGGATGTCCATAACAGGGTAGGGCAGGTGCTGCCATTTGATCAAACATGATAAAAAGAATGTTGGGTTGTTTTTGAGTCATTTATTAATTCCTCAATACTATTATAATTTTACAGGCAAAAAAATATTAGGCACATTACAATGCTAATCGTATAAATGTTTATTTTCCACAGCATTTTTTAAACTTAATACCGCTTCCACAAAAGCAAGGATCATTTCGCCCGGATTTAGGGGCTTTGTCAATCATTTTATATTTTTTTTAACGTTCTTTTTGGATTTGTTCAGAAAGAGCGTCAAATTTGTTTTGGGTATGGTTGAAAAAAGTTTTTAACCCAGGGCAAAGACAGCTAAGATTTTGGGATGGGTTTCCTTGGTACATCCGATTTTTAAGGCAGTCTCCAGCGCATAATTCAAGATGATCACAGGTTGAGCATTTTTCATTCCATTGTTTTTTCTGGGCACCGAATTCAAGATAAGCAGGAGAATGCATCATTTCTTCCCAGGATGTTTCCATGATATTGCCTATTTTAAGCGGTTTTTCAACAAAGAAATCGCAAGGGTATATATCCCCGTTGTGTTCAACCACAAAATATTGACAGCAATTGTCACCCATAACGCAGACATCATTTATTCCATCCACTTTTTTAGAAAGAATGGAATCAAAATTCCGCACAGATACAGAAAATATGTCTTTGGGATACCATAAATCAAAAAGATTGCACATAAACAGTCCCCATTCATCTGCCGTTATGGCAAAGGGCAGCAGGTTTTTGTTTTCATCAGATTCAGCACAGGGAATATATTGATGGTAATAAAAACCCATATTTTTCAGGTAGTGATAAATCTCATGGGCATGGTCAACATTTGCCTTGCTGACAAGGGTAAGGATATTAAAGTCTACATTATTGCGTTTTAAAATTTCGATTCCCTTTATCACGTCTTTGTGCGTGGCATTTCCCTTAGTTGTTCTCCGATATAGGTTGTGGATTTCTTCAGGCCCGTCAAGACTGCACCCCACAAGAAATTTATATGTGGCAAACAATGCTGCCATCTTATCTGTAATAAGGGTGGCATTGGTCTGGATTGAGTTGCTGATTCTGGCACGGGCAGAGCCATGTTTTTTTTGAAATTCAATGGCCTTGGAAAAAAAATCAGTCCCCATTAGTGTGGGTTCTCCACCCTGCCAGCAGATTGAATATGAGCCTTGCGCTGTTTCCATATATGTTTTTATCAAGTGCTCAAGTACTGAATCAGACATCCTGTGTTGTTTTGTCTCAGGATAAAGATTTTTTTTGGGCAGGTAAAAACAATATTCACAGGCAAGATTGCAGTCTGCAGATGTGGGTTTTACAAGTAAGCTAAAGGGGCGCATTAAAAATTTCCTCTTAGAATCTATGAATTTTTCTTAACACGCTTCACATATTTTTCAAGATCCATACTAACGGCTTTGTCAATTATCATGTCAGGACTGTTTTCAAGAATTTGTTTGAACATTTTGTTTGCCTTTTGTTTTATATCCAGACTACCATTTTTTTCCCATTCATCAAAACTCTTATTTTCAGAAACCAGGGGTTCCCAAAAACTTCTGCAATATTTCAATGTGCTTGGATGCATAAGGTATGATCCGCCATGCCCCACTTCTTTAATGATATTTTTTGAAAAATCATCTTCAAAACTGTCAATCCCTTTTACCACAAAGGCTGACCTTGACATTATTTCTTCATCAATGATGAATTTTTCATAGGACACTGTCATGATGGCATCAAGTATTCCAAAACACTCGTTAACAACATTGACACCTGACATGGCCAGCATTAAATAATTCTGCATTGTTTCAAATCCTGCCTGGCAGTCAATTGTTTTAGAATCCGTAAGTCCTGCCATGCATCTTGTGGGAAGACCATAGAGTTCAGTGGCAAGCTGGATGCCCGCAATATTGATGTGATTGGATACAGGAGAACCCGTGATATAGCTTGCAGTGCGCATATTGGGGATAGCAGAAGCAGGCGAATAAATAAAAGGAGTTCCTTCATTAATCAGCTGGGATAAAACAAGCCCGGCAAGAATCTCAACGTTTTGTAATACCACTGTTCCCATAGGGTCTATAGGAGCCGTCACCCCTGACATGGCACAGGTTAAGGCCATTATTGGTTGACCATGTTTTGCATAAGCCAGCATGGTTTCACAAGGGGTTTTGTCATATTGCAAGGGACTTAAAGGGTTTAAAGACACTCCAATCAGGTGTTTGTTGGTAAGGCAGTCAGAGTCCCCCATGTATATTTTAACCATATCAAACATCTGGTTTATTTCTTTTTGGGTGCCCACATAGCCAAAAAGAGGCTTGTCTGTATGATGCAAAAGCTGTTTAAAGATATCCAGATAGCGATGGGGATTTTTCACATCACTGGGTTCAACAGGAATCTGGCCTACAATGGAACACATTTTGCTCTGCTGACCCAATTTATATAAATTTATCAGGTCTTCCATGGTTCCGGGTCTTCTTCCCTTATCCAGGTCCTGAATATAAATGGGGCCGTTATTCATGCTGACATGTATGCCCTCCTGCTTTGTGCCGACATTGATCGATCGATCACAATTTAATGCCTCCCATTTAAAACAATCAGGAGATGACTTCACAGCCTTATCTACCATCTCTTCCGGTATAAAAACGATTTGTCCATCAACTTTTGCACCATGGTTTTTAAAGATGTCGAGACATTCTTTGGACTGAAATACAACTCCGGTGTTGGCAAGGATATCCAGACTTGTTTCATGTATTTTTGATAAAGTCTCAGTCTTAAGTAGTCGGAAATTAGAAGCTATT
>JACKQG010003711.1_pt1 | contig 18400 bp, 16 predicted proteins | sample 8237621 | NCBI WGS metagenome assembly JACKQG01 (sample SAMN15677084, study PRJNA649215) | marine metagenome | biome: marine; feature: Black Sea; material: saline water; isolation source: suspended particulate matter (SPM) from the Black Sea western gyre | collected 2013-06-09/2013-06-10 | depth... | reverse complement strand
AAACATATTGCATCGCCACGCCGACGCCATCGGCATGACGCAGTTCAATTTTGCTGCGGCGGATTGGCCTTCGAGCTCTACCACGCGAATTAAATGCGGCGCTTTCATGCCGTGCCCGGCCCAATTCGCAAAGCCCTCGCCGTCGCGCGTGCCGAGACGGTGGAAGGCAGTGCAGACTACAGGGCCGTCAATTTGCAGCGCGCCGAATTGCGTAGGCAACTGGGCTTCAAGGTCGACGTCGCCGCCTCCGACGCAAGCGAGTATTCCGGTGGGTGCGGGGATGGGTAGAGATAGCGTTTGACTTAACCATTCTTCGGCCAGTTGATGCCGCCGCCAAGCTGGAAGGTTTTTGTGCGGGATGAGAAAAAGTCGCACCTCGGTGCGTGGGTTCCAATAAGTCTCGTCCCACGGGTCGATTACATTTAGCAATACGCGCAAGCCGGAATCAGTGCGCTGCCAGGATTGACTGCCGTCGTGCATGATCAATAAACGTTGGCCCTTGCCTTCGAATTCCGCGTCGATAAATCGCGTCGCGGTGAACGGTCGCTCCACTTCTTCAAACCACTGTTCCGACGTCATCCAATCACCGCTTGGATATTTGCGTAGCCCATTTTTCTGCGCTTTGATTTCGGTTTGCGCAAACGGGTGGTCGTGGATTAACTCGGTGATCGCATCCGCAAAATTGAGGTCCAAAGCAAACGCCGCGTTCATTCCCGGATCCCAACGCTCTTGGTGATCGGCTGTGATGCGCAATTCATAACCAAGCAGAACTGGATGACGTCGCCATTCGGTTTCTATTTTGATTGGAACATCGTGACCACAAGGCTGAGCTTGCATGGAACTCGCATCCACGCCGCCGACGCTTGCCGCGGATGGCAATTCACCGTTCAATAAAGTCTCCCGACTACTCTTCCACTGCAAGTTCAAGCAATAATTCAATTGCGGAAACTCGATCGCATCGGCGTTTTTGGATTGTTGGGGTTCACTTTGCCGAAATCCACAAGCCGGAACATCCGTCACCACAGTCCCATCTGCCAGCGCCACATCTCGACGCCATGGCAACGCATTGGCCACTACCACCGATCCATTTACCGGCCGCAATTCCGACGCAACCCTCAGCAAACTACGCTGACTGACCCGCTGCGACATACGCCGCGCCTTATCAAAACTATCCAGGCCGATGAAACCACACAGGCCTTCGCATTCATGATTGTCATGATGCTGCGCCGCGAGCAATTCGCGCCATGCCTCATCGATTTCCCATATCGGGTAAACATCCCAAGACGGGTACGGGCGACCCAATAGCGCAGATACTGTGGCCATCGATTCCGCCTCAAGCAATAACCGCTCGCCGTGCAAACTTGCACGCGGAATACGATCGGCATTTTTCCCCAACGACATCCCGTGCCAAACATCATCCATGGAATAAGCACGAGTGGGGGCGTCGTCGGTATTCAATTCGGACAGCAACGCACTCAATGTTCGTGGTCGAAAATCAAAACGCGAATCCGTCGCCAGCTCTTTTAACCGCGGCAGCAAAACTTCCGAGCGACACATCCAATCCGGCGACGGCATCAGTTCCACCCACTGCGCTAAAACAGGTTGTTCCAAAGATTGCAGCAACGGCGACTCCAACATCGGATCAAAATCCTCCGGCCATTGATGCAAATTCAACCCATTGCGCGGCAAGGTCGGCAACTTGGTCCCGTCCAACCCTTGCCAAAAAATCACACTATGTTCTTCCTGCGGAACTTCCGGCGTGTGCCAAGTCCATTGAAAAAACAAACTCGCGCCGGTGTACCCACACTGCTGCAACAACTGCGGTAGCTGCGGGAAAAACCAAAACTCCTCTTCCCAAAACGCACGCGGTCGAACGCCCAAATGCCGCAGCACCGCGCGTACTCCAACCGTAAATTGCCGCACATTCGATTCGCCGCCTTGGAACAAGCCATAAGGTTGACCCCACGACCCACCAACCGGTTCCAATTTCCCAGCCGCCACCGCCTCCCGCAATTTCGCCAATGCCTCCGGACATTCCGACGCCAATCGTTCATAGCCAATTCCGTCAAAATTCAGATTTCCACGCACCTGCGCTTCGTCGCAAAATCGCAACGTATCGCGCGCACTGCCGGGCATGACTTCGTAACCCCAAAGCCACTGCATATCCACCCAATGCATGTGGTTGGCAAAGGTGTAGTAAAGCGGACGTCGAACGGTGGGTGCAGGTTCCATTGATTTCGATGCTTGCCAGTTACAAATGGTTCATCGTGGATTCGCTTGTCGCGGGCAGAGCCAAGTATAGGTCGCTGATCAACTTGGATGCAGGGCGCAGTCTACGACGCAGTTTCGCTGAAATTGACACGCAGTCGGTCGGGCGTCATTCAATGAAACCAGAATTCAAAATGTTCGTCTCCAATTAATCAGAGCCAACGCAAGTCGAAAGGGCAACTAATAAAAGTACCCAAAAACCAATCCAAAGCCCGGATAGGGTGGCTCCAATCACCGCCAGAGTAGAAAGCAACGGTTTTCGATACTCGTCAGAAGACGGCGTTCTCCGGGTACTTTTCAGATAACTTCGTGAGCTCATAAAACAAACAATTGCGGCCATAAGTTGAGTGAGACCAACATAGACTTCCGGGAAATTCAGGCTTTCGGCAATGAAAGTGGGGGAGATGCAGGCTAGGGCATTAATCCCGGAAGCAAGGAAAATCCACTTCGCAACACGATCTTCGGAGCCATTGCGTGTGTCGTCGTGAGGTTCGGGAGTTTCCGTTTTCAATTTGGCACCTCGGATTGATACGGCGAATAATCCACTCTTAAATGCAGAATAGCCAGCCTCGGGCTGAGCAGAAACGCGCGCATGAGCGTAGTTTAGCTCGCTGCTTGGATGGGGAAATTGGGTGGGAACGCGAAGGTCCCAGTAAGACGTCAAAATTTTCAAGTTGCCTGTTACCGATAGTTCGTCTACAACTATAGACGTTCGACCACCCGTGTAGACGAAGCGCCCAGGCCATCATGACACCACGTCAACTAGAAGATCCAACCCCCGCCGAATGGCGAATATTGTCCTTGATATGGGAGAAAGGGGCTCTTTCTGCCCGTGAGGTGATTGACGCTGTAGAAGCGGAAACGGGGTGGTCCACCAGCACCGTCAAAACGCTTTTACGGCGTTTGGTGGACAAAGGTCACCTGAAAACGCGCAAGATTGGCAATAGTTTTCTTTATTCAGGCGTGGGCTCACCGATGCGGTTTTTGCGCCGCGCCGGGGATGCGTTGCTTAAGCGGACCAATCACGTCACCGTGGGTCCATTGCTCACCCATCTCGTCAAATCAGGCGACCTGAGCCGGGATGATTTGGATGAACTGCGCTCGCTTGTTGAGCGCCTTGCGGAGGACGCAGAATGACCTCATTCATTGAACGATTAAACGCGCTTGCCGCCTCGTGGGGGCAGTGGATGACGTCGTCGGCTCTGCAGTCGGCCTTGGTCCTTTCGGTGCTTTTGTTGATTTGGCCGCTGCTGCGGAAGCGAGTCAGTGCGCACTTGGCCTATGCATTGTTCCTGTTGCCGATGCTTCCACTTGCCTTGCCTTCGATTTGGACCGTGGCGGTAGAAACCGACGCCATGCCGGCTTGGACGCAGATGCTGCCGCAGGTCGGAGTTGGAAATTCGTCAGCAGAAAATTCCAGTGCTGAAGGCGGTTCTGTATTCGGCTTACTTAGCTATCCCGATGCCAATGACGAGCCGTCTGCAGCACAATCCACACCGTCGCCGGAAGCGCTGGCATCCGCAAACATCACCCCCAGTTTTGGCGCCTGGTTGCTATTGGGTTGGACGGCGATTTGCGCAACTTTACTCGTCGCATTTGTAATCGCCCAAATTCAAACCGCCCAACAAATTCGTTTCGCACCAGCCTTGCCACGCGAGGACAAACGGCGGGTCAAAGCTATACTCCGCGAATTAGGTTCCAAAACAAAATTCGATTTACGAATCCATCCGCAACTTACCAGCCCGGCCTTATGGGGGATTTTTCGACCGCGAATTTTGTTCCCTCCGCAATTAATTGGGCAGCTCAATCATCATCAATTGGCATGGGTGGTCGGCCATGAACTTGCGCATCACCAACGCTTCGATCTGGTGATGGCGGCGGCGCAACGGTTAATCCAAATTGTTTGGTTTTTTAATCCATTGGTGTGGTGGCAAAACCACCGCCTTGACCACCTACGCGAATGCGCCTGCGATGAGTCCGCCCAAGCCAAAACGCAAATTCATGGCCAGCAATGCGCAGAAGCGTTACTCCAAGTCGCCGCCCTACCGGCCATTCCATGCAATCGTGCTTTTGTCCTGCAAACCCTACATCACCACAAGCAAAACATGAAACAACGCATTCTTCGCCTCATGAATAAGGCGCGTCCCTCCCGTCCTGGCATGACGCCTTTGGCTATACCGGTGTTGATTTTTGCAGCGGGTCTAAGCGCTACAACTTTTAGTTTTCAAGCCTCCAGCCAAGCGACTAACCAAGCGCAAAACCACATCGCAAAAGCCCAAACCTGGTTGATTCAGCAACAAAATTCCGACGGCTCCTGGTCGGCCGGACCAAATTGGAATAAGCCGGCTGGTGAGTTCACCAACGTCGGTGTAACCGGTTTGGTTTTGCTTAGCCTTCACGATGCCAACGCCGAAAAGGTCGGAAAATCACGTACAGAGGCTATTCAAAAGGGGTTGGAATTCCTGCGCAAGCCACTAATGGATCCGGTGGGATACTATAAGCCAAGGCCAGGTTTCGAGGCGTTGGCGAGCCATGCCATTGCCGCCAATGCTTGGTTAACGATAAACCCCCAAGTCACCAACAAAGAATGGAAAGCTACAGCCAGTCGAGCCATTCAAATCCTGACTCAAGCCCAGTGTCCATATAGCGGTTGGGGTTTTGCGTTTGAACCGAACGGTGACGTCAATAGTTTCAATACGAGCTTGGCTTTGCAAACGATGGCAAAAGCGCGCGACCTTGGCTTTGACATTCCACGTTACGTCAATGAAGGCGGCAAAGTAGTGTTTCAATCACTGCGCGATAAGAGTAATGGGCGCGTCGGCTATAGCCATGGGCAGTCCAAGGATGTGCGCATTATCGCCAAGAAGAAAAGCCATCCGGCCGAGCTTACCGAGCTTTGCACGGCAATGACTTTAGTCGCTCAAGCGGATTGGGGAGCTGAGGTCATCGACGATAAAGACATGACCCAAAGCTTACTTTTAGTGTCCTCAAAACGTCCAGCCTGGAATGCTGAAAATTCCAACGTGGATTATTACTACTGGTATTACGGCGCCAAGGCCATGAATTTGGCGGGCGGCGCTTTCGCAGAAAAATGGCGCGAAAACTTGCACAAAGTATTATTTCCACGCCAGCTCGAAAACGGCTCATTCCCAGCGGTCGACGCTTGGAGTCCTGCTAAGGCAACCGTGCACGCAACGGCCATGGCCACCTTGGCGCTGCGAGCAACTAAGTAAAATTTGCATTAGGGGAGTGTCAAAAAGGGCGTCGTCCTCTGCGATTACAACGCCAGCGAAATCTCGCAGAATGAGATACGAGTCTAAAAAGTGTGAATGATGACGAAGATAGGAAGGGCCGAACTCCTCAACCAGCAGCCGAAACCGCCGACGTTTGGGATGGCTGTCGGAATACTCCGTTGCCAGAGTTTCAGTGACGGCTGTCGGATCGCTAGTTCTAATTTCACTGACTACCAGTTCTCCTGAATGTAATTTCGTCGGCTCCTGGCAATTAAGAAAGTTTGCAAGGGCGAGGGCAGGCAGCAGGATGCATTCAAGTTAGTCTAGCTGCCCAGGGCCGTCATTAGAATTCTGGCTAGTCAGTTGCTCAATCTTATCCTGAAGCTGGGCTAAACGTTCATCCATTAGGCTTGCCCGGGCATGCCGAACAAGGAGTACCCCTGCAAGGAAAAGCAAAAATACTGCCGGATGGATATGAAGATCGTTCGAAATCGTCAAGCCAGCTCCTACGATGAATATGTATCCAAACAGCCAAGCGAGCGCTCTATCGTTTTCTTTGTTCGACATTTGAAGTTTTATTAGTTGTTGCGCTTGGGAATCATGCCAGGACCAACAAGTTTGAACTTGATCTTTTCGCCGTTGCGAGACTTCATTTCCAGTTTGCGCGACTTGCCTTTGCCGCTCAATATTAAGGTGGCGGGCGGCGTCGTTTGGTAATCGAAACTGGTCAGAATGTTGTCCCTGATGGGCACCATCGTGGTCAGGTAGGGGAATTCAGGCGCGTTTAGATCCAGGATTTTGATGCGATCATGGAAAAAGCAAATCTGCACGGAGCGCGACGCCTTTCCCATCACCAATCGTACCCAAACGGTATTCCACTTAGTCTCTGGATCGTAATAAGCCGTTAACAATTCTTGTTCTTCAACCTTGCCCCAGCGTTCGAGTAGCTTCGGCCAATAATCATTCAATATGTCATCCGGCCACCGTTTCGGTATATAGCCAGCCATTTGTCTTTTTATGATCGAGACGTCGCCGAGTTGAAGGCCCGAAATGATGTCCATGCCCATTTTGCCTGAGGCCTCAACCTCCGAATCTTTGGGGCTATCCTTATCCGGCTTGTGGATTTCGTCACCCATTAGTGCCAGTTTGGAATCCGGATCGAGAGGGGCGATAGAAAAACCATTCTCGTTTTGCCGCACAACAATGCGACGTCCTTTGCTTTCCCAAGTCCCGGAAAATGCAGCTGCCTTAGACTTTGAAAGCTCCACCGTCTCTGGCAGGGGCGGCGTATTCACCGGCTCATTCAAAACGATTCCAGGAATTCCCCACGCCACTTGCCAATGCCACCCTGCACGGTTGGTCAAGACCAAAACCAACAGATCATCTTCCGGGAAGTAGCGGATATAGGACTGAAAACCCGGCGAAGTGCCGCCGTGCTGAATTACCTTTCGGCCACCATCTGTAGTGAAGATATACCAACCGCCACCATATTTGTCCTTGTAAGGCGTCAGCATTTTTTCGAGTGCTTCCGGCGGCAACACCTCGCCACTAAACAGCGCGTTGCACCAAATCGCCAAATCCGCCACCGACGTAACCACTCCGCCCATGCCTCGATAACCCCAACCGCGGATGTAGTTCGTGGTGAGATCCCGGCTGTGGTAGCGCGCGCTAAGGAAGGCTTCATCCATGCCCATAGTCTCGGCAAAATAGGTGTGCTTCATCCCAATCGGCTTGAACAAATTGGCATCCACCCACTCTTCGAACTTCTGCTTGGCCACGCGCTCGACAATCATGGCAAGCATCGCGTAGCCGCCGTTGTAGTACTCGAACTTCTTGCCGCCTTTACTTTTGCGCTCTCCTTGAAAATACTTTTCAAGCGCCTTTTCCATATCCTGTCCCGATCCCGACGGGCCGTTGCGCGGAAATCCAGAGGTATGAGTAAGCAGGTGGTAAACCGTGATGTCCTTGTGCTTCTTGGGCACGTTCGGCAGGTATTCCGCGATCGACGCCGACGTATCCAGTTTGCCCTGTGACTCCAACAGCAGGATGGCCGCCGCTGTGATCTGCTTTGACGCCGATGCAATGTCATAAAGCATAATTGGGGAGTTCGGGGCGTCGGTGTCCCAACGAGCTTTGCCATAGCCCTTGCGCACGATCACTTTTTTGTCTTTTTGCACCAGCACTGCGCCGGAAAATCCTAAAGCTTCGCATTCTTCAAGATAGGCGTCGACCTGGGTTCCTAGCTCACTCGCAACGAGTTCGGTTCGATCAGAAACTTGGCTGCCTGGGAATGAGTAAAAGGCGATGCTGAGTAATAAGGAGATAAACATCTCGGGCATTATAGGCCTTAGTGGAGCTGGGAATTGTCCTAGCAGTAGTCGAGCCTGGAGAATCTGGGATGTAGGACTCTATTTCCGCACTTACTGCATCCTAATTGCCCGCAATTAGGAGAAACAATAGAGCGATCAACCCTGCAAATACTGCCATTCCGTAGCGGCGCATGAAAGGAATGGGCCGGATTCATGGCTTTCGTGTATACGTGTTTCGAGTGTGAAGGCGTTTAATCAACACTTTTTGTGTTGTCCTCACATTATTGAATAGTGGCCGATTCTAGATATCTGAAAAATATTTGCCCGTAATTTATGCCTACGATACTGAAAGTTTTGTTTCAAGAAGTTGAAATTTGAGCTTAACAAGGTTGCCGCTACCTCAAGACGGCATTAATTCCCGCGACAAACTTGATCGGCCTTTTTTAGTAAATCTGGAATTCTGAAGTCTCCGTGCATGCGCGAGATCGCGGCCTTGGCAGCGGTTAATTCCATTCCTTCCGCGGTGACATAAAGCGGGTTTTTGCTTTCACCGCGGTGCACTTCGAATTTCACATCGATGTCCTTGAAAGGGCGCTTTGCCACGCCGACGATTACTACTTGCTTATTCAAAGCGTCGAATAAATGCTTGCCTAAGCCAGGCTTTTCGACGCCGTCTAGGTAGGTGAAACCGTCGACCACAATGATCGCGGGGTCGAGCCGATGCTCCTTCAGCAAAGTAAGTATGCACGGCAACTCGCGCTTATAAAAACTGCCGGATTCATAATCGATCACGTCTTCGATTTGCGACGTATAAATTTCAAGCGGAGTCGAGTCTTCCCAATCGGAAAATGTAACCCCAGCCGCCAGCGCCGTGGGATCCGTGTAGTGCACGTCGACGGCCAGAATCATGACACCGACAGTTCGCCATGATGAAGAATGAGGCCGGCTCTTTTTCCAAGTGGACTCGCGAGCAAGCGCTCTTTTTCTTGATCGGCAAATCCACCGGCAATTTCGAGCCTCTTTAGCTTGGGGAGGTTTGCCCCATTCAAAAAGGCTTCGGAGAATTTGTAGCCATAATCATCATCCTCGCAAATCAAATCGATATACGCCTCTTCCAAGTGAGGGAACTCCGAATCGAGCAGATTGGACAGAGTCGGTTGCTCAATAAACCCTCCGTTGACTCCAGTTGTATTGTCCTCAAGCAATATCGTGAGGTTTTTCAAACACGCAAAACTCAGAGCCTCGGCGATCCCAAAACTCCCATACAAACCCAACACTTCCACCTTCGGGCTGTTCCTCAGAATCCTGGTGACGTCACCGAGCTTGCCGTACATGCAATGGGAATTGGAAAAGAGTTCCCAGACGCCTAACTCAAGCTGCCGTAAATTCGGGAATTCCGCGTCGCCGATCCCCTGGATCAACCCCCGATAATCCAAACTTTTGCCGATTGAAAACGACGAATTGCCTATGGCCAAAACCTCAAGTTCGGCTGGATACGGCGACGTCGAAAAGTCGGTCAACAGTTGTTCGGCCTCACCGCCGAGGTAAAAATAAAAACCTCGAACCTCGTCCGGCACGGCCTCCAAAACCGTCCACCCATAAGACTCATCCTGAGGGACTCCGAAAAAACAGTGGTTCACGGGCAGATTCCACTTCCCCGGCGAACTCTGCAGGCACCGTTGTACCGTCGGAATCCTTAAGGCAGTATCTTGAAAGCGACTCATGCTGCCAGCGCTCCATTCCATTGCATCATCGACCTTCTACCTTTAGCTTGAACGGCATTTTTGGCATCAACAATTTGGCGGTGAGATCTGAAGATGACGACTCCAACGGAGCCGAGCCACCGCCACCTCAGGCATAACGGATACGTCCTTTGTAACGTGAATTCCCTTGCGCGTCTTGTAGATCGAAGTTCACCGGAATTCGTTTTCCAGCTTTATAAATCGCCATCGCAGAACCATGGTCACCCCAAATACCGAGGTTGATGGACTTGTTTGCAAGCTCATAGCTGACGCGTACTGATTGCTCGACCTTAATCTCCTGGGTGACACCAGCTTTGACTTTGACCTTGAGCAACTTCGGACCCGTTGCCGAAAGATCCCAGCGCTCGCCGTTGGCGTCGTCCCGGCAAAGGCGATAACCGATCAACGTATATTCACCGATCGGTAGAGCGCGACGTAGATCTAAAGCACTGTCTACTTTTGTGCTCACCTCAATTTGTGGTTTCGTCGCATCCGGCGGTGCAATTTCGGTTTCACCTTCAAACCATGAAAGCCTGAAAACTTCGCCAGTTTCCTTTTTAAGAATCAGCGCACCTCGATCAAAGTTTGTAGTCAAATACCCACGGTCGGAAGTCAGACTCTCCGTCGAGATTGGTGCCGTATCAACCAAAGTTGGACGCACCGGCTGCGTTGTTTTCAAGTACTGCTGTAAAGCCACACGGGCTTTTTTGGACCCAGCCATTCAAGCCGAGTCATCAATCTGATTCAGCCATGCACGATCCACGGCAAATTTAGAATCGGGAACTTGGTGGCAACTTGCGCAATTGCTGACAAAAGTTTTTTCCGCATGCGCCAGCTCCTGAGGCGATTGGGCAGCACTTAGCAGGGGCAGCAGTAGAAGAGTGGCGATCATCTATGAACCATAGCAGATGGCAATCGAATTTAGTTTTCTAGGGTAGTGGCTGATCGTTCTTGCCATTCCTGCCAAAATGCACTCCACCCTTTTTGATCTTCTGGATTCATTTGAAAAACTTTTGCCGACGACCGTCTATAAAACTCTTCGACCTGGTCTGTGAATCGAAGCACCGCCTCGCGCCATTCAGACAGCGGCACCTCAAAAACTGCAGCCTTAAAAGAAATCTCCACATCCGGTCGACGGTGCCGAATCCAGACATCAATTCCGTCGTCGCATCCCATACACATCACTGGGTATCGCTCCGAACAGGTCCAAACAGAATGCCCACAGCAGGGAAACAATAAGTTCATTTCGGCCACCGAAGACTCTTCAGTGTGGTCCTCAGTTAGAGTCCTCAGGAGAAAGAGCCCGGCCGCAGAAAGTGTGAAATCTCCATCTTCTGAACGGATGATGGTTTCGCCCTGAACGCAAAATTCAACTCGTCCATGAGCGCACAGGTCATCAGGGTCATCTTCGGGGCCCCTGATCCATGAAAAGTCGTGCGCGGTGATGGAAATCATCTGATCGGTAATATGGAATAGTAATCCCAAATCGCTTTCGCATCACCCTGAAGATACTCGCCCAGGGCGTATCGATTTGTCAACTCGGCTAAGGCGCTATGCACAGTCACTTCCTTCTAATATTTGGGTCAGTCGATTTACGGGTATAGGTGCAACTACCTCCTTAAGCATTTTAAAATTTCAGGTATTTGAGCATTGCCCAAATCACATTCGGGTTCAATCGTAACACCTAACGGGAAATCGTCGAAAACTAATAAGAAGGAGATTCCGAAATATTCAAATCTCCAAAGGTGTTCGGCGGCGGATTTTCGTCGCATCAGGACCTTTGCTCCGAGCAAGTTCATTAATGATTCAGCGAAATCAGAAAAGGCGTACCACGACACCTTTTCGGTGAGTAACAATTGATCCCATCCAGAAGCGGAGCGCTGAACGAGCAGCAGTTCTAACGGGAGAGCAGGCATGATTGCTTAGCTTGCAACTCCCCGCGGCTCGGTTTTCGGCCACGGCCTTAGCCCTTCCGCATCCACCCAAGCCTGAACCCATGGCGGAAGCTCGGCGTCCATTTCTTTGCCCATGGCGTGCGCAACTTGGGTCGCAGGAATCAGCCCATCTTTGGACGTGACGCCAACTTTCATCAACGCCGACGCACAGATTTTCTGCTTCGCATGAAACTCTTGCAAAAAGTAGAACCAGCGACCGTCGTGACAAAGCACATTCGTCGTCACCGAAAAAGAACTGAAAAGTGGAATCCGTCTGCGGTAGCGAATGCTCGCACCGCCAACAGCGACTCCCCATTTATTCGATTTCATGGTCTGCAAAAAACCGGTCCGCCGGGAAAGATCCCATCGACCGAGTTCCATGAAGTTGAGATAACGAGCATTGTTCAACTCCATAAAAAAATCAACGTCGGTGGGCAAGGCCAAAAATTGCAATGTACTCGGCGCCTGGACCTCTAGCTGGTCGCGGAACCTCGCTTTGAGCATGACTTTGGTAAGCCTGAAGAAGGGATACATGGTTCAAGTTTCTGATGGGAGGTAGCGCTCGAAACGGTCACTCATGTTATCTCGTTCCTTCACCGAAGGCATGATGATGTCCATACCGCCATCATACGGATGGTAAATAGCTTTGGATTCGACGCCGATTACCATGAAGCCAAAAAGGTCCTCATTGGCGGCTGCAGTGATCGCCCAATTCAAACAGTCGGGGGACCAAATTTTTTCTTTGTAATAGAGATGAATCATGCAGTCAGAATCATCGGCATCTTTTTGTACATCCTTCCAGTGGAGGTACCCTCTAGACCTTGCCCGTTTTGACAATTTATTGCTCCAAGTCATTTCAATGGAAGCAAGCTTTTCGCCGAGACTGAACACCGCACTAAGCACTTCATTGTGGCGATCAATGATGAAGCGCATTTCCCGAGCATTGTCAGGGTATCGCTTTTTTTCTGGAAGACTGTGGAACCTCACAAACCGATCTTCCATGGCCCATTTCAACTGGTAGGCTACCGGCCTTACGGTGCCGGCAATCTCGTTCCAGAGAAGATCAAGGTCATGCATTCCTTGGAGCCTTCCAAAAAATCAGTCGCAGTTCAAATAGCGCAACCACAGGCGGAAGCATAATGGTTAGCGGCATCCCAATTCCGGTTTGCGTCCACAGGAAATGGTTGCCGAGGCTGACCAGCGCGAAGGCCGACAGAATCATTGACCCCATTCGCGCTTTGGATGGAACGCGGCGCAGGTAATTGATGACCAGCAGCATGGCAAATCCAATCGCCGTGGTGTAGTACAGGCTCAAGTCAATGTTGTTGTTAAACCTGATTTGAAATAGATTGAACGCGTACGTTTCATTCGTCGTCATTCCATAACGCGTTTTCTGGTACGAGAAAATACACAGGAACGCGCCGACCAAACGCAGGATGGCGATGGGATAGAAAATTCGGAGTACGGTTCGGAGCCGACTAGACATCGCTTTCTCGAGCGAATACTTCGGCGGTGAGATCTATAGCTCGTACTTGATCGGCAATTTCATTGAGACGAGCAACTCGAACGCGTTGGGCGTCGGACTGGTCGGCGGCGGGGCGATCGAGGGTATAAATTTCGACGTGGCGGATTTTGTCGCGGAAGGTCTCTAAGTGCTTTAGCCATTCAGCAACTTCGGCAGGGGCGGCGTTATCGGCCGACGGACTGTGGATGAACAGCGCCTGGATGACAAAAGAGTTGAGCTGGTGCAAGCCGTTCAACGTGCGCTGCAAACCCTTGGGCGAAACCTGATAGAGACCAGCGAAACATTCAGGAGTGCCGCATTCAAGCTTCATCGCAGGTTCGTCGTAGAACTCTTGAATGCCTGAAATTACATCCGGTTTATTGAGGTGCAATCCGTTGGTCAACAAACCAATTTGAGTCGTCGCTCCAAAATATTTGGTGCGCGATTCGGCAAGCAAACGGCTCCACTCATAAAAATCGGGATGCAGCGTCGGCTCGCCATTGCCAGCCACTGTGATGCGATCAGGAATGTCGTCGGCGGCGGCGAGGCGAGCAAACTCACGATCAAAAGCCGCCGCCAAATCTTCCATCGACGGCACCTCGGCTCTACCCGCAACTTCCTGCGTGCGCGTGAAGCCGTACTGGCAGTACAAGCAATCCAACGAACACAGCTTGCGATCAAGCGGCAGGGGATTAACCCCCAAACTGCGGCCATATCGACGTGAATCGACCGGGCCGTAAAGCCAACCGTCCTGGAGGGGAATGGGCATGGGTGGATTATAGATCGGTAGCCCTTATGGATGGTCATCGCCTTGGAAATCCAGGCCTCTCCATTGGCGAAATTGAGGTTCCTTATTACGGCCTATGGGAAAACTGGCCTCTTGATGACCACAGATTTCACCGAATCAACACCTCCTATCCCTCGCACGGCCGCGGCTTGGAATGAAACTTCTAGCAAAGGGGCATTAAGTGGGATTCCGATCGGAAGGGTGGCTTTCCCGTTGGCGTCGGCTGTGGCCCGGCCGAGGATTCGGATTGGAGCCATTAGATCTAGGCATAACCCACCCAAGGCAGGCAAACATGGACCACTTTCAAATTTTGCTCCTGCCAGGCTGAAGGCGAAATGGACGGCTTCTCCTGGATTTGCAGATGTAATGATTAAATCCGATTGGCCGCCACGCACTAATGGGTGAGATAGGTCCAGGCTGAGTTCAGGGACAGGGAATTCAATCAGGTAAGCGCCATCGCCAGCACCGAAGGAATGCTTCAAACTTAGCGCGACTTGACCTTTGGAATAGGGCTCCTCCGCCATATGGATGCGATATACCGGACCGCCGGGAACCGTGTCGCCAACTCCAACTAAACGGATGAAAAGATCCCCAACTTTTGCATAAACGGCATCAAGGGCCACAGGCCTGCTATCAGGGAAAATAATGACGTCGCCCTCTAAGGCAAAGCTGGTCCACACTCCAGTGTAGGAATAAAAATTGTCAGATCCATCCGGCAACGGGGTGTCCATATCAACCACCGTCGTCAACTGGCCATTTTCCCATAAGTAAAGCCCAGCCCATCCACCAAAACCTAAGCCGGGCTGGCGGCCTTCAAACAAAACGCGTTTCCCATCCGTGACAGGAGCGTAGAAGTTGAAACTTCCAGGGTGGCCGGGAATCGCTGTGTTGAGGTCGGCAAGAGTACTTAGCACACCACTCCCTATATCGTATTGGAGGACCACATTGAAACGATCGTAATTCGGCGCCCCAGTGTTGCACCATGCATCCACGACCAACCACCCATTGCAAACATTGGGTTTGGCGCGCTCCGCAAGTGAAGATATCCATGCACCCGATACACCAGGAACGGGATCTAGATAGCCGACCACTCGTTGCAAAGCTCCGCTATTCAAATCTTTAATCCAAAGGTCCTCAGTCTGAAAGTCAGGCTTGACAATGAAAGCGAGGTGATTCCCGTCGCTACTGATCCCGGGTTCAAATGCAGCGACTATTTGCGTGTCATCAACCTCAATAGCCAAGGAATTTCCATCTCCAGAGTAAACTCCTTGGTAGCGGTTGTGTTCATCCTTCTCGCGGACGAAAATATTTCCACCTACAAAGGAAGGCGGATCGAAAGTGTGAAACATTTCACTGGTGCCTGGTATCAAGGTGGAGCTTTGATAATAGGTCTTTAATGCTCCACCCGTCGTATCTACGGCCTGAGTTTGACGATGCCATGGGAAGCCTCCGGCGGTGCTGGAAACGGTGTAAAGAACTTCTCCATCTTGCACTGCGTGGGCTAATGCAACTTGGACAATTTCTCCAGGGCGGTTTGGCGCCAAGTCTCCGGGTTGAATCAAAGAGCGTATTTCAATACTCCCTTGGACCAGGGGTAGGGCGGTCAGTAAAGCTAAAATCATAGTTCCTCTTGATCGGGTGTACTCTAAAGAAGCGGCAAGTTCATCCTCCCTCACTCATTCTTATCGAGGCTAGGATCGGTGGTGAAATTGTTGAGGGGGAAAGGTGGAAATTTGCGCTTATCCTCAAAAGGCCATAAACCTAATCATGCGCACCAAACTCCTGCTTGCTCTGACCTTCACTTTGACCTCCAACCTTTGCCAGGCAGGTATGGCGCAATCCGTCGATGACTGGCGTACTGACATCGGCGCCTGGCCGGCTTTTCTGGCCAGTGATTCCACCCAACACGTATACGCCATCGATGGTGGCTATAACGTTTATAGGCTAGATCCAGACGGCAACCTTCTTTGGACGCGACGCCACGATGTTGGTGCGCCTAACAATCATGAAAGATCTTTCCAATTTGTGGTGGATTCGCAGGACTCAATTATTGTGGCCGGCTATTCAGAAGACACCTATGAATTTTTAACAGTTAAATGGAACTCCCAAGGCGTGTTGCAGTGGGCACACTTGTTTCGCGATGGCCTTGCCGACGAGGCGTACAAGATCGGCATCGACGACGAAGACAATGTTTACGTAGCCGGACATTCGCTGGACGGTTCCACCTTCCTCAAAAATTTCATGACTGTATCCATCGATCCAGCCGGCAACACTCGCTGGTTCCGACGCCATGCCTTAGGTGGCACCATTCAGCCTACGGCAATCGCGGTCAATCCCGACGGCCGTTGCAGCGTTGTTGGGCATCCCGGCGGCGGAACTGTAGTCACGGTCGCGTACGACCGGGATGGAAATCAACTTTGGGAGGATTCCTATTACCCAGTGCTCATTGCCGCCAACTCTGCAGCAATGGCGTCCGACGGGGCACTTTACATCAGCGGCGTCTCGGTCAACGGCGGTCACATTATGTGTTACGGTCCGACGGGAATCTTGGAATGGCAATTTGAACATGATCGTCCGGGCTTTCCTATATGGAGTAACTATCGTCGCATTAAAGTCGACAGCCAAGATCGTGTGATTGCATGTGGCCAAGCGGACGGTCTTGGCGGCTATACGGACTGGTCAACAGTTTGCGTGGACCGCTCTGGCAATTTGATTTGGGAAGACTATGTGAACGGGTACGAGTCGAATGATGAATGGGCCGAGGCATTAGCGATTGGGTCGGATGACTCGGTTTACGTCGGTGGAAAAATTTGCAATAACAGTACATCATCCTGGATGCACGGCTTAGTGGTGAAATGGGATCGAAATGGGCAGCGGGAGTGGGAGCACCATTACGAAGGAACTGGCGGCGGCACAATTTCGCGCAATACAGTAGCTGTAGATGGCTATGACCGGGTGCTTGCTGCAACTACCTGGGTGACAAGAATCAGCGAAACCGACAAGCTGCAACTTGCTGCGCAGAATCTGATTGCTGGGGGAAATGCGAGCTTGACTGCAAGGCAAGCAACTCCTTTCCGCCCGGTGATTTTTGCAGTTTCGTTACGGGGAATTGGAAATGGACCTTGCCCGCCATCACTTGGTGGTCTTTGTTTGGATATCCTCGCGCCGGTCCGTAACCTCGGACCTGCCAGCGCCGATGGGGCCGGCGTCGCGAACTTATCGGTTCCCGTTCCGTTTGCAGCTGCAGGGCATCTCGTTCACCTACAAGCTATGGAAATGCGTGGCGTTGGCGGTTCGACTAGCATTTCCTCCAACCTGGTTTCGGCACTGGGCTTCACCCCCGAAAATCGCAAATCCCCTAAAGTTACATTTGGCGCAGACCGAAAGGATCAATCATGCCAAAGAAACGCTTTACCGAATCCCAGATCGTCGCCATTCTCCGCGAAGCGGATGGTGAGCTGACGGTCACGGAAATCTGTCGCAAACACGCCATCACTGGCAATACTTTCTACCGCTGGAAAAAGTCTTACGGTGGAATGAATGTTAATCAAACCAAAGAATTGAAGCGGCTCCAGGAGGAAAACGCCAAGCTGAAAAAGAAAGTAGGCGAGCAAGCGATGGAGATCGACGACCTTCGCTTCATAAGCTCAAAAAAGTGGTAAGCCCGGCGCAGAAGCGTGATGCGGTACAAGCCCTGATCGATTTAGGGCGTCCCGTAGCCGTAGCATGCAAGCGTGTCGGGCTGGCACTTTCGACTTGGCTTTACAAGCCGCATCCACGTGAAGATGAAGCTGAGCTGATTGCCCGGCTCCACGAGCTGGCCAAAGAAAGGCCGCGCTTTGGCTACCTGCGCATGACCCGAATTCTTCGCCGCGAAGGATGGGTGATCAATAAAAAACGAGTCCAGCGGCTTTGGCAAAAGGAGGGCCTGCAGGTGCCAAAAAAGTCCCGCAAGCGGCGTAAGTGGCGAAAGGACCATCCGTGGCCCGATCGCGGCAAGCACCGCAATCATGTTTGGACGGTGGACTTTTTGTTTGACCGCACCCTGGACGGCAAGCCCATTAAAGTGTTGTCCGTGCTGGATGAATTCACGCGTGAGTGCCTTGCCTTACCTTGTGCACGTAGCTTGGGGGCAGAAGACGTGGTGCGGGTTTTAGATCTCGTGCGAGCTAAGCGCGGGGCGCCGGTCTACGTGCGTGCGGATAATGGCCCTGAATTCATTTCCAATGCATTGCAGAAATGGGAAAAGAGGTCCGGCGCAAAAATGCGATTCATCAAGCCGGGAAGTCCTTGGCAAAACGGCACGGTGGAAAGTTTTCACGACAAGCTTCGAGATGAATACTTGCAACTGGAAACTTTTGCTACCGTAGCAGAGGCGCGGGTGCTGCTTGAGCAGTGGCGCGTCGATTACAATGAGTACCGTCCACATAGTTCGCTGGACTACTTAACTCCGTCGGAATTTGCAGCTCTTCCCTGTGGGGCAGATTCCGCTTCGCTCCATCAGCCCCACAGGGAAGAGACCTGCCAGGTGTAACTTCGAGGGGATTGCGGATTTCTGGGTAAAGTCAGCAGTCATAGCCCGAAAATAAAAATGCTCAAATGATCAACCATTAGATTCTTAGG
>JACKQG010003710.1_pt1 | contig 18406 bp, 18 predicted proteins | sample 8237621 | NCBI WGS metagenome assembly JACKQG01 (sample SAMN15677084, study PRJNA649215) | marine metagenome | biome: marine; feature: Black Sea; material: saline water; isolation source: suspended particulate matter (SPM) from the Black Sea western gyre | collected 2013-06-09/2013-06-10 | depth... | reverse complement strand
AGCTGGCAAACTGAAAGTCCCACAACTCTCCACCCACTGAAAGTGTCGAAGAACCACTAAATGGCGATCCGATGCCGGCTGGAGCCGGTGAAGATAGTAGCGCGAATGCTCAAGTGCTATTTGGTTCGGACACTGAGGTGGTTTCGGCATCATAAAAATGCAATGGCATGGCCGAGTGATAAAACAGTCGCATACAATCGATCAAGTCAGCCGCAAGAGCGTTCCGTTACTTTGCCAACTACCGGACAAGTATCCTCTTCTTCTGCGGAAAACTAAATCTCTTCCCCATTTCCACCCACGTAAATGTCCGATGAGCTTTTTGTTTGATAACTATTTCGATTGCTGGGGATGGGTGTTGTTTTATAGGTTATACTAGTCGTTACTAAAAAACCCAGAAGCCCCAATGAGTACGGGGATGTAGTGGGGAAAAGAGGGATTACAAATTGCAAAGTTAAGTTGGATTGAGGGTCAGAACCTTGCAAAATGAGGGTGGATGAAACCGCTGGAAAATCCCTTTGAAAGGCTTCAGGGCGATTTGTTCCGGATGGAAATGGAGCAGCTCATCGATCCCATCAATCCGATGGCCAAGTGGCCGAGGCGATGGAGTGTGAAGCGTTTGAGAAACAGTTTGAGTCCAGTTGGCATCCGTAGACCGGTCGACCGTGAGCCAGTCCCCGGCTGATGGTGGCGCTGCAGTATCTCAAGTACACCCACGACTTGAGCGACGAAGAGGTGCTGGCCCACTGGGTGGAGAACCCGTACTGGCAGTACCTTAGCGGGATGAACTATATTGAGCATGAAGCCCCGTTGGACGCCTCCAGCCTGTGCCGCTGCTGAAAGCGTCTGGCCCAGAGCAGAGCCGAGACCCTGCTGGAGCTGACCGTGGAAGCGGGACTGAAGCTGCGCGTATTCGAGCCGAGGCACCTGGAGAAAGTCAACGTGGACACCACGGTGCAGGAGAAGCACGTGAGATACCCGACTGATGAGAGGTTGTACAACCGGGCTAGGGAGAGCCTGACGCGCTTGGCCAAGCGGCGAGGGATACGGTTAAGACAGACGTACGAGCGAGTGGGGAGAAAGGAGTTGCATCAACAGAACCGGTACGCGCATGCGAAACAGTTCAAGCGGGCCAAGCGAAGCACGAAGAAGCTTAAAACGCTGCTGGGGCGGGTGATACGGGACTTTGAGAGAAAGAAGGGGAAATGGGATGAAGAGCTGCTCAAGGCGTTGAGCTTGGCCAAGCGGATCGAGGCTCAGCAGAGGAGGGACATAGGGAAAGTGTACAGCGTGAACGCCCCGAAAGTGGAATGCATCAGCAAGGGCAAGGCGCACAAGCGGTATGAGTTTGGGGTGAAAGTGAGCGTGGGAGTTGAGCAGTCGTGGCGGGTGGTTGATGAGCGCTGGGGCACACCCGGAAACCCGTACGATGGGCATACGCTGCAGGAGACGCTGGAACGGATGCCGGAGTGGTTGGGGGGCAAAGTGAAAGAGGCGTTCGTGGACCAAGGGTACCGAGGGCATGGTTACGAAGGAGAGATAGAGGTGTATGTGGATCAGCGAAGGCGGGGCCGGATCAGCAAATGAGTGTGGAAGTGGCTCAAGAGGAGAGCGGCGGTGGAGCCAACAATAGGGCATCTGAAGGAAAGATACCGACTAAGCCGAAACCGATTGAAAGGAAGTGAGGGAGATCACCTGAACGCGGTGTTGAGCGCGGCGGCAATGAACTTCGCGAAGCTGCTGAGCCAAGTGGCCCAGCTTTGGTGCCGGCTATGGGAGAGGCTCAACAGCTTGATCCCACCTTTCCCCGAAAACCAACTCACCCCGCAAGTTGAATACCCCCTTTTCAGTAACGACTAGCTATGCCAGCCCCTAACATTTATTATTCAACTAAATCAAAAGACTGCAGATTATTCTGTAAAATATGTCACGAACAATTATATAAGGAGCAATTAATAATTATAGAAAATATGCCGTCTGGTGCACAAAAATTACCTGATAGTGGAAGTCTGACATCTGACAAAGGAGTGAATCTTGAAGTGTGCCAATGTTCTAAATGCGGATTAGTACAGTTAAACAATGAACCTGTTTCATATTACCGAGAGGTTATTAGGGCTGCGGCATATTCGGAAGAAATGAGGCGTTACCGCCAAAATCAATTTAATAATTTCCTTGATATGCATTCCCTTCTGGGTAAGAATACTATTGAAATTGGGTGCGGTCGAGGAGAGTACCTTTCAATCTTGAGCGAAGCAGGAGCTGAAGCATATGGGATAGAATATTCTCAAGATGCCGTGCAGGCCTGCAACGAAAAGGGATTAAGAGTAACTCAAGGATTTGTTGATAATTTTGACCAAAAAATAACCAACGGGCCGTTCAATGCATTTTTCATCATGAGTTTTCTTGAGCACCTGCCCAATCCAAATTCAACGTTGCAAGGGATTCATAATAATTTAACTAAAGATGCTGTTGGACTCATTGAAGTGCCAAATTTTGACATGATTCTAACAAATAATTTGTTTTCAGAATTAATTATCGACCATTTGTTTTATTTTACCAAGGAAACGTTAACCAGTACTTTATCATATAATGGATTTGAGGTTATAGACTGTAAAAGTACCTGGAATAATTACATTCTTTCAGCCACTGTTCGAAAACGAACTCCAACAAATCTATCAATGTTTCGTTCTTACCAGAAACAAATTGGAAAAGATTTGTCCCGTTACATAGCCAGATTTCAACAAAATAGGGTTGCCGTGTGGGGGGCGGGGCATCAGTCATTGACCGTACTGGCTATGTCAGACTTAAATGGGAAAATACAGTATGTCATCGATTCCGCCCCGTTTAAACAAGGCAAGTTTACGCCCGTAACACATATTCCAATTGTGTCTCCTAAAAGACTCAAAGAAGATCCGGTAGACGCTGTGATAGTGATGGCAGCAGCCTATTCTAATGAGGTGGCGGATATACTACGAACTGACCACCCTGATATCCAAAACGTAGTGATACTGGAAAATTCCAAACTCAAGGAGGTAAAGTGATAGCCAACAATGCTTTGTTAACAGCTATCAATAAACTGGATAAAGAGATTGTTGATCCAAACCAGGGACTGCCGGAAGAAATTTTTTGGTTTGCTTCGAGAATCACTCCAATGGTGAATGTCGACTTGTTAATACGGGATGAGACCAATCAAATACTGTTAACCTGGAGAGGGGACGAATATTACTCACCGGGATGGCATGTCCCAGGTGGTATTGTTCGATACAAAGAAAGCATGTTTGAACGACTTGAGAAGGTGGCTTGGCTGGAGCTTGGTGCACGAGTCAGCTATAACCAAGTACCAGTAGCAGTCAATGAGGTGATACGTATGCCTGAAAGAAAAACTAGAGGTCATTTCATATCATTTCTTTATGAATGTAAGTTGGAAACAAATCCTTGCGAGGATTTGAAGTACGTCAGTGGTGAACCAGTTTCGGGTGCATGGAAATGGCATGTAAAAAGCACGGATAAACTAATTCCTGTTCATCAAATGTATAAAAGCATCATAGATGGCAACAAACCCACTAGTTTTCACAAATCGGATTTAGGTATCGCTCGTTTAATTGCATGAGATCTTAATGCAAACATAAATAATAATCGATATAAATAAAAAGTAATTATATATAGTAAATAAATAATGGCAATTATTAATATACGTCGGGTTCAACAAGTTAAGGAATCATTAGGGAGTGCAGAGGGCCGGTGACACTGCCAAGGTTGTTTTTTTGAGGAAAAACGACAATGAAACAGAAAAGCCACCGGCATCTCTGCGAGAATGATCGTGGAGTGATTGAGAGAATGCGTAAAGCTGGAAATAGCCAGCGGGATATTGCAATGGCCATAGGCTTCAGCCAATCGGCCATCAGCAAGGAGCTTGAGCGCAACTGCGGCCTGCGCGGCTACCGGCACCAGCAGGCACACCGCAAGGCAATCGAGAGGAAACGCTCCAAACCGACGCGGCCCCGCCTGCTGGTGGGCGACCTCGGCCAAGAAGTTGAGAGACGCCTGAAGTGGAAGCACAGCCCGGAACAGATCAGCAACACACACAACTGCCCCGAAGGCAAACGGGTAGTGAGTCACGAGACGATCTACCGTTACATTGCCGCCGACAAAAAGCGGGGAGGCACCCTGTATCAGCACTTGCGGATCAACTTCCGCACCAGACGCCGGACACGGGTGAAGAGGAAAAAAGACCGGATTCCGGGGCGAATAGGGCTGGAAAAGAGGCCCAAAGGGGTGGAGAGGCGCCACCGTTATGGAGCCTGGGAGGCGGACCTGATCGAAGGCAAAAAAGGCAGTGGCTATTTGCTGAGCCTGCAGGAACGCAAAAGCCGACTGGGGATATTGGTCAAACTCAACACAAAGGGAAGCCAGGAGACCACAACGGCCATCATCATGGCCCTGCGCCCCCACAAGGTGAAAACCATCACCTACGACAACGGCTTGGAGTTCGCAGGCCACCGGCAAGTGAGCCAGGCATTGAACGCCAAGGGGTACTTCTGCGCTCCCTACCACAGCTGGGAAAAAGGAGCCGTGGAGAACTACAACGGATTGGTCCGGCAATATTACCCGAAAGGAATGAGCTTTGCCCAAATCGATGAAACCCACTTGAAAAACACCGAACGGGAGATTAATCAACGGCCAAGGAAAACCTTGGGCTATACCACCCCAGCCGATTTGAAACACAAAATAGCAGCCTGAAACATGTATCGGTTCCTTGCACTAATGATTCCTTAGCTTGTTGGAACCGCCTAGGTAATAAGTCAGTCTTCAAATCTTATCGTTGATAAAAGATACTCTATACTAAATAAATCGCAAAATTATCACATAATGGAAACATCTCTTCCCATTCTGGCCAAGGCAGCAGCTCTCACCCCTAGTGAGGGACGGAAGCGGCAGGATCAGAGTAAAAAGCGGCCCCGCGTTCACGAGAAGATTCAAAACTTCTTCCGCGATATGTACCGTGGCGTAATCAGCCCGATCCTCCGACTCAAGATCAATCGTTCCCTATGTAACTTCCAGTGTGAGCACTGTTGCGAAGAGCCCTACATGAGTCGAGATCTCAAGAAGAAAACCGGAGCAACCGATCCCCGCAAGCAGATGACAATTGCCGATTACGCCGAACTTTCGCGTCAGGCAGACGAGTACGGTATTTTCCGATTTGTCCTTACTGGAGGTGAGGCGATTTTAGACAAGAATCTTGGCGAGCTCATCGATGCGCTCGATCCAAAGAAGCACCTTATCATTCTTGATACCAATGGATGGTTCTTTGACGAAGAGAAGGCCAAGTGGTTCGCGGGTCTTGGCGGGTATAAGGCACAGATTTCGCTCGACAGCTTTGTGGCAGAGGAGCATGATGCCTTTCGCAACAAGCCAGGTTCCTACAAGCGCGTCCTCCGAGCGATCAAGGCTTCCAAAGCAGCCGGCCTCGAATTACTTCTTTCCACGTGCCTTGTTAAGGACCGGGTGTTTTCTCTGGAGTTCGAGGATTTTCTCGAATACTGCGACGCCGAGGATGTGCCGCTCTACGTCACATTGGCCAAACCTGTCGGCACTGCCCGTGGGCATGACGAGTGGGTATGTACGAAGAGGGATGTCGATCAACTCAAGTACCTTGAGGACAAGTACAATGTTTTTACCCACATGACACCGTCATACGGCCAGCCTGGAAAATGTATCACGGTGAAGGGAATCAATACTGTCAATCATGATGGTGAGATCGTTCCGTGTCCATATATGGATCTCTCGATAGGTAACGTCATGAATACGCCGCTCTCGAAGATCCTAGGACGAGGTATGAGGAACAAATGGCTAGGCCCCTATCGTGACGAGTGCATTATTGGGGAAAACTACGGGTTCATCAAGTTTCATAACGATACCGTAGCCAAACATCTCAAGGAGACACCGTTGCTGCCTGTTCCCTACGAAAAGGGCTTTGCCCTGAACGAGAGTGTTTAAGCATGGATACCCTCAAGAAGACTGATCGACTGTTTGACGCACGGGGTCGAAGAATCCCTTTTGAGGGGATGCGTGTCTACAATGAAGTGCCGTTATGGTACTATACATTGAAGCAGCCTCAGAACAGCTTCGAAAACATCCTCTCACGCTGCCGGAAGCATACCGGGATAGATCCCACAGTCACTACGGAGTCCTTCGAGTCAGTATGCATGGGGCTCAAAAGAAAAGCAGCGGATGAGCCTTCTCTCAACGGCCTATTAGAGGGTGTACACGTACCCTTCATTTGCCCCAAGGCCACCGGGGAATCCGATCTTGGAACGCAAGTTGAGCAGTTCATACTTCCGTCGGTAGGTGATTCCTTCAAGTCTGCGTTCCCTGACCTCCATTTCAAGGCCACATTAGAGGGGAGTTCGAAGCTGTCTGGCGAACTGAGTGTTGCCGGCGGATCCCGCTATGAGCGATTCCTAGAAACCCACAGGAAGGGAACCATTGCCGGATGGTATTTCCCGCAGGCTTTACAGGAATATGATATTGACTCTCAGCGGGCGCAGATGGGCACCCTCCCGTTCCCCGATAATCTGGTTCTCAGTGGAGTAGCTGACACCGGCGCGGCGCTCATCGGTTCTCCCGACCTTCTGGTCAACGAAGACAACTATCCACCGGTGCTATGTCTCTCCGCTGTTAAGCATACCGATGAACGGCTTATGCTTTGCTTCAAGGCATACGGGCAACACCTTGAGTTTTGGTGTATGAGCCAGATGCTAACGCGCGAACTGACCCAAGTCTCGGAGCAGTGGTCCGGCGGTCTCACCTTGTTCGCTCCTATCGACTGAAAAAGAAGATAAAAGATACCGTATGTATACGGGTACAATCTGACCTACTACCAACGAGACCATTTTGGAAATGTGATTGAACGCTGTAGTGGTGGAATCGGCATTGTTTAGCTAGTATTTAGACAAAGATCTATTGAAAAAATCAGTCAATCAAGAGGAGTTTTTTTGCGCGGCTTTTGATCGACTCTTGGGGAGTGGGCAAGAGATTTGGAATAATCTGCGGGAAATGCGCTTGTTTCTGACTGGAGGAACAGGATTCATCGGACGATCTTTGCTGGAAAGCATTGCGTGGGCGAATCACAAACAAGATTTAAACGCAAAAGTTTTGGTTCTTTCTCGTGATCCCAATGCTTTCGCAAAATCTGCACCGCATCTGGCTAATAACCCAGCTATCTCGTTTCAAACCGGGGATGTTAGGAGTTTTGATTTTCAACGAAAAAGAATAACGCATATTATACATGCGGCAACCACTACTGCAGAAGAAACTTTTTTTGGGGTCGATCCTTTGGTCAAATATGATACTATCGCTGAAGGTACACGCCGTGTTTTAGATTATGCCGTATACTGCAAAGCTAGGAAGTTTCTCTTAACAAGTTCCGGATCAGCCTACGGTACACAACCACCTGATGTGACTCACATCCCTGAAGAATATTGTGGAGGACCGATAACAACTGACCGAGACTTTGAGAAATCGGCACTTGGGGAAGGGAAAAGGGCAGCGGAGATGTTGTGTACAATTTATCGAGAAAAATTCGAGATTGAAGTTAAAATTGCTCGTTGCTTTTCATTTGTCGGCCCAGGCCTCCCTTTAAATATTCACTACGCCATAGGCAATTTTATTAGAGATTGCATTAATGGCGATCCTATTTGTGTTAAAGGTGATGGAACACCAGAACGTTCTTATTTATATATCACGGACTTGATATATTGGTTATGGACAATCCTTGTGCTGGGTCGTCCTGGTCGGATGTACAATGTTGGCTCCGATCAGTCGATTTCAATAAAACATTTAGCTTATTTGGTTGCATCCTGTTCAAATTTTGACTGTAAGGTTCTTCTTGGTGATCATTCAACAGTCAACCATTGCAACAATCGCTATGTACCAAGCATCAAGCGTGCACGTGAAGAATTGAATTTAGATGTTATGACACCGTTGAGATCAGCGATAACAAATAGTTGTAATTATTATAGCAAACTAAAATTTTGATTTATATAGTATGTGTGAGTAAAAATCACGATTAATATTTATATTTCTCGCTGATTGATGGTGTTTAACTCCAAACTGCACTATAATTCTAATGTGATTATTTAGAACGCAATAATAAATCCTAAGAAGTAGGGGGTTCGATATTAACAAATAGATTTAGTCATATATTACTGCAATATTATAAAGCAAGTTGGTATATTGAACCTATACCGACTAGATAAATTTGTTTAATAAAAGTGAGATTTGTAATTTATGCGCCAACTTATAATAATAAATCAAAGGGCGTGGTAGTGTTATATCGGTTACAACAGATTCTCACATGCAATGGACAAAATGCTATAATTATAAATTTAGGTTGCCAATTTAATGTAAAGAAAGAAGATGTAGTCGTATACCCAGAGATTATTCATGGAAATCCACTTGGAGGTACAATTGTAGTAAGGTATCTATTAAATATACCTGGCAAATTATGTGATGGTCCAAAATCATTTGATAAAAATGAAATGATTGTTGCATACCATAGGGATTTGTCAGGTTATTCAAAGGGTTGTTTATTACATATTCCTGCCTATGAGTCATTCTTTAGGAACAAAAGCCAAAAAAGGGATTTGAGTTGTTATTGGGTTGGTAAAGGTACTTTTACAGATCATCCTCTGACCAAAAATTGTCTGGAGATAACAAGTCAATGGCCAACCGAAAGGCGTATGCTTGCTGCATTGCTTAACCGAACAGAAATATTTTATACATATGATAATTATACTGCTCTTATAACTGAAGCAATTTTATGCGGGTGTAAAGTGGTCGAAGTTAATGACAATAGAATAGTTGATAGGTTGCTGGAATCAGGTGTTACTACACAAGTTGGGAGCACAACTAGAGATGTCAAAGAAATTGTTTCAACATGGGAAGTAGATCTTACCAGTCAACTGAAAAACTTCATAAAAATATGCGAAAATAGAGTTAAGAACAGTTATCTTAATAATGCAATATAAATAATCACAATCAATAATATATTATTATACACGCAAATAACAGTATTATATACAGATAAACAAACGATAGAATGAAATATATATTAATGACTGAAACTTATGGGAAATTGCCGAACATATATAATTTGATTTATGAATTGCAAAAGTGGCTTGTAGCATATGGTCAGGATGCTGTTGTTATGGATTTACATTATCCATTTCCCGTAGATAAAAACGATTTGATTATTTACCCGGAATATTTCCCGTATTCGTTAATTCTTAATGGTATACCGATTACATCTATAGGTTCCTACAATTCGAAAAATGCTGTTTGTTATATCCTAAATAAACCTGAAAATATGAACACGGTGCAAACTAAATTTTATCATTCAAAAATATCATTCGCGTATAACAAAGAATTAAGTAAACATTCTAATGGAAATATATTAACAGTACCGCATTACGAGCCACAGTTCAAAGATTATCGGCTTGAGAACCATTACAACTGCCATTGGATGGGAAGCGAAGGTCAATCATTTTTTACGGAGTTAAAGAACGGAAACAAAAAAGTATCATGGCCAAATAGTTCATTTCATTTGGTAGAATTATTAAATCGCACAAAATATTTTTTTGCTTATCAAAGAGATTTACAAGTGGCTACAAAGGCAAAATATTGTGGCTGTATGGTAAAAAGGATCATAAACAACAGGGTTGTAGATTACGAAGAGATTAAAATAATTGATAAACAAATATTTCATGTGCAAATCAACGATTTTATTAATAAAATACACGATAACATAGAATTACCTTTAGCGGATTACGATAATCAAATCGAGGAGCGATTATATATAGAAAAAAAACTATAATCTTTTAATTTCTACAAACGAAAATTGAAAAATAAAGCGACAGCTGTCATTCAAGCCAGACTATCTTCAACACGCCTTCCGGGTAAAGTGTTGTTGCCGTTACTGGAAAAACCTGTTATACAGCATATTTATGAAAGAATTTTATCTTGTGAAAGAATAGACCGAATTGTTGTTGCCACAACTGTTAATCCGCAAGACGATAAGATTTGCAAGCTATTTACGAATATTGACGTCCCTGTATTTAGGGGTAGTGAGGATGATCCTTTGGAAAGGTACTATCAGGCGGCAGAACACTTCGGGTTGAAACATTTGGTTCGTATTATGGCAGATTGCCCGCTTGTAGATCCTCAATTAGTAGATGATGTCATTCAAAAATATTTTTTGGGTAAATATGATGTTTGTTATCTTGGAGGTGAATTTCCAACAGGGTTAGATGTAACTGTTTTTTCCTATGATACCGTTAAAAAAAGCAGTCATGCGGCCTTATTAAAATCAGAAAGGGAACATGTCACTCCTTACATGTTAAAACACCCTGATTTATTCAAGATTGGGATATTTGAAAAATTAAATGGGTTACAGCGATATAGATGGGTTATGGATCACAAAGAGGATTATAAATTTATAACACAGATATATAACAGGCTTTATAAACCGCAAAAAATATTTCATACACCCGAGATTCTGGATTTGTTAAGGGAGGAGCCGCATTTAACATCTTTGAACTCACATATCCCACGTGATGAAGGCTACAACCTATCAGTGAAACAAGATAACCTTCAGTAAATGACAATTAATTATCTTGTAAAGATTATGTTGATAACAATCCGCATATAGATTGTGATATGATTAAGATTTCTATTATTATACCTGTTTTTAATTGTTTACATTATACCAAGCAAGTGGTAAGACAAATTCAAAAATATACAATAAATATTTATGAATTAATTATAGTTGATAACGGATCAACTGATGATACCCCTGCATTTCTCAAAGAATTAAAATCTAAGGGTAACATAGACTTGGTCGAAAATGAGAGAAATCTGGGTTTCTCCCACGCCAATAATCAAGGTATAGAAATTTCACGTGGTGAGTATGTGATTTTTCTGAACAATGATGTTTTACTGCATCCGGGATGGGATGATTTGTTGTTAAACACTTTTAAAAAATCTAAAATTGGTGCTGTCGGTCCTGTTACAAATAATAGCGCAGGAGATCAATGTGAAAAATACAAATTCAAGCATATAAATCCAGAAGATTATATAAAATATGCTGAACAAATAAGAAAACTAAACAAAGGAGGTGTCGCTATTCCTTCAAATTTAGTTGGTTTTTGTATGATGGTGCCAAGAATTATTTTAGATCATATCAAAGGGTTTGATGAAAAATTTCGAACTGGAAATTATGAAGACAATGATCTTTGTGTGAGAATCCAACTAATGGGTTATAGACTAGCTATAGCAGAAGATTGCCTTATATACCATTATGGAAGCAAGACATTCAAAGAAAACAACTATAAATATAATAAAATACTCAGCAAAAATGCAAACTATTTTCAGAACAAGTGGGGTGCCGTTTTTTCCGGTGCGGGCTACTCTATACCAGATATCAAGAACAAAGAGCATAATATTATAAATGAGAATTATCTACTGGGTGTCGATTTAGAAGTAGAACCAGAATCTGAAGAACAAATCCCCATTGTAGCAACAATTGCCCGTTTAGGTAAGACCATAGAGCTATATGAGGCAAACGATCATCATAAGGCTTTTTTGGAATGTGGTACATGTATCAATGATCGCCCATTTCATCCCGAGGCATACTTGCAATTAGTTGAAATAGTATTGGACAAGAGTGATTATAAAACTGCAAAAACTTTGGCGTCGATACTATTAAATATGGTTCCAAATTGGGAGTTAGCGAGACAGCTTCATGCGAAACTAGATCAAAAGTTTGAAAATAACGATATTCAGTGGCCGAATCTACCTGAACATTTCCGGTTACAGTATTTTAAACACGGCATTTTTCAGGCAGAACCGCTTGAAACTTATCCACGATTAACAGTATGTTTAATTGTAAAAAACGAAGCCTGTAATTTGCCGCGTTGTTTATTGTCCATACGTTCACTCGCACATGAAATAGTCGTATTGGATACTGGATCTTCTGATAATTCTGTTGATATAGCAAGAAACTATAATTGCAGGGTATACTCTTACGCATGGAACAATGATTTTTCAGCAGCAAGAAACAAGTGTCTGGAATATGCTCGTGGTGATTGGGTGCTGTTTTTGGATGCGGATGAGGAACTTGCACCCGGAGCATCGGAGACATTATTAAAGGATATGGCTCGGCCCAATATTTTGGGATATCGCCTGCCGCTTGAAAATGTAGGATCTCAGTTACGAGGATGTAATTATGTTCCACGGTTAGTTCGCAACGCTCCGGGTTTGCATTTCATTGGAAAGATTCACGAAACGATCCATGCCTCCGTGTTGGTCGTAATGAAGCAATGGAACATGGAGCAGGTCATTGGGGAGACTAAGATACTGCATCATGGATACAAGCCAGAAGCGTTAGAAAGTAAAAACAAGCTTCAGCGTAATTTGGCACTGTATGAGGATGCTTTGGAGGAACTGCCGGATGAACCTTCTATCATGATGAATTATGCCCATGATCTAAATCACGATGGACAAACTGATAAAGCACATCAAATTTATAAGAATATTTTGAGTATTTTTGAGCAACATAAAAAAGAACACATAACCCCCGAGGTGCGTGAGCAGTTTATGCACAATTATGGCGTATTTCTGGCCCAGCACCTGAAGATGAAGGAATTGGCCGAGGTGATGTACACGCGGACAGCGCGCGAAACCGGGCCGGTCGCCAATGTCCATTACATGGCCGGCTTGGGATTGATGAATTGCAATGAGTTCCGAGAGGCAATTCCCGAACTGGAGGCATCCGTCGAGAAGGCTTACGATGACACTCTTGCGCCTTGTCTTCCGGATGTGCGAACCTGGAAACTGAAGCATTTATTGGCCAACTGCCATGCCTCTGTTGGTGACGAGTTGAAAGCCATCGGGCTTTGGGAGGAGGTCATCGAGGAGTGTGATGATTCCACTGATCCTTACCATGATTACGCACGGTTCTTGTCAACTTTGGAACGAAACAAGGAAGCCCTTGAAATACTCTTGAAGGGGTTAAAGGTCCAGGGAGACGCCCAGAAGATTTGGGAACTGGGCTGTGGTGTCGTCAACAAAGATCCCGAACTTGCCGAATTTTCACTTGAGTGGACCGAGGAGGCGTTGAAGCATCATCCTGATTCGGATGTCACCAATGTGCGGCGGGGGGAATCGCTCATGAAGAACGGACGTTTTGCCGAGGCGGTGGAGTATTTCAGCCGCCTCTCTGACCGGGGGGAGAGAACCGCCACTGCCGCTCAATTGGTTTGCAGGCAACTAAGCAACCAAGCCGACAAACATGATTCAGAGATTGCGCGGGGTTTCGTTAATGAGGTCACTGGTTGGATCGATGTCCTGGATAAAGCGCCTTGTGCGTTTGATCGTGAATTGGCAGAGCAGTTGATTCGTTAAACCTCTTTAATTCGATCATATTATTGGCGCGAGAAATCGCGCTTTTTTTGTGTCTACCCAGCTAGTGGGGCTTGGCCAAGCGCTGGGATGCGTTTAGGTTGCAGCTTTCCGATTTTGGCCAAGCGCTTGGCCAAGCAGCGATCAATGAAGGTTGAGAAAGTAGAGGCGTTTTTGGTTTCCTGTCCATTGCCGGAGCCGTTGGTGCTGCCGTTTTACGGCGGGGTGCGGACGGTGTTGAAGCGGGATGCGATGTACATTCGAGTCACGGCGGACAACGGCTTGGCTGGGTTCGCGCCGGGGCCGGCGCATGAACGGGCGGAGCGGGAGATTCGCGAGATTATTTCCCCGTTCCTTGAGGGGCGGGAGCCAAGCGCTTGGCCAAGTTTTGATTTCACAGGCGGCTTGGAGTTGACCAAGACGTATCGCGCGGTGGAGATCGCGGTGATGGACTTGGTGGCCCGGTTTGAGGGTTGTCCCTTGAGCGAGATCGCCGGCGGGGCCAAGCGGGACCGGATCAAGCTTTACGGCAGTGCGGGGATGTACATGGAGCCGGAGCGTTTTGCGGAAGAGGCGGCGGCGATCGCTGGGATGGGTTTCCCTGCATACAAAATGAGACCCGCCCGCGGGCCGGAGGCTGACTTGGAAACGGTTCGGCAGATGCGGGCTGCAGTGGGGCCGGATGTTGGCCTGATGATCGACGCGCATTCGTGGTGGCGCATGGGCGATAAAACCTATTCACCGGAGACGATTTTGGATCTGGCCAATGCGATGGCGGAGTTCGCACCGACTTGGCTGGAGGAGCCATTGCCCCCGGAGGATCACGAGGCGTACGTGCGGCTGAAAGGGGCTGCCAAATTCCCAATCGCCACGGGGGAGCACGAGCCGGATGAGGCCGGCTTCATGGATTTGTTCGACAAGGGCTGCGCGGATTTCATCCAGATGGACGTCTGTTGCCAGGGCGGATTCGCGTTAGGGCAGCGGATTTTCGAAAAAGTTCGCCAGCACAATCTGCGGTTTGCGTTTCACAGTTGGGGGACGAATCTCGAGGTGCTTGCGGCGGCGCATCTTGGGGTATGTTGGGAGGAGGATGTGGTGGAGTGGCTGGAGTTTCCCTGTTACTCGAATGCCGGTCGGCCGGGCATGTACCCGTTCGCGGCTTCGGATGAAATTTTGAAGGAGCCGCTGGCGATCGAGGGCGGCGATTTGGTGATGCCGGATGCCCCGGGGCTGGGTATCGAGGTCGACGAGAGTATCGTCGAAAAATACCCATTCATTCCCGGGCCGTGGTCTTATTTCAAAATCGACTCGCCATCTGAGACGGTGGCGGTGACGGGGGATCACAGTGTGAAATGGGTCGAGGGCGACCAACCGAGCTAAACGAAAAATGGATCCGCTGATTGTTCTTTTGATTGGAATGGCCGTGGTGATTGGCGGCGTCCTTTGGTTGAGACTGCATGCGTTCGTGGCGTTGACTGGCGGGGCGCTGGTGGTGGGTGCGCTGGCGACTCCTGAGCGGATCGAACAGTCGGTCATGAACGATTCGCGCATCGAAAAAGAGATGCGCAAACAGGCAACCAACCGTCTGGGAAAAGACGATCCGAACCTGACCAATCTTGTTCAAGTGCTGCACAAAACACAGGCGAAGCACACGGCTTCCCAGTCGGTGATTTCCCGTGTGACGACGGCTTTTGGCAAGGCGTGTGGCAGCTTGGGCATCCTGATCGCGATGGCGGCGATCATCGGAAAATGCCTGCTTGAGAGCGGTGGCGCTGAGCGGATCATCCGGTCGGCGCTTGGCTGGCTTGGCGAAAAACGAGCGCCGTTGGCGTTCACGGGGAGCGGTTTCCTGCTTGGGACGCCGGTGTTTTTTGACACGGTTTTTTATTTGATGATCCCGCTGGGCAAAGCGCTCGCGATGCGCTTCCGTGAAAACTACGGGCTGTACATCATGACGATCGTTGCCGGGGCGACGATGGCGCATTCGCTCGTGCCGCCGACGCCGGGGCCGCTGTTCGTGGCCGATCAACTCGGGGTCGAACTTGGCCTAATGATCATGATGGGGTTGGTAGTCGGGACCGTGGCGTGTGCGACCGGTTATGTGTATGCGATCTGGGTGAACGGCGAGAGCAAGTGGCATGTGCCGTTGCGCGACTCAGCCGATTCGCCCTTGGCCAAGCTCGACGAGATCGCCAAGCGCGATGACGCCTTACTCCCATCGCTTGGCTTCGCGATGCTTCCGGTGTTGCTGCCAATCGTGTTGATCGCCGGCAACTCGATCCTGAAGGAGTCGGGTGTTGTGTTGCCGCTTGGCTTGAACGGCGCGTTTGGTTTGCTCGGCGACAAAAACATTGCGTTGATTCTTTCTGCGGTGGTTGCGCTTGGCCTGTTGGCGTTGCAAAAGCGGGGTGACAAACAGGCGTTGGCCCACTCGGTGCAGGCGGCGTTGGCGAGTGGCGGGGTGGTCATTTTGATCACCGCAGCCGGCGCGTCGTTTGGCACCGTGCTTCAGCAGACAAACATCGCAGAGCGGATTGGCGGCTTGGCTGCGGAGTTCGACATCACCGGTTTGCTTGTGTTGCCGTTGGCGTTTTTTGTGACGGCCATCGTGCGGACGGCGCAAGGCTCGGCCACGGTTTCGATGATCACATCGGTGGGGATTTTCGCCGGAATGGCGGGCGGGCTGCCGTTTCACCCGGTGTATCTCGCCATGGCGATCGGCTGTGGCTCGAAGCCGTTCCCGTGGATGAACGACAGCGGTTTTTGGGTGATCAATCGCATGAGCGGAATGACCATTCGCGAGTCGATTCGCAGTGTGTCGTTTCTGATGACCGTGATGGCGATCGACGGCTTGGTTGCGGTGATGCTCCTCGCGTGGCTGTTCCCGATGAGCGGTTAGCGCTTGGCCACGCGTTGGCTCCGGCTCAGACGGTGAGGTCCAAAAAATTTTGCATCATCGTATGGCCGTGCTCGGTGAGGATGCTTTCGGGGTGGAATTGCACGCCCCAAATGGGTTGCTCCTTGTGGCGCAGTCCCATGATTTCTCCCTCTTCCGTTTCTGCAGTGACCTTCAGGCAATCCGGCAGCGTTTCGCGCTTGACGACCAGCGAGTGGTAGCGCGTGGTGACGTAAGGGGAGGGGATGCCCTTGAACAGATCCTTGCCGTCGTGGGTGATGGGCGAGGTTTTGCCGTGCATCATGCGGTAGTTCACCACGACTTCGCCGCCGAAGGCGTGGCCGATGCATTGATGCCCGAGGCAGACGCCCATGATCGGCAGCCTGCCGGCGAAATGCTTGATGACCTCGTTGGACAGGCCGGCCTCGCGCGGGGTGCACGGGCCGGGTGAGACGAGGATGCGCTCCGGGTTGTCGGCCTCGATTTGCTCGAGGGTGACTTCGTCGTTCCGGTGCACGAGCACGTTGGCCTTTAATTCGCCCAAGTACTGGACAAGGTTGAACGTGAACGAATCGTAGTTGTCGAGGACGAGCACCATCGGCAGGCAAAGTACAGTTCGGCGGGCGCTTGGCCAAGCGGAGGATTGCTCAGAATTCGAACTTCACGTCCCCCAGGCGGGAAGCGATTTCGTTGATCACGCGATCTTCGTCGGCCTCGTCGCTGGCGGCGAAAGTGACGCTGAACCGAATCGCCGGCTCCGCGTCATCCCACGGCACGGTGGAGATGAGTTTTTCGCGAATCAACCACTGGGAGAGGGCCTCGCCGTTTTCGAACTCTTCCCGCTCGCCGGCGGCGTTCACAGCGGCCTTTGCCGCGCTCATGTAGAGGAAAAACGAGCCGCCGGATTTGTTGACCTGAAAACCGGCGCCTTGCAGCACACCCACTAGTTTGTCCATACGGCGGGAGTATTTTGTGGCAATGGCCTCGGTGATCTCGGGATGGTCGTAACAGTATGCGGAGGCGTTTTGGATGGCGAGGAACTGGCCGGAGTCGGTGTTGTCTTTCACGTCGCCATACGCCTTGACGAGCAGCGGGTTGCCGGCGACGAATCCGCAGCGCCAGCCGGTCATGTTGAAATTCTTGCTCGTCGAGTGCAGCTCGATCCCGACGTCCTTCGCGCCTGGTGTGGCGAGAAAACTGAGTGGCTTGTTGTCGTCGTAAACCAAGCCAATGTAGGCAGCGTCGTGGATGACGATGAGGTTGTTGGCCTTGGCGAACTCGACCCCCTTGGCGAAAAACTCCGGAGTGGCGCTCGCGCCGGTCGGGTTGTTCGGGTAGTTGAGCACGAGCACCTTGGCCTTGGCCAACACGTCGGCCGGGATGCTGTCGAGATCCGGCAGATAATTGTTTTCCGCCGTCAACGCGAGGTTGTGAACCTTGCCGCCGTAGTACTTGGCGTGCGTGCCGAACACCGGATAGCCGGGAATGGTCATGATGACGAAGTCTCCCGGGTTGATGAACGCTGCCGGCAAAATGGAGAGCGCCGCCTTGCTGCCGATCGAGTGCAACACCTCGGTTTCGGGATCGATCCCGCTGACGCCGCAGACTTTGTCGAGGAAATTCGCAGCGGCGACCTTCAGCGCTTGGCCGCCGTTGTCGGAGTACCCGCGGTTGCTGGGGTTCTGCGCCTCTTCATGCAGCTTGGCCACCACCTCGGGGAACGCCATCTCGTCCGGCTCACCAACGCCCATGTCGATGATCTCCGCACCGGGGTTGGCTTCCAGCGCTGCTTTTTTGGCGCGCTTGATCTTTTCAAATTTATAGATGGCCGTGTCTTTGCCGTAATTGACACCGCCGATACGCTCCGCAAACAGGTTCTGAATATAGCTGTCAGACATTTTAAAAAGGGGATCTCCACTTGGCCAAGCGGGGCCAAGCCGCGCACAGCTTATTCACGAAACCAAATAGTGCAAGTCAGCTTGGTTTTACAGAACCGCGAACGTGTTGACTCATAAAAAAGGACACCGAAGGGTTGGAAAGGGTTGAGAGGAGAGT